>Ga0315277_10007816_pt1 | contig 13816 bp, 10 predicted proteins | sample YL17G05_15_MG_FD_203695 | JGI IMG/M metagenome (GOLD analysis project Ga0315277, IMG submission 203695) | Sediment microbial communities from Yellowstone Lake, YNP, Wyoming, USA - YL17G05_15 | ecosystem: Environmental > Aquatic > Freshwater > Lake > Sediment | place: USA: Wyoming | collected...
TGAAGGTCGGCGACGAACTTCATGTTGAAGGACCAGTGTAGAAAAAGCGCCGGGCGATTGCAAGCCCTTTCGCGCAGCCTGGCTCGAGTATTCTTTGCCAGCAGTCGTCGCGGCAGCAGTCGTCGCGGCGGGGTTCGTTCCGGCCGCCGGGACGGCCGCGCTGGAGGCCGCCTTGAAAAAGGCGGACGGAGGGGGTAAACTAAATTCTTGGTGAGCGGACCCATAAAGGACCTGAGAATGAGATTCAAAACGATAGTGCTTATTTGCGGTGTCCTGCTGGCCGGCCTCCCGCCCGCCCGCAGCTTGACCTTGAGCACGCCGATCCTGGCCAACCGGATCGTCCGGAATCCGGCTTTCGCCGGACAGGTCAAGCCGTTCACGGTCGGGGAGACACAGCTCGTCGCCTCGCCCCGGAACGATTTCGCCGCTCAGGACACCCTCACCCTCTACAGCGAACTCGGCGGACTCACCGACGAGCTCAAGCGGAGCGGCAGCGTTTCGGTCACGATCACCCGGGACGACCAGGTCGTCGCTTCGACGGTCAAGGACCTCGGGAACGCCGGGGCAGCGTACCGCATCCTCGAGGAATTCCCGTTGGCCGACTTCCCTCCCGCTTACTATATGGCCAGCGTCGCGCTCTTCGACGGGGCCAAGGCAGAGGTCGTCTCCTCCAAGGCCGCGTTTCTTATCAGTCCCAGCCAGGCCCTGCCGCGCTCCTGGATTTTGTATGCGCCGCTCCCGCCGGCGGGAGATCCCGCTTATGTCAACATCCTCGGGATGCAATACCTCCAGTTAGGGGATTTGGGCAAGGCCCGCGCGCTCTTGGAAACGGCCTTCCGCCGGTCGTCGAATTCCGTGCCCTTCGCCTTCGACTTCTGCCGCGCCCTCTTCGCGGTCAAAGACTACGAGGGCGTCCGGAACGTGGCCACGCCATTCTTCAGGGACAAGCAGAAATTCGAGTTCGGCCAGTTCCTCGGCGAGAGTTCCCAGGCCCTCGGACGCTACGCTGAGGCCATCGGATTCTACAAAGACTACCTGACCTCCTTCGGGACGAACCTCAACGTCCTCAACTCGATCGGCGAATGCTACGTCAAGACCGGGGACTTCCGCAGCGCCCTGACGGCCTGGAAGAAGTCGCTCGAGCTCAACTCGGCCCAGGCCGAAGTGAAGAAGAAGGTCGCTGACCTCGAGGGCAAGATCAAGGAGCGGTCATGAAACATCCGAAAAAGCTAGCGACGCTCTCTCTCGCGGCGGCCCTTCTTCTAGCCTCCTGCGCGGCGGCCCGGCTCGAGAAACAGCTCGACCCGAAGAGCCGGGACTTCATCTCCAAGGTCCGCTACACCATCACATCCGAAGAGAGGCGGGCTTTCCTGGCCCTCGTTCCGGAAGCCCGGGAGGCGTTCGTCGAGGACTTCTGGAAGAGGAGGGACCCGAGTCCGGCGACGTCGGAAAACGAGTACAAGACGGATTATTTCAACCGGATCGAGCGGGCGAACCACCTGTTCTCCGGAGGGGCCGCCCCCGGCTGGCTTCAGGACCGCGGCCGGATCTATATCACCCTCGGGCCTCCGGACAACCGGGAAACATATCCCCGCGGGATCACTTTCTACGGTCTGCCTACGGAGATCTGGTGGTACGGATTCTTCACCATCACCTTCATCGACGAACGATGGGTCGACGACTTCAGACTCATTCCCGAAAGCGCCGCCCAGATCGCCATCATCAACCAGGCCCAACAGGAGTGGAATGAACCGAAGCAGAGAATGGCGCGGGGCCCCGAGGCGGGACGCGTGGCGGGCCTGCCCGGGCTCGACGTGAAGATCGAAAAGGCCGACGGCGAAGGTATGCGGTTCACCCTCGTCATCCCCTACAAGAACATCTGGCTCAAGTCCCGCGGCGCGAAATTCGAGACGACCCTCGAGGCGACGATGAAAGTTCTGGATGCCGCCGGCTCCGAGGCCTGGACGTTCACGAAGGCCTTCCCCATCGATATCCCCCAGAGCCGCCTGAAAGAAGTTCTGGCCCAGGAATTCACGGCCGAAGCCGTCGCCGCTCTCGGGCCCGGCTCCTATACGCTGAACGTCACGGTGACCAACACGACCGACGGCAGCAAGGCCTCGCTCGAGCGGAAGTTCGAGATCTAGAAAAAACGGGCGGAGGCTCTCCCCCTTATTTTTGTTTCGATGCCGTAACGGCTGCTGCTGCCTGGCCTTTCCTCGCGTATTCCTCGGACTGGACGAAGTCCCCGACGCGGTTATAGAGGTCGGCCAGGAGGAAATAGCCGAGGGGGAGTTCGGTTTTTTCGGGCTTGAGCTCGATGCCCTTCTTGACCATGTCGATGGCATCCTGGTAGCGCTCCCCCCGGTTGAGGTGGATGCGGGCGAGATAGAAATAGGTCAGCGGGAAGCGGGGGTCGGACTCGAGGCATTTGTTCAGGAATTCGAGCTCCCTGGCCGTGTCGCCGGCCTGGCGGTAGATGCGGGCGAGGTTGTACATGGACTTGAAGTGCTTGGGGGAGACCTCGAGCTGCTTCAGGTATTCGGACTCGGCCTCGGACGTGAGGCCCCTCTTGTCGGCCAGCTCGGCCGAAAAGAAATGGATGTTCGCCAGCCGGGGATTGAGCTCGGCGGCCTTGCGGAGGTGTTCTTCCGCTCGGGGGAGGTCGTTCTTGATGATGTAGATCGCGCCCAGGAGGCTGTGCGATCCGGCCGACTCGGCGTTCGAGACCAGGCATTTCTCGAGATAGGGGATGGCCTGGTCGTACTTCTTCTGGACGTAGCTCATGTTGCCGAGCATGAAATAGAACTGGGGGTCCGTGAAGCCCTTCCCGATGTGGCCGAGGAGGAATTTCTCCGCCTCGTCGAAGCGCCCCATCCCCTCGAAGGCCAGGGCGATGTTGATGGCCGCGAAGGAATCGTCGGGCTTGCGGTCGAGGACCTGAGTGAAATAGCCGATAGCCTCCGAGAACTTGTGGTCCTGGAAGAGGATGTTGCCGATCGAGAAGTAGGCCTCCGTGATGTCGGGGTCGGTGGCGATGATCCCCTGGATGATGGGGATGGCCTCGTCCGCCTTGCCGTCGAGGCCCATCTCGCGGGCCCGGGAGAGCTCGTTGAAGACGGTGATCTTCTCCTTGGGGTTGGCCAGCTTCTTGCCCTTGAGCTTGGCCGGGTCGGCGAACGAGCCGACGTAGCCCAGGGCCGAGAGCTTCTCGCGGGTCTCCTCGTCGACCTTCGAGACATCCACCTCGTAGGCGTTCCGGCTGGCCCGGCTGATAAAGACCTCGGCTTCGGCGTTCAGGTTTTCATAGACCTTCTTCTCGAGGTAGACGAGGTTCTTCTCTTCGCGGGGGTCGGCGACGACGTCGTAGAGCTCGGGCACGGGGGCCAGGATGAGCTTGTGGCGGCCGTCCTGGACGCTCTTGAGGTCCGACCAGCCGTAGTGGAAGCGCGGGTAATAGGTCTCGCTGTAGGCCAGCGGGGTCTCCTTGCGGCGACGGCCGAAGAAGGCCGGCAGAAGGCTCTTCCCCTGCACCTCGGCCGGCACCGGCAGTCCGGCCATGTCGCAGACCGTCGGTAGGACGTCGGCCAGCGTCGTGACCTCGGGCGAGACGACGCCCTGGAGCTTCGCGAAGGGGGTGACGACGATGAGGGGGACGTGGATCGCGGCCTGGTAGACGAAGAAGCCGTGGGACTGCTCCTCGTGCTCGCCCAGGCTCTCGCCGTGGTCGCCGGCGAAGACGATGAAGGTCTTTTCGAGGAGGCCGTTCGATTGGAGCCAGACCCAGAGCCGTCCGATCTCAGAGTCGGCGAAGGCGATCTCGCCGAGGTAGGGGCGGTTGGCGTAGAGCCTGTCGTAGGGCGGCGGGGGCTCGTAGGGGGTATGCGGGTCGTAGAGGTGGAGCCAGACGAAGAACCTCTTCGCCTTCCGTTCCTCGAGCCAGGGGAGGGCCTGGTCCAGGATCTCGTTCGCGGGCCTCTGGACCGTGCCCAGGGAGACGCGCTTGAACTTGCTCAGGTCGAACTTGTCGAAGTAGGTGTCGAACCCCTGGTTCAGGCCCCACTTGGAGTCCAGGACGTAGGCCGCGATGAAGGCCCCGGTCTCGTACCCCTTGTCCTTGAAGAGCTCGGCCATGGTCTTGAGCTTCTCGGGGACGAAGAAGCCGCCGTTGTCGCGGATGCCGTGGAAGAGAGGGAGCGTGCCAGTCATCAGGGTCGTGTGGGAGGGGAGCGTCAGGGGCGTCTGGGCGTAGCATTTCTCGAACCGGACGCCCCGGGCGGCGAAGGCGTCGAGGGTCGGCGTCACGACGTCCCGGCATCCGTAGCTCGGCAGGCGGTCGGCCCGGGTGGTGTCCAAGGTGATGACGATGACGTTGAAGTCGCGGTCTTTCCTCAGGCCGGCGAAGTCCGGCCCGCCCGCGAAGAAGAGGAAATAGGCCGCCGCGGCCGCGGCCAGGAGGACTCCCGCGGCGACGAGGACGGATCGTTTATGCGCGCTCATTCGGACCAGTCAATTTTATCACAAACCTTGGAATGCGAGACATAATATTCTGTCCCTCTTTGAGTTAATGAGGGGACACGTACCTGAGGTACGTGTCCCCGTTTCTTATAATATGAGGGAAAGAGTGTTGTGTCCCCCCACAAAAAAAAGAGGGGCGGCGGGTCCGCCCGCCGCCCCTCGGAGCGTCTGCAGGGAGCTTCTGCGTTAGAAGGTGATCCGGGCGCCGAGCCTGGCCCGCCTCGGCAGGACAATTCCGTAGAGGTCGTGGCCCTGGGTCGAGGGAGTGTAATCAGTATCGTTCGGGTCCGCGATCCAGTCGTAGTTGATGCGGTCGCCCCAGTCATCAATGGTGTTGTCGTTGAAAACATTAAAGACGTCGAAGAACAGGCCCAGCCGGTACTTCTTGGCCAGGGTGAACGTCTTCTCGAGCCTCAGGTCGAGCGGGGTGAGCATCGGATAGCGATACGAGCCGGCCGGCTCGGCCTTGAAGGTGATCCTCCCCTGATCGAAGTCGTGGCTGCCCGTCCTCCGCCGCTGGGTGTAGGTCTGTCCCGATATGGCGCGGAAGTAGACGTTGAAGGAGATGCCCAGGGGCAAGATGTAGGTCCCCTGGACCTTGATCATGTGGGTGGGGTCATTGATGGACCTGCCGTCGGCATTGAGCCAGTAGTTAGGGTCGGAATAGTTGTTCCAGCCGATGTCGCGATAGGCGTCGTCGTTGCCCATCGTTCCCCTCGCCTGGGAGTAGATATAGGAGGCCAGCAACTGCCACTTCTTCGAGAACCGCTTGTTGAACAGGAACTCGAGGCCCCAGTATTTCCGGTAGGGTTTGACGTTGAGGCCGGGGTAGGCGGAGTTGAGCCGCTCCGCGATTGCGTCCATGCTCGTGAGGTGAATTTCGTAGTCATCCCCCGAGGTGCGGTTGTAGAGCGTGAATGTCTTGTCCACCATTTCCTGCTCGACGGGGTCCCAGACCGAGTAAGTCGCATCGTCCACCCGCTCGTAGGTCGCTAGAGCGTTGTATGCTCCTTGGAAATTGTGGTAAGAGCGGTTGATGTAGGTGACCGAGAACGAGGCGTCCTTGAATACCTCCCGCTCGATGCCGATTGTGAACTGCCTCATGTAGGGATGCTTCATCTCGGGGTCGATGCCCCCCCTGGCCATAATGACCTCCCGGGGGCCCTCATACCAACCCACCCCCGCGGGGTCGGGGTCCCAATACCAGGTGATCTTGTCCGACCATTCGTTCAGCCGGTCGAACATGCCGCTGTAGATCCCGTCCGTGAATTCACCGTAATGACCCTTGAGGATTGTCGTCTTGTCGCCGAGGAGGTCGAAGGTGAAGCCGAGGCGCGGGGCGATCCGGAATTCATTATATGGTGTCCCGGAGACGCCGGGGATTGAGCCCCAGGCCTGGCTGAGGCGGACGCCGAGGCTGAGGTTCAGCCGCTTGGAGATCTGCCAGGAGTCCTGGGCGAATCCTTCCAGGCGCGTGAGGCGCGTCCGGGAGTTGTAGCCGACGTACTGCTTGGCGCTGTAGTTCCCGTAGTAGCCGTAATAGAAGTAGCCTTCGTAATAGTAGCCTTCCCTCCAGACGTCATAGTAATACCAGTGGTTCGCGCCCGTATAGGAATAGAGGTTCCGGACGTGGGAGTTCTCGAACTCGACGCCGAACTTGAAGTCGTGGCTGCCCTTGATGAAGTCCTCGGCGTAGGTGGTCATGCTGGCGTTGGCCTGGAAGCGGCTCCGGGGATGCTCGGCATAGCGGTAGACGTTCAAATAGCGGTAGCCAGGTGCCAGGTGGGTGGGATCGTCGAGCGACACAGGCCCCGTGAAGTTCGGGTCATAGACATACAGGTAATTTTCGTCGACTCTGTGACCGTTGATCGTCCGGTCGCCGCTCATCGGCTCGAGGTTGTAGTAGCCGTTAAAGTACGCCATTTTGAGGTCGAAGAAGGTCTTGGAGGAGAAGACGTGGGTCAGGTTGAAGTTGAGGACGATCTCGGGGTCGATCTGTTCGGTCGAGGCCTCAGGGCTGAAGGGGCTGGCGGGGTAATCGCCGCCGGCGTCCCTGTACGTCCCGTTGTAGTTGTCATATTCGACGGCGGCGCTGATGTTGGTTTTTGCCCAGAATTGCGAGCTCAGCTTGAAGAAGAAGCGCGGCTGCTTGTAGTTCTGGGCGTAGGGGAAGCCCGTGGGGTAGTCCTTGGAGTTGTACCACTGGGCCCCGGCGAAGAACCACAGCTTGTCCTTGATGAAGGGGCCGCCGAGGTGGCCGTTGATGTCCCATAGGCTCTGGACGGGAGCACTGACCATCGGCCAGTCCGTGCGGTAAGCGCCGTTGTTCGACGTCCCCCAGAAGCCCTGCTGGTGGTCCTGGTAGATGGTCTCGAAATGGCCCGAAAACTGGTTGCCGCCGGACTTGGTGACGATGTTGAAGATGACGCCGGTGAAGTTCCCGTACTCCGCGGGCAGGCCGATGCCCATGACCTTGGCTTCCTCGATGATGTTGTAGTCGAGGAAGACCCAGGCCGTGCCGCCGTCGGGGTCGCCGACGCCGACGCCGTCCATCTGATAGGAGATGCCGCGCTCGCCGCCGGCGCCGTAGGCGACGTAGTTCGGATCGACGCCAGGGGCCATGAGGACGATGTCGGCCGAGAACTGCGGGTTGGGGATGTTGCGCAGGATCTCGGTGCCCAGGGTCACGGAGGCCGTCTCCGTGGACTTGACGTCGACGGTCGGCGACTTGGCGATGACCGTGACCTGCTCCTGGACCGTGGCCGGCTTCAAGGTCAGGGTCAGGGACAGGGTCGCCGTCGTCGTCAGGCGGATGTTCTCTTGGACGACCGTGCCGAATCCCGCAAGCTCGGCCTTCAGGCTGTAGGTGCCCGAAGGCAGGGCCGGGAACCGGAAGCCGCCCGTGGCTTCGCTGACGGTGGTTCTGGTCCCCATGAGCTTCTCGCCGCTCAGGGTCAGGTTGACGCCGGGCAGAGGGCCGCCCTGTTCGTCGACCGCCTTCCCCGTGATGGCGCCGGTTTCCCGGGACTGGGAGAACGCAACGGGGGCGAGGAGAAGAGTGATCGCCAGGATGGAAATAAGCTTGTTTCTCAAATAGTCCTCCTTTCCGTTGATACACATCTTGCTTCTTGGCCGGAATGATCTATGGATTTTTCGATTTCCACCTCCATTTATTTGATGTTATCCGAAAAAAAAGCCGATATCAAGAAAAATATTTCGAAAACGGACGTTGCCCCGGGGGCGATTTGAATTGACCCCGGGCGTGTGCTATCGTAGTTTCCAGGAAGATGAAAGCCCGAGCCCTTGGTATCGCATTTTCCATCCTCCTCGTGGCCAGCACTTTAGCCGGTCTGGAAGAGCTTTCGCCGGAGCTCCAGGCCTGGCTCGAGGACGTCTCCCCGATCCTCACCCGGACGGAGCGGGCCGTTTTCAAGAAGCTCCAGACCAACGCCGAACGGGAGAAGTTCGTCCGTTTCTTCTGGCGGATGCGGGACCCCCTGCCCGACACGACGGCGAACGAGTTCCAGAAAGAGTATGAGGAGCGCATCCGCTTCACCGACCAGAACTTCGGCCACTATTCGCCGAAACGGGGGAGCCAGACCGACAGGGGGTACTACTACCTCGTCCTCGGGCCGCCGCTCGAGCGCAATTTTTTCACGACCCAATCCGCGGTTTGGCCCCTCGAACTCTGGTTCTACAAGGGGGCCGTGGAATACGGCCTGCCGGATTATTTTTACCTGATCTTCTACCAGCCCGAAGGGATCGGCGATTACCGTCTCTACTCGCCGGGCGTCGAGGGCCCGGAGAAGCTGGCCGTCCCCATCATGGGGGGGGGAACCATGAACCGCTCCCGGGCGGTCGAGGCCATCAGAAAAGCGAGTTCCGAGCTCGCCTCGGCGGCCCAGAGCTACATGCCCGGCGATCAACCGATGGGCATGGGCTCATTTTCCTCCGACACCATCATCGCCTCCGTCCGCGGCCTCCCGGAGAAGAAATTCTCGGACACCTACGCCAAGTCGTACATGTCCTACAAGGATTACGTCGAGACGGAGTATTCGGACAACTATCTCCAGAGCGCCTTCCGGGTCAAAGTTTTCCGGGAAAGCGGCCAGGCCTTCGTCCACTGGACGATCGAGCCGGAGAAGATGAACTTCGGAGTCCAGGGCAGCGCCATCTACGCCAGCTTCGAGCTCATCCTGCGGCTCGAGGACGGCCGCGGCGGAACTCTCTTCGAGAAGGTCGAGGAGATCCCGCTCAAGCTCACGCCCGAGCAGTATAAGGCCCACGAACGCCAGCGCTTCGCTTTTCAAGACCTCTTGGCCGTCGTCCCCGGCGAGCACAAGGCCCTGTTCCTCTTGAAGAACAAGACGGGCAAGGACTTCTCCTCTTTCGAGGCGAGGGTCGTCACGCCGGCCGAGCCGGAGGCCGGCCAAGCCGGGCTCAGCGCCCCGCTCATCTTTTACGCTCGGGAGGCCGTCCCCGACGCGCAGAAAAACAACCTGAAGGCTTTCGTCTTCGGCGGCTGGCAGTATGTCGTCGGCGCCCGGAACGAGTTCACGGCGGCCGGAACGCTGGGCGTTTTCCTCCAAGCCTGGAATCTCGACAAGCTCGGCCTCGACGCCCCGCCGTCTTTCGTCCTCGACATCATCTCGCTCGACACGAACCAAAGCGCCGGCGTCTTCCCTCTGACGGAAGCAGTTCCCGACCCGCATGACCCCGCGACCCTGCTCGTCTCGGGGACGGTGCCGTTGAAGGACCTCAAGCCCGGCTATTACCGGGCGGAGATCTCGGCCCGGTCCGCCGACGGACGGGCGCTCCTCGCGCAGAAGGAGAATTTCGTCGTCCTCTCCCAGGCCGTCCCGGTCATCCCGTGGGTTTACGCCCGCCTGCACGGGCCGTTCCCCGGCCCTGAGCATCTCAAGGTCCTCGGCTCCCAGCATTTCCTGGCCGGGGACTACGAACGCGCGAGGGACACCTTCGAGAAGGTCCTCCGGCAGAGGGACGATGCCGATTCACGCCTGCTCCTGGCCAAGTCGCTTTATGGCCTCGGGCGCTACAAGGAATCACTCGGCCACGCCCTGCCGTTTTACGAGCGGGCGCCCGACCGAGAAGCGGCCAAGGTCATCGCCCTCGACTACGCCGCCCTTAAAGATTGGAGTTCCGCCCTGGCCTATCTCGACAAGCTCATGGCCGAGGCGACCGAAGTCCCGGTCCTGAACCTGGCCGCCGAGTGCCACCTGGCCCTCGACCGCCCGGAGAAAGCCCTGCCCCTGCTCCAGAAGTCGCTTTCGCTCGTCCCCGACCAGCCGGCGATCAAGGCCCTGGAGGAAAAAACGAGAAAGCGCGCCGGTCAAAAATAGGAGTTCGAGATGATATCCAAGAAAATTTCCGTCCTCGCTCTTCTCCTCTTCGTATCCACGGTCGCGTCCTGGGCCCAGTACCAGGGCCGGATCAAAGGACGCGTCCTTGACCCCTCCGGAAACCCCGTCGATAAGGCCGAAGTGACGCTCGTCTCTCAGAGAACCTCCTCGATCCGCTACGAGAGCAAGACCGACAAAGAGGGCCGGTTCGTTCAGGTGGGATTGATGCCCGGCTACTACATGCTCTCCGTTAAGAAGACCGGATTCGCGCCGGGGTCCAAGGAGATCAAGGTCGGTATCGCGGGCGAGGAGTCCGTCGAGATCGCCCTTAAAACCGTCGAAGCCGAGGCGGAGAAGACCTACTCCGCCGCGGACAAGTCGTTCCTCAAGGGGAACAAGCTCTACGCCGAGCAGAAGTTTGCCGAGGCCGTTGCTGCCTACGAGGAGGCCGTGGGGCTCGACCCGGGGAGCTGGGCCTACCGGCTCAACCTGGGATTGTCCCTGAAAAAGGCCGGCCAGCTTGAGGCGGCCCTGGCCGCTTTCCGCAAGGCGGTCGAGCTCAACCCGGAAAGCTACAGCGCCAACAAGGAAGCCGGCGAGGCCCTGGGTCTGGCCAAACAGTTCGCCGAGGCCAAGCCCTTCTATGAGAAGGCCGCCGCCCTGAGCCCCGACGACCCCGACGCCGAATACAACCTTGGCGTCTGTTTCGTCAACACCGGCGAATCCGAGGCGGCCCTGCCGCGTTTCCAGAGGGCCGTCGAACTCAAGCCGGACTACGCCGAGGCCTATTACCAGATGGGCACGATCCTCGTCGGCCAGAACAAGGTGGCGGAAGCATGTGCCAGCCTGGAGAAGTTCCTGGCTCTCGCGCCCGGTCACGAGAAAGCCGGGATCGCCAAGCAGCTTCTCGAATTCCTGAAGAAAAAGTAGCGCCGCGGTCGAAAAAAAGGACCGCCCCCCAGGCGGTCCTTTTCGGTTCGTTCAGATGCGGGGTGACTACTTGACCTCGAAACCGACCTTGGTTTCGCCCTTCATCCCGGACACCTTGTCCGTGACATAGGCGAGAAGGACGTACTTTCCCGCGGCCAGGGGCCTTTTCTCGGTGCGCTCGCCCTTATCGTCCTTGATCTGGAGCGTCTGGACGAGGGGCAGTTGCTGGGTGACGAGGTAGGCCTCATAGGCCGCCGGGGCCCATCTGATGGCCGTCTTGCCGTCTTCGCCCTGGACCTCGAAATTGACCTCGAGGTCGTTCTCCGGCCTGACGGCGGCGGGGTCTTTGATGGCCGCGCCGAGGACGAAGAACAGGACTTCCAGGTTCTCGCCGGCAGTGATGCTGCCCGTCATGTTGGCCACGACCTTAAGGGCACCCCAGATGAAATAGCCGCGGTGGACCGTGGGCCGCTGGTCGGGCTCGACCTGCTCCAGCGCCTTGATGACTGCCGGATCTGTCGGCCAGAGCGAGGACTGGAAGGTCTCGGGTCCCGGCAGGGCGATGTCGTAGTACGCGACGCCTATTTTCTTCATGTCGGGCGTAGCGAGGACCATGGCCAGCGTGTATTTCCCTGAGGGCATGGCCAGGCCGATAGAGTACCAGTCCTCTTTTTCCGCGTCATAGCCCGCGCCGTCGCTCTTCAAGACAGTGAGACTCTTCCCGCCCCAGAACGGCTTGAACGCCCCGGCGTCGCCGGGCTGGAAAAACTGGAAGAAGACGTTGAGCGTGGTTTCCATTTCTCCCGAACCGGAGGCCGATGGGACGTAGCCGAGATCCCCGTTCTTGGCCTTGAAGAAGAAGACGGGGTAGAGATTGCCGGCCTGAGCGGGGAGGATGAGCTGTTTGAACAGGCTGAAAGGAATATCCTGCCGTCCCTGCCGGGTGGCCAGGCCTTCCTGGATCAGGGCCGATATTTCTTTGGGCATCGAGGTTTTTGCCGGGGGCTTCACCTCTTGACCCTTGCCTTGGATTCCGGACGCCGCCTGTGCGAAAACCGAGAGCATACCGATGACGGAGAGAAGCGCGAGGCCGACCGCGATCGTTCTAAGAGCTTTCATTTTTCCTCCTGTTGGAAATACCTCACTCTATTCCACCTCCCTAGAAAGCAATTCTCATGCCAACTCTTTTAACAGGGGCTCTCTTGCTCTCGAGAAAACCCGGCGGGACGCGTAAAAGTCTTTTACAGTCTTTCAACGAACCTTACGCCGGCGACTCCGGAGGCGAATCGAGTCAACTAATATATCAAATTTCATTATTTTTTCAATCCTCGATAATTCCGGACGGCGTCGAAATGCTCACCCAGGGTCCGGCTGAAGCGGTGGCTGCCGTCGCCTTGGAGAACGAAGTAGAGGTATTTCTCCGGCGCGGGATTGAGGGCGGCGTCGATACTCGTCTTGCCCGGATTGGAGATGGGGCCGGGCGGCAGGCCGGAGTGCACGTACGTGTTGTAGGGCGAGGGGAACTTGAGGTCGCGGAGGAGAAGACGCCCGGCGTACTTGTTCTCGAGCTTGAGGGCGTAGATGACGGTCGGGTCGCAGTCGAGCTTCATCCCGATCCGCAAGCGGTTATGGAAGACGGCTGAAACGAGCGGCCGTTCTTCGGGCAGGGCGGTCTCTTCCTCGACGAGCGAGGCCAGCGTGACGACGTCGCGGACGCTCATCCCGAGTTCCGCCGCCCTCATCCGGCGGCCCTCGTCGAAGACCTCGCGGAACTCGGCGACCATGGCCGCGACCAGCTCGGCCTCCGTCGCCTTCCGCGGGAGAAAATAGGTATCCGGGAAAAGGTAGCCTTCGAGGTCTCTCGCCCGGCGGTCCCAGTCGGCGATGAGACCGACGTCGAGCAGGGCCCGCCGGAAGGCCGCCTGTCCCTCCTCGTCCCCCGGCCTGAGGAGTTCCCCGATGTCGCGCCCGGCCAGGCCTTCGGGAATGGTGAAGGGCTGGAGGTGGATGCGGCCCTTGAAGACTTGGAACAGGGCGTCCTTGGGCTTGAGGGGCGGGGAGAATTGGTATTCGCCGGCCTTGAATCGCTCCTCGGGGTAGAAGAGGCGGCAGGCCAGCTTGAGAGGGAGCGCGCTCCGGACAAGGCCGCGCTGCCGCAGGCCTTCGAGGACGCCGCGGGCGCTCCGGCCTTTTTCGACCTCGAAGAGAACCGCCGCGGACTCCTTCCCGACGGGTGTCGAGAGCTCCCTCGCGAGCCAGGCGGTCAAGGCGGGAACGAGGAGGAGGGCGGCCAGGAGAAGGGCCTTAATCGGCTTCAGGAACATCCCTCGCACCGCGCTTCTGCTCGAGGTAGGTCGATAGGATGATGACGGCCGCGATCTGGTCCTCCCACTCTTTTTTCTTCTTGCCGCGGAGCTTCTCGCCCCGGAGGACGTTGAGGGCCTGCCGGGTCGTCAGGCGTTCGTCCATGAAGGCGATGGACTTTCCGACGGCCTTGCTCAGCCAGGCGGCGAACACGCGCGTCTTCTCGGCCATGGTCCCGGAACTGCCGTCCATCCGGAGAGGGTCGCCGATGACGATTTCCCCGACATCGTGTTTGGCGACGAGGTCGCGGAAGTGCTGCCGGTCGACGTTTTCCCTCCCGGTCAGCTCGTAGGTCTCTAGGGGCTGGACCGTGATCAGGAACGGGTCGCTCAGGGCGAGGCCGATGTGGCGGTCGCCGTAGTCGATCCCCAGGACCCGCATCAGCGGTCCCTTTCGAGGCAGGCCTTTCGGCTCCTGTGCCGCTCGAATCCGAGCTCGATGAGGCGCTCCAGGAGCCGGGGGAACGGCAGGCCCGAGGCGGCCCAGAGCTTCGGGTACATGCTGATCTCGGTGAAGCCCGGGATGGTGTTGATCTCGTTGATGTAGAGACGGTTCGTCCCTTTCTCGAGGAAAAAATCCACCCGGGCCAGGCCGGAACAGGAGAGGGCTTTAAAGGCGGCGATGCCGAGCTCCTGGATTCTGGCCAG
>Ga0315277_10007817_pt1 | contig 13816 bp, 21 predicted proteins | sample YL17G05_15_MG_FD_203695 | JGI IMG/M metagenome (GOLD analysis project Ga0315277, IMG submission 203695) | Sediment microbial communities from Yellowstone Lake, YNP, Wyoming, USA - YL17G05_15 | ecosystem: Environmental > Aquatic > Freshwater > Lake > Sediment | place: USA: Wyoming | collected...
AATATGTAAACTACTGATGGGCTAAAGCCCACAGCGTTTAGTAATTAAAATTCATTAATTCTTCTCTGTAAAACAACAACTTCTTTTTTCTGAGGAACAATCTTCTTCCAATGCTTTTCCTGACTTTCTTCTACATAATGCTTCATTGTCTCTGCATTAACTGCACCGACACTTCTGTAAAAATGTCCTTCACTCCAAAATTTTTTCCCATATAACTTTGTCTTAAAAAGATAGCTAAAATGCTTTCTCATTTTGAAAGAACTGTATCCTTTTATTTGCCTTACTAGCTCTATCTCGCTAACAAATCTCACATTAGCAACAAACAAATGCAGATGGTCTGGTCCGAAACCATAACCAACAATCTCAACCCTCAACTCAACAAGTTTTTCCAAAATATAGGCTAATGTTAGTTCGGCTACCTCCTTATCTTCAAAAATATCCTGCCTGAAAGCAGGAGTTAGCTGGATGTGGAAATTGCTCTCCCCTACAGCATGACTTGTTTTTATTAATTTCATGTCCATTTTTCCTCCAAAGCTCTCGCTAAGCGAAAGCAAAAGTTTATTTACGAGAAAGTTCTAACTACTTTGACAGTTCAGTGAGTTACAACTAACTCACTTTTTATAATCAACTTAGAAATAAATATCTTTAGAATAAAACTGGCTCGCTTTTGTTTTGTTGAAATTCAATCTGCGGATTGAAATCCGCAAGGGTTTCTTTCAACTAGCTCGCCCTAAAATGCCTTTTGAAAATGGAAGAGGCGCACATATTGGACCCAAATACCTTTTCTGTATTAACAGAAAAAGCCCCTAATGATCCTCATGTGCATATGATTTTGGGAAATGCATTATCCATGTCTATAATTACTCCAGACAACTTCAGAAGGGCAATTGAAGAATATGACAAGGCAATTGCATTAAATCCAAATATTGCCTCAGTTTATGTCAACAGGGGACTAGCAAGGTATGCGGCAGTTGAACCTACAAAAGAGGTGCCAATGTGGATGATCACGAGAGAAAATATGCCAGAAGAGTTTGTAAGGGGAGCTGAGCTTGCAGTCAAGGACTTTGACACTGCAATAAAACTAAATCCAAGATTATTTTCTGCTTATTTTGACAAGGGAGTTCTTGTAAAATACCTTGGGAGAGAAAGAGAATCAATCCCTCTTTTTAAAAAAGCAATAGAGATAGGGCTTAAGAATAAAAGCCGTTCTTTTCCAACTGTTGGAAACGAAGATGACGTGGAGTTTGTTGGAACAGGGCATCCAATGATGGCTATAAGCGATTTCAGGAGGTTTGTAGTTGACAGGAGAGTCAGCATAGAAAAAAAGGAGGGGAAAATAGTTATTTTTAATCCTAACACAGTCTATGTTTCCAATGAAAATGACCCTGTTGCACTTGCTTACTATCATATGGGGACGGCCTATGCCTCAGCCAATCTGAGGGATTATAGCCCTGCACTGGACTGCTTTGCCCAAGCAGTTAAACTAAATCCTGGCATGCCTTTTTTATATTCAACAAGATGGATAATTTACAGGGGCAATGGAGAGACTGACAAATTGGACGGGGAGATTAGTTTGTATAAAGAAACAGCAGCAAAGATTAATAGGATAAAGGATGCTGTTGAATAAGCTGCTAATCCCCATAAACTATTTAATTTTTGCTATATTCTAACTCTGCTTATTAAGTTCTAGTTTCTTTAAGAATTATCCTAGAATAATCTCGCCTGTCAAAGCTTCTTTGGGGTCTAAAAGCTCATTTTTTATTTCTTCAGCCTGCGCTTTTTCCTCGTCAGTTAGCTGCTCTGTATCCTGCCCACTCTCGCCGCCACCTTCACCCTCTTTCATCATCATGAGCATGAAGCTGTTAATAAGAGATTTTACCTCTTTTTTAGATTCTTTTGGCTCATATTCAGCTGAATTTATCAAATCCCTTACCTTAAAGTACATCTTGATTCCATTGACTGCATTTTTAATCTGCTTGCCGGGATTTATTTTTTGCTTGTCCCAAGGAGGAGCTTGTATCTCTTCTTTTTTCATGTCTTCTCCTGTGCTTACTAGCTCGTAAACTTTGTCAAAGTCTAGGGTAATTGAAACGTCTTTTTCAGGAACTTGTTCTGGAAGCATCGGCTTTGCTATCATAATATCTTCTTCATTAACCTTAACTAAAAGGTTAAAGACAATCTCGCCTGTAGCGTAATCCTTAATCTGCACTACCCCATCGTAACTTCCTCCATACTTCTCGCTTATTTTACTTATTTTTTTCATGAATTTAGCATCAGTTTTTATTTTTTCCTTTTCCTCTTGGGTCAGGCCTTCCTGGTTTTTTCTCTCAAGCTTTTCCTCTGGTGAACCTGGAAACTCCCCGCTTTCCATTGCTTTCTTCATCTCGTATTTGATAAATTCTTTTGGAGGTAAAATCCAGAGCTTCATGTATGGAGAGGCAACTTGCACCTCATTTTTTTCATCCATGCGCGCAGTCTTGAGTTCCTCCCAAAGCTCCAGGCTTCCATATTCAGTATGATAGCTTATGTTAATTAAATTAAATTCAGGAGGCTCTTGTTCTCCAGAGCATTTCATCCTTTCAGCTATCTGCTTTTGGTTTTCAATAATCTTCCAGTATAACTCGTAGATTCCAGAAACATGCTGCTCCCAGTCTTCAGCAGAGTTAGAAAGGTATTTTTCAAAGAACCACACTGCATACTCCTGGTTTAAGCTTTTTTCAATCTCTCTTCTCTCTCTTATCAGATTTTCAAGTTCCCATTTGCACCAGTCAGATTCCCCTCCTTCGTAATATTTATTTTTTAAATTCTGAATCCTGTCAAAAGACTCTCCCCATCCATTGAAAAATATAAAAGATTCGGTTTTTTGCTGAGAAGTACGGCACATTCCACCAACCATAAAAACCCCTTGTTCTTGCTTATTTTCTCCGCTAGGCCAGTCTATCTGGCACCAGTCCTCTTTTTCGCAGGTTGTTGAACATCTAGATATGCAATCATTAATCTGCTGCTTGTTCTCTTCTGCGCAGCTTTTTTTGCACTGCTCTAAATCTTGTTCCTGATTATCTTTGAATACACACTTGCCTACGCAATCCATAACATACCTATTAGTACATTCTCTTTCGCTGTTCTCCTTGCAGTTCTGGATTCTTCTTTCCCTGTCTTCTTCTGGATTAAACTGCTGCATTTGATTATTATCCTGCACTGGCTGCGGAGCATTTTCCTGGTAAGGCTGGTTTGGAACTGGCTCATTTACAGGCTGTTCATTAACTGACTGATTATCTGGAGTTGTTGTTTCTTGTTGCACCGGCGGCTCCTGCATTATTGGTTCTTGAGGTGGAACAGGCTCTTCAACCTGATTGCCAGTTATAACCGCGGCTGTTAATTGATCATCTGATTGTGATGGAGGTTCTTGAGTTTCTTGAGGCTTAGGTTGTTCTTCTCCGGCTGCTGTTTCTTCTTTAATTGCTTCTTCCTGCTGCGCTTCCTGCTCTTCTTGTGCTTCTTTTGTATAAGGGATGGTCACGCATTTTCCATTGCTGCATACATCATCTGCATTTCCGCAGTCTTCCTTGGTATTACACTGACTGCCAACTAATTCTTCCTCTTCTGTTTCTTCCTTTATTGCTTCACACTCACTAACGCCTGTTTCAATCCATTTTCCTTCCTGGCAAATCTGGATTATTCTTTTTTCTTTATTTTCGCATACCTGGGCTTTTTCTTCCCCTTCTACGCACTCTGCTTCCTTGCATTCTTCAAACATAGATGTCTTACATATTCCAATTCCATTTTCTATTATGCATTCTGCCTTGCCGCACAGAGGCTGGGAGCAGTCTTCATTTTTTTCGCATACTTTTTCTTCTATGCATACTGGCTCAAGAGGGCAGCCTTTTTCATCCTCTCCGCTAAAAATTACCTTTCCAGAGCATGAGACAGCAGGATATTGAGGGCAGGTTGAGCAATCTTCTGCGCAGTTTTCTCCTGATTCACAAATATGATTTCCGCATATAGTGCGCGTTGCCTTGAAAGACTCTTCCTTGGGCTTGCACTCTTGGCTTATGCAGTAAAGCGGAGCTGTTTTTTTAGTTGTTGCTTGAGCTTCAACTGGTTTTTCAACTTCAGCTTCTTGAGTTTCTGCTTGCGTTACATTTGATTCTGCTTCTGTTGCTTCTATTACCCCTCCTGTTATAGTAACAATATCAGAAACAGAAGTATTTTCGCTATTTTCTTCTGTTTTAGTTTCTAATACTTCTGTTGTTTCATGGGTTAGCTGAACTGTTTCGTTTTTTATTTCAACTTCAACTGAATTAACAACTTCCAACTGGTTGGAAACTTGCGTGCTTTCCGCAACTTCTATTTCTACTTCGCTCCAGCCACATATTTTTCCCCCGCAGGAGTCTTCCTGGCAGTCAATCTGCCCATTTTGATTATCATCTTTATTATTGTCGCAGATTTCCTCTCCAGATTCTTTAAAATCTTCTAAGAGCCTTTTTTCCCACTGAATCTGCTGGAAGAAAAATTCTTTTTTATCATATCCTGAAAATAATTGAGAATAAAATTCCTTGGTTTTCTGGTAATTTCCATCTTCTATCTGCTTGACTTTTTCTCTTTTCTCTTTTTCCAAGGCAACCCACCAGTAAGGGTCAGGGTTGTCTTTTCCAATGCTGTCTGATTTTGCCTTGTATTCCTCATCCAGCTGCTTCCATACATCCTTAGATGCCATATTCCAGGCATTATTCGCTGCCCTCAAATCCCTTTGCAATTTGAAAAAACCCCCAAAATCCTTGCCAGCTAACGAGGATTTCATGCTTTCTAGAATAGTTTGGGTCTGGGCCTTGAATTCCTCGAAAGTAATTGGCTCTTGGATTATCTCTTCGTTTTTGCTGTTTTCCTCCTTGACGTCCATTTTGCCCCGCATATCCAGCCAGAGGTCTAAATTAGTATAGTGATTCAGGCAGTCATCACAGAATTCAAGACGCGCCTTTGCATCAAAATTCTCTCCCTCATAAAAATCCATCTCGTTCACAATTAATTTCTGGTCCTCTCTCTTGTTCTCTGAGCCAAAAATGCCATTCATCACATCTTCGCAATTCTGGCCGCTTTGCTTGAAATAAGATTCAAAAGATTTTTCAGCACTAACACTCTCTTTAGCCAGCTTTTCTGCGTTTTCAGTGCTAGGGTCAGAATTAAAGACTTCTGCTAATCCTTTTATATCATCTATTTTCTCCTGGATATTAATAGCGTCTTTTGGCTTTTTGAATTCAGTGTAAAAATTAAGCCTGTAAATAAGCTTGTCGTTGTTTTCATCATCCCCTTTACTTTCCCCTTCAAAAGATTTTTTCTTGAAAATAGAAGGATAAGAATTAAGCCTTATCTGGATTTTTTTTCCGTCAAAAACTATTTTCTCCCAGTAAGGAACCTCTTCATCAACTCTTTTCTCGCGATTCTCGCCCTCTACCCATATCCAGTCTGTATAACCGCTTGGCTCTCCTAAAACTTTTTTTATCTGCTCTTGCTTTAAAATTCCTCCGTCCTGCTTGCTTTCTGCACCTAAAATCTCGTTTAGATTTTCCCTTATAGAACTTGTATAGGTTATCAATTGAACATAATTAATGTTGCCTGTTTCATACTCTTCTGCATAATAAGTAAGCTTCTTTATTTCATCATCTACGCTAGCAAATACTAAAGGAAGCAGTAGAATTATTGCTGCAACTATCAGCATGCCTCTTTTTTTCATATTATATATAGAAGAAAAGCATATTTAAAACTAACTGAAAGAAAAAATTAAGCATAGAAACTCTCTACTTAAATTTTAAAAAGATGTAGGTTGAGAATATAAGCTCGAAAAGCGAGGCTATAATTCCAAGAGGTATAAAAATAGAGGGGATAGATAGTTCGCCTATTGGGCGGCCTTGAGAAACCAATACAAACCCAAAAACAACTCCGACTAAAAAGGATAAAATAGTTACAGCTAAATAATATATTGGGATTACTAAAGTAATTTTTTTAAATTTATTTTTAGTGAAGATTACTAAAGCGATTACGCTTAAAACAAGAATTGCCAATGCAAAGAGTCCTGTAAAAATCTGCCATAATATAGGTACATGGCTGTATCCTAAAGATATAAAAGAGTCCAATAAACCAACTAGTGCAAAAATTATTGCCAGTATAAAATACGCCTTAAAAAACTTCCTGCCCTTTTTTGCACTCTCTTTTTTCATTATTTTTAAAAGAAAAAAGAATATTTAAAGGTATTGGAAGTTAATAACCAAAAGCTTAAAAAGCCGGGTGTGTGTAATTATCTTCGATTAAGAATTCTGAGCCAGGCTTAAAATAGAAACTGCAAAGAAAATGCCAAGAACAGACTGGAAAAGAATGAGAAGCGACCTTGCCAGAATAGCTGATGTGGTGGGTCAGGAATTAAGGGAAGCAAAAGTAGAGGCAAAAATAACCCTCGGAAGAACTCCTCCAAGAATCTTCATTGCCATGCATTATCCAGAGGAGCTGCACACAGCTCCTGAACCTGCGCTAAAAAGAGATGCCGCAATTGAGATAGATGAAAGGCACGACGAGATTGGCGCTACTTTTCTAGCGGCTTCAAGAAAAGTAGAAGAGGTAACCAAAAGATATGGGCTGATGTTTTTTAGAGACGAGGGCAGCTTTGCGGGCGCTGATGAACGCATATCTGCCTATGGGTTTCATCCCAAGGATTATGAATCAACAATTACATAGGCCTTTTATTTATTATTTTATCGGGGTTTTTTAAAACTTATTTTAAGCTTCTATCAAATAGCGTGAAGCTTCTTCTATTCCTGAAGACATTAAAATCCTGCTGGCAACTCCTTCATAATCAATCTTGTGCTCAATTGGAACTCCAAATAAAGACTTTATACCATCTAAGGAACGCGGTAGAAGAGGATGAAGCTTCTCTTTCGCAGATTTCCAGCCTTCTGCCCTTTTATAAACAGTACGCGTAGAAAGGTCTTCTGCTGTTTCATATGCATCTCTTAAACAATTAAGATTCGCATGAACTTCAACTAACCTTCCGGAATCACTTCCGCGAACTGGATTAAAAACAAGATCTAAAACAGGCTGGTCTTCTATAAAAGGTTTTGCCGTATAAACAAGCTCCCTTGCTGATAACTTGTAGTCTCTTCCAGGCGAGAAGGACATAAAACCGGCTCCCCCTTCTAATTTTCCTTCTGGAGTCTCTGTTAAAGGAAGGTCAAAATCGCGCATATTAATCGGTAGAAAGCAAAACCTATAAAACCCTATGCCGCTTGCTGCATCAATTCTATAATGAGAAGATACTTTACAAACAGACCAGTCAAAATATTTTGTATGGCCCAAAATCTCGTGCCAATGCTTTTCAGGCCTTTCAGGTCCCAGAATATCTCTCCTTTCTTTTCTTGCTCTTCCATCAAATCCAGAAACAATTATTTCAGAAAGCGCGCGTGCACACTCCCAAGTATTTTTTGGTGGTCTAGCCTCTGCTTTTGAAGCTGAAAACGAGGGAAATCCAGTCCATAGAGCTAAGGTTGCAATTGCACTACCTTTCAACATTTGTCTTCTTGTTATGCTTTCCATCTTAATATCCTTTAGAATCACCTACACATTAGATATATTTAGGCAGTTTTTAAACTTTTTCCTGTTTAAAATTTTAATTTTAGCTATCCGGATGCCCTTGTCTTTGAAGATACCCAAACAGAATATCTGTTCTTGGAAATACCACTTTTCCCTCAACTAACTGAAGGCATAGTTTATCATCAGCATCCACAACTCTAATTTCATGGTACTTTCTTGCTTCCCTGTGCATTCTTTCTGCTACTTCTGACACAGGCAGCCAGATTGGCTCATCATAGTTTCCCTGCCTGTCCATCAAATAAACTGCAAGTTTTTCTTCTGCCATTTTCTATTTAACAAGCTTAGATTTTTAAAATCAATTGTGATTAAATGCTATAATTATCTATCTAGAGGCTTCTGCTTTTCTTTGCCCTCTTCTTGTGAATGAGTCTGGAAGCGGAAGATTAAAAGAGCCTATCACTTGCTCAAGATTAGCCTTTAGATCAGACTGGAAACTTAATAATTCAACATCTCTTCCAGCAGCATTGCCTCTTACACAGTCTATTAAAACTCCATTAACCATATAACCTTTATCCCGAACATAAGAATCTGCATGATTTCTATTAAGCTTCTTAATCGTATAAGCCATCACTCCTTTAGAAATAGGAACAGGCACAAGCTCATGAAATTCCAGATACTGGCTCCATCTGTGTTCTCCAACCTCCCCAACTAAATATCCTACTCCGTATATCGTGTTAAATATTTTATTGATTTACACTATAATAATCAGGATGAGGAAGCAGAAAATCATAGCCATTTCCAAGCCCTATTGCCTTAAAGAAAGGAGCGCGCTCCAAAATACGGTGCAACTGAAAGTCTAGATGATAGTTGATAATATCTCCACCAACTAAAAGCCTTAATTTTGCAATCTTTCTTTTTCCTACATCCACTGCCCTTACTTTTTCTCCGGAGTCCAAGGGCCTTATTAACTCAGCCATCTCTGCTTCTGTTATCCATGGCTGCATGAACCTCAGCATTGTTGGCATTTCTCCATCGCGGCAATGAATGTACCTGGCATGAGTTCTTTCAGTTAATCTAAAGTCTCCGCTTCTAACAACAGAAGTAAAATCAGTGACTAATTCTAAGCCATCAGGATAAGTAATTTTCTCATATTGCTTTGTATTGAGGCCGTAATCTCTTCCAAGAACAAAAATGTCCCTTACTAGCTCAAATCCTGCCTGCTCTAATTCAGCTAGCCTTTGTTTGAGAGTTGCCATTTTTAAATTTTTTATTTAATTTACTAAGAATCACCTCAAGATTATATGTTTAGTGTATTTTTAAGGTTTTGTTTTCACGAAAGTACAAGGTCTGAAAAAATTCTTTTGCATACTTCAAGCAAGCCCTCATCTATCAACTGCGCTAATGGACAATCCCCCCCAGCCATCAGCTTTATCCCGGCTTTTTTTGTAAAAGCCCGCAGGATTTCATCGTTTTTTTGCAGGTCATAGGAAACTACTGTTATTCCAGCATAATTCCTAAGTGAATGAGAATTAAAAACATATAACAAAGAAGGGTCTTCTCTTCGGAATAGGCTATAACCTAAGCCTACTGGAGAGGCATCGTTTACAAATCTCTCACTGTATCTTCTCAGACAGCTTTCTAAATTTCCTTTAAATTCTCCTACTCTTACAATTCCTTCTGGTTGCACTACTGTTACCATTTGTTCAAGAAACCTCTTATCCCTAAAGGGCATATAATTAATTAAAACTCTTATTTAAAAATTTTGTGCTTGTTGAAGAAGATTCAATAGCCCAACCTTTTTTCATAGGTTTTATGGTCCATCCATTCTAAAATCATGCTCACAATTTTTATATTACCTCCTATAATTGTGTAAGTGAGCCTCCAGGCATTTGGAAGATTATACTCCCAGAGATTAGTTATCTGGTAATTTTTTATGTACTCTTTTGGCCATAGGTCTTTTGGAACTTTTATCCCACAAAAAGAATCTTTCTTCAGGTCATCAATTGCCCGAGTAACAAAATCAAATATCTGTTTCTCTTCAAATTTTCCTTCTTTTAATTCAAAATACGCATCCTTAAGACCTTGATTAGCAAATGCTACTTGTTTTACTCTCATTTTGCAATCAGATTATTTTTCTCAAGCTCTCTAATTTTTCTTGGATTCCATATCCAAAGAACACATCCATCCTTATCGATTATAATTTTTCCTGATAAAATTAGATAATCGAGTATAAGCAAAAATGTTTGGTACATCATTTTTCTGGGCAATTTTCTCCATAACTGATATTTTCCACACTCTCCAGAATATTTTTCAATAGTTTTCTCTACCATTATCACGCTTTCCAGTGTTGGGCTGTGCAAAACTTCTGACTTCATGTTATTATATATACTTATATAATATTTAAATCTTTGTATTTTTAAAACTATCTTAAGAGCAATTCACTCAGAAACCATCTTTTCCAACTCATATTTGTAGGCATAAGGCAGAGAATATAGGATTATAATATATTTTTAATTCCAACAAAGTTTTTAAAGAAGCATCTGCAGGTTTAAGCATGCTTGAGGATTACAGAAGAGGATTGCAGATGGGAAGATTCCAGATTTGCCTGCTTTTTGCAGCAACATCTCTTCTTTGTCTAGGCTCTATAATAGACTCAGCTAGGCGTTATGCGCCAGAAAGAAGAACAGGCCATTTTATTGTCTCAAATAAAGACGTCGATGGGGATGGAAGAGCGGATTGGTCATTTGGACTATACAACAATAAAGGGGAACGGATATTTAGAAAATCATTTGTACGAAGGCCAGACGGAAACTATACAGAATTTAATGAACCAAATCTGCCTTATAAGGCAGATCCCAATGAGATATTTAAGAGACCAGACATAAGAAAGAAATTTGTATAAATTTTATCTCTTTTGCTGCATAGCAAACATGTAGCTAAGATTCTCCTTCGCTCTTGCAACATCCTCTGGAGAGGACCTTATTTCTTCTGAAGCTATCAACCTATCTGCAAGATTTATTGCTATAGACACTCCAGGCAGTCCATGGTCATTATCAAAAGCATAATCTGTTAAATCCTTTACAAGCCTGTCTCTTGAACATCCATCTTTTCCAATCTCTCGCGCTCTTGCCATATATCCATCTATAAGTGTTGCTTCCATTTTTATTTCTTATTTTTTATTTATATCTTCAATTGTATAATAATCTGTCCTTGTCATATATATAGAGTTAGTTTTAACTGGCTTCTTATATGTACTGACTGATTCAGAAGGGCAGTAAGCACAAGAGCATGAAGAAAGAAACGCTGAGCTAGATAAAACTACAAGAAACATTGCATTTTTAAGCATTTTTTCAAGCTCCATTTTGCCTGGCCATTAAAATTTCCCTTCTTCTTATCCTATATGCGTCTATTGCCCCTTCACGAGACTCCATATTTGAAAAAGCTTCAGGCTTATTATATATTGCGTAAGTTTCACCACTTGCCAATCTAACTAGCGTAAAACCTTTATCTGCAAACTGCCGCATTTCAGCAACCCTGTTTTTATTTTCAGGTTCTGGCTTATAGGCTATATTAAAAACTCCCTGGCCAGGGCAGATATAAAAAACCGTTTGATTCTGCAAGGATTCCAGACAGCCAACCCCAATCCTTATGGTTTGAACACTTCCTTCTTCATATTCCAAGCTAAAGTCTGATCCTGCTAAAATTTCTAATGGGTCAATCAAGGGCATGTTTTAAAGATTTCTCTAGCTCCCTTAATTTATCTTCTGCCCAATCCCTGCGCTCTCTTGCAAAAAAGTGGAAACCCTCCCCTATTGCCCTTGCCCTAGTTATTAACTGATCATAAACTGCCAGCGCGCTTTCTAAATAAAGATGATCTGAAAAAGCCCCCTCTGCTACAAAAATACATCTTGCATCCATTCTTGCAAGAGTCCGATAAATATCTTCCTCATTCATGTCTTCAGGAGACTGGAGCCTTGGCTCGGCATTTAAGGATAAAAAAGGAATCCCCATATACTCCAAACTATTTCTTTTGATTGCTCCTAAGAGTATTCCCCGCTGCCTGTTGATTTCAGCTTCGTAAATCCCAAATGCCTCTTCTGCATCCAAGCTCATTCTTCCCTCCCTGGCGTGTATTTCTCATCCGGAAGAAGGAAATCATAGATAGTTATTTTTCTTGAAAAACTCCTCAGTCTTCTATTACCTACAATAATCCTGTGGAGCTGCAACTCCAATTCATACGTTATTCCTGTTCCTTCTCTTACTACTTTTATTACTCCCTTTCCTACTTCCACTTCTCTTGCAGGCTCGCCTCCTGAAAGCGGTTTAGCAAGCTGCTCAATAACCCAAGGAGTTGTTCTTGTTTCAAGGTAACTTAATAAAGGATGCCTCTCTCTTCCGATGCCTGTTGAAACTGACCTGTGCCATCGGTCCATTAGATGATCATATCTGCTTGCTTTAACCCATACCCTGTCAATCACCATTTCATACTCATCATCTGGGAAAAAGATAACTGGCGCTCCATGATTCTCTGTTACAGGCTTCTCAGCATCTTCTTTAGAAACTCTTTCAGACACCAAATAAAAACCATAGCCTCTTAACTCTTCCAGCCTTTGCTTGGTTGTTCTTTCACTTATACTTACCATAATTATTTCTTAACAATATTCTTTATATGCTTTGCGTTTTTCAAATATGCCTACAGCATCACAATATTTTTAAACTGATTTGGGGATTGTTTTTAAAATGGATACTAAAATGCTGGAAGGACAGGAGTTAGTTGATTATTTTGACAGCGACTTAAGGGTTGTTGAGGCGTTCAGAAGAAAAGACCGAAAAAGAATATACCAAGTTGAGAGAGCAGGAGAGTTTTGTGTTTTTAAGGCATACTGCCCAATAAAAAAACCAAGGAAACCCAATCCAAACGGTTTCTTAAGAGAAGCAAGGATATTGGAAAGATTAACTGATGTTGAGAGAGTTTCCCATCTTTTAAAAGATTACGGAGTTAAAGAAGGGTATGCTGCTTTTTTAAAAGAATTTGCAGCAGGCATCCATCTAGATGATGCACTTAGGCAGGGAGTTACAGAAGAATGGGCAAGGGAGCAAGTTACAGAAACGCTCAGACAGATACATGGAAGGGGAGTGGCAGGATTAGCATTAAACTGCGGAGATATTATAGTTTCCCCTGATTTCTCCAAGGCAACTATAATCGACACTGGATTCGGCTCTTTTTCTGAAGAGTATGGTGGGGGAGATTTTGAAAGATTAAAGAAAGAGGATTTTGATAGGTTAGAGCAGAGCCTTAGATATGGGATATAAAAACTATGCAATGGCGTGGTTAAGGATCTGTTTATTCTAAAAAAATTAATCTTTTAAAAGTCCAATTTCTTTAGGGCAAATCGTATGATAGATTGTGATGGTTTGGGTAAGGAAAATAAACGAAATTGTCGTTACTAATTATTAAGAAAAAAATAAGCAGAATAATTTATATAGAATCTATCACAAAACTTGTGTATGCCAAAAAAAGAAAAATTTTGTGAGATGTCTGGGGTGGGTTGTTTCTTGCATAACTTTGAGTTTAAAATTTGTAAAAACATTAGAATTTTTATAGGGAGAAATGAAAAAACTATTGAAATATTTTTTCTTATTTTGTTTTTTGTCCTTCAAGGTATTCTTGCCTTTTATGTTTCTGATCCAATAGTAACTTTAATTATAATAATCTTCCTTCTATTTTTGTCTTTAGAAAGAATTTTTACCCACATATGGTTAGAATACGATAGAGAACAACTTGCAAGAAGAGAGGATAAATCAAAAGAGAATTATTCAAAATTTAAAGATAACACTTACCAACATATAAGCTACTTAACTAATGAGATAGTTAGATTAGAAGAAAGACTTAAAAAATCAGAGAAGTAAAGACAACCCACCAATTGCTTTATTAAACTCTTCAGTAATCTTTTTTTCTTCTTTTTGAAATTCCATATTCTTTTCTTTAACCATTTCGCTTATAGATTTCTCTTTAGAAATATTCCCTTTTTTATTTGCCATTTTTTTATTAACCCTCTTTTTATTTATATAGATTATTGTGTTAAACTATATAAATATATGTTTTAGTAAGAAAATGGGACAAAATTGTCCCATTAGAATAAGTAAAATAAATCGTGCCAGATAACTCTACAGAATAAAGCAGTATCAATTCTATCTTCTCTTTTTTGTGCGACTCTCCAACCAAACATCTTCTTAT
>Ga0315277_10007818_pt1 | contig 13816 bp, 7 predicted proteins | sample YL17G05_15_MG_FD_203695 | JGI IMG/M metagenome (GOLD analysis project Ga0315277, IMG submission 203695) | Sediment microbial communities from Yellowstone Lake, YNP, Wyoming, USA - YL17G05_15 | ecosystem: Environmental > Aquatic > Freshwater > Lake > Sediment | place: USA: Wyoming | collected...
AAGGTGATGGAGGTTAACGGCTTGCCCCGGCGAGACGAGGATCCCATCGCAACCACCCTTGATGATTTTTCCGAGGGTATCTTCGAGATTAATGACGCCGGGAATCGGCCCGAGCATGAGACCGTGATCCGCGGCGACCAGCATGGCCCGGTTATCCGCACCGAGGATCCTCGCCATCCGGAATGCTTTGCCTTGCATAGCCTTCTCAAACGTATGTGTATATTTTACTTTAAAAGTAAAATATACTTTTATAGTCTGTGCCCTTCACACCCACCACTTTCGGGAACGGGTCACATGTTCATGGCTTTGAGCAACCGGCAAGATCGGAGCTCTAATCGTTGACCCTCGACATCGTTTATATTGTAGCGTGCACCGTTGAGATGCCGCGACGCAAAGAAATCATCGAAGATGAACGATCGCGTGTCGTACTGGACCCAGGTAACGTTCTCCCCACCAGGCGCGAATAGCGATGACCACCGGTTGCTTTCGAGATCTTGAAGGAGAACGACATGCGACGGGAATGGCAACATCTGGATTTTCCAAGAACGAACCTGTCATTCCCTCGGTGCAAGGGGGCACGGAAGCTGAGAGAGAATTTGGTTCGAGATCGAGTGACCAGCCTTCCGGCAAGACGGGTTCGACCCGGGCTTGCACGTGCTGTGTGTCGTGATTGGTGAAGTGGATTTCAAGCAGTGCTCGCTCCCCTGCCTTGATGGTTTGCTCGAAAGGATACACTCTTATCCACGATTCATCCAATCCAAAGGTGGGGTCTGGCCACGGGATGAGTTTCTTTAGAATCCGGACCCGCTCGTGAAGCTGACCCTCCATGTACGCGAGGTGATCGAGCGTAAAAGTAAATCCCTTTTCTTGGTGATTGTTCACGATGATGTCAGGCATGAACTCGCGCCATAATGAAATGCACTTGAAATAACCGGTGTTCTCCCGGAGAAACGTCCGGTTCGGCGCGCAATAATCGTCGATGCCGGACGGGCTCGCTGAATCCCCGGCGATGAATATCTTGTGATCGTGACCTTCCACCAGCAGGCCGCCGTGGTAGTACGTTTGACCGGGAAGGTGCATGGCCGTGAGCGCGAATTCGTGCCATTGCCATCTCTCCCGTTCTTTCGTGCTCTTTGAGACAACGACGTGAACAGGAGATATGCACGGCAAGAAAAATCGGTCCGGATGCTCGAGGATCTCGGTCAAATGCTGGTCAACGATCACGGGACACTTGAACTGCTCGATCAAGTCGATCAACCCATCCACGTGGTCATCGTGGTAATGCGTGATCCAGCACGCCTCGACGGCCTTGATTTTCCCTTGATCTTGCCATTGTTTCAACCTTTTCACGACGTCGCGGGACCCGCAATCGATCAGGAACGCGATGCCATCATCGGACAGGAGTATGAAGCTGGTTCCCGTGACCCGCTGCAGAAACGAAGGAAGTTCTATTTGAATGGCCGGGACCATTCGTTGGGGATCGGTTCTAAGGTCCGAAAACATGCGTGGAAAATAAAAGTTCAGGGCTGAAATCGACACATAATTCAGCCATAACGAGGAAAACCGTGTTTTCAGCGCCGAGATTGCTTGCTGGATAGAATCGAAGCCGTGTAAAACAGGACCATGCGAAGGTATCAAGATATCGGGATGCAGTGCCACGATCCGCTCGACGCTTGCCACCAGTAAATCCTTACTCCCGATGAAACCATGATAATCACCGACCTCTCGATATGCTGCTTGCATCGAGTAGAGATCAACCATCTGGCCATCCCCATAGATGAGATCCCCGCAGAAGACCATCTTGTAACCATCGACCTCGCAAGAATATGAAACAGAGCCACTCGTGATGCCCGGCGTGTCAACAACCGTGAACACGATATCTTCACACTTGATCTCGTCGCCTCCACGCACTTTCCCTGAAAGAGGTATCCTCGTGGTGGGAACAAGAGGTCCTGGCTGGTGGTGATAGATGTGCCACCGATTTATCGGGTCCTTCCAGTATGTGCCATTCTTTTCAAACAGGTTCCGTTCTGATTTTGGTCCAACGATCTTCGTTCCCAATATTAAAAAAGCAGGGATTCCAGCAGTGTGCGTGCGACGATGTTGCGTGCAAAGGATGGATGAAGGGATCGGCAAGCCCGCCGCATGGAGTAACTCTGGATCCACCGTGTCGTCACAATCAATCATCACGGCCTTTTCGTGCATCGTGATAATGCTTGAATTCACCGCACCGGCATGAATTTTAAGGTTCGGCGAGACTTGGTAGAATTTTTTATGAAGTTGCATCGATTTGCAGTCACCCATCCGACGACGAAGGAGATTCTGGTTGAATAATCGTCTTTCCGAAACAAATCCCGTAATATTTTCGCATATTGAAATTTAATAAAACCTTGCGCCCATTAGTATACTAAAGATTTGCGCGTGATAACTTTAGCATGAGCCAGTCCCCAACTGCCCCAACTGCCGATTCCCAGACGCAAGACGCTGATTTACAGCGATGGGAAGGTTACAAGAAAATCTACGACGTGTTCGCAGGTCACGCCAAGGAGAGATGGCAATGCGGGTATAACGTGCTTCAAATGTTTTTGCGACAATTTTGCAACGCTGAGGTTCCTTTGTTCACGCTACAATGGTACCTCCGCAAGAAGGCTCACGCGTACAAGGAGAAAGAAGGAGAAATCGCTAACCTGACCCCGGAAAACCAGCTCAAGTTCGGCGAGTTCACCCAGCTCGAAGATATGGCCGCCTACATGTTCGATATCAAGCCATTCTCCGAAGTATTCAACGACGTGATGTATTATCCAGCGCTCATGAGCGTCAGTGTCGGCGGTAACCAAACGATCAACGTCGACCGGTTGTTTGCCAACGAGGCCGGGAAATACGTCGAGGCATCCCAAGAATGCAAGGATGCCCGGCAAACCCACCTTGCTTGCATCGTGGAGGAAGCGAAGTACAAGACCTACAAGGTCGGCGATAAGGAATACTCGGGAGCACAGATCTTCGCGCGGGATTTTGAAGGCAAAGGATACATCCTCAAGGGTGCGGACTATGATAAACTTCGATCGCACATCGCGGTCGAGGAATGCCGCGATCGCGCCGTTAAGATCGGCGGCCAGATGACCACGGTGAGCCAGCTTTTTTCCTATGAGTACGACAAGAAAGTTTTCGAGGAAGATCGTCGCCAATTCGCCGAGATTTTCTACAAGAAGATAAAATACTATTTTGAAAATACCAAGAGCCGGGCGGGCATTCCCGTGGTGTTCAATGCCATGATTTACCTGATTGTGGATGCGACCTTGGATCCTGAGCCCTCGGTCTTCATGCTCGACCCCCACGACATGACGTACATCGGCGCCATGTTCAAGGAAAAGAAAAAACGGGTTCCCTTGCAGTACATCCTGGGAAGCCCGACTGGTGCCACGCTGTTTTTCCCACCGTGTGACGACGAGTATCGTACCCGCATCAAGAAAGAACTTGAAGATCCCGAGCTACTCAAGGAGGCCAGGATACGGTTTTCCCATCTCGTGGAGCTTGCTCTGTTTAACAAGGAAACCTACTTGCAAGCGATCACGAAGAAGCACGTGGGCGATCCGATGCCGGAGCTCATTCAATTTTTCAGGCTCATGGAGGGCTACGGGGAAAACGTGTATGATAACACGATCCTGGAGGAGATTTGCCGCGTGTTTGTAGTACCCAGGGATCAGATGGAACCGGTGCTTAATTTCACGATCAACTTGCCGTTCTCGTTCGATATTCTTGCCCAGGAGCTTTTCCATCATTTCCCAGAATTTACCTTAGATTCGCACAAGCAATACTTGTTGGACCTGTTCAAGTTCAAGAACGTTTTTGTTTCTCTCCCGTCCTTCGTCCGCACGGTCACGGACAAGGGATTATCCTATAAAAACGAGATGCTCTGGCACGCTTGCATTCAAGTGGGAAATTTCATCAACATAGAACGCATCAACAACGGGATCGGCACTGCTGCCCGCCAACCATTCCGGCAAGAGGAACTCCAATATTACACGTACATATTTCGCGGATTGCTTTTCTTGTTCAGCAGTCAGGACCGCTATAGCCACGTGGAATTGGTCGACGAGTTTTTCGGCGGGCGCAAATCCCTGGATCAATATTACATTCTCGCCGCCTTGGGAGATGGCCTCATCAAGGGGAGCGAGTTCCGCAATCTCGTGTGGTACAACATCGTGGAAAGTGCCTTGAATGACCTTGCCGAGCGCATTCATAAGGCATTGCAAGGATCCATGACGATCGTTGACATGTCCATCGACCGTTTCTTGAAATTGATGGAAAAAGGCGAAAGCCGGATCGAGGAGAGCTTGATCGACTTGATCGCCAAGCAATTCGAGGAAACATGCAATTACTTGTATTCCCCCCTCGAAGGCGTGATCTACATGGTCGAAAAACTCAAGAGTCGCATGAAACAGACCAACATCATCAAACGGCAGATCCTGGTTGCTATCTCCAGCAATATTTCCGCACATGCCGACTTGAAAGCGAAGCTGCTAAGCAAGATCAAGATTGCCACGCCGGAGATCTCCTATGAATTCAACGCGATCCGTGATAAATTGATGAAATATGCCGGGAAACTGCTCGCTGTCGTCGTCAAGAATCCGGAAACGGCACGAGACGAGATTTATGCTTTGCCGGACGGCTCTTTGTTGAAGGACCCGGCGAGGGGCCAGGACCTCTCAGAAATCGTAAAGATTATCAACCAGATGCGCATGGAGCTCGGCAAGGACCTCAATCTCGTGCAGCAAATCATCTCGGCAAACATTGGTAGCATCATCGGCATTGAAAAGGTCCAAATCTTGATGGATTTCAACGACTTGTTCAAGCTCGAGGGCGGGAAGGACACCGAATTTGCCTCGAAAATAAACACGGTCTACAACGAAACTTACGAGAAACTGAACCTCGAAGAAGAGTCCGCGTCCGAAAATATCAGCCCGCTATTCGTCCGGAAAGGTCAAAAATAAACATCTTTAAGACAAGTTAAGATTCTGCCTCGTTTTCCGCTGATCTCGCAAGATTTGCTTGAACTGGATTTCATATTTCATGATCCGCCCCCTTTACCACCCAAAGACACTAAACAATCGATCGTGAAGCGGACTCAATATGGATCAAAACGTGCCTGAAACAAAACCACGCGATGCAAAGCAAGGAGGAACCTTCGATCCATCGGCGATCACGGACGTGGCAAACGCGGTTGCTTCGTTGCAATGCTGTGGCTCGCAAGGGAAGGGTCTTGGCACGGCCTTGGAGATCCTGGTACAGATGGTCAAGGCACCTTCGTGTTTTCGCGTGCTTGCAATGTCCGGTGCCATGATCCCCGCGGGCATGGAAGAGATCGTATGCCAACTACTTGATCGCAGCATCATCAATGCCATCGTCACGACGGGTGCCAACATCACGCATTCCTTAATCAACATCCTCGGCAGTAAGGAAGGGGATCAAGCCCATTACTTGTGCACGGGTGATGAAAAGGACGAGGAGCTCTGGAATAAAAGCATGTACCGGATTTACGATACGCTCGTCGCGGGAAAACAATTCGCAGCTGCGGGCAAGATTCTCTACACGATGTTGCGCGACGAGTTCCCGGACACGAAGCGCCTCGCCCTAACCCCGTCGGAGATGTTCGGGATCATCGGAAAACGCTTAGCAAAGCGATGCATGCTCAAGATCGCAGCAGATCACGGCGTTCCGGTCTTCTGCGGAGCAACGTCTGACTCAGAACTCGGGATCAATCTCATGAAATTCCGGGAGATCCACGATTTCACGATTCTCCTTGATGAAGTGGGGGATATAGGAAACTTTTCAAGCATCATCAGCAATCATTCCGATCACGGCATCATCATCCTGGGAGGCGGGGTTCCGCGCAATTGGGCGCAGCAAATATTCCCGTACATCTTTGATCTTGAAGATGCGAGGGGCTTCCAATCTCGGTTTCGAGGCTATCACTACGCCGTGCGATTCCATACGGGCGTACCTGATGATGGCGGCTGCTCTGGCTGCACAATCTCGGAGAATGTATCGTGGGGAAAGTATTATGAAGGAACCGTCCATCAAAGCGTGTGGGGAGATGCCACGATAACCTTTCCGCTGGTGATCACGGCATTGTTCCAAGTGCTAGATAAACAATCCAAAATATAGCACGTGGGTTTGTTTTGCATCGTTTTTTAATGCCTAAATCGAGGCAACAGACGCATTAAATGCGCGGGCATGAAATCTTTAAGAAGGAGTGATATAATTCAAAAGATCATGAAGTGGACGTTTTTCAAGAGAAAACCATTCAAGTTTTTCCTCGCCTTGCTCATTCCTCTGGTAACTCTGCAGCTCATCGGCCTTGCTTTCATGTTTGTTCTCCCAACGACGCACGATTTGGAGTTCGATTACATCGAATCCTATCATTTGCAAGGAAACTATGGCTGGTATGAAGGATATGTAGAAGATTATTATGAACACGGGCATTATATCGCCGATTTTTCCGGAAGCGTGGCCCAAGTGCAAGCAACTGTATCCTGGGATTATTACGAATGGGATGAAGGGACTCTTGCTAATCACACGACTCGGACGCACGATTATTCCTTTACCTATTCGACCACCGACGGGCATTACATTGCGGGTCATGACCAGGATTACAACGTCACGGGCGAGAACGTCTGGTTCCACGTGCCCGGGGGTTTTTCCAAGGTACCATTGCACGATTGGTACCAGCTCGCGAACGGGAGCACGTCGTGCCGTATCCTCGATGATACCTTCGGGATCACCCAAAAAGTGCAAATCTGGGCTGGATATCTCTTGCCAGAAATGGCAATCAGGCTCTCGTCTATGGGGTCATTCACGCATGGTCTCGAGTATGATAATATGGACGCGACGTTCACGGACACGTATTATTTCACGGAGCAAGGATACTTGGTTCAGAACTTTTATCACGAGGTGGCAACAGGCGTAGTTAATTATTATTCAAGCCAGTTCACTCTCGATTCGCAAACACATGTTCTCGGAGCGAGCTGGGGGCGTGAGCTCGATGGCATCACGTATTTCTGGACCTATTGGTTCGTGATCGTGCTCTTCGCGTTCATCACATACGGCTTGTACGAGCCGCTTCGATGGACACCGCGCCACATAAAAAGGGCCGGTAGCCGTTTAATTATCCAGAAAGGCACTCCTTCCGCGATGCAAACGACGATCGACACTCCTTATTCGTCAATACTCGATACCTTTATCGAGAGAGCCCGGCATTCGAAAAGTACCGTGATTTCCGTGCACGACAACACGTCAATCCTGGGCATGGGTGTCGTGGAGGCGGATCGCGTTTCTGGATTGTTTTTCGGGCCTGGTGACATCACGGATGCCATGGCAAAATACGCCGGCGTGCAATATGCCTTCGTCCAGGCCACGGACAAGTATACCTCGAAGATCACCGAGGTTTACGACGTCTACCAAATAAGCGGGGTAAACGAGAAGGTTTACACCACGGATGTGACGCTCATCAAGCCACTCGACAAGAAGTACGTCGATGCCACGATGAAGATGATTGCTTCCGAGGATAGCGGAAGAACGATCGCCGCGCTTGCATCTTGGGTAAAGGATGCCCTCGAGACCGATATCGCGTTCGTCGCGACGATTCCCATTAACGATGATTGGGCCCGGAGTATTTTGACCCAGGTCGGCTCCCGCAAGCTGATGCCGCAAATCGTCGGATCCGAGGCCATCATCGGAGTTGGTTTCGCGGCGACTTCGGCAACAACGGGCTGGCTCTACGGGTTGTACGTGCATCCCGCCTTCAGGAACAAGGATATCGGCGAGAAACTCGCCGTTGCACGATTGTCAGCATTCAAGCAAATGGGCATCACCACGGCAATCACGGAAATCGCCGAGTGGAACGGCCCAGCGAAGAGCATCTATGCCCGGCTGGATGCTACCCCAGTCGGCAAGATGGTGATGATCGGAAAAAAGCCGGCAAAGATCAAGGCAAAGGTGAGGCGGCATTGAAAAACATCGACGATTTCCAGACCATCACGAAACCTGAACCATCGCTCTCGTCGCAATTGCTGAAGGAGATTGACACGACCTTGCTCGAGGTGGAAACAAAGCATCGCGAGGTGAATCCCGTGCTGAAACACCTAGAGAAGTGGGTGAACATCTATCTCGGTCCAGGCACCGCGGAATTCCACGGGATGAAGGGCACGACGATCCCGGCGATCCGTGACGAGAACCGAAACGCGGTCATCCCTAGCCGATCGACCGAGATCGATGGCCGAACCTATTACTTGTCTATCAAGGGTTGCGGCGCCCACGAGGACATGTTTTTCGGCGACGTGCTCACGCCCGAGAAGATCGCTGCGGCTTGCCGCGAGCCTGCCCTCTTGCCTCGGGTAGCGCAGCTCCGAAATCCCTCCGGCTTCATCATGGCCGAGAGCTGGATGGGCGAAAGTCCGTACGGCGCTCAAGGTTCTCCGAATGCCCACGACGGCCTCGAGTTCTCGTCGCTCACTAAAAACGCGTCGATCAACGGGGCGTACATCTGCCCGGTTATCGGCATCGTCCCGCTCGCCGGCATCATCGAGGATACCGCGAGAATGTTTTATTGGTTTCGGCAATACCCGAAACCTTTCTACCAGGAGATGCGCCTTGTACCATCACGGATGCGACTCTACTTCGAATCCCCGCACGTGCTCGCCGATCCATCATCCGCTTTCGCCCAATTCCACGTCGACACGCCAAAGCAAGCCGAGCGATTCGAAATCAATTTTATAAAAAGCGGACTCTCGTTATTATCATTGTTTTTGCGATCTGCGCAGGAGAGAGACGGTAATATATCTGCATTGGCATATTACGATATCTGGTTTGATAAAGATGCCATCGTGGCACCCGACGGCATCATCCATTTCGCTGACATCGAGGGCTTGGATTGGCGGACTGTTCCGTTGAAGCCCGTACAACAATGCCGTGAGCTTGTCCACTCGATCCAGCGAAAGGAATGGGACAAGCTGGTGTTTGAATTTCTGTTCGCGCTCGTCCAGATTGATGCTTACAGGGCATTGCTCGATGGTCATACGTTCGATTGGGCGAAACAGCGGGAAAATTTGTCTTTTTTCATCCAGATGTCCATTGAGAAGGACCCGTTCTTGTACACGCGTATCGTGGATGGCAGCTTGAACGCGTACGTTGAAAGCCCCACGTTCCCATCGATCGACCCCGTGGTCATCCCAATTATCCAAGGCGTGAAAATCTGAGAGGAGAACAACCATGCAAGCAAACAGAGCATTAGAAATCTTGAAGAGCATCCGGGAAAAACGGGACATTAAGGTTTCCGACGCCGAAGTCCAGGAATTGCAGAGCCGGGGCCTAATCCTGCCGGTGCAAGAAAGCCAGTACAACGAAAATGTTGTGCACGAGCTTGAAACGACCAAGGAAAAGTACAACGCCGTCGCAAATACCTTGCGATCGATGCAGAAAGACCTGCTCCTCGCGGAAACCGAGTTTTCCAAGCTATCATCTGTCACGAAGGCAGCAAGCCATCTCGGCGCGGGGGCCGGCGCGGCCATCAAGAAGCAGATCGCCATACTCAAGAAAAACATCGCCGCTCAAGAGAAACAAACGAATGAGATCAGGGACGCTATGCTTGCCATGAACATGGAATACGAGAAACAGCAACTCGCGGTGAAGATCGACGGGTACCGGGTCATCCTGGTGCCGCTCGGTGCAGCGATGATCGATGAAATCGAAACGCGACCACGCTATGCAACGGTCGAGCTCGCTGGCCTCTTGGATCTCACGAAACGCTTGGACATGCAATTCGCTTCCATTTTAACCCAGATCGAGATGTCGATGAAGGTATACAAGAAGATCACGTTCTGGATACCGTACCTCGTGAACATGGAACGCATAGATCTCGCCCCGACGTTCAACTTAGCTCTGACATTAGGTGCCGGAGGTGGGGAAGAAGATGACGAGGAGACCGACGTCGATCTCTTTGGGGAGTTGTTGACTCGATCAGTTGGACTCTACTCCGCGATCATGCAAGTATCAAGCTATGGCATGACGGGCAGCGCGATTTACAACGTGCTTGCCAAGAAGACATCGATCGCCTACGACATTCTGCCTGTTATCAAGTTCATCGAGGCGATTCTCTTGCGCGAGGGGCAGGTGGAGCATCAGAATTATCTTGGTCGATTGGCACGATTACTTGACCTGTCTGGCCCGAGCCGCATCCTTGCCCAAACTCCTGGAGATCAAACCACGTATCAGCTGGCATATCCTAAGGAAGAGCTCGCCGCCTTACTGCTGCTAGCGTTTTCCCCGCAACCCGAGCGATTCGCGTTCTTCATGAAAAAATTCCAGTCGAACTTGAAGGACCGACCTGTCTTTGCAGCGATCGGCGCGTCATTCCCGTGGGAGCCAGAAGAGACCTGGGCAGTTTTAATCCGCGCGGAATCGAACATCTTGCGTGGACAAAGCGCGAAATTTATTCCCGAATTGCTGGAATACGCGTTCTCGCTCTCGATCAACACGGGAGTCTTGGCCACGGAAAACAGCATCCCGTCTGCCTACCTTGAATGGTGGAGGCACCTGGTGATTCCCGCGATACAAGCCGTCCTCGCGTACGTGGTCGAGGAAGACTTGGAAAGCTTCATCCAGGCACGCCCGTTCTCGTACATTACGGCGCCACGTGTATATGTACGAAGCTCGTTCCACCATCACCACTTCGGGCATTACCACCACGTGGGCTGAAACGGGTTCAGAGGAATTGTTAAAAAAATATTGCTTTTTTTTATTATTCATTAAAAAACGATGCAGATCATTGCCTCGGTGTTTCGAGCACGACATCTTGCCGTCTCAGTTCAGCTTGCAGCTTCTTGATCTCGAGATTCCGCGGCTCGACCTTGCTCTTCACGCACAGCGCCGCAGCGATGCCCGACGCCTGGCTCACGACGATCGCAACCGAAATGCCCCGGTGCGCGTTCAACGCGGTCAATCCCTCGTCGTTTTTGTCGGATTCCACGCTGACCGTCCGTGCACCGAATAACAAGCCGTCGATCTTCGCCGGGACGAGGACACGGTAGGGAACGTCGTAGCCGTATTCGGCTTCAACATTACCACGCCCGATATCATGACCACTCCCTCGCCCGATAACATCATCGAACTTGGCGTGGCTATACACATCGTGTTTCGTGAGGGCATACAAGCCGATAGGAATTCTCGTCTCGCGAAAACCGATCTTAGCGACTGTGCGGTCCAGGAACGCTTTTTCCCAGCCCGGCAAGTACTGGTGCACGCGCGTTAGGATATGAGCCCCCTTGAGTTGATTAAGCTCGGCCTTCGAAACTAGCATCGGGTCGACTTGCCGCCAGAGGAACTGGGGTCCTTCGATTGCAAAGTTTCCGAGGTACTTTGTCTCGCCACCGCACTCGACCTTGCGCGTGCGCACGGTCTTGAGCCAGAAGTAGATCAAGGGGACAGCGCCCGTTTTTTCGTATGCTTCAGCCAAATCAGGCTCCGTATCGAATGCCTTGTTGATGATATCTGCGAATCCACGTATGACGAATGTCTTGCCTTGCTTGACATGCTCCCAGATCTGCTTCTCGTCTTTCGGGTATAATATCTGGAAACTGTGACCCCAAATGCCTTCCTTGACGAACTTTTCAAGATCCACGTTGTCGACCCACACGTACGCTTGCATGGACATAGCTTGCGATTCGGGAATGATGACGGCATCTTTTCCCCCGATGTACCATGCCATGTCGGCGAAGGCAGAGCAATCCACGATGATTTTTGCCTTGATCGCGCGCCGGCCATCGATTGTCTCGATGAATGCTCCCCGGCTAGCTGGAAAACCGGTTGCCGTGTCCAAGGGAAGTGCCCCCACCACTTTCGCGTGCAAGAGCACCACGACCCCGGCTTCCTCGCACATCTCGATCAGGACCAGCTGGATGTCGTTCACGTCAAGGGGAATGTCGGCATGCGCCCTGCCATCGGGCACATCCTTGAACGGTGGCCCGCGACCGTCCAGCCAGTCCTTGAAGAGTGGGTCGCTGTGTCCCTTCTCGACGATGCGGCGTATCATCTCCTTCCCGATGCCGCGGGCAAGGACCTGCCCTTTATTGTTCGTGTACTCGCGGAATTCCCAGTGCACGACCATACCACCAACGCTTTGCCCGCCAAGGTATCCTTCTTGTTCGACGAGCAACACTGTTGCATCCGGGTTCGCGCGCTTCGCAGCGACGGCGGCCGCAACGCCGGATTGGGAACCCCCAACGACGAGGATATCCACGTCTTTGAGAACCGGCACCTTTTTCGCCGGTTCCGTGATGAATTCTGTCACCATGATGCATTTTATGCGGTGATTGCATAAAAAAAGGATAGTTCTAGGGGAAAATATTTCGTAAAAAAATTAGGAAAAACGCCCGATCATTGCTTGGGCGCGTTCACGGTCACTTTCATAGGCAAAGTGCAGCCAAGTTTTTCCTCGTCGTACATGTCGCGCAGCAGCACGCGCATCTGGCAGGTGCCCGTGCGCACGGCAATGACATCGAGCGCGAGAGACTCTTGCTTCAACGGGCTGACGATCAGCTGGATGTTCGTGCCTGATTCGATCGCCGCGACGTTGCCGGGAAGGTACACGTGCGCGATCGGGCAGATGCTGCTTTCCTTCGGCGTGATCGTCACTTGCGCCCGGTCGCCGAGCACGAGGTTGGTCGACGATAGCTTGACATCGAACTTGAAGGCCGATGATGCTTGCGTGTAGTCGATCGTGGAGCGCTTGTCCACCCGGACGAACGCGGTTGCCTTCAATTCCACCTTCTTGCCCGAAACCGGCACCTTGTCCAGCACGACCTCCTTGCCATCGATGACGGCGACGCGCTTCACCTTGGCATCGCTCTTTCCCGGGCCTTGCTGCTTTGCCAGCTCGGCGAAGAATTCCAGCATCGCGACCGTGTCGCTGGTCGAGTGGAGCCGGCCGTTGATCATATGTTTCCCGATGAACGCCAGGCCCTTGTCGATATATGGGGATGCCGCTCCGCTCCGAACAAGGCCGGCGAGCGCGTAGCACGTTGCTTCCACGGCACCGCACCACGACCGCTTTCCTTCCCACGACACGCTGGTGTCTGTTTCCTCTACGTGTTCCTTCAAGTATTCGATGGCCGGGGCATGAAACTTGGGATCGGGCGCGAGGAGATACCTCGCCGCGTCCTCGACGCATTCGATCTCACCTGGACCAAATGCAGGATTGTATTCGAGCAGGTCGGCGTTCTTGACCTTCGCCTCGATCAGGGAATGCGCTGCCTTCTCGAGCATTTGCTTGAGCGGCACCGCTTCTGGCAAGTCCACGTCGCGCAGCTTGGCCAGGTTCTTCAACACCTTCGCCGAAACATCGGGACTGGGAGTCCCGTTTTCCCACAAGCTGAACTCGCCGCCTTTTGCTGTCTCGCGGAAGAAGAGCCCCATACGGTTGATCCCAATGACCAGCTTGTCCTTGATGTCTTGCACGTCCGCGGGAGAAAGAGGCACCGCGCCCTGGTCGCCTGCCTTCCACGCCGTGATGAGGCCGCACATCTTGCAGCTCGTCTGCTCGGCACATCCATAGGGATACTGGACTAGTGCTTTCATCCCCTCCACGAGCATGAAGCCCGGCGACGGGTAAACGAGTACCTGGTCTCCCTCGAAGACCTGGCCTGGCTGGCCCTGGCTTATCTGGGATACCGTGACTTTCTCCGTGCCTATCTTGGCAACCGACTTTTGCACGCGATCGATCACGGAGCCGCCACGCTCCAGCTCGACGATCACCTCGGTGGGG
>Ga0315277_10007819_pt1 | contig 13816 bp, 14 predicted proteins | sample YL17G05_15_MG_FD_203695 | JGI IMG/M metagenome (GOLD analysis project Ga0315277, IMG submission 203695) | Sediment microbial communities from Yellowstone Lake, YNP, Wyoming, USA - YL17G05_15 | ecosystem: Environmental > Aquatic > Freshwater > Lake > Sediment | place: USA: Wyoming | collected...
GACGCGTTCAGCTTTCTCTCGCTCGTGGTCACGTCGTGCTTCGCCAACATCGTCGTGATCGGCATCCTCGCCTCGTTCATCGTCATGGCGTTCGGCACGCTGCTCATGCCCGTGCGCCGCGATCACGGGACCGGGTTCTTGCTCGATGGCATCATCTTGTGTAACGTGCTGTGCGGGCTGTCGGCCGTGCAGCTCGGGGCCATCCCCATATCGTTCAACGCCGTGACGCGAGCTGGCTTGTACACGTTCCCGGCGGGGCCTGCCATGGACGCGTTCAACGCGGCCATCGGTTGGATCATGAAGGGCATCGGCATCATCTCGAGTGCGCTCATGAGCATCGGTGGGTTGATGTTGCTCGGCTCTCGCGGGCACTCGGGCTGGCAGCCGTTCATCATGGGCGTGGCCATGGAAGCCCTCGGCGCGCTCATCGGCGACGGGGGCATCATCCGCTTGATATTGCACTTCGCGGGCATCACGGTGCCGGTATTAGTATGATTCATTATCGATCGAATGCGATCAGTTTTTCTCGAGCTCCGAAAGAAATGCACTTGGAAGGCAAGAAAGAAGCGGGGATCATTCGGTATAAATAAATAGGCCCGTATCTATCTTCCGTACGCCAGCACCGATAAAGAATTTCTCTCGATCTGACAACCGGAGCAGAAATTATGACGTAGGCTCCGACAAATTGAATCGATATGAGTTTATCAATAAGAAACTTGATATGCAATGGCAAAGTTTAAGAATAGAACTGAAATTAAAGCTGAAAGGGAGAAGATCCTTCAGAAAACGAACTTGAAGTGGAAGAGAAAGAACATCTTCGGAATGCCTTATTCCGAACGTTTGAAGGACGATTATGTCAAATTGAAAGCGGAATTACACGCTCTCGGTTACACCATAGATAAATCACATATGCATTCTGCGGGCAATCTCGTTGGCTTCAGCTTCAGGAACGTAGAGGATTTCGGCAGTTGGTATGTCGAAATGAACCCGAAAGATTATAAGTCTATTATGGCGACATTCTTCGAATGGATTGATGAGAACTTCGAGATCGGAGACAATTATACAGGATCGAAGGAATGGAAGCGTGAATAGTGCATAAAATTCGGTATTTCGATGACAGGCGCACTGAACGATCTCAGAGAGTTCAAGAAATAAGTTGGAGATTCAGATGACGAAAAACAAAAGCCCAAAACGGCGCCGAAGCGCCTATATCGAAAACTCTAGCACGAGAAATAGCGATAGTACTGTATCTAAGAGAGAGAGGGGAGACAGTAGCGAAGGTAAGGATTTCAAGCATGAAATCGACTCGTTAAGAGATGAGATGTTTAGGAGTCGGCTTCTGAAAGAAACATTCAATATAGTCCATATCGGAACCGAAGATTCTTCCAATCTAAATGAATTGAAGAAGATCATCGAAAAGGAAGGGAGAGACATTAAAAAGGATGTGCAATTACAAGGGGAATTGCGTGGCATATATGATAGTGCATTAGACTCGGAATCCCCTTTATGTAAAGAGATGGAGAAAATTCAAGGCGCAAAGTCGACCTTTTTCGAAAAGTTCAAGCAACTTATACAAGAATCGAAGGAGGAAATCATAGCAGTCGATTGTAATAACTGCGGAAAATGCTGTTGCAATGAGAACATATCTCCTGCTGTTACAATATATGATCTTGCCGTATATCTCAACCTTTTTCGTCATGAATCAGTCAATATCTTAAAAGATTTAACGATATTTCGTTATCGGGATACAAAAATGAAAGGCAAAGAATTTGAGGGATTTCTTCCAACATTCCGGAAGGAAGAGGGTAAATGTATTCATTATCAAAAGGGGGTAGGCTGTGCTATCTATAAATACAGACCTATAGATTGTAGAATCTATCCAGGCTTATCTACTGCGCCAGAACTCGAATTGATGGAATGTCCATGTGAACCCACAGCATATAGATATTTTAATGATACCAACATAACTGAGATAGGGAGCAGTTCAGATGTCGTAGAATACATCAAATCGAACTTCAAGAATTCGGCAATATGGGAATTATTTATGCAATATAATCGCGAGATCATATCGCGAAGACCTGCATATTTCTGGCAACTCTTGAGCATTATAGCATCTGACTTGTCTATTCATGAGCTCTCTCAACGTCTCGAAGGACTATTCCAAAAATGATTCTGAGATATTGATTATGTCTCAGATTTTTTTTTCGTTTTAATACAACCTATATGCAGCAAGGGGTATGAAAAGCACAGCCAAGTACATCGACATAGAGGACATGGTGCCGGGCACGCCCGTCAGGAGCGCGGCCACGCCCGAGCAGCCGATGCCCTCGATAAGCACCTCGATACCGGATACGAAGGTATTGTTGCTAAAGCGCGCCATCGCGGGCGGCTCGCTCGCAATGAGCGCGGTATTCACGCTCATGTTATTCACCATCGCCGGGATGACCGGCGATAATGCTACGTGTTCTATCGCGTGGTGCCTCACCTTGCTCGACGCCGGGATTGCCCTGGCTATTGCCTTGTCGCGCCTCGCGGCATTCACGGTCGCCAGGATCGGTGCTATCCCCCTCGAAAACGCCAGTACTCCCACTTGTGAAAAGAAATGGTCGTGGAAGGCCGTCCCCATCGACATGCGGCTCAACCACCGGTTCATCATCCGGGCATTGAAACAACATCCGGCGGTCCGGTACAGGTACGCGCTCGAGCTCCGCGCCGTGAAGTTCCAACCCTTTACCAAGCGGTCCAACTTGCAAGCGCGGGTGCTCTATGCCCTCGGGTTCAAGACCGAGGCCGAGAGAGCCGCGTGGTACGCGTCGCGCGATGGCGGATGGAAGGTCGGGTTCCGGGCCGGCATCTCGGCAGAAGATACGGCGACAGCGGACACGTCAGCAGACGTTATGGCCGCGACGCTCGGCGGGCACTTCACCGGGTTCGAATTCGAGCGTGCTGGCCGGTCGCGCTGCCTCGCGTACTTCATGGGCGACGAGCTCGCGGTCGATGCGACCATCCCAAAGGAAATTGCCCCCGATGTCCCGGTCGGCACCGCGGTCGAGACGCACGCCCCAGTAGTCATGAAGAGCGACGTGATCATCGGGAAGGTCGTCGAGCCAGAGTCCCTCGCAGCCATCGCCGACGCGGGCATCCGCTTCGAGCACTTCCGAGGCGGGTGCTGCATTGCCGGCGGCAAGACGGCCGAGCGGGTCGCCGTGCTCAAGATCTTGCTGGGCAAGCCAAATCCCTTTGTCACGATCGTCATCGACGACCACGGCGATTATCACGTGCCGGGCGCGAGGATGCTGTCCCTCGGTTCCGATATCAAGCTCATTCCCATGATCCCCGCCGCGAGCAACATCGGCGGCTCCATGCATTATGCAAACCTGTTCGTGGCTGCATTGGCGGCGATCCACGGCTTTTCGAGCGACCAAGAAACATTCCTGGCATCGCGGTTAGAAGAAGCCCTCAAGGCATCGGTCACGGCGAATATATTACCGAAGATAGGGGATCTCGTCGACCAGCTCGCCTTCGACGCCAAGTCGATGCCGGAGCATTCGGTCGCCGCGGCGCTGGCACGCGATTTCAAGGGCTGGGCCGAGCCATGGTACAGCATCAGCGACACCCCGGCCCTGGACAGCACGTTCTTGGCAAACCGGGTGACCGTGATCGACTTGTCAGCCGCGTCAGGTGCCGAGAAGCGTGCATTCAAGGCAATACTCATGCTCAAACTGCAGTCCCTCGTGGAAAATTCAACGATATCCAAGCCCGTCTTGCTGGTCGTGCCAGAGATCGACAAAGTGTTCTACGACGAGCACGTCGAGAAGCCTTCACCGCGGGTAGCGCAAGGCGTGGGGAAGGTCATCAGCACGATCGCCCGCGGGTCGAGTTACTTCATCATCTCGGCGCAAGACCCCGCCAAACTGCCAGACACGGTTCTGGGCCACGTTCCGACCGTGGTGGCGTTCCGGCTCGCCCAAGGGCAAGCCCGGGAAGTCATAGCATCCACGCTCGGCCTGGAGGACGAGCAGCTCTACGAGCACTCGCGGCACGCGTCGTACCAGCGCCGGTACTTGTCCGAGATGCCCGATGGCACGTGCTACCTCAAGCGACCCGACGTGGCGATGGCGTTCCTGGTCGCCGTGGACGCGAGCCTCGCCGCGGCCGTGCCCCGTGCCAAGCCCGTCGCATCACCCACGATCAAGGTGAACGTGGATCTCGATCATTCCTTACTGGAGTCGGCCCTTGCCAGCCTCGGCCCCGTGAAGCACGAGGTGATCGCCGTCCTCACCGCCATGAAGCAGTCGGGGAACCAGGGCGTGAAGGAGGACTGGATGAAGGACTTGATCGCCGAAAAGTGCAAGGAAGCCATTGCCAAGCGGGAACCGAGACTGGCGCAGAAAGACGTGATCGCCCGGTCAAAGGCCATGGCACAGCGCGCCGTCGACGTGCTCAACCAGCGCCGCATGCTTGCAGAGGACGGATACAACCCCAGCGGCCTGAAAAAGGGCGTTACGACGCGCTTGACCCAGTTCGGCGAAGCTGCGGTCGAGCGTGCCGCGTCGAGTCTGCCGGTAATGGACATGGCGACCCAGGCCATCCTGGACACGGAGCAGGCCATCGCCGACCAATACCCAGGTGGCGATCTGACCGAGCTCGGCAGCCGCGTCATGGCCGAGGCGGCCGCGCTGTTCCAGGAGCTCAAGCAGCAAGGCAAGCTCGCGTCGGTCGCCGAGTTACTCGGGCGGAGCGGTGCCCATGCGCGGCAGCTAGCAGCGAGCATTGACAATAACGATGCAGATGCTATTTCCCAGTACATCGTGCCCGTGATCAACGACTTTCGCGCCGTGGCGGCAGTTATCCGGGGTGACGCGTGATGGTCGACCGCATCGTATTCACGTGCAGGAAATGCGGGCGGCCGCTCGTGGCGACAGTGACCATGAAGACCCGCAAATGCGCGGCGTGCGGGGCGATCAACCCGATCCACGCGTTCCGGCGCGAGCACCCCGTGCCCATCTCAGAGGCGGCAGATGTGGCGACGGCCAAGGCGAAGAAGACCGAGGAGCCTGGGAAACCGGCGGTGATCAAGCGGCGTATCGCCAAGCCCGGGAATGCGGATGGCGATGAACCGTGACAGGCGAACCCATCGAGCTGTTCAGCACGACCACCTGCGCCAGGTGCAAGGCACTGGCAACCAAGCTGGACGCGGCGGGCGTGCCCTACGTGAAGCGAGAGATCGACGTGGATCCCAAGGCCATGACGGATGCGATCATGCTCGGCATTACGGCCGTACCTGTGCTAAAAAGAGGGGAACGAATCTTGTCTCGAAGAAATAGCGCGGTTCATTGAGGAATAGATCTTTTTGTCTTTTAATCGGTCAATTGAGTCATGTTCGTGCGATAACTATCACTTCATGGTAATGGTAACCGTCACCATCACCAGAGAAAATATAACCTCCTTTACCTAAGATACGAAGATTTATATTGTTGATCATAGTCTATTCTTTCCATGAATCGGCGTTTGAGTAATTCTGGCCGGTTTATTGGCCACCGTAAATGAATAGAAGTGAATTAACCAATGGTTCATGGCCATAATGATCTTGCATGGAAAGCGAGGAAGGAAGAAACATTTGCTCGCGACCGATACACTTGCAAGAAATGTGGCGTGAAAAAAGGGGAATATACTTTTACGGGTATCTCGCTATATCCCAGGTATATCAAACAAGAAGGTGACTTGTTCACTTATCATAAGCCTAGAGTATTCAATGAGGATCAACTAAGCTTTAATAACCAAGTTCCGATTAATTGTTTCGTGGAAACCGGGAGATCTCGGAAACAAGTGAATGCTTATCCCTACTTTTTCATCGGTCTCACAAAGGATCGGAACGCTGATGGGGTATTAATAAAAAAAATGATCGAATGGTTCATCGAAAACAATCCTAAAGTTTTTTCTAACGTGCGGCCATGGCAAATTCCTGCGGTCAAGGTAATACTTGATGCGCATCATCTAAATGGAGTAGGGAATGATGATAGACTTGAAAATCTGATCACGCTTTGCAGAATCTGTCATCAAAAGACGCATGGTGCTTTTTTTAAGGATCTTGATTATGATTGACATTCTTTAAGTAGGATTCAGCGGATTTCTTATTATACCCATGTAGACTAACTAAAAGTACGAATCAGCTTTGAAGCGTTGAATCGAAATGTCCGAATCTAGAAGTAAATCGAGGCAAGCTATCTTCGATAAAATCATCAATTTCAGTTCTTTCAGCATAATTTTAGGAATCTTGGTCAATATTACCTCAGATTTTTATATTGTTTCATTATGTGTTATTGTCTTCCTTATAATTGTCATATTACTCTGTTTCCTTGCAAAACGTCTTCTTAAGGACTATTGGAAACCACTCATAGAAAAACCTCCATATTCGGACTGTTGTCAGCATAAAAACTCCAAAATCAGAATAAAATTAAGTACGAATGTTTTTCGAATGGTTAATCTTCGGTATTACACCCTTATAAGTTCCATATTAGTAGTTATCTTAGGTTTTACATTATCTTCTAATGCTTACCTAATTTTTAGTATAGGTGTAATTGCTGGATTCTTCATATTCTTTTTTTTAATAAAACGCAAGAGAGAACTTAAAAATGTTCAAATGACGAGCACTTTGAAGGACTCAAAGATCTCTATTTTACCAATGCTGCTATACGATCCAGAAATAGAAGTGGCCGCTTATGTATTAGTCAGAAATTGGTTGGTTAAGGTAGTTCATTATGTGAATCCATTCGATCTAAAATTAGATTCGGTCGAAAGATTGGATCGTGATTCAGGGCCGATTACGGGCATCTATGAGAGATCAGACGCATTTTCTAAGAAGGAAAGGTTCGACCTTGTTTTCGCTAAGCAGAAGTTCAATTATCGAATTGAATTCTTTGATTTCGGAAAGAAATCTAATAAAAAAGTTGATTTTAGCATAATGCTATTTTCAATAGAGAAATTTGCTTTCTTATGTCTACTTATACCGAGTGACAGTGACTTTTATAGAGATGACCTAATCCGAACAACCATTCCCGTCGTGCCGGGGGACATCTTTGCAGCTTTGGTTGATGCATCCCATTCAGAGCGCGGAGGGTACAATCCTTTCCTTATAAACGATCTATGGGTGAAATTAGCCGATACAGACGAATTCATTTCATCAATTTCGAATTCCCTATATAAGATGCGCGATTCATGGTTTCAAATTATTGGAAAAGTAACCAAAGTCTTGAAAACGGTTGAATATTGGGCTTTTATCCATAAAGTTATTCTCACGTTCTTTAATGATGCTCTAATCGATTGTGATGAGATAATTTCAGATATTGAGCATTTTAAAAAATTACTATTTATGCAGCTATTGGAGCTTAAAGAAAAATCTATCAGTCATTTCATCATCTTTATAGAATATGTCAAAAACTTGGAGGAGATCATATCGAACTATATCCAATTATATGTTCAACTTTATAATTTCGTAGAAATTCAAGATCCGATTCTTAGATTTAGATTCACGTATTATATTGAGGTATTTGAAGGTTTAATTGCCGAAATCCGGGAAATTCAGGAAATGTTACATTCAGGTTCCTTCATACCAAAATTAAATCAAGAACAGCCGATCGTAGAAAGAGTCAAGCTTTATTCCAAATTATTGGAATATTTGTATACGAATTCATTTATTAAACAATCCGTTGAGAAGTTAAAAATGAATAGATTAAATGATGAATTATCAAGAGCTTTTAATAATAAAAGACATTTCTGTGAAATAATGATTTTTAATTGTTCAGTCTTGATTCGTCGTAATTTCCCAGAAGATTCGGTAAATCTTCAGCGAATGATCAATGATTTTACCGAGTCCGGAAATTCTGAGAGTTTCAAAATAGTCCTACCTAATCATAGGGAACTAATTGATCGATGCAAAGAAAAATTGGAAACTGTGCTCAAAGAGAAGGAATTGGTACTTAAGGAAAGAGAATGAAGGAAGAAGAAAAAAGATAAAGGATTTAGACAGACGCTGCATGTTGGACGAGTGACGTGATGCGCACCAGCACCCCGCCGAGGAACGTGGACGGGTCGACGCCCCGCTTGCCCCTTTTTCTCAAAGGTTTTCTATTGCATAAAATCTCTTGTGTTTCCCCATTTTTCCTAATAATTTACACCAAGTTCCAAAATCTTGACATTTTTCGCCCTGCCCGTGTAAAGATATCGTGAAACAAAGTGTCAACTTATAACTAGTGCTCCATTTCATAATTCCTTAGCTATGCCACTTTCTCATCTCCTCCAGGTTACTTGAAGCTTCATATTCTCGGTACTATCACGTGTTGGCACCTCGATCCAAACTTTATCACGCGGAAGCTAGTGGCCGACCCGTGTACGTCCAATTAAATGGCTTTGCCATGGTCTCGTTATAATACGGGATGAAATCAAATAGCTTTTGGTTTAGTTCATAGACTGACGTGAACGTGGCGTTCTTCAATATCTTTCTCGTTAAAATGCTGAACCAACATTCAACTTGATTGAGCCAGGAACAGTGCTTCGGGGTGTACACGAATCGGATGCGATGTGTTTCGTCTTCAAGAAACATCATGCGAGATTCCATGCCTTTCAAGATACCACAGCTCTTTTTCTTACCAAGATCGCCTGTGTAATTGCATACCGAGGCGATCCATCGGACCAGCGATTCCGACATGTGCGTGTTCAACTGGTCGGTCACGATGACCCATTTGGCTTCTGGATCGGTATCGATCGTACGGATGACGTGGGCGAGATAATCCGCTTCCGTGCGGGTCGGACCGATTGATGATGCTATGATTCTCGCAGTGGCGACGTCAAAGCTAGCGATCAAACATGTCGTGCCATACCGGCTATATTCAAACTCGCGACGTTCGATGAGACCGGGTTTCACGGGCAACGTGGGATGCAATGGTTCGAGTGCTTGGATGCCAGGCTTTTCATCGATACAAGCAACACGGGTGCCTTCATTCGCGAGTTCTTTTGCTTTCAGGTAAATCATCGTGATGCGAGACACTCGCGGGAGAAACGTGGCTGGATCTTCCGGTGCAGCGTTAAGCCAGGCCTTGACTTGATGCGGTTTCACGTCATTTTTGTTCAAGACGCGATAAACCGTGCTGCTTGAAATGCTGGAGACGATTTCTTGTTTCACGGCTTCGAGGGCCAGTTCCCGACACGTCCAACGCGTGGTTTTCCTTCCATATCGGGAAGGTGGCGTGCAAGCAAGTTGGACAATGCGCGCGACTTGCTCAGGCGTGAAATCTTGAGGCGCACCGCTGCGACGAGCATCGTTCAAAACCTCAATAATTCGGCCCGTTAATTGCCTTTTTGTTACACCTTTTCGCATCGCGATGACGAAAACTTGGGTAGCAGCTTCCCATCGTCGTCGCCATTTGCGAGCGGTGGCTGGTGTTATGTTCAAGGCGGCGGCTATTGCTTCGGTCGAGACCTTGGCCGCAAGCAAGACGATTCGCACCCGAATCAAAAGCGCACGCGGAATTGTCGCTTTTCGTGAGAGCTTCTTCAGCAATACTTTGAGTCGATGGAAAACACGTGTCTTGTTCGTTGATGATTTATGCATCGTGGATTTCCTTGGTTTTCAAGAGGAAATCCTTGGAAGAATTTGAATGATTGGTTTTTACGCGCGAATCATCAAGTAGCTATGGATTTATGATTTAGAGCACTAGTCAATGACATCAACGCCGGACGAGATCCGCGCCGTTGCGCCTTGGTGACCGCTGGGCTTGGTTTTCGAAATTCTCTCGATTTTTTTCGAGAGAATTCGACTTCCGCCGTTAAAACCCGTGTATCACGAATCGAACCTATTTTAGAAGCACCGCTGAGAATGGTGGTTAGTAAGATTAAATCGTCGCGAATCGAACCTAAAGACCAGCAATCATGGCACCTTTCAAATGTTCCATATCATCAATCATTTGTTTGTACGCTTCGACGATTTTCTCTTGGAGTTGAATTACCATTTCCATATATGCAACTCTCTTGCATATCTCTTGCAACTCTCTTGTATCTCTCTTGCAACTCTCTTGCATATGTCCACGACGAGAATGCTATAAAAATTCTCGGCTGCTACAAGGGAGCGCTTGGGATGATTGCCAGGAAGATGTTGGGATTCGTCCCGGCCGAGTTAGCCGCACGCCTCGTCAAGAGCGGCATGGTAGAGACCGTCAAGCCCCGACTGACGCGGGTCTACGAGAGCGATAACGGATACGTCGATCTCCATATCGATATTATCGGACCATCGGACAAATATGGCGTGTACAAGCCTCCTTCTCCCGGCGAGCTATTGGAAGCGAAGATCAGGACCTTGAAGAAGGAGGAGAGATATGATGAAGTTATCCCAATCCTTCTCGATCTCGTGAAGGAGACCGAAGAAGCGGCGAGAATGAAATCGGGGTATCTCAATTCAACCCCATACTTTCATTTGGCTACCATCTACCGCAAGCAAAACAAGATCAAGGACGAGATCGAGATCCTGGAACGATTCTTGCGGCAGCCCAAGGCTGCGGATGCCCCGACTACCCTGGCCCTTAGGCTGGTCAAAGCAAGGGAATTATTGGGCAACAAATAGGGATAGGGTACAAGTAAATAGATTTATAGGATGATTTTTCCCCTCATCCGCCAGTACAAAACCATGTTTTTCAACTGCGACCTGAGCATCTTGACCTCTCTCGCTAGCTCATCCATCGTCTCATTGCCCGATCGGGAGACCGCGGGAACCGCTGGTTGCCCCCCAGTTTTATTATCTTCGTGGAATGTCTGGATATCCTTGTAAATGCCATCAAACTCGGCCTTGAGGTATTGCAGCTTCTCGGCGTCGGAGCGACCAACGATATTTTGCCAGACATTCGGCTTCGATGGTGACCACGCCAGCACACTCACCTTGGTAAAATTGGGCTTTCCAACCTTGAAGGTTTGGAAACCTTGCACGTTCCTTTTCAAGAGATAAGGGATGATCTTCGTCTCGCTAGGAAGTAACGTTATTCGATTTGAATCTTGAATCAAGCTCGTGCGGCTCACACTCGCCTTGAACCACTCGAGTGGATAGCCAGCTTCCTCGAGCAAATCTCGGATGCGTGCATTGGTGTCGATGATCTTGTCGAAACGCACGCCGCGTCGCTGATTAAATTCCGAAAATAGGATATCAATGATATCTTTCGATCGCTTATCCCCGCGCTCGATCACGAGTGCGAAAGCTCTGAGTTGCTTCTTAATTTCTGGCGTCTTGGACGATCGATCGACAATTTCCATAAACTTATCCTTTCCTAAGGAATCATAACCCTCCAGCATCTTGTATCCATCCCCGAACGGCACTTGACCAAGAAGCATGTAAATCATGTCGATACGCAATTGCTGTTCTGGTGTTATGTGGACCGTGACGTATGCATCGACATCATGCACGCGTTCCTCGCGAACTATGCTGCCGAACACATGAACCTCATCTATCGTCCAGGGTAAATCCAACTGAGGGATTTTATCGACAATATGCTGCAGACTCGCCAGCAGCGTTTCCCGGTGGTATAATTGTTCAGTGCGACGGGCCACCATACAATACATCAAATTGAAGTTCGCCATTTTTTGCTCGTATCGTTTCTTCCCGGTATCTTCCACAAACAAGAAATTGATCTTTTCTTCCCGGATCGCTTTCCGGTTCTCTATTATCCACGAGATATAGAAATCATCGATAAAATCCCTGGACAGAGCATCATTAATAAAGAATGCCGAGAATTGCCGTCCATCGCTAGTATGTAAGATTACAGGCTCATCGAGCTTTGCAGGAATCGTAACCGTGGTAAATGTATATTTTGAGAGTTTTTCCTTGATTCGCTCGCTCGCGCTGATAAACGCGTACCAATCACTAATTGAAAGGATCGTGTTACTGAGTTTTCGAATTTTTTCAATATATTCTCGGTCAATCATGCATCTCAATCTCATATAGGTGAATAATCATTTTTATCGCACCATCGTTCAAGATAACGTTCTGGATCCAGAAATTGCCACTTTTTGTTAGTTATTTGTTAACATAATCAAGATAGCATTTCGCAGATATAAATACCTCGGTTTTTCTCTCCCAATCCCTAAAAGCCTTCCACAGATTTCACTGCATATATTCATTCACGTATAGGACAGAAGATCGTGATTCATAAATCAACGAAAAAAACGAATAAAAAAAAATGGTTATGCAGACGCTTTCTTCTGCTCGGTCGATTCGACCTTCTTCTCCTTCTTTTTCTGCTCGGCCGGTTCGCTCGGAACTGAGGTGCTTGCTGCGGTTCTGAACGCAAGTTGTTTCTGTGTGGAATCGAGTTGACCTTGCAGATTTGCGAGACGCTCTTCCATTCGCTTGCTTAAGGTTTCGATTATAGAACATGCCGGGCACGGGAAAAGGGAGGAATCGAAGATTAGTTTTAACAAGATTATAGTTACTAGTTACTATGCTTATGTGAAGCGGGAGATCGACGTGGATCCCGAGGCGATGACGGATGCACTGATACTCGGCATCCTGGAAGTGCCCGTGTTGAGAAAAGGAGAGAAATTGATCGTAATTTCCACGTTGTCGGTCGCGGAAGTGAATCATCTGTTGCTGGATTAAAAGGTACCATACAATCTGGGGTAAAGAGATTCTCGCAACGAGAATATGTCAGATAAAGGGAACTTCATGGTCTTTCACGAAATCGATAGTTTTGTCATACTTCGCAATGATCTCTTTGGAAGAATGCTTCTGGACAGCCTCGTCTCTCATCTTTAACAACATTTGCTTGGCAGCCACCATTCCGCCCCATTCCACGGAATAATCCGTCGCATATCCATCTTCTATTTTACATAACCTTTTCTTATCGTAGGGGATGTCTCCTTTTTTTATAAAGATTCCACATTTCTCCAGAAAAGGTAAACATGATGAATGGAAAGCCACGCCGATCCATTGTTGCGCCTCCTCGACGAGATAGGCATTGACGATGGCTTGCCCAATAATTTCATTGTTTTGACCATTAATGTTGATGATCGTTTCACCGAATGCTATTCCACCCCGGAGCGGAATCCTCGCTTGCGTTGCATAATCCATGATGAGACACAAGCCACGGCAAAGGTGTCAATTCATCGCAACCAACTTTTAATTTCCCGCCTTGTTCATCTGTCCTCGCATCTATGTCCTTCCAAACAAGAATGGTATCACTGAAGATAAAGTGATCTAGCCTTACGATAGGAACCGTGTTATGGGGGGTAGGACTTGGTGGAGGATCCCCGGGCATCGTTATCGCCACCATAAAATCTCTTTTCACGCCTTTGTTAATCGAATCGAATAAGGCATTTACCATCGCATGAACTTGATCGATACTTTTCTCCCGCACGATATTCTTGAATCCAAGAATGTCCAGCATCACGATAAATCTGTACTTTTTTGCTTCGGATGGCATAATTCAATCCTCTCTCGAAATGACGAGTTATTATCTCTGCGAGGTTGTTTCAAGGATACGCGGGGATAATTGGGCGTACAATCTTCGATCTTCTTATCAGTGTAAATAACTTGAGATAACTGACAGAGCCATTAAAGTGAAATTTTGAATGGTAACTGCGTCGTTACTTGGTATCGACTTAAATGAAGAGTGATGAACGGGATTTGTTAGTTTTCCTAAAAATTTCATCGATTGTAAGAACTTATCAAAATCCTGAGCAGGATCCACTGTGCACCATAAAGGAAAGGTAAATACGGTCTTCATCTTTGCCCGCAATAATTCGATTAAAGGATCAAGGGTATTCTTTTCGTCGAAAG
>Ga0315277_10007820_pt1 | contig 13813 bp, 11 predicted proteins | sample YL17G05_15_MG_FD_203695 | JGI IMG/M metagenome (GOLD analysis project Ga0315277, IMG submission 203695) | Sediment microbial communities from Yellowstone Lake, YNP, Wyoming, USA - YL17G05_15 | ecosystem: Environmental > Aquatic > Freshwater > Lake > Sediment | place: USA: Wyoming | collected...
GCTGGAGCTCGGTGGCACGGAAACGATCACGATTTATGGCGTGGCGGACCTCTCCGGGATCCAGACGGTCCGGATCGCATTCGAGGGGACCAACCATACCATGGCCAACCTGGGCGGCGGCACCTGGAACTACACCACGTGGACTCCCAGCAGTACGGGCACTTATCCGTATACGATTTACCTGCAGGATACTGCAGGAAATTGGAACGCGACTAGCGGCTCGATTCAGGTGGTCGATACCACCCCTCCCACTTACACGACCGTGACAAGAAGCGCCGATCCGCTGGAATTCGGCGGGACGGAAACGATCACGGTCTACGGCGTGGCGGACCTCTCCGGGATCCAGACGGTCCTGCTTGCATTCGAGGGGGCGAACCATACTATGACCAATCTGGGCGGGGGTTCCTGGCGCTACAACATGTGGATTCCCAGCTATGTAGGCAATTACTCGTATACGATTTACCTGCAGGATACTGTGGGGAATTGGAACATGACGAGCGGCTCGATCCAGGTGGTCGATACCACCCCGCCTACTTATACCTCCGTGACAAAAAGCGCCGATCCGCTGGAGCTCGGTGGCACGGAAACGATCACGATTTATGGCGTGGCGGACCTCTCCGGGATCCAGACGGTCCGGATCGCATTCGAGGGGACCAACCATACCATGGCCAACCTGGGCGGCGGCACCTGGCGCTACACCACCTGGACTCCCGGCAGTCCGGGCACTTATCCGTATACGATTTACCTGCAGGATACTGTGGGGAATTGGAATGCGACCTCCGGGGCAATTCAAGTTAATCCGACCACATCCACTCCTAATTTAGAACCCTTAGTGTGGGTCCTAGCGCTGATCATCGCCGGAACTGTAGTTTTTACTATTGCCCTCTTTAGAAACAGGAATAAAAAAATCCAAAAATTATCAAGTCCTAAAGCCACTCCTCCAAAGGATATTCCGAAGAAACTGAAAGGCCAATGAATGTTGTGACTTGCTTTTTCTTTTTTTTTCCTCTAACAAATAATCTTACCCTGGTAATACGTTTTTTTTTTTCAAGAGCCCTAAATGAATGCGAAGAGCCCCCGATCGATAAAAAAACCGCCGAAAAATAAATCCCAAATCCCAAGCTTTCCGTGGGGACTCGTCATCATCGGCGTCTTTTTGAGCATTGCAGCGAGGATGGTCAATTCTATTGTTTGCCAACTATTTTTAATACCCCATCCACTATCCCACCCACTACCCCATCCATTCCCGCCTTCACGCTGCCTCTTATAATAATAGGCACTATTATTACAGTCAATTTCTTTGTCTTGAAAAGGCGGACTGAATTGTAAAGATTTCTTTTCTTTTTTTCTTTTCTTTAATTAAAGTGGTTAAATTTGTTCAATATTAAATCCGATTTGGATTCATCACCCGCTCCTATAGCCACACACTTGCTATTCTTTTCAAATCCTCTGTGCAGAACTAATAATGGACTTACTATTCAACTGGCTTTACAATCGCCCGCACTATCGAGACGATTCGGCGGTATTGGATTGGTTCCTATTATGACATCATCGATTCCAATTTCACATTAACAGGATTAAATTTAATTTTGCGTTTGTCCTATTATATCATTGCTTGGTTAGGAAATACCATTTTTTACTATTTATTTGAAAAGCACGTCATGAAAAAGGGAATGAAAAAAAATACGTACTATATTCTCACCATTTTTTCTGCAGCGGAGGGAATATCCTCCTTTCTGCTGTATTTCACGGGGGCAGCCGTATGGGTATTATACGGCGTGATTGCTTTTTTCTTTGTAGTAGTCGTTTTCCCCGTTATTTTCTTTCTCTACCTCTCAAAAATGGCCATTATGAAGGGGCAAAAAATCGGATGGATCGTGGTTACTTTTCGATATATTTTGTTCCTATTAGGCGTAATGTATCATCGGGTGAGAGGAAGATCTGCGCGAAATAGTAGATAAGAACGCCCAAAGCTAGATTGAGGACGCCATTAATCAATAAGAATCGAGGCGAGAATCTCACTCGTACTCAAGATGAATTATTTGGATTATTAAGATGCGATGCCGGTTCCTGCGGGGAGTTTAATGGAACTCTAATTTTTAGGATGAATCCCCCTAAAACCCCAGGCCATACTCCTACTATTATGAGTGGGATCACCCAAGGGAGAGAAGTGGTAGAAAGTGCCGCAAGCAATGCCCCGCACACCATTCCAAGAATAGCAACTATGACGAGGAGCAGAAATATCCGTTTAGCGTATTGGGAGGGAAAAAGGTTTGTAGCGAGAGAAACTAATGATGCAGAAAGAGGCGCAAATCCGAGGAACATGACTATTTGAAAGGTGATGAGTTCATCGAAAGTTTTGGCAAAAGGTGAAAGCAATACCCCCACCATCCAAACCAGTAAGGTCGCCGCTAATAACTTTCTCCAAGCTATCATATATTTCTGGGAGAGGGAGGCTATCACCCATGTCCAAAAAAGAGTCAAGGGGCCTCCCATAAAGAGGAAAATGGTTAACATATTATACACACCTTTCGCGGTGATAGATCCAAAGGAAGTAGTAATTTCCTCCGCCCTAGGATATAGGACGAATATACCGCTCCAGGAAAAAAAGATTAAAAGCAGAATAAAAAGGAACGTCGGATACAAGGACCGAAGTTTGAATGGAGGGACCGGTTCATCAATGCCGATGTGAATGGTGCCCATAATATTCTGCGGAAAGCATTCCCGAAAGGCATTGCGCCGGACGGGATCGTGGGGCTCGGGTTCGGCCCCTATTCCGTGAAACTCGCGGATTTAAACCAGTTCGTGAATCTAAACCCCCCGCAAACGACGCAGTCCCGAAAGCTTAGCGGACGGGATAGTGGCTCCTTGGGATCCAGCCAGTGCGATCAAGTAATCGATCGCGCGAACAGAACACAATTTATATGAAAAAGGAGTGTAAAGAAAAATTGGATCCTTTCACACTCATAAGATTTTACACTCATAATATAAGAGAAAAAAACTCTTTGGTAAAAAAATCTTAAAGATGAAATATTTCACAACCGTAAGATAAGAGAAAAAGAGTCTTAAGTAAAAACTCCATTAAATTTAAAAACCTAATTCGTTTTTATGAGTAAAAAGGTTAATTTTGAGTTCTGTAACTCTTGTGTGGATTAAAAATATGACCTATAAGATATCATACTAAATTTTTTTGAGAGGATTATGAGATGGCGTTTAAAGAGATACTAAAGGAAGAAGTGGTCAAAATTGATACAGCAATTAAAGAGTTTTTTGATGCATACGTGACTTCAGGAATGTTGAATCATGATTTTATTGTTCAATTTTATTCAGATTTAAAGAATTATCTGTTATTTGGCGGGAAAAGACTTCGTCCTCTCAGTTGCGTGGTATTATATAAGGGGTTAGGGGGTAAAAGTGATGATATTTATAAGGTTGCAATAAGCGTTGAGCTATTGCATAATGCCTCTCTAGTGCATGATGATATAATCGACCATGATGTCATGCGGAGGGGCCAACCCAGTTTCCATGCATTTTATACCGATTGGTTCGAGAAAAATTTAAGGAAATATTCAGAGCAAGCCGATTTTGGACTGGCAATGGGAATTTTGGGGGGAGACTTGCTGGTCGAGTTAGGGCAGGAAGCAATACTTAATTCTCGGTTCAATAATAACGAGAAATTAAAAGCGGTAGCTTATTATTTTAAGGCATATAGGGAATTGATTGAGGGGGTTGCCGGAGAGTCTTATATGCAAAACCTTCCGTTGGAAAAAGTTACAGAAACGGAGTACTTAACAATGATTGGAGAGAAAACAGGGGCGCTCTTTCAAAAATCCCTATTAATAGGGGCAGTATTCGCAGATAAAACCGAGAAGTACAAAACCAATATAACTGAATTTGGCACTTTTTTAGGGCAAGCCTTTCAGATCAGAGATGATATACTGGGAACGTTCGGCGATCCTAAAGAAACAGGGAAATCTGCTGAGGGGGATATAAGAGAGGGCAAAAAAACGCTAGTGGCTATTTATGGGAGTGAAAATTCTCAGATCAGGGAATTATACGGGAAAAGAAATTTGGCAGCTGAAGAAATTCAAACAGTGAGACGATTATTAAAAGAAACAGGGGCGTTAGAAAGAGCTAAGGCAAAGGCTACAAAACTTGCTGAAAAAGCCAGTGAGAGCCTAAGAAAAATTAAACTTAACGACACTGCAATGAATTTTTTTCAGGATTTAATTAAGTTTGTTCAAGAAAGATTGGTTTAAATTGATGAATTTATGAAAGATATTACCTCAGACGCGCTGGTCGCCATTGTTGGCTCGTATTGTATAGAGCCAAAGCAACGGTATTTGGATAATTTTGAAGAGTTAGCGGTATCTGCTACAAGTGGGCTAATGAAAAAGTTTGAAAATCAAATTTCTTTAGAAAATATTGATTCGATATTTCTCTCGAGTGCAACCGCTTCCGAAATCGGCAAAGTAGGGCAGGCAAGTTGGGAATCTATTTTTGCATCCAATTTCGGAATTAATATTGGATTACATACCTTTTCAAAAGGGAGTGAGGCTCTACATCACCTAATTTCAGAGCTTACTTCAACTTGTGCGGAATCAGGGTTATCCGTAGTTGTTGGATGTGATAAAAGATCCGATGAGGATCACAGCGGAGATATCTCAGATAAGAGTATAGACCCAAATTTACGGTTGTGGAATTGGAAATGGCAAAATGTATATGCATGTATGGCATCAAAATATTTGTATGAGACGAATACTACCCATGATGACTTAATTACAATGGCGATAAATGATAAATACAATAGTTTAAAAAGTTCCACCAAAAAATTGAAAGATTTCTTACCGTTAATTGAAAAATCCGAAAAAAGATTACTATTTGATCCGCTCACCATGGATGATTTTGCGCCAACTAAACTTGATGGCGCAGCGGCTCTGCTCTTATGTCCTGCTAAGAGGGCATATGAATTTACGAACCACCCCGTATTCATTAAAAGTTCTGCAAGCATCACAAGCTCTTCAGAGTATTGGAATCAGGAAAATACCTTGAGTTATCCCGCCCTCATTAAGGCTTCCGAAATTGCATATAAGACAGCAAAAATCAAACCAGAGGACATTGATCTCGTAAGCGTTGATACAAAAGCTACCATAGTCGGACCCTTGGCTTTAGAAGGGGTGGGATTAATGAAGTTTCCGGCATTAAGGAAAATTTCAGAAAGTATTATAGGATTATCTGCGGATTATAGCAAGTCACATATTGAATTTGATTTAGATTCGGGGAAAAAATTAATTGTGAATCCCTGCGGCAGTACTCACTATTTTGGCAATATTCCGGGGGTTTCGGGACTTTACCGGTTAATTGCACTATCGAAACAATTGACTGGAGAAGCGGAGAATCAAGTGGAAAGTAAGCCGAAAATAGCATTGCTTCAAGAGCAATCAGCCGCAGGTATGAAACAGATGGTTACTATATTGGAGGTTGAGTAAATGGTCATTTTAATTAAACAAACAAAATAATTAACGAAAACCAAAAAATCGAAAAATCCGATAACTGAATAACCTTAAGGTTTAAGGTTTTCCATTTATTCGGGGGGATTATCACAATGTTAGAAGTTTAGAGGAATGCAATGAAATCATCAAGGCATCCGATCTTGGAATATGGGCATCAGTATGAAGTAAAATTCTCCTTAGCCAGTGATTTCCACGGTTTTGATAAAGACGTGCCGCGATACTTGAATAAAAGCCAAGAAATGTTTCAATTAGTAGAACAATATGATCTAAAATTAATTGATTCACATAAATTTCTCCCTGAAAACACAGGGAAAATATAAAGAATATTGAGAAAATAGAAGATAAAAAAATTGAATATCTGTTGTTATAGACTAGTTTTTTACCAAACCCGCACTTTGCCTTCGATTGTTTTCTTTCGTAAGTTCTTCCAATCGTTTAATACGGCTTTTGCGGTTTCGTTTGCAGTTTTCTTGAGTTTGTCAAAATTTACATTATCCGCTGGAATAATGAAAAAAATTGGTGTTTTTTAAACTTCGTCCCAAAACATTACCCTACGTTCAGGAAAACATTTACACAAACCGCTCTCTAATTCAACGCTTATATACAGTGCACCAGTTTCAGAATCCTTTTTCCAATTAATATTTTTTACCACAGATCCCAAAGCTTTGTTATCAACTATTACCCATTCAAATTTATTAATATCTACTTGGAGAAATATTTGTTTTATCATTCGTATCACCTTATTCATTATTTTTTCATTTCATATTAAAAGATTCGTGTTCAGAGAAAAGAATATTTAAAATCTTCAAAAAAAGAATATTAAGATTGATATGCATTAAATCTGGTGCAAAAAATGGATAAAAAACTCAAATTTGCTGTGTTAGGTTTGGATTTATGGGACAAACCCATTATTCAAATATTATAAAATCCAACAAAGCAGAAATTAGTATTATATACCAACAGAATTTTGTGGATTCTTAGGCACAATTTTGATAAAGTGAATGGGGGAAGTATTCTGTATGAAAATCATAATGATTGAGGGCGGATTTAGGTTAGGGAAAATCACTTATGAGGATAACAGTATTCAATATGTAACGCTACAGAAGCTGGAGGCGATGCTGGATGATCTCTTTTATTGGATGAGAACCTAACCGAAAAATAGGATAAGAATTACCTGATAGGTGATCTAAGTATTTTTTTGTGGGGCTTAAGTAGAATTTTTCGAGAGATTCATTTTCTTTCCCCTCTTTTTTGGGAGTATTATTTCTAAGTTAAATATTATTTTGAATTTTAAATATTGCTTTAAATATTAAATGTCGTTTTTAGATGTGAGTTGAGTATCGTTTTTTGGTTTTATATATTGGAGTTGGAATGAAGTGGTAGTCGATTCCTATTCTTTGCCATATTACATACAGACTTTGAAAACACGACATCGATTAATCGGGTATTACCACGAAGAGTGTGGGAAGATTTTCTTCTCTTCAAAGAATCGAACTTATTGCCCTTATTGTAAAAAAGTTGCAGAGATTAAGGAAATTTCATTAGTGAAAGAAGGCATAATTGATTCGATAAGCATTAGTAGAGAAGAGACGGCAGAAAAATGGATAGGAAATCGAGCAGTAGGGATTGTTGAGATCAATATCGATGGGAAGGTAGTACGAGTTCCTACGGAATTTTCGGATATTGTAATCTCAAATGATGCGCCCTTTTTTGTGAATGAATGGATTAAGCAACGAGTCGAACCTACCGCTAGAATTTTAGATTATAATGCCAATGGGGCATTATATTATGGGATTAAATTTCAGCCTGTGATAACAAATAAAAAGATACAAACGCCCTTTTTAAACAAGTTAATCGAATCGAAGAAACCAGGAGTTTCATCCATTGGCATTAGCTTGCCGCGCTATCGAACAACGGCTGAGGAAATAGCGCGAGCATATCAGCTAGACCCAAATTATATTAAAAAGGGCTTGGGCGTTGATGAAGTCTCTGTTCCAGCCTGGGATCAAGATACTGGCACTTTTGCGATTGATGCCGCATTAGATGCGATAACCCGCTTACCGCCAGAATTCATTCAGACCATTGGGATGATTGTGGTCGGTAGCGAATCCAAGCCGTATAGCGTCAAGCCAAGTGCTACAAATGTGCAGAGTTTTCTCGGTCTTGAACAAGATATTATTTGTTATGATGCGGAATTTGCCTGTATTGCGGCTGGAATGCAAATCAAATCAGCGATAGCATTAATAAATTCAGGAGAAATAGAGTCTGCTTTGATAATTGGAGCAGATGTCTCACAAGGTCAACCCGGAGACCCACTCGATCTGGATACGGGTGCTGGGGGTGCCTGCTTCGCTGTATCCAAGTATAACGTCGTTTTGGAGTATATGGGAATGCATACGCACGTGGGGGACCACCCTGATTTTATGCGAAGGGCCGGATGTCCTTATCCAGTTCATGGCTATGGCTTAACAGGTGAGCCATCTTATTTCCATTTTCAGGAAGCCGCAATTGAAAAGACGCTCAAACCATTCGGGATAGAACTCGATCAAATTAAAGCAGCGACATTTCATCAACCTAACTATAATTTTCTAATGAAAGAGGTTAAAAAATTAGGATTGGATTTGGAAAGTCGCGTACAGAAGGAATTAAAGCCATGTATTATTGGAGCGCCCGTCAAGAAGATAGGAAATACATATTCTGCAGCAACAATGCTGGGATTGGCATCTATTGTGAATGAGCCAGAACATTATTTTGAGCTAGATGAGACCCTTGCACGGAAATTAGGATTTGCAGATCCCAAGAATCCAGCTCTTAGTCTGGAACCAGAAGACATCATTTTAACAGGCTGGTATGGTTCAGGTGCTGCGGGCGGGTGTATTCTTTTCAAAACTACGGAAAATTATTCGCATTATATTAGTTGCACCCTTCCTTTCAGCCGAAGATTAACCAAATCCGATGTGATCGGCGGTAATAAGTACGTGTCGCTCTTACAACGATATTTCGCAAAACGCAACATTATCAATTTAAAGTGATTTCTCTAATTCTAGAGCTAGTAAAGGTGGGATTAATTCTGAAAGAAGTTGAAGTCATCGAGAAACTAAAGAAGGGTGAAATGCATCTCCATGAAATAGAAAAATTCACGGACGGAGACATTAATAAAGCCACTAAATTACGCCTGAAGTTTATTGAGGAAGTGGCAGGTACCAAACTGGAAAATATTGGCAATTATACCATGGATATGTCTGTGACTGCCTCTAGGAATATAGAGAATCCTATTGGAATCGCAGCATTGCCACTTGGAATTGCAGGACCCTTGAAAGTAAATGGGGAGATCGCGCAGGGTGAATATTATATTCCACTTGCTACTACGGAAGGGGCTCTCGTTGCTTCTGTAAATCGGGGATGTACTATTATAACTAAGTCTGGGGGAGCCACGGTTCGAATTATTAAAAACCTAATGACAAGAGCCCCAGTCCTGAAACTATTAGAGCCGCCTTTCGTAGAAAATGCCCAGAAGTTGGTGAGTTGGGTTCAAGATAATTTTGAAACCTTCAAAAAGATTTTCTTAAATGTTGATCCATTTGCTTCTCTTGAAGAAATTCAGACCTGGATTCTGGGGAGGAATGTTTTTATTAGATTCCTCGTTTTTCCGGCAGATGCGATGGGAATGAATATGATTACCACGGGTTCGGAAAAAGCTTGTCGCTATATGGAGGAGAATGCCCCGATTAAATGCGAGTTAGTTGCGACCAGTGGGAATATGTGCGTGGATAAGAAACCAAGCGCAGTAAATTATATCTTAGGGAGAGGCAAGACGGTCCAAGCGGAAGTCACTCTCGATCGGGCCCTGATTGAGGATGTTTTGAAAACAACCCCTGAAGCCATGGTGGATGTGGTTTTTCGCAAAATTTACCTTGGATCGGGGCAGGCTGCCGCGTACGGTCTGAACTCGCATGTGGCTAACATAGTCGCGGCGATGTTTATCGCGACTGGACAAGATCCCGCGCAGGTTGTCGAGGGATCAATGGGAATTGTGACTGCGGAAGTATTAGAAGATAAAAACCTCTATTTCTCCTTGATGCTGCCCAGTCTCGAAATTGGTACAACTGGAGGAGGAACGCACCTTCCAACCCAACGAGAAGCGTTAAGTATTATGGATTGCTACGGTTATTACAAGGACCGCCCTCCAGGAACTAAAAGCCAAAAGTTCGGTGAAATTATCGCTTCAGCGGCCCTAGCGGGAGAAATAAGTCTTTGTGCAGCTTTAGCAGCAGGACACCTCGCGAGCTCACATGAACGACTCGGGCGGGGCAAAAAAACTTAAGGTTTAAGACCGATAAAGGGGCAGTGGTAGAAATTTCTAAACAAACGGAAAATCGGAAATTGGAACACCTCAAGATCTGCATGGAGAAGAATGTTGAATTTAAATCAAAAACCCCGGGATTTGATGAAATTGAGTTAATTCATCATGCGCTCCCTGAACTGGACTATCAAAAATTGGTGACAACAACAAATTTTTTAGGCAGACAGTTCGATTTTCCCATTCTGATTAATGGTATGACGGGCGGGCATCCGGTAAGCAAAAAAATTAATGGATTGCTCGCTCAAATTGCGCTAAATTTTAATATCCCAATCGAGGTTGGGAGCCAAAGAGCAGCAGTAGAAAATAATGCGTTGGAAGAAACCTATCGGGTAGTTCGTGATGTTTCAAGCGATATCTTTGTGATAGGAAATCTTGGAGCTGCGCAACTCGTGAATGGCTATGGAATTAGAGAAGTGGAGAAATGTATTGGAATGATTGATGCCAATGCACTCGCAATCCACCTCAATCCGCTCCAAGAAAGCCTTCAAAAAGAGGGAAATTTGGATTTTCAAAATCTTCTCGGCACGCTCAAGAAACTTGTAAACCAAGTAAGTATTCCAATAATAATCAAAGAAACGGGTGCCGGAATGAGTGAAAGTGATTTGAAACTCCTCAAAAATATAGGAGTTGAATATGTCGATGTAGGTGGGGCAGGGGGAACCAGTTGGGCGGCAATTGAATCATTTCGTCATGAAGAAGATACCGAATCATCAGAAGTTGCGAAAGCCTTCTGGGATTGGGGAATACCAACAGTCGTTTCCACGATTATTGCTGCACGATTGGGGTTTAAGGTTATTGCCTCAGGGGGTATTAGAACAGGAATTGATGTTGCCAAGGCAATTGCCTGCGGTGCTGATTTTGTGGGCATAGCTCTGCCCTTTTTGAAGAATGCGTACGATGAAAATCTCGAGGGCTTAGTTACTCAGATGAATATTTTAATCAGAGAATTAAAAACTTGCATGTTTCTCACAAAATCAGCTCATATTGAGGACCTGAAATCCGCTGAGAAAACCTTTTTTGGGAAAATTAAACAATGGATAGAGTCGTTTAAATGAAATGCGCTTGAGGGTGTTAAAAAGATGGAAGCAGTTAAGGGATCAATCGAACTGATGCGGTTATTAAATGGATTTATGGTCGCGGTTGCGGTGGTTGTTGGAGCATTGGCAAGCGGAGCTTTTGATCCAATTAAGACCACGATTGCCGTGCTATCAGCGTTCTTGACGGCTACCTCAGGCTACATCATAAATGATTGGAAGGATGTGGAAATCGACAAAATAAATTGTCCGGAGCGCGCCATCCCTTCTGGACGGGTCTCGAAAAATACCGCGCTTGCACTTGCAATTATTTTCATGGCAGTCGGCGACGTGATTATCTGGTTCACCAATCTAGAGAGTATCCTCATCATAATGATAGGGTCTGTGTTAATTGCATGTTACTCACTCTGGTTCAAGAAGATGGGGTTCATTGGAAATTTGACTGTTGCAATCCTCACGGGATTCTGTTTGCTGGTAGGCGGCGCCTCAGTGGGACATATCGAAATGTCAATCTGGCCTGCACTTTTAGCGTTCTCCCTTAATGTGGGGCGCGAAATCATGAAAGGTATTGATGACTACGAAGGCGATAAAGAAGAAGGGGCAAAAACTTTAGCCGTCCGCTGGGGTAGACAAAAAGCTAGCTGGATTGCCGTTGCCTTCCTCTCCATAACGATCATCATCTCCCCGTTCCCGTATGTTCTGGGGCTATATAACATCTTATATCTAACTCTCGCATTGATGGTCGATGGGATTCTAATTGCCGATAGCATCCTCATCCTACGGACGCCTACCTCCCAAATGGGCCACCTGGTGAAACGAACCATTAAGTTCGCCGCATTCATCGGCTTATTGGCTTTCTTACTGGGAATCCCAGGTCTGATCCTACCTTAAAAAAGATCAGACAACGTCTTTCCGCTCAAGATAAATTGTGGCTAGCGTAAAGCAGACAATCGTTATCACAGAAAGGATTAGGATGATTTGGAGTGTGGTAAGTTCAAGCGGCGTAATATTTATTCCGAATAGGGTCCCAAAAGTGGGGCCGAGTGAACTGAAAAGCCCGCCGCCTTGGTAGACCCATACATTTCCTAATTGCTCATAATAATAGGAGAAAGACAATAGCATAGGCCATTCGTGGCGGGTCAAAATAGGGAGGAAACTGACCAATGGCGGGAGGACCATTAAGAGCATGATGGGGATTAAAATTGTCAAGCCAGGTTTCTTTAAAACAGATGAGCACAGCATGACAATTGCAGTTAAGGGAATGAGCGCGCAAATTCCAATGAGGAAAATATAGCCACCCATAGAAAGGATATCGGAAATGTAAAGCGGATCAATAAAGGAGATTCCACCTAATACAAATGCGGTGGATGTGGATACCATGATAAGTATGATAGTTACAAAATAAGCTATAGCCTTTCCCCATAAGAATTCCCACCGTCTTACGGGTTTGCTCAGGAACCAAGAGAGCGTTCCGGATTTTCGTGCGTTTGCCACAGCACCTGCCCCAAACGTGATACTGAACACGAGGGCAAAATAATAGAGGAACAATGTAAATACCATACTGACGAGTGATCGAATCGAATCGATAGAAAGTGTGCCCACTATTTGCGTGATGCTATTGAAAATGAAGAAGAGAATTAGTCCTGGAACGGCGGCGATGGCAATAAAAAGGATAATTTTTATTTTATTATCCGCCAATTCTTTTATGAAAATGGCGCCAAGAGCACTTTGGAACCCTCGTTTTTGCCTATAGTGGAGCACGGACATGGCAGCAATGGCAATCATAGCGATAATGGCAACGATTATCGAAAAATATAACCATGGAAATGCAGGGTACTCAATTATTTCGATGAAGGTTGTTGAAGTGAAGTTGTTCCCGTTGCCATCAAATGTAATAACGGAAATAATATGTTGTCCGAGCTCACTGATACTCACCTGTAATTCGCCCATATATTGATCGAGAAACCCCGAGCCGTTCACGGTGGTGTAAAACGCCCCATCCACGAGAATCCGAAAGGTAAGATTCAAATAACCATCAATTATAGGACTATCCCACGCACTCCAGGTGAGATTGATTGACCGTTGAGAGGTTGAATAGGAGAAATTTCCAGTTAAGAAATTGAATCGAGCGGGACCGGTGATGACACTGAAGGGCAAGGACCCATCAATCAACATGGAAATGGTTGAATGATTTATGAAAGTCTGGGAGACAGATATGCCCATGAGCGAAACAAGGACAATTGTAGAATTTAGAATTTGGATTTGGCCGCCACTTCCATAGATTTCCTCGATGCTCGCGATAGAACTATTAACCACGGTGATGTTGGCAGAGTCGATCTTTCGGATGGCGGTAGTTATAGTGTATGTGTTCAGCAACTCCAAGACAGAAGAATCGCGGCATTCAATTTTTTGCATAACGGTGGAATTTTCGATTTTAACTTTTGAATAGTCTGAAATAATGACATCTCCCGTAACATTGGAGTTCTGAAACATTTGAAGGGTACCGTGGTTGAATACATAGATGCTCCCAAGAACGGTTGTATTGATCAGTGTGACATTTGCATACGATAGAATCAGGAGATTATCAGTGAGATTATTAATGAGAGTATATTGTCCGGACTCATAGGTTTCACAACTCTGGAGGTTGGGAGGAGTATTCTGGGGAAGACCCACGTTAGTTTGTATATCAATTGGTGCGCGGTATGTTAGAAGGCAAAAAGATGATAATAAAATAAATAGAATTAAAGGAACTTTGAAAGTCTTAATTTTTCGTGCATTCATTTAAATCTGCCCTCCTGAACTCCTTTTTCCGATTCAAGTGCCTTCATAAAGATTTGTTCTATCTCGAGTCCAATGGCTCGAAATTCAGTGACGGGAATTTTTTGTTTAAGGGATACATCCGC
>Ga0315277_10007821_pt1 | contig 13812 bp, 9 predicted proteins | sample YL17G05_15_MG_FD_203695 | JGI IMG/M metagenome (GOLD analysis project Ga0315277, IMG submission 203695) | Sediment microbial communities from Yellowstone Lake, YNP, Wyoming, USA - YL17G05_15 | ecosystem: Environmental > Aquatic > Freshwater > Lake > Sediment | place: USA: Wyoming | collected...
TCCCGGAGATCCAGGACATGCTCGACATCCCCGAGGAGCTAGCGAGGAAGAGGGGGAAGCGCATCGTGGTCGTGTTCGACGAGTTCCAGGAGATCGCTTCTCTGGACGGGGTCTCGCTGCTCAAGGCAATGAGGTCGAGGATGCAGGCGCACAAACATGTGTCGTACATCTTCGCCGGGAGCAAGAGGCACCTCCTCATGAGCATCTTCGAGGAGCGGGAGGGGGCATTCTTCAAGTCTGCAAAGCCGCTGGAGCTGGGGCCGATTTCGAGAGGTTCCTCGTGGACAGGTTCGCTGCTTCGGGCGGCCGTCTCGACCATGAGGCGGCGCGTGCGATCGTCGACGCCAGCGGAGGCAGCTCGTACTACGCCCAGCAGATCGCCCACGAGCTGTTCAACATATCGACCAGGCCCAGGTGGCCCGAGGACCTCGAATCGGCTGTCGCCACCGCGCTCGCCCACCAGTCGCCGGCCTTCTACTTCCTCTGGGATTCGGTCAAGAGCGGGACCCAGAGGCGGTACCTCATGGCGGTGGCCCGCGAAGGCAGGACGACATCCCGGTCGGCGTTGATCGAGAGGTACGGCCTCACGTCCGCATCCCACGTGCAAAAAGCGGTCAGGCAGCTGGATGCGCGGGGCATCACGGAAGGCGGCGCGATCGTCGACCCGATGTTCGCCCTTTGGCTGAGGGGGTTGGCGGGGCGCCCGTCGCAGCGTCCCTGACGACGGCCGGCTCTGGGGCTGTGCTCGCATTAGATTGCGCAGTCCGGGTCATTGAAAAGGTTCCTTGCGTGAGCGGCGCTTGTCGGCACCGTCGGGGCAACCCTCGCGAAGCACGGCAAAAAGTATTATTATTGGCCAGTATGAATTCTATTTACTTAATAAATATCACTCAATTGGTTCTTCCCCAAATCGGGTCCTTAAGCCGCCATATCCCAAATCTATCTTTTTCAAATAAATCACGATTATACCATTTGTCTATAATGGTCCAGAAATCTTTATGAGATATCCCAATGAATTCAACAAAATCATCCAACATCCTTTGATCCAGAATATGATCGTTTTTCTTTACTAGTTCAATGCCTTCGTTCCTGTCTATCAATCCTGCTCTTATCCACCGTGATGCTATTAGAGTAGCGAACCCTTGTGCAAACTTCGGATATTTAAGCCACGCGTGCACAAGATATCCGATTGTGTCGATTTGGTTGTATTGTTCGATGAAACCTTCTCGCATCCATTCATGACTCAAACGATGAAATCCATGTTTCTCCGCAATTTCTGAATTTAGGTGAGTGTCCCATGGGAAAAAGTAGGATAGATACATGGGTTTCAGCCCACTCTTGATAACCTCCTCACGACGTGGGGGCATCACTGATTGAAGATCCCTTTCTGAAACTTCGCTATCGATCCATTTTCGCACATCGAATGGCTTGACGACATCGTTATCTGCCTGGTCAAGTGCACTGGGGGTTTCTTCCTTCTGAGCTCCTCCATATGTATAACTCACGTTTTCCCCATAGAAGAGGAGTTTAATCCCCATCTTCATTGCCATCCTGTATGGAAAGGCATAGATTGCACTATCAAAAAACCACATCGGCGATCCAAGATCTATGAGGGCTTTTTTTGTTATGCTTCTTGCGGCCCTTAAATTGGGGGTAAGTTTGATGATGTCGCACCCAAATGAACTCGATAGATTCATATAATTCCGCTGGCCGGTTTCCGTGACACTGTATGAATCGGCTGTGAGAAGCAGAGGGTTCATACCCATCTTCTCTTTGATTAAGTGCACTTGCACATGCGAATCCTTACCACCCGAAACTGCAATTGCGCAATCATATCCTGATTCTCCTTTTCCCCTGTGTTGATCGCACAATCTCGATAATTCTTCCATTCTCTTATCCCAATCAATTAGCTTTCCTTTTTCATAATTATTGCATGCCGTACAAACGCCATCCTCATCGAAGTCATTCCCTACCCGCGTATCCGGCATCACGCATCGCTTACAATAACGAACCATTTCCAATCCTGGTATCATGAATATATCCAATATATAATATTTTACTATGCCGAATGGTCTCCAACATGATTGCGTGGCTGCTCTAGATGGGGTTAAATCTGGATCTAACGGGAGAAAAAACGAGATACAGTTCAAAGTGAACATTGTCAATTATCAGGATAAATACCGCCTATGGCTAAGGTCCAAATTTCGAAGTTCAATCACTTCTTTAATTAATTTCATTATTTCCCCTCTTCCTAGTAATGCGGCATTCTTGGAAGAGTATCCTTCATGGCTGCAGCATTCTTTACTAGCAGGACGCTTCTGATTAAGAATGTACATATCTTTTGTTTCTGTCACATACGGTGTTTCGTCGGCTGTCAATAATTCTTCATAATTCTTTTCTCCAGCGCGCTTACCTATCGTTTTAATTTCTATTTCTTCAGGTTTAAAACCCATATCCGGCGCAAGGAATTTGATCATCTCTTCAATCAAATCAAGAATTTTGAGTGAAGGCATCTTGAGTATGAAAACTTCTCCTCCTTTAGTGATTTCAGCAGCACGTAAAATTAGCCCAACTGCTGTGGGGATGCTCATAACAAATCGTGTCATCTTTGGATCCGTCAATGTGACTGGCCCGCCATTCTTTATCTGTTGTTCAAAAAGAGGAAAGACCGAACCTCTAGAATCTAAAACATTGCCAAATCTTACGCTAGCAAACGAAGTATTTCTCTTTCCTTTGTAATTATTGGATGAAGTCACAAGCCGCTCAGCAAGCATTTTAGTAGCGCCCATGACATTGTTTGGATTTACTGCCTTGTCTGTGCTAATCATGATCATCTTGTCGACTTCTTCATCAAGTGCACAATCGATTATGTTCTGCGTCCCGAGGATATTGGTCTTTACTGCGTCGAATGGATTAAATTCACATAATGGAACATGTTTCAGAGCGGCGGCATGGAAAATGATGTCAACCTCCTCGGTAGCTCTTCTTAATCTTTCCTTGTCTCTTACATCACCGACAAGAGTCCTAATTTTACGGGAATTCAATTCTTGTTCAAGGAAATAGAGTCCAGATTCATTGTTATCGAGTACCCTGACGGCACTCGGATCTAATCTCAGTAACATGCGAGTGAGCTCTCTTCCAATGGAGCCTGCTCCTCCAGTAATCAGAATCGTCTTTTTCTTGTAGTATTCTGCAATTGTTTCCATTTTCTTACTTCCCGTGAACTTCCCCCGACATTTGGTTCAATATTCTCTCGCAAGGATGATTCTTCAGGCATCTCAATTTATTCTTATTATCCAATTCTCTCATAGTGTCAATTTCGGTCGTCTTTTCGGTTTCTTATTTGGAATGTGGATTGTCCATCCCTCCATATCCTTGTCTATGTAACTGTTAGCTCCGATTACTGATCCGTCGTGTATTGTAACGCCGGGCATTATGATAGTATTGCCCCCTATGAAGCAGTGTTCTCCTATCTCTATCGGAGCAGATTTGATTCTGCGCTTCTCTTCAGGCAGATAATCTGAAGCGAGAGCTTCATTGGGCGTATCGGTAGTGGTCAAAAGAGTGCAGTTATAAGAAACGACCGAAAAGCGTCCTATGCTGACCCTCTCCCTACCAAGGATTCTTGATCCTGCATTTATTTGAGAGCCCTCAGCGATTTCCAATCGAGGGACAGTAATGAGACAAAAATCGCCTATGTGATACTTGCCATTATCCGGAAGATGAAGTTTTGTTCCCTTATCCACTTTCGCTGTGCTGTAGATTACCATTATATGCTCTCCAATCTCGACTTGATTAATCCCGCAATCTTGACGCTGGCCCCCAACTTGAAATTCAAGTGCTCTCTAGTCCTATTCCTCTCACCGATCATCTTGACAGGCGTGTTCAAAAGAGGCGCTTCATAAACGAATGAGGAGCTGTTCCCTATCGCTAAATCTGCATTCTTCATTAGACCGAGGAATTTGGCCCGAGGATATCCTTTCGGAACATATTTGATTGATTTTGAATGGCTCCTCAAGCGCCGATCAATAATTTCACTGCCCGGATCGCCGTTTGGGCCTATCCAGACTACAGATTTTCCTTCTCGTATAGCTAAATTATAGACTTCGTCCAACTCTGCTCCGATTTCTTTCTTCGAAAGTAATGTCGGCGGATTGAAGAGGACGAGATTATAAGGGCGATCAGGCAGTTCCGACTCATCAATCTGTTTTTCATCCAAATGTGTAATCCCGACCGTGTGGATGCGTTTAGTTGAAAGCCCTGCCGTTCTTCTCAAGTTCCTTGCTCTTCTCGTGAACACATCGTGAGCTGTAAAAATCATGTCGGCCCATAGTGTTATGACGTGTCTGTCAGCATCATCATATGTCCCTGAAGATATCTCTCCAGCGTGCATCTGTGCAAATGGAACGTCAGAGTGATAACATGCGCATGCCGCCATCATAACCTGCATCCTATCGAAAGGGCAGATGGCATATTTGGGTTTATCAGTTATTAGCTTTTTCATTGCACTTCCAAATGCCGCCGAGAGCGTTGATTCTGGAAGCTGGAAAAGATCAGAGTCAATTTCATGCCTTTCGAGTTCATGTATGACTGGTATCAGCAGGCCAATCTCACTCCGATTGCTCCAGAAGACGACAACCTTATCCAATCCCAGCACCTTCTCTTGTACTTACATCTCTCATTGCTTCTCCTATTGTTCTCTAATTCCGGTATTGTGATCGGGCGATGATGAGTAGAATTCTTCTATTTTATCAACTATGTATCTGATTTCATTTTTTTGGAGGCCAGGATACATCGGTAGTGAAAGGATTTCCTTGGATATTTCTTCTGTCACAGGAAGTCTGCATTTTGTTTTGAGAACCTTTCTGTAATAATGGCTCAGATGAACGGGATGGAAATAGACTTTTGTTGCTATCCCCTTTTTGGTGAGATGTCCCATTAATTCATCTCTTTGTTTGGCTCTTATCGTATACATTTGATGGACGCTGTAGTAATTCTTAGGGGGAAGGAGTGTTGTAATTTCCTTGACTCTTTCCTTAAGGTCTTTTGTATAGGACTCTGCATTTCTTCTGCGTTTCTCTATTATTCTATTTACTTTCATCAATTGTGCAATCCCAAGAGCGGCAGTGATATTTGACATTCTAAAATTGTAGCCTATTGATGTGTAATCAGGGTTATTTGATGTGAAAGAATCGGAGCCAGATTCGCTCTTGCCATGAGATCTTAGAATTCTTAACTTTTTATCGATTTCATAAGAATCAGTGACGATTGCCCCTCCTTCTCCCGTCGTTATGATCTTGTTTTGACAAAAGCTGAATATTCCCGAATCTCCAAAAGTGCCGACCTTTCTTTCCCCAATTCTCGCATCAAATGCCTCTGACGCATCCTCAATCAAAAGGAGATTGTTTTCGTCAGCAATTTTTTGTAGTTCTCTTATTTTACACGGGCATCCACCGTAATGTACCGGCATTATCGCCTTCGTTTTTTTCGATATTTTCTCAATAACATCCTCAGGATCCAGACCAAGGGTCTTTTCCTCAATGTCAGCAAAGACTGGTTTTGCGCCAACAAAGATAACGGAATTGGCTGTTGATATGAAAGTGAACGATGGCACTATGACTTCATCATCCTTCTTGATTCCATAGGCCAGTAATGCAGCATGCAAGGCCGATGTGCCTGAATTGAATACCGAGCAATATTTTGAACCAGTATGGTGCGCAATTTTCTTCTCAAATTCTGATACATTGGGGCCGATCGCCCAATTCTCGCCAGATTCGATGGCCGCCTTGACATACCCGACATCATTCTTATCCCATAATATGCGAAATAGAGGTATCCTTAGCCTTTCAGGCCGTGTGTCTTTCAATTCATCACCATTCTTAGCGTAAGCCCAGAGTCCACAACAAGTGAAATCCGTTCATTTAATGATGCCGTAGATGACTATTTTGCCTTTGTCTTTCCCTCTACCATGTCCCACGATATTAACATGTCTTTTTCAATCCTCTTTCGAGAGATCATCCCTATTAATTCCGGCAGGTATTTTGGCTCAATCCCTGTTCCAGGCCTTTTGACAGTAAGCATTGAGTCCTTGATTATTTTGCCCTTTTCTATGTCAGTTGCTGAAACGATGCTCTTTCGAACATACCTGCGCATCTTTCTTTCTCCGTTGGTGGGTTTCTTTAGAGGGGATCCAAGCAATTCTTCGGTCCTTCTGATCTCTTGTATCATCTCTTGGAATTCATTTGGTTCAAGAGACGCCTTATGGTCCGGTCCTTTCATTTTGTAATCCAGAGTCAGGTGTTTCTCAATGAAACAAGCACCCGCAGAGACTGCAAATGCCGGAGTGCTTACCTCTATTGTATGATCAGAGTAGCCAACCGGCACTTGAAAAGCTTGCTTCAATGTCCCAATTGCTCTGAGATTGCAATCCGAGAGCGAAGCAGGATACTCGGAAGTGCAGTGCATGATCGCAATTTGATTGTTGCCGGTTGACCTGATAGTGTTTAACGCTAGTTGAATATCGTCCATCGATGCCATGCCTGTTGATAGTAAGACTGGTCGTTTCCTCAATGCAACATACTTGAGAAGTGAGATGTTTGTCAGATCGCCTGAACCGATTTTGAACGCAGGAACTCCTATTCTTTCCAGGACCTTGACGCTCTTCAAATCGAATGGTGTGGAGAGGAAAGTTATCCCCTTTTCGTCTGCAAATTCCTTAAGCTCCTTGACTTCCTTGAAGGTCAGTTCTAATCTCTTGAGCATTTCAAACTGATCCTCGGTGTCTTCCTTGTTTTTCTGTTGATAAGGAGCCTTTGACACTTTCCTTTTTATCAAATCCTCAGTGACATACGTCTGGAATTTGACCGCATCCGCCCCGGCATTCTTCGCTGCCAAAATTAATTTCTTAGCCAATCTAATCGATCCGTTGTGATTCACACCAGCCTCGGCGATGATCAATGTCGGATAGCCATCCCCGATAATTTTTTTTCCGAGCATAATGCGATTTTCTTTATTTGTACAGGGGCTTGGTAATCTAAGATAATATTTTGCTATCTCAAAATCCATCTCAGTGTCTAAGTCCAGACTTCTTTCTGAAGGCATGATGTATGGAATAATTCTCTCGGAATAGAATCCTCTTGATTTCTTGAGTATAGTCGTTGACGAAATGAAGATCGCACCATTCGGTAGATATGATTTCGGTAGGTCCTGCCTCCTCGAGAGTTGCTTTTTCTTAAGAAAAATCGGTATAAGAAATCGTCCTTCAATCCTTAACGCCCAATATGGTGGATGAATCATTTCACATACGCTTATCAGGGAATCGCAATCACTATCACGATAGAGTCTTATTGCATTCACAATATCTGTTATCGTTCTCAATGGGGAAGTCGGCTGGAGAAGCATTACATCATCCGGTCTGTAGCCATCTTTCTCTAGAGCATCAAGAACATGAAAAATTGAGTCAATCGTGGGGGATTTATCTTCTCCCAATTCTGGTGGTCTTCTGATCACCTCAGCTCCGAACCCTTCAGAAATTTCTTTGATCTCATCATCGTCAGTTGAGACTATGATCCTATCAAAGCTCTCTGATTTTTGTGCAGCTTCTATCGTATGTGCTATCAGTGGCTTTCCTTCCAAGTCACGAATGTTCTTTCGAGGAATTCCCTTGCTCTTTCCTCGAGCTGGGATTATTGCTAGTGCCTTCCTTTTCATTTCATTCTCCGGGTGATTGTCTCATTGCTTTCGGAGTTATATACTATTTTCAATGAATATTGGTCATGCTTCCCTATAGGCTCCTTGAGATGGTCGATTTCGCAGGTCTCTTCTGCGAGTACAGAGGCGGGAAGATAGTCGTCGAGGCGCAGAAGGGACGGAGGGACTGAGTTCCTCCTCGATTCGAGAAGCTTTCCTTTTTAGGAACAGGCAAGAGACGATGTCCGACCGAACAAGGACGAGATCGTTCAAGACGGGACGGTCCAGCGTCGTAAGAACGGGTACTGTGCATCGGATGGCGTAAGCGCGTGCATGCGCGTACGTACATGTGTCGTATGCACCAAAAAAGTTTCTGCGGGGAGAGTAAATAGAAAGGTTCTCGGACCGTTGCGAGAAGACGTAAAACCTAATCGTTACTCCCTACGACAACGTATGAGTCTTCATCTGTCGGCTTTCCTCTAGCTTCTTTGTGACAACGTAGAAGAGCGTTCCTCCTCCAATACAGACAAGGAGGTTTACGAGAACCATCATTGTGTTATAAGGCTGAAGTAGGTCGGTTAGAGAGCTGTATTTGGCTCTGAAGGCAATTCCAACTCCGAAGTACGCGATTTGGACGAGGAAGATGTGGTATGAGGCCACCCCGATCTTCGAGACCACATGAATGGGCCAGAGGGTGACGCGCTTGGGGAGGTACTTTATACCCAGAAGCACCAGAAGAGCTGTGTAGAAGGCAGCAAGGAAACTCATGCTGGATTCGTAAGGAACGAAAACGAATCCAAGTAAGCTAAGACTGTACTGGAACTGACTAACAACTATCAGATAGATGGCGCTTAAAAGACCTAGAACGATAAGAATTCGGTTTCTTTTCGAGAATAGGTCGTAGTTATCGGATAAGAATATACCTAGAACCAGCAAGGGGAGGTATCTGAGTATGCAGACCTCAGCATCCGCATAGCCGGAAAAAAGGAGCTCGAAAATGACTGAAATGGAGAAAGCAAGGATAATAGTGGTGGTAGGCCTCCTCCGATATGATATGTGCAGAACTGGGAACACCAATAGAAACTGGAATACTAGAGAAATGAAGAAGTTGCCAGGTCCGTTAACCGGCAGGAATCCAATAAGGTTGAAGGAAGAGAATTGGAGAATAACATCCCCTGATACAATAAACCAGATTATTCCGGAGATTGACAAGAAGATGAAAAAAATTGCAAAGGGAATCAGAAATCTACGAAGCCTTTTCTTGATTTCCCGTTTGGAATAGATGTCAGAAAGTCGATTGAGATTATTGCGCGCATATGACCAAGAGTAATTCAATCCCATCACGAGCAACAAGATTGGGACGGCTTGTTGAGTGATGAGCGCTGAATAGGTGATCCAATGGGAGAATATGTCCTTGATGTCAAAACTCGGAAGTGAAGTGCTCATCGACAGAATCGTTTCGTGAGCAAGTTGATTGCTTTGCGATTCGTAGGTGAGGGAGAATGTATGACCAAGTATGACTGAAATCATCACGAGGCCTTTTATCAGATCGATTTGAGTCAATCGATTTAGTTGCATAGGTCCTGCAACCTCGCCACTTCGGAAGTTCATTACCCAATTGAGATACTTCCGCTTCATCTCTCCACACCCCATCACGCTATCTTATCTAAGGCCTTTCTTAGAAAAAAGCCTTGAAAGGGGTTTAGGATCGGAGTTCAATTCCGGTTGATTGAAGGATTATCTCGGACTTACTAGCACATCTATGTTCAAATCCCGCAGGGTTCACTTTCCCTTTTCATAATTATCGCGAGTGACTTCCTTTTCATTTCATTCTCCGGATGATTGTCTCATTGCTTTTGGAGTTATATACAATTTTCAATGATTATTCCTTTGGCATAATGTGAAAATCTTCATGCCCCCAATTATCATTATAATATTATGAATTATCCAATAAAAATGTCATAACTATTTGAATTGCGCGGCAGACGGATCCTGATTCAGCTACCATAACTTCTCACGTTTTGATTGAATGCCAATCAATATCGCAAGGATTACACTGCTAAAGAGATATGCATATCCAATTCCAATTAACCCCATTCCTATTAACGAGTAGCTCAATCCGAGAAGCAATATGAAATAAATGGCACTCAGGGCTATCATTGTTTTGATTTCTTTCTGCACCTGCTTAATTGAGAAATAAAAAGAATTGATTGTGCTAAAAAAGGTTGATAGAGCCATTAATCTCAACACATCAAATCCATCAGTGTAGTCTTTCCCAATAATGCCAAGAATCTGTTCACCAAAAAAGAAAATTATCACGACCATGGGAATTAATAAGAAAAAAGTAGCTCTAAGCGATTTAATCGTACCCAATCTCAGTGATTCTCCGTGACTTCCCTCGACTAGTATCGAAGTGCCGAAAGCACTTGGGATAATCAATAACATTATTGCGAAATTATAGGCGATGTAGTAATATGCAGTCTGTCCGGCTCCAAGCGTTCCTAGAACTAGCAAGGGGATGATCGCGAAAGGAGTCGTCATTAGTAACGCCGAAGTAAAATTTCCGATTGAGTAATTAAAAGAGGATCGCAAATACTCTTTATCCGGTTTCGTCAATTTAATCCCCAATTTTGAAAGAATAATCAATGAAATGAGGAATCCTAAAATTGCTGATATTCCAACCGAACTAAACACTCCAATCGACCCAAGGAATACTAGTGGAAAAATCAGTAATATTCTTGAATTCATTATAAGGCTCTGAAGAAAGTAATACTCAGATTTTCTCATTGCAATAAATGCTTGGCCAGCTGTACCTAATAATGAGGTCGCTGTTAGAAAAATCAAGTATTCTACGGCATATTCATGTACGATGTTTGCCGAGGGCGCAAAGAAGTCAATTCCAATAAGGACAATCGTTCCAAAGACTAAGGCTAGCACCGTTGGGATAACAAGAGATGTACTGATTATTCGATTCTTATCCCCCTTTGGTAAAAATCTAATCAATGATTGATCCATTCCTAACCTTGAAAGAATGATTGGAAAACTAATTAGCGAAATCAAAGCAATTGATACCCCTAACTCATCACTCGAGTAGAGTCTAGCAGCTAGGATCCAAAAAAAGAAACCTATTGCCGCATTAGATATCGATGTCAGTACGATAAAAAAGGAATTCTTGTATAGGGGATCTTTTAGTGGTTTTCGTACTAGGAATCCTCCTAATTTCTTATAATTCATTTTTCTATCCCCTTCCCGAAGTGCAATATCTGGGAATAATTCGTTGACAATTTTATTTATTGAGACAATAGCGGCGGAATATTAATTCTTTCCATAGATATCATTCTTAATGTTCAGATTTTGATTTCGTTTCTTGGCGCTATACTGAAGATGGACGACTCCTCGTTTCTCTAAAATCGGATTAAGACTTGCTATCCAATACATACTTAATGCATTTTGTACGCTTTCTATTCTGGAACTGCTCTTTAATTTTGACATTTCCTTGATATATCCTTTAAGTTGTTCTCCCAAAGTTGTCGAATTCAAAATAAATTGATCAAAGTCATGTAAGGCCATGGTTTCCTCGTCTATTTTGACTTCATTTTGCCAAAATCTCTTCGGAAGTCCGAGATCTTTTGTCGCATATCTATAAAGATATCTTTTAGGAAAGAGAACATCTCTCCAACCTTTTGACAGATTTCTGAACATTGGAATCATATTATCCATTGAATATGGCATCACCATGGCAACCTTAGCTGCTGCGGCCGAACTACTGACAATTTTATTATCACGTCCAGTAAAGAAACTTCCGAGTTTATCATCGAAGAGGGTTTTCTCCGCTTCCCGATATGTAAAGTTGGAATCAGAAACTTCCAATGTAATGACTGGATTATCGGCTGAAGAAAGAGCCAAGTATTGATTTGATTGCATGAAATATTCTCGTAGCTGGTGAAAATTCTTTGGCACAACGACCTCTTTTCCATAGGCTTTTGCATAGTAAGTGTGAATGAGAAAATCGACACTTCTCTTTATTGGGAGATAATTATCGCTTCCATAGATTCCCTTGAGCATACGAATATAATTCGAAGAGATCAAGAACCTATGAATGGGTGCATATCTATCTGTCGGTCCCAGGTTGTAAATCGAGTCACAATTCTGTCCACACCACGCCAGAACATTGCGGTTAGATAATGATTGAAATAAATCAATGAAATCCACGCCAAGATGTGCCGCGAATGGCATTCGGTAAACGATCTTTTCAAGATCATTGATTGTCGCATTCTTAAAATCTATGTCAACATATTGATGCTCGGTATTTAGGAAGCTTGCTGCTCTTTCAGACCGTTTAATGTCTTTCGAATTCACGATATTTCTTGGAATGAATCTCATTGTAGTCGCGATGGTATTTTCACGAAGTCCTTTAACCATAGCAAGAAGAACTGTTGAATCAATACCTCCGCTCAATAGGACCACATTTTTTTCTTGCGGAAATAGCGTTAATATTTTGTTAATCGTCTCAAACAGAATCTTCCGGAATTCATCATATGATACATTGGGGCCATCGAATCGATCAAGTTCGTTATCAATTCGAATCCCTGAGGTTTGAAGGAAGTGAATGGACTTCCCAGGGGGAATCCTCAATATTCCTTCAAATATGGTAGTCCCATGATTGCAATAGCCATGGTTTATAAAAAATGAAACTTCCCTATTATCATAAGCCACTTCCCCAAGTTCACTCGCGAGTAAAAAGAAATCATCAGTTACAATGACATCTCTTCCTTTGAAGGTGTAGAATAATTCTCTAATACTCTTGAAATCAGTCTTGGTAAATTCAAAAATATTGTCTCTTACCGAAGTCAGTACAAAATCACCAAAAACAACTTCTCCGGAGTCATATTGCGACTCAAGTAGATTGGGAATCGGATCACATAACTTTAGCGTATAATCCTTATCGATTATTCCGTATACCTTTCCACTTAGATACAGATTTCTTTTACTACCTGGAATCATTCGGTCAAAACCATCGATCTGAATGATTTCCCCGGTGTCTCGTTTGAACTTTACAAGTATTTTTGGCACCCCCCTTTAATTGAATCGAGAATCTTATTCAGAGCTGAGGCGACATGCAATCCATCCTCATCAGTCAGTCCTTGAAATCCATATTCATAGTCCTCACCGCTTATCCAGATAGTATTTAAATGTACATTCTTAACGAATTCAATCACCGCATTCCTATCGACTTCATTGGTTGCAGAGCCATTTGCTATTCGTTGAAGTACGCCTGGTAAATCGTTCATATCTCTCACAATTCTGCATAGTCTCTCCTTACAGTAGAAATCATGGCCAAAGGTTATGACCGGGACTCCAAAGATCAACGCTTCGAATCCAGTAGTGGAGTTTATTGTAATCATCCCCTTTGATTTCTTAATGAGAGGTATCGGGGGGATCATCGGATTAATTATTCTAACATTCGATAGTCTGGATATCTTCTTAATATCTGAGATTCCTGTATCTGTTCCAAAATAATGAGGATGAGGCTTTACATACAATTTATGGTTGGTAGGTAATGCCCTAGAAATTATCTCAATCAGTTTTATCTGATCAATGAATGGTTCTCTAAAGGTGATTTGAGCATCAATCATGTAATGCATTGGAAACAAGAAAAAATCTTCATCAGATAATGGCGCCTCGAAGTTGCTTCTCGTGATTATTCTTCTAGTCACTTTTTTTGAATATTCTAAAGAAGCTCGCCATAGATTCCCGCCCAAGTAATCTCTGAATATGAGACATTCATTAGGTATTTTTTTTCTTATCTGTTTAATATATCTATCATATTCGTGTAAAATTGAAAACTTTTTCAAGTGCATCGGTATTGCTCTGACATCCCAGTGTGCCCGATTGCTTTCTAAAATATTCCTCCCCGTTATAGTGGAGCTGCTGTACATGGATTCTATCTCTGACCAGGCGATCTGTTCTTTGTTCCACAAACAAATATCTGAATAATTCCTTGCGAACATTATCCCCATTCTTGGAAAGCGTCCATGCACATAACCGATTATTGGAATATTCATTTTTCGGGCCATGTAAAATGCAATCACGGAAACGATATCATCTTCAATAGTGTTCAAT
>Ga0315277_10007823_pt1 | contig 13810 bp, 12 predicted proteins | sample YL17G05_15_MG_FD_203695 | JGI IMG/M metagenome (GOLD analysis project Ga0315277, IMG submission 203695) | Sediment microbial communities from Yellowstone Lake, YNP, Wyoming, USA - YL17G05_15 | ecosystem: Environmental > Aquatic > Freshwater > Lake > Sediment | place: USA: Wyoming | collected...
CAGGACAACAATCCCTGCAGTGACCAGCGCAAAGAAGTAGCATGCGTAGAACCATGGCGCCTCGCGGATCTTCAGGTTGAGCGAGTGCGCCCACCCGAACACTTCTCCAAATGCCCACGAGCTCGCAAGCGATATGCAGATCGCACCGAGGAACCCTGCATCAAAGAGCCCGATGGCAATGAACGTGCCAAGGTACGGGTTGGTGGTCATCAGGATGGATGCCGCTTGGGCTGCGCTCTCAATCTCGCTCCCGTACAGCACAGTGCCGGCGACAACGATCACGAAGATGGCGACAATCACGGTGAACGCGGATCCGATCAGGGTGTCCACCTGACCCCATGGGATATCCTTCTCCTTCATCCCCTTGTCAACCACCGCACTCTGCTGGAAGAAGATCATCCACGGGGTGATGGTTGTCCCGACATTTGCCATTAAAAAAAAGAACAATGTGCCGTTGAAGCCGCCCGGAAAGTGGGGGACAAGACCGACAGAGAGGACTTCGCTGACCGACGGGTGCACGAGGAACGCTGCCGGGATATAGATCAGGTTGAGTGCGGCAAACAGGATTGCAATCTTCTCCCACGTCCAGTACCTCCCCTGCAGCACCATGAGCATCATGATGACTGAGACAATGATGACGGTGATGAGCGGATGGATATGGAAGATGGAGAGCGCCGCGGTCATGCCGATGAATTCGGTGATCAGCGTAAGCCAGTTCAGCAGCGCGAGGTCTAAAAACGAGAACCACCCCCAGAACGGTCCAAACGCGTCAAAGATCGCCTCCGCATGCCCGCGTTTCGTCACAGCGCCGAGCCGCACCGTCATCTCCTGCACAATATACGCGACCGGAAAGATAAGAAGTAGGAACCAGATCAGTCCATAGCCGAATTTGGCTCCGGTAACGGTATATGTCGTGATACCCCCGGCGTCGTTATCAGCAAGCATGACGATAAGCCCCGGGCCGGCAAGGAGCAGATAAATTTTTACTACTTTGATAAATCTCCGGTATTTATAAAAAAAGGTCGAACCAAAATCCATTCCTGCACATCCGGACATCGTAGTATACGTTACATTATACGGAATCCAGCCCCCGTCTAACAGGAATGAACAGATCGCACACCGTTCACTTCCTGACCGTTCCTCCTAGGTAATCGCCAGCAACCCTTAATAATAATTTGGTGCTGCCGTTCCTTTCACCGTCGTGGTGATACTTTCACCCCGCGCAAACCTGACGCTTATCAGTCTCAGAACTGCAGGGTTCCGGTGCGATGAGGATCGAGCTGTACAATGGGATCACGCTCCAGTCCGGCGCGTTCAATGCGGTGATCGCCCCGGAGAGGGTCATTGTCTCTGCCCTCAACAGCCACGCCGATCTCCAGCGGTTCCTGTTCCTCTTTGTGTGCGGTAACTACTCGCGCCTTCTCTCCTCCATCAGCCGCACCTCGGCAAACTTCGAGGTCCGCAGGGCATTCACCGCCCACCAGCTCTTCACCATCCTAAAAGAGGCGGGCCACACCATCGTCTTTGTCGAGCACGACCCGACGATGTTTGACGGGGCGGAGAAGATGATCACACCGGTCTCTGCTGCACTCAGGGACGTGGGGCGCGAAGCGCTCGTGATCCTGTACACGCCATCGGTGGATCGCCCGTTTTCCGCACTGGTGCGCTCGGCTGACCGTATCGTCCAGATCACGCCGGCCGGTGATCCCTCCTGCCACCGGCACCGCAGCGCCCGGCCGTGCCCTGCAGGCGGCCCGCTGCCCCCTGCGCAGACGACGCTGGAGGTGTCGTGATGGGCAGGAGCTTTGCAAGCATCCGGCAGGGCGTGAAGAGCACCGCAGACCGCTGGGCCCGGTCAGCACGGGCGCTCAGGAAGGATGACCAGCCGTACGGCGAGAGACTCGTTGCGCTCGCCACGATGCATGCAAGCGAGGCGTTCTACGGCTGCGATGACCCGCTCGAAGCCGCGGTCTTCTCCGTGCTCGTCGAGATGATCAAGAAGCAGGAGCAGGACGGGCGGAAAAAAAACGATGTGGATCCTTGATTCGGTATCCCGGGGCGGCGTGGACCTCTGGTACAGGGACGGCACGGTAAAAAAAGTACACCACGGATACGACCCGCCATTCTACCTCCACCTGCCCGACCCGCACCCGCACCACGGGATGATCGAGGCGCTGGAGAGCGGGTACCGTGCAGAGGAGTGCACGTTTACGACAATCTTTGGCGATCGTGCGGGATACAAGGTCTTTGCCGGGCGCCCGGTGGCAGAAGCGATCGAGCAGCAGACACGGTACGAAGCGCAGCTCTTCAACGTGGACGTGCGCATCGACCAGCGGTTCATGGCAGAGCGCGGCATATCCCCCTGCTGCACGGATCAGAAGTCACGGTTTTCACCGGACCTCACCTGCGACCTGCGCCGGATGGAAATCCGTATCAGGGATAACCCGGCACGCTCCCCGGTCTGCTCTGATATCGATGTCGTGTGCGGGCGCACCGAGCGGCTGCACGGGGCGGAGCACGATGTGCTCGCCGACCTCTTTGGGATCGTCGCTGCGTGTGACCCGGACGTGATCCTCATGCCGGACGCCGATACGTGGATGCCGAAGCTGCAGAAGCAGGCCGGGGCCTGCGGCCTTGTGATGCCGTTTTCCCGGACCGGGAAGTACCGCAGGATGGACGCACGGTCGTACTGGAGTTACGGGCGCGTCGAGCACAAGGAATCGGCACTCATCCCGGACGGGCGGATCCTGATCGACACGGAGCAGAGCTTCGTGTACCGGGAGGGGGGGCTTGCCGGCGTGCTCATGGCGGCGCGGCTCTCCGGGCTCTCCCCGAACCTCGCGTCCCGGTTCACACCGGGCACGCTCATCTCCGGCTATGAAGTGTACGAGGCGGTACGAAGGGGAATTGCGGTCCCGTTCCGCAAAAATGACGCGGAGAAGGTGCGCCGGTTTACCGAACTCAGATCTGCAGACCGCGGCGGGATGATGTTCCAGCCGGCGCCGGGGGTCTACGAGGACGTGGATGAGATCGACTTCACATCACTGTACCCATCGATCATCGTGCAGTCGAACCTCTCGCCCGAGACCATCGATCACCCGGAGAGACCGGGCTTTTTACCGGCAGTGCTCGACCCCCTGCTCGGCCTGCGGATCAGGACAAAACAGGCAAAGAAGCAGGATCCCCGGTATGCCGGCATCGATTCGATCCTCAAGTGGATGCTTGTCACCTGTTTCGGGTACACCGGGTATAAAAATGCAAAATTCGGGCGGATCGAGGTGCACGAAGGGATCACCGGGCGGTCACGCGACATCCTCCTGCGCACAAAGGATATCGCGGAGGCGATGGGGTTTAACGTCCTGCACGGGATCGTGGACTGCCTCTGGGTGAAGGGATCGCCCATCGGAGCGCTGAAAGCCCGTGTCGAACAGGCGACCCGGCTGCTCACGGAGGTCGAGCACTTTGACTGGATCGTGTTCCTGCCGCAGAACGACGGGTCCGGTTCGTACGGCCACTACTACGGCAGGCTATCGGACGAGAGTGTGAAGGTCAGGGGGATCGCTGCACGGCGGCATGACACCCCGGAATACATCCGCTCTATGCAGCGCGACATGCTTGCCGTGATGTCGGGGGCGGCAACGATCGCGGATCTTGTAACCGTGAAGGATCGGGTCAGCGCAATCCACCGGCACGCGGTGCAGGAGCTGCCCCATGCACCGGCGAGCGACCTGGCAATCAACCGGCGGATCAGCAGGCTCACGTACGCGCACCGCTGCATTGAGGGAGCGGCGGTGAACGCGTACCGCACGAACGGCACCGGTATCGCTCCGGGCATGAAGATCAGCTATGTCGTGAGGGACGCGCGGAAGTACCAGGTCGATCCCGCGTGGGACGCTGTGTCGTTCGATCGTTCCTACTACCGCGGGCTGCTGGAGAAGGCATGGAAGGAGATCTCGTTTGCGTTTACGCAGGGAGACGCCCATTCAATGAGAGGGGACGCCGGATCATCGAACATTGAGCACCATGCACCGGAAAAAATCAAAAAACAGGACTCACTCTCCCATCACGGTACAGACAACCGTCCGCTCCCTCCCCGCGTTCACATCGAGTTCCAGTAAGACGATCTGCTGCCACGTCCCGCAGGTGATATCGCCGCCCTCAACCGGCACCGTGAGCGAGGGACCGACGAGTGCTGCCTTGACGTGAGACCTCCCGTTGCCGTCGCCCCAGCGGGTGTTATGGGCATAGCGGGCATCGTCCGGTGCGAGGACGGAGAGTGCCCGTTTCAGGTCGGAGAGGACCCCGGGCTCATACTCAATCGTGGTGAGTGCTGCGGTTGAGTGCCGGACAAAGAGGTGGACAAGGCCATGTTTCACACCGCTGTTGCTGACGGCTTTTTTTACTTCTGCCGTGAGATCGATGATGTCGCCTTCCTGTTGCGATGCCAGAGTGATCGATGTACGGAACATGAGATTCACAAAAAAAGATCTTCTCTTCCTGACAAAAATAGTTCCTGTTGACAGTCCGGGACATTTGACAGGGGAAACCATATACTGCAACAACGGTCAGGAACGCGTGTACCCCACCGTATCAGGATACCGGACGGAGGGGCAAAAAACCGAGGAGATCCCGTGCCTGCCCGGTCAGGAACACAAAAAGGGGTTGCGGCAGGAGAGGTCAGGGATTATTTGTGCCCTGCCCGTTCTTTTCTCCCGGAGGGAGTGCCTGGCCATTGTCCATCTCAGCCGGGACAAATGCCACCCCGATGACACGGTCACCCTCGTCGAGCCGTATGATCCGGACACCTTTTGTGCCGCGCCCGATGATCCGGATCTCGTCCACCGGGGTCCGCATGACAATTCCGGAGGCAGTCATTACGACAATCTCATCGCTGTCCGAGACCGCGCGTGATTCGATCACGACCGCGTTTCGTTCCAGGAGGATATTTTTCACGCCGGTTGTTCCCCGCCCGTGTCCCCGGAACTCGTCAAACTCGGTCCGCTTGCCAAACCCCGCATCCGAGACGGTCAGGAGGTGGTCCTTCTCGACAAGGGTGACCGACTGGATCGTGTCATCCGCCTCCCTCATGCGCATGCCCCGTACGCCCACGGCACTCCTGCCGACAATCCTGACGGTCTTTTCGTGGAACCGCAGGCTCCTCCCGAACCGGGTGGTCAGGACAATCTCTTTTGTACCGTCGGTCTGGATCACATCGACCAGCTGGTCCTTGTCACGGAGCGTAATCGCGTAGATGCCTGAGGGGCGGGGGCTTGAAAATTCGTCCTGCGGTACCTTAATGACCTGCCCGGACTTTGTGGCAAAGAGCAGGTAGTGGTCGTTGCGGAACTCGCGGATCGGGATGACGGTCGTTACCACCTCATCTTTTAAGTTGAGCAGGTTGACGATCGGTTTGCCCTTTGCGACCCGGGAGCTCTCGGGGATCTGGTAGACCTTGAGCCAGTAGATGCGGCCGGTGTTGGTGAAGCAGAGCAGGTAATCCTTCATTCCGGCAACAAAGACCGAATCGACAACGTCTTCTTCTTTTGTGATCATGCCGGCGATACCGTGCCCGCCGCGCCGCTGTTTTCGGTAGGTGTCAAGGTCAGTGCGTTTGATGTAGTTTGCCGTGGTGAGCGAGACAAGCACCGTCTTGTCCTCGATCAGGTCCTCGGTCGAGAGGTCTCCTGAACCAAGAGCGATCTGCGTCTTCCTCTTATCGCCATATTTCCCGGAGATATCTGCCGTTTCACTGCGGATCTCGTCGCGGATATTCTTCTCGCTTGAAAGGAGTTGCACGAGCCGCAGGATCTCTGCCTCAAGCCCGCTCTTCTCATCGGTAATCTTCTGCTGCTCGAGCGCCGCGAGCCGGCGGAGCTGCATCTGGAGGATCGCATTTGCCTGCGGTTCGGAAAGCCCGAACGTTGCAATGAGCGCGGTGCGTGCGGTTTCCACCGTATCGGATGCACGGATGGCAGCGATCACCTGATCGATCTTTGCGAGCGCGATGAGAAGCCCGTTGAGGATATGCACCTTCTCCTGCGCTTTTCTCAGGTCGAACTCAGACCTGCGCCGGACCACCTCAATCCGGTGCTGGACGAAGCTCTCCAGAAGCCCGTGGAGTGTGAGCACGCGGGGCTGGTTGTCGACAATCGCGAGGTTGATCACCCAGAAGTTGGATTCGAGCTGGGTGTGCATGTAGAGGTTGTTGAGGATCACCGGTGACATCGTGCCCCTGCGAAGCTCGAAGACAACGCGGATCCCTTCCTTGTCGGACTCGTCGCGGATATCGGTGATCCCGTCAATCCTTTTTTCCTTGACCATGTCGGCAATGGCCGCGATCCACTGGGCCTTGTTCACCTGGTAGGGCAGCTCGGTGACGATGATCCGGTCGCCCCGGTTCCCGCTCTCGGACTCCTCGATCGCCGCGACGCCGCGGACGATCACGCGCCCCTGCCCGGTGGCGTACGCATTCCGGACGCCCTCCGTCCCCATCATGATGCCCCCGGTCGGGAAGTCCGGGCCCGGCAGGACCCGCATCAGGTCATCGAGGGAAACCTGCGGGTTGTCGAGATAGAGTGTCACCGCGGCGCAGACCTCGCGGAGGTTATGGGGCGGCATCTTTGTGGCCATGCCGACCGCGATGCCATCAGAACCGTTGACGAGCAGGTTCGGGATCTTTGCCGGGAGCACGACTGGTTCCTTCAGCGACTCGTCGAAGTTCGGGACGAAATTCACCGTTTCCTTGTCAATGTCGCTGAGCAGCTCCTCGGCGACCGGTGTGAGCCTGACCTCGGTGTACCGCATCGCTGCCGCAGCGTCGCCGTCCACCGAGCCGAAGTTGCCCTGCCCCTGCACGAGCGTGTAGCGGTAGGAGAACGGCTGCGCCATCTTGACGATGGTGTCGTAAATGGAGGTGTCGCCGTGCGGGTGGAACTTACCCATGACTTCCCCGACCACCCTCGCGCTCTTTTTGGTGGGCTTGTCGCTTGTGTTGCCCATCTCCCACATCGCAAAGAGGGAGCGGCGGTGCACCGGTTTGAGACCATCGCGGGCATCGGGGATCGCACGCCCGATGATCACGCTCATCGCGTAATTGATGTAGGAGGTCTTCATCTCGTGCTCGATGCTCACCGGTTCCACGCGGTGCGTGAGCGTGCTGCCGGTGGTCACGGGCGGGGTGCCTTCAGATGTCAAGGTTCGTCACCTCCCGTGCGTGGCGCTTGATAAAGTCTTTGCGCGCCTCCACGTCTTTTCCCATCAGCGTCTTGAAGATCTCGTTTGCCTGCATTGCGTCCTCGATGTTCACCTGCTTGAAGATCCGCTGTTCGGGGTTCATCGTCGTTTCCCAGAGCTGGTGGGCGTTCATCTCACCAAGGCCCTTGTACCGCTGGACGGTAACCCCTTTCTCACCCATCGCCGCGGAGATCTGCTTCATCGCCTCCTCTTTGTAGGCGTACCTCTCCTCCTTGCCTTTTGCGATCCGGAAGAGGGGGGGCTGGGCGATGTAGACATACCCGAGCTCGATCAGCTTGAGCATGTACCGGTAGAAGAACGTAAGGAGGAGCGTCCTGATATGGGCCCCGTCCACATCGGCATCGGTCATGATCACGATGTGGTGGTAGCGCGCCCGCTCGGTATCGAACTTTTCGCCGACACCGGTCCCGATTGCGGAGATGAGCGTCTGGATCTCGGCGTTCTTGAGGATCTGGTGCTCACCGGCCTTTTCCACGTTCAGGATCTTGCCCCGCAGCGGGAGGATCGCCTGGAACTTCCGGTCCCGCCCCTGTTTGGCAGAGCCGCCGGCTGAGTCCCCTTCCACAATATAGATCTCGCTCTTTTGTGGATCGCGCTCCGAGCAGTCAGCGAGTTTTCCGGGCAGCCCGGCGCTCTCGAGGGAACTCTTCCGCCGGGCAAGCTCGCGGGCGTTGCGTGCCGCCTCGCGTGCCTTTGCCGCAGCCAGCGCTTTTTCCACAATGATCGCGAGCACTTTGGGGTTCTCATCATAGTATTCGCAGAGCGCTGCATAGACAAGCGAGTCAACAATCCCGCGCACGTTGCTGTTGCCAAGGCGCATCTTGGTCTGGCCCTCGAACTGGGGGTTTGCCATCTTGATGGAGATGACCGATGTGAGCCCCTCGCGCACGTCCTCGCCGCGGATTGCGAGTGCGGATGCGCCTTCCTTGACAAGGTTGTTGCGCTTTGACACCGTGTTGATGGCCCGGGTGATTGCCTGCCGGTACCCCTCGAGGTGCGTCCCGCCCTCGCGGGTGCTGACGGAGTTCACGTACGAGTAGATCTTGTCATCATAGCCCGTGGTATACTGCATCGCCACCTCGAGCTCGAGCTTGTTCTCCTCGTCTTTTCTGGTGATGTCAATCGGTTCGGGGTGGAGGCATTCCACGCCTTCGTTGAGGTATTTTACGAATTCAGAGAGCCCGCCGGCATAGCAGTACGAGGCGCGGTCACCCGTCCGGTCATCGGTGATCCGGATCGTGACGCCTGAATTGAGAAACGCGAGCTCACGCAGCCGGTGGGCAAGCGTATCGTAATCGAATTTTGTCGTTTCGAAGATCGTGCTGTCGGGAAGGAACAGGATCCTCGTCCCGGTTACCCGGTACCCGAACTCCGCGAGGAACCGGCGCCGGTTCTCCCGTTCGATCTCGTCGGGGGTCGCAGGGAGTGTCGTGACGTCCTGCTGGCCGGGGCGGTTCTGCTGGGGCACCGTCCGTTTGAATTCTGCCGGGCTGCCATACCAGGTCTGGTAGCGGATGAGGAGTTCGTCCAGCGTCTCCTCGCGCTGGGAGATTGGTGCCACCGGTTTTCCCTGCGCAAACCGCATCTCGTAGATGTTGCCGTCCCGGAAAACGCGGGCAGTGAGCGATGCCGAGAGTGCATTGACGACCGAGACGCCGACGCCATGGAGACCCCCCGAGACCTGGTAGGTCGCCTTGTCGAACTTGCCACCGGCGTGCAGGACCGTGAGCACTACTTCAAGAGCGCTTTTCCCGTTCTTCTCCATCCGGTCGACCGGGATCCCGCGCCCGTTGTCATCGACGGTGACCGAACCGTCCGTGTTGATGACGACGTTGATCAGCGTGCAGAAGCCGGCGAGCGCCTCATCGATCGAGTTGTCGACCACTTCATACACGAGGTGGTGGAGCCCCCGGCTGCCGGTGCTCCCGATGTACATCGCGGGACGCTCCCGCACCGGCGTAAGCCCTTCGAGGACTGTGATGTGGGACGCATCATACGTATCGTTCAAAGAAAACCTCCGTCGAAAAATGATGGCTTTGATGTAAAAAAGCCGCGCAAATACCTGTGCGTTTCACAATAATTATTGGTTTTAATAGAATAAAAGCATGTTGCACCGACGTGAAATGAAGGGGAAAATCATGGATAAAACAGGATTTTGGGAAAGGACGCGTTGTCCACGGCGCCGGATTCCTGATCCGGCATTCAGGGAACCTTAAAAAATCCTGTCTGCGTTCAGTGGTATGTCCCGATGTCCGGGTCTTTTATCCCCAGCGCACGGTCGATCGCAAGCACGAGCCGGTTGAGCGTTGCGATCACATCCCGGGCGTCCTCATTGTCCATCGTGCCGGGCTGGTGCCAGACCACCTTCTTGCGCAGCAGGGTTGAGAGTTCGTCAACCTCGGTGCCTTTGAACTGTTCAGGTACAACGAGACCCTCAAGGTGGTCGGCGGCGCCGAACCACGCCTGCTCCGCGGGGAGGGCGAAGTGTTTTGCGATCAGCATGATGGTCGTTATAAACCCGTGTCCGAATGTGCTCGCCATGGAGAAATCATGGTGGGCGTAGTACAAAAAGGTAGTGTCAGATGAAGCGGACTGACGTGATCCAGACGCTGACGGGGACGGTCACGGTCACGAACAAGCATATGGTGAGAAACACCCACTCACCCGTTTTCAACGGTTTTTTGGTGATGAAGAGATGACTTCCTTTCCCATAGCCCCGGCAGAGCATACTCATGTATACCCGCTCCCCCTGTTCATAGGACCTGATAAACATAGTACCGATGGTATACCCCAACTGCTGGATCCGGTAGCGCCACGGCAGCGACCGGTCAAATGCATCGAAGCAGCGCGTTGCCAGCGAATCCATGACTTTGCGGTAAACATAACCGAACACAAAGAGGTAGCGGATCATCATGCCGAGCACCAGCGCAAAATCCGAAGGGAGCCCCATCCGGGTGCCCCCCTGGAGCATGTCCTGGACTTTTGTGGTTGATGAGAGCAGGATGATAAACGATATTGATATGATGAATTTTACCAGCAGGATAAGGGCGAACTGGATCGACTCGCCATAGATGGCAATGCCAAATGGCAGGGTTACGAGGGTATGGTATTCCGTGTAGTACTTGTTTTTTAAAAAGATCTGGAAGAAAATGACAATCCCCCACAAGGGGACGATCACGGCCACCCGTTTGAGGTATATCAGCGGTGATAACCGGGTTAACGCCCACAGGACAATGAAGAATGCAAAGAACAAACCACCGACGGTGTAGACAATGGGGGAATACGGCACCGAGACGATGGCAATGACAACAGCAAAGGCAAGGATGAGCTTTACCCTCGCATCAAGACGGTGGATAAAACTGTCTTTGTAGGCGTGTTTTTCAATATCAAAGAGTTCTTCGATCATTCTTTCCCCTTGAATGCCTCGAGGAACGCCTTCTCGGCCTCTTCATACGTGAATGCCATCGAGACCGGGATTCCCTGTTCCTGGAGCGACCGGATCAGTTTGGGGTATGCGGGGACATCAAGCCGGACGGATTTGAGCAGCTCGGTCTGCACAAATACTTCAGCGATGGTGCCCTGAGCCACAATGGCACCCTTGTTCAGTACGTAGATATAATCGGCGATTTCGGGCACAAGGGTGACATCATGTGTGGAGAAGATCACGGTCATCCCGGATCGCTGTTTGAGCGCGTTGATATACCCGAGAAGGTCATGGATCCCCTTGGAGTCAAGCCCGGCAGTCGGCTCATCGAGCACGAGCACTTCCGGTTCCATCGCGATGGCACCGGCGATCGCCACCCGTTTCTTTTCACCGCCGCTCAGGTGATGGGGGACGCGCTCGGCAAGGTCCTCAATCCCCATGATCTTTAACGCTTCATGCACACGGTGGTGGATCGTCTCCTCGTCAAGCCCGAGGTTGGTTGGCCCGAACGCGACATCCTGCTCGACCGTTGGAGAGAATATCTGGTCATCGGCATTCTGGAAGACGATTCCCACGAATTTCCGGACCTCGCGGATATTTGCTTTGGTGATCGGTTCCCCACGGATAAGGACAGAGCCGGAGGTGGGTCTGAAAATGCCGTTGAAGTGCTTAAAAAGGGTGCTTTTCCCGGCACCATTCGATCCGATGACCGCGATCCGTGCATTCCGCGGCGCGATAAAATTGATTTTGTCCAGCGCTTTCACTCTGCCGGAATAAAAATAGGTGAGGTTCCGTGTTTCAATGAGGTGCATGTCTCAGTTCTGTATGCTAAAAAAAATTAAAGTTCTATTGGTTCGGTTTTGGTTTCTCCGGTCTGCCGGCAATCTTGATCACGTATGCAAGACCGAGCACCACCAGGAATGCAAGGATGGTGCCGACTACGATTGCCACAATCCCACCCAGCGGGCCCATCTCCTCACCCAGCGCGTAGTCAGGCATCGGGGACTCGTACGAGAATTTTCCTGTCGGATCTTCATGGATCTCTGCATCAGGAGGGGTGTCGCCGGTCAGGGTCTTTTGTCCCTGAACAATGAGTGCCGTGCTCTCCAGCCCGTCCGGATCTCCGGAGGCAAGGAACACTGCCACGACACCAATGAGCAGTGCGATGATAATGCCGGCGATGATGAATGTCCTGTTGTCCATCAGGCACCCGCCCCCTTTGCCTCTTGTGTTCCCAGATCCACGATATCGGGACGTGCCGTGATGATCAGGTGGATGGCAACCACGGTAACAAATCCTTCGATAATGCCAATAAGGGCATGGTAGAGCCCCATCGCAATAAGGCCCTCCTTCAACGGGAATGTTCCGGCCACAAACATCTCAACAGCTGCCGCAAGTGCCGGAATGAAGCACGCAAACCATGCCGCCGCGAATGCGGAAATATTCATGTTCTTTGTCATTCCCATCAGCCCTTTGAAGGTATAGAAGCCGACAAAACCCCCGATCACGCCCATGTTGATGATGTTTGCACCCATGGTCGTGATGCCGCCGTCACCGAAGAGGACCCCCTGCACGATCAGGACGAGCGTGAGGATAAATACCGCGGCAAACGGTGAGCCGAGGACAATTGCGGCAAGCGCCCCGCCGACCAAGTGCCCGCTCGTTCCCATCGAGACCGGGAGGTTGAAGGATTGCAGGGCAAAGATGCCGGCTGCAAGGACAGCAATCAGGGGGATTTTTTCTTCGCTCATCTCGTTCTTTGCCCAGCGGAGGGCAAGCACAATAAAGATCAGGGCGATGATCCAGTAGAAAACGCCCTGCGGGATCGGAATAAATGCATCAGGAATATGCATGGGGTCACCATTGATTTAGTAATACGATTATATAATTTTGTAAGATTTAGTAGATAAAAAATGTTTGGATTTAATATTTTTTTTATATCTTTTTTATAAAATCTCATAACTTTGCTTCCCATTAAAAAGTTGCGTTGATATAGACATACCGTTACAACTGACGATCTTTGATTCCATCAGGTGACCAGACCGGCAAATAATCCAGCATACCTTCTCTGAACCACCGGAAAACGCGTGTATGATCAAGACAATATGATGGGCGTAAAATTTTGGTGTCATACCAAACCTTATTCTGGATCGGCGGCATAATTTGGAATATGGAGCACAATGACGGTCTTGAACTCCCGCCAAGGAAAGTCGAGTATCTCAAGTTCATTTTCGAGCGAGGCGGCACGGTAAAGACCAGTGACATTGCATCCCGGTTCGGCGTTGACCCGTCTACCATCACAAAGAGCATCAGCGAACTGGCAGACGTCGGCTTCCTCTCCCACAAACCGTATCACGGCGTCTGTCTTACAGAACTGGGAGAACAGCACGCGGAATTTCTGGTCAAACGCCACCGGATCCTCAGCCTCGCGCTGGTCCGGTATGGCCTTTCCGATGAACTGGCATGCCGCGAGGTCTCCCGGTTTGAGAGCCTCGTGTCCAGAGAAGCAATCGACACGATGTGTCGCGCGATGGGGCACCCCAGCCATGGTGTCTGCGGGGAGATCACGCACGATGCCGGGTGCATGACCGGGCAGGTTGATTCGTGAGATGCATGGGGAATCACACGATTCTTTTATAAAACAGGGAGCACCGGAGGGAGGAGCAGAGGATGAGCGCCACGATGATCTCGCAGCATATACCGGACCTTGACCTGATCACGTCGTATGCCGAGCGGCAGGATTCCTTCTTTTCAAAGGTGAGCCCGTGGACAAAACTGGGAGGGCTCATGCTCGTGATCCTGCTCATCACACTCACCCGCAGCCTTGCCGTCTGCTCAGTGCTGTACATCGCCATCCTCGCGATGTATTATCTCGCACGCCTGCCGGTGAAAAAACTGTTTGCATGGTACGCCCTGCCCGTCATCTTTGTCCTCTCGCTGGTCGGGCTTCTAGCATGGAGCGAGCCCGGGACACCAGTCTTTTCCTTTGTGGTTTCTGGTGTCACAATCGCGCTTACGGATAATGGGGTCCTGCTGGTGGTCACCCTGCTCCTCAAGGCCCTGATCTCAGTCACGTACTCCCTTTTTTTCCTGATGACGACAAAATACGAGCATTTTGCCGGCATGATCTCC
>Ga0315277_10007824_pt1 | contig 13807 bp, 12 predicted proteins | sample YL17G05_15_MG_FD_203695 | JGI IMG/M metagenome (GOLD analysis project Ga0315277, IMG submission 203695) | Sediment microbial communities from Yellowstone Lake, YNP, Wyoming, USA - YL17G05_15 | ecosystem: Environmental > Aquatic > Freshwater > Lake > Sediment | place: USA: Wyoming | collected...
GCCCCGCCGCTGATATATCTTCCAGGCTCGATAATTAACCGGCAGCCGAGGTGCTCAATTACAGGCAATATAGCCCGGGCGAAATCAGCTGCATCCGGCACAGCTTCATCATTGTAGGCGATACCCAGCCCGCCGCCGATATCCATGGCCTCGAGAACTATACCCTCCCGGCGAAGCTCCTGGAAAAGACCGGACAGCTTGCGGAAAGCAAGCAGAAAAGGTTCAAGTTCGGTGATCTGTGAGCCGATATGGGTCGCCATACCGAAAACTTTCAGGTGCTTGAACTGAAGGAGCTTACTGTAAGCCCCGGCAGCCTGGGAAAAAGGTATGCCGAATTTGGTCTCTTTTTTCCCGGTGGAAGTGTACTCGTGGGTGTTGCTTTCCACATCAGGGTTTATACGCAGGGAGACTGCTGCTACACGGCCGGTTTCGGCAGCCAGGCGCCCGATAGTTTCGAGTTCCGGCAGGCTTTCCACATTAAAGGAAAGAATGCCGCTTTCCAGTCCATAAAGGATTTCCGCCTCGGTTTTTCCCACTCCGCTGTATACTATGCGGTTCCCGGGGATTCCTGCCTGGAGTGCCCGGTAAAGCTCCCCCCCGGAAACAATGTCCATGCCTGCGCCCTGTTCACCTAACAGCCTGAGAACGGCAAGGTTGGAGTTGCTTTTAACAGAAAAGCAGATCAGATGATCGAGAGGAGCGAAAGCTTCGTCCATTTCCCGGAAAGCGCTTAAAAGAGCGCTCCTGCTGTATACGTAGCAGGGAGTGCCCACCTTTTCCGCTATACGGGCCAGAGGAACCTGCTCGAAATAGAGCTCCCGCTCATATAAAGATAAATTGCGCATATTCTCCTTAATTTATTAACCGGGATTATTCATGAATTTTTCAAATTAACAGGCAAGCGAGATAAATTAACCTCAATGCCTATTGTAATCTATTGGAAATTCAGGAGTCAGAATTAATGGCCAGATAACATTTGAAAAATAATCCTCTGACTTCTGTCTTCTGACTACTGACTTCTTGTTCGAGCATCCGGCAAACGTTGTTAGACGGTGCAAATCTTTTGATATACTACCGGTTTATGAATTATTCGGGTCAAATGATCTTTAAGAAGTGTGTTGAAAAATTCTTTTTCTTTTACTCTGGTTACGATTGAGGTAGGGGCACGGCGCGCCGTGCCACTACCTCAAATATCGTTTCAATAATTCTTAATTGAAAAATTAAAATATTTAGACACGTTTCCAGATGTTTTCAGGTAAAAGCTGTCAAGAAAAAAAGCCTTAATTTTCTCCGGCTACAACAACAGTAGATAGCGAGAAAAATTAAGGCTCAGAGCCAGAAAAATCAATATTTTTACAAAACTACTTCCCAGATGACTAGAGTCGCCTGTCAGAAAGGAATATAGACTTTTCAATCGTAATCGTCGTATTCTTCTTCTTCCTCTTCTTCATAATCGTCGTAATAATCTTCATCCTCCAATTCTTCTTCTTCTAAATCGAGGTCTTCATCCAGAAATTCGTCCTCCAGATCGTCTTCTTCAAAATCGTCGAAATCTTCATCATCGAACTTCTCGTTATCAAAGGAATGCTCAGCCATAGCTTCTCCAAAATGGTTTAAATTAATCTCTCAAAGTGATAAATTATTGTTAACTTGTTATTAATCAATAGACTATAAATTTATTATCACATCCTCCCCAAAATTTCCTTATTGTATTAAAAAATGCGAGGGCTGTCAAGAGCCAGAAGCCTAAAAAATGCTTTTATTCTGACCGGCAATGATTTTTGTACTGTTCTAGCCCGGATTATTCACAAAATACCTGGCTTGAGGGTTATCCCTGCTCAAACAACCCCCGCCTGCCCCAGGCAAGCGGGGGTTGTGTTTAATCAATTAGCCATTGAGAATTTATGAATTATCCCGGCTAAAAAAACATTTCGCCCTGAAATATTTCAGACTGGATTCATACCCCAGGTCAAGGAGATGGTTCCCGGGCGACTATTACCGAAAAATTTCCGAACTCCCAGCCATTGGCGATGACCCCCGGAGTATAGCTGTAGGCCCAGGCCAGGGCGGTAATAGTCAGCCGGTTTACTCCGCACCTGAGTGCTCCAAGGTAGGAAAGTTCACCGGTGGGAGTTTCGATACGCGTACTGTCCGTGATCACTACCGTGGCGCCGGAAACATAAAGACGGTTATTCTGGAGATCCACTTGCTTGACATAACCCACAAATGACGGCGCTGGAGTGGTTTTCGGCGGAGAGGGAGTATCGAAACGGCGGACCGTTTTAGCGATTATAAAACGGCCAGGTGAAAGAACCTGGCCATAAACCGCCACATTGTCAGCTACGTGGAAAGAATCGATCCTGGATAGCGGCATTGAAAAATGAAGAGACGAATCAGCGGCAAACTCATACTGGATAGTCTCGCTGGCCTGAAGACCGGTTTCGGTCCAGCCCGTGACCAGCTTAAGCTTACCCCGGCTGAAATGTTTCTTGTAAGGAACATCGACAAAAGAGACATTCACAGACAGGGAAATACTGTCACCCCTGACCGGCAGAAAAACCACCTCCGGACCGATATTCTCTATTGCCACATCTATGTAAAGATGAAGGCTGTCGGAGATAGTGTCGTCCCTGGCTGAGGCCAAAGACGGCATAGGGGAAGCGGTACCGGGCCGCAGCGTGAACTTTAAATCCATAGCCAGACCGGAACCTGTTTCGGAGCCGATACCTGTCGATTGACTGATATCCTGGCCCGGAGGCGTGAAAATATTTTCCAGACCCTGTGGAGAGGCACAGGCAAAAAATGAAACTAAAACCAGAAAGGGAAAAAAATGCATACCCTGTGCCTGCTTTTTCATGACTATATAAATTATTCGCATACAGGACATGGAGTTACCAGAATAGCATGGAATAAAAATCTTTTTCCTGAACAATGACTGCAAGGAGTATACCAGTTACCGGTTGGATTTAACTTCACACCTGTCGGAAACCCTTGACAAAAAAGGACTGCTTTAATATAATTAACTAACCGTTTGGTCAAACTAAACGGTTAGTTAATTTTTCAGTCATAATTCCCGGAGATTTTATGAAAATAAAATTGCCAGATAACCAGCCGGAAATATCGAGCCAGGAGAAAATTCTCGACTCCGCCCAGGAGGAGTTTATCACTTACGGCTATGAAGGAGCGCGAATCCAGAGGATTGCCAGTATGTCCGGGGCCAATAAGGCCATGATTTATTATTATTACGGCAGCAAGGAGAATCTTTACCGCCTGGTGCTGAAAAGGATCTTTAGCGGCGCTTTTAAAGCATTAGGGACCATAATTTCGGAAGAGCAGCCCCTGGAAGATAAGCTGAAAGCCTTGATAATGTTTTACATCAATATTTACAAGAAGAACCCCGGTTTTGTGAGAGTTCTTTTGCGTGAGCTTGCCGCTGAGAAATCTATGCTCAGGGAGGTCCTTGCCGAAATCAGAAGATCGGCCCCCGGATTTGATATCCCGGACGCTTTCGGCCGGATTCTTTCCGGAGCCGTGAAAAAGGGGATAGTGCGGCAGGTGGATGCGCGGCATACATTCATGTCGCTTATCGGTATGTCGGCTGGTTTCTTTATTTTCCGCCCGATTGCCGAGACAATGATTCCCCTGAGTTCACGGGAAGCGAAGAAGTTTGCTGAAGAGCGCGCGGGACACGTAGCAGATCTCTTGCTGAACGGTATTATGGAAAGAAGAAAGGAGGCTGGCGGTGAGGATTAAATTCATGAAAATTGAAATGCTCAAAGTGTTTTTTTTGCTGGGCTTGTGGATTCCACCGCGTGCGCTGGGCGGGGAAATGGGTATCTGGGATTGTGTGCGGTCTTCAATAACAGCTCATCCCAGGGTCAGGGCAGGACTTTCGCGTCTGGAACAGGCCAAAAGTGCCGTGGATGAAGATCGTACTCTGTTCAAGCCGGAGCTGTCTTTCGGTGCCCGGTACGCCGCGAACACTTATGTGGCCGAGATCAATTTACCAGGCCGCAAGATACCGCTGGGCGGCCACAACGAGACGACTCTGACTCTCCAGGCGGGCCATCTTCTTTACGACTGGGGCCGCAGGGAAAACAAACTCCAGGGAGACAAGGAGCTGAAAAAAGCCGGTTGGGAGGCGGTGCGTTCCCTGCGTGAAGGCCTGGCCTTCGAGACCGGATCGGCTTACCTGTCGCTTCTCGGGGCCAGGAGAGAGCTTCAAATCGCTTTGCGGAACGTGGAGATAGCCGAATCTCACCACCGGCACCTGGTCAATATCTATAACCAGGAAATGACTACTTACGACGAGGTGCTCAAGGCCGAGGTCGATCTGGACCGGGCCAGGATATTGGCGAGCAGGTTGAGGAACCAGGTCGAGCTGGCCAGGGCCAGGCTTCTTGAAATTATGGGATTGCCGCTGGAGACCGAAGTCAGTTTCCGTGATTCTACTGAAGGGATTCCGGAGGTGCCGCCTGAAGAACTTAAGCTCGAGCTGGCTCTCTCCAGGAGGCCCGATCTGGCAGTGTATGATGCCAGGCTTGCCGCCCTGGAATCCTTCACCGCGAGCTATTCCGGCGAAAGAAAGCCGGAAGTGAGACTTTTCGCCGGCGGCAATTACGGTAAACCTGGAGTGGATATGTTCAGGAACGAGTGGATCACTTACGGCCAGGCAGGGGTCAAGGTAGACTGGAATTTCTGGGACTGGGGCCGCAAAGACTTCCATGTAGCCAAGGCCAGGGCAGAGTGGGATGAAACCGTTGCCGACCGCCGGGACCTGGAGCAGTCCATAGCCCTGGAACTGGAAAACGCCTCCCTCGACGAAAAGGAAGCAGCGGATAGGGTCAAACTGGCCGGGACAGCTCTCAATGCTGCAAAGGAGCATTTCCGGATTGTCAGCGCCCGTTTCGACCAGGCCCAGGTAACCAATAAGGACTGCCTCGATGCCCGGGAATCGGCGATGATCAGCGAATTCGAATACTCCGGCGCGGTGATCGACCTGGTCCGTGCCCGCTGGCGCATAGCTTATGTCTGCGGCCGGCTGGCCGTGGAGATAGAATCGCGCTGGCCGGATCTCGTTTTGGAAAAAGATGGGAAAAGTAAATGAATCTATCTCTGGAGGGTATGATGAAAGCCAGGTTTTATTGTTTAAGAAAAAGATTAAACTCAGACAAAACTATTTTTCTTTTTCTGGCCTTGTGTTGTCTGTCTTTGTCCGGTTGCCGGAATAAAGAGGGCAATTTTTTCGCCTCGGGAACTTTCGAGGCTGTGGAAGTCAATGTCGGGAGCCTGGTGACCGGCAGGCTGGTCAGACTCGATAAGCGAGAGGGAGAGACGGTGAAAAAAGATGAGCTCCTGGGGCTTATCGACAGCGAGAAGCTGGAGCTAGAGCGTGACCTGACCCGGATCCGGCTTGAGGAGAATGATCTCGAGCTTGAACTTTTGCATAAAAAAGTGGCCGCGAATAAAATCAGTCTGGCGAATGACCAGAAAAATCTCCGGCGGATCGAAAGCCTGCACCAGGAGAAAAGCGCCACCGGCCAGCAGCTTGATGATCTTTCCACAGCGCTTAAACTCCAGGAGACAAGCCTGGGTGCATCACTAAAGGAACTGGAAAAGCCGGTGATTCTCCGCCGCGAACTCGAAACCAATTTGAAGCTCCTCGAGCGGAATATCACCGATACCAGAATTTACTCTCCGCTCGATGGCCAGATTGTCGCCCGATTCGCCGAGTGTGGCGAGGTGGTTACCACAGGCCAACCGCTCTTGAAAGTCGCCGACCTGTCATTGCTCAAGATCCGTGTCTACCTGCCGGCTGTTTATCTGGGCCGGATAAAACTGGGCCAGGAAGTGAGCCTGCGCGCTGATGGTGCCCCGGAGCGTCGTATTACCGGCAGGGTGGCCTGGGTCTCTCCGGTGGCCGAGTTCACGCCCAAGAGCGTACAGACCCCTGAGAACCGGGCGGAACTGGTTTATGCGGTCAAGGTGGAAGTGCAGAACCCGGACGGGATGCTCAAGGTGGGTATGCCTGCGGATGTCTACTTCTGATAGGCTCGGAAAAATGGAACATGAAATTCATATTGAAGGTCTGGAGAAGTCGTACGGAGAGATCATGGCTGTCTCGGGAGTATCGCTCGATGTCGGGCGGGGGGAACTGTTCGGCCTGATCGGGCCGGATGGGGCGGGTAAGACTACTCTCATCCGGATGCTCCTGGGGCTGGTGGTCCCGGACAGCGGGCAAGCTCTTTTAGGCGGCCTGGACATTGACCGGGATCTCTTCCGGGTCAAGGAGATAATCGGTTACCTCTCCCAGCGCTTTACTCTTTATCAGGATTTGACAGTCGAGGAAAATATCAGGTTTTACAGTGATCTTTTCGGGGTGCCTAAACAGGAAAGAATGGAGAAGGAGAAGAAGCTCCTCGCTTTCAGCCGTCTCGAACCTTTCAGAGACCGCCGGGCCGGGGCGCTTTCCGGGGGCATGAAACAAAAACTCGCTCTCTGCTGCACTTTGATCCATACCCCGCGGATACTTTTTCTGGATGAGCCTACAACCGGAGTGGACCCCGTTTCGCGGCGGGAGTTCTGGGATCTTCTCGGCCAGCTTCACCAGGAAGGCACTACAATTTTCTTGACCACGGCTTACATGGATGAAGCGACCCGCTGCGACCGGGTGGGATTCATGTTCGAGGGAAAGCTGATCGCCCTGGGCCGGCCGCAGGAACTGCCGGCAAAATATCCCTATCGTCTGCTGGAGATCAAGCTTGATGAGCCGGTAACCAAAGTTCCCCTGTTGGAGAAGCTGCCGGTAGTCCATTCAGTGCAGGTTTTCGGGGACAGATTGCATGTGGGAGTTGAAGATTTGGAAACCGCGGAAAAAGCAATTGGCGGTCTGGCCGTGGAGAAAGGCTGGAGAGTGGTCGAGTTGAGGGAAATAAAACCCGGCCTTGAGGATGTATTTGTGGAGCTGATCCGCAAGCCTGAAGACAGAAGTCAGTAGTCAGAATTAGTGCTCCTTTTGCCACCAAAAGGAGAAGACCTATTTGAAAAAAATTCTGGGAAAATTTAGTTACCAGAAGATTGTCTTGAAGTTAACCGGACAGATCTGACTTTGAGTAAAAATAAATTCTGCGAGTGACAAATGGCTGAGCCTGTGGTAATAGCCCGGGGATTGACCAAAACTTTCGGCGCTTTCAGGGCAGTGGACAACATCGACTTTACGGTCGATAAGGGGGAAATATTCGGCTTTCTCGGGCCCAACGGGGCAGGGAAGACGACAACGATCAGGATTCTCTGCGGCCTCCTGCGCCCATCGGGTGGTATGTGCTTTGTGGACGGCGTGGATGTGGGCAGGAATCCCGAAGAAGTTAAGAGGCGGATCGGTTATATGAGCCAGAAATTCTCCCTTTACGAGGATCTGACAGTCGGGGAAAACCTGGATTTTTTCGGCAGTGTTTACGGCTTGAGAAACAGGGATCTCGAGGAGCGTAAAAGAGAACTGCTGGTCAGGCTCGGGCTTGAAGGAGTCGAGCGTCAAATGACAAAGAGCCTGCCTCTGGGCTGGAAGCAGAAAGTGGCCCTGGCCTCGGCCGTGCTCCACAGGCCCAAAATAGTCTTCCTCGATGAGCCGACCAGCGGGGTGGACCCCATAAACCGGCGGAATTTCTGGACATTGATCCATGGCCTCGCTGTATCCGGCACTACGGTATTTGTCACCACCCACTATATGGAGGAGGCCGAATACTGCGACCGGATATCGATCATGGATGCCGGCAGGATAATCGCCCTGGAAAGTCCGGGCCGTTTAAAAGAATCTTACGGCAAAAACTCGGTGGATGAGGTTTTCGTGCATTTACTGCTCAAGTCGTGAGGAGAGACCTGCATGAAGTCTAAGATAATCATCCTGGCAGTCAAAGAATCAAGGCATATCCTCCGCGACCCGCGCACCCTGACTATTATCTTATTGCTGCCTATTATCATGATCCTGCTTTACGGCTATGCAATCAACCTGGATTTGAAAAACATCCCTGTGGTAGTTGTCGACTATGACAATTCCGCCCTTTCGCGGCAGATGGTGGAGAAGATGACCGCCTCGAAATATTTCAGCGTGGTGGCCAGGCCGCAGGAAGTATACAAGGCGGGGGATTACATTTATTCCTCCAGAGCCATGGGAATAGTGGTTTTTCCTAAGGGATTCCAGAATGATTCCCAAAAAAGAGAAGGCACAAGTATCCAGTTTATCCTCGACGGCTCGGATGCCAATACTGCTACTATCGCCTCCGGGTATTTCGAGGCTTTCCTGGGCGATCTCAAAGGCGGCTTGTCATCCGCCGCTCCTTTCTCGATCAAGCCGAGAATACTCTATAATCCAGAGCTGGAAAGCGTGAATTTCATTGTTCCGGGCCTTTCCGCAATATTCATCATGCTGATCTGCGCTCTCCTGACCTCGGCGACTATAGCCAGGGAGAAGGAAACCGGGACAATGGAGCTTATCTTGACCACTCCTATCAGGGCTTACCAGGTTTTGATCGGCAAAGTTCTGCCTTATATTGTGATCGCCGTTCTCATTTGCATCACTATCGTCACTTTCTCCCATTTCTGGTTCCAGGTGCCGGTAGTCGGCAAATGTGTTGTTCTGCTGTCCATGACCTTAGGCTATGTTTTCTGCGCCCTGAGCATCGGAATCGCCATTTCCGCGGCCGTAAAAACCCAGCAGGTAGCCATGACCATGGCCCAGGCTACCACTATGCTGCCCTCGGTGATGCTTTCCGGCTTCATCTTCCCGGTGGCCAGCATGCCCTTGCCGCTGCAGTGGATCAGCAAGGCCATGCCGGCTACATACTATATCAAAATTATCCGCGGGATCATGCTCAAGGGTGTGGGCTGGCACGCGCTATGGCCTGATTTTGCGGTACTTGTGGCCATGGGTCTCTTTTTCCTCTTCCTGGGTATGAGAAAATTCAGTACCCGTCTGACTTGACTATGGTAAATAAAATATGAATACGATAATCAGCATAGTTCGTAAAGAGTTCCTGCAGATTTTCCGCGACCCGATGATGCTCAGGATAATATTCCTTGTACCGCTTATCCAGTTGTTTATCCTCGGCTATACGATTACGCTGGATGTGAGAAACGTGGGGCTTGTGGTGCGCGATGAAGACAGGTCCGAACTCTCCCGTCAGCTCGTCGAGAAAATCATCCACAGCCGCAGGTTCAGGATTGTCGGTTACGAACAGAGCCAGATGGAACTGAAAAGTTATTTCGAGCATAGCCTGGCTTCGGTCTCTCTTGCCATTCCCCGCGGATTCGAGGAGGATCTTCTGAATGGGCTAAAGCCCGAGCTTCAGGTTTTGCTCGACGGAGTTGATTCCAACACCTCCGCCGTGGCTATGGGCTACCTTCAGCGCATAATCGCTACTCTGGAGGTGAAACTTCCGCCAGCCTCGCTCCTTAAACTCGGCAGCCCGGCTTCTGAGCAGCTCCGGATCGATTCCCGTGTCCGGGTATGGTTTAATCCCAATCTGGAAAGCAAGTTTTACATACTCCCTGGTATTGTCGCTTTCTTGCTTACCATGACCACTACTATTTTGACCGGAATGGGGATAGTTCGTGAACGGGAGATAGGCACCCTCGAACAATTGAATGTCACGCCCATTCGTTCTTACCAGCTTATTCTGGGCAAGACCATACCTTTCGCCATTCTGGGTTTTGTCCTTTTCCTCATGGGCCTCTCCGTTGTCTCCTTCTGGTACGGCATACACATGGCCGGCAGTCTCCTTCTGCTTCTGTTCTTTGCTTTTATCTTTCTTTTGACTACCCTCGGGGTAGGCCTTTTTGTATCTACGCTGGCTTCCACCCAGTTGGAGGCGGTTTTCATCACCTTTTTCTTCATTATTTTTGCTCTTCTCATGAGCGGGCTTTTCGCCCCGATTCACAACATGCCCCCCATTGTGCAGAAAATCACTTATCTCAATCCTTTGCGCTATTTCATAGAGATAATCAGAGGGATCTACCTTAAAGGGAGCGGTCTGGAATACTTGTGGAAGGATGGGCTTATCCTCCTGGGATGCGGCTCTGCAATACTTAGCCTGAGTATATTGCGCTTCAAAAAACGGGTGGATTGAGTTCCACATCTTTTGCCCTGCTGCATTCTCGGTAATCTTGCGTTTTCTGTGGTTTTATGTTAATGTAAGCTGAAATTTTGATATGCCTTGTAAGCCTCTTATAGTTTGATTCCGGATGGAATGGGAGTGATGGAAATAGGACGCGAAATAATCGAGACGGTTTTCAGGGATACGAAGATACCGGCACGCATAGGCGGGAAGCTCCTGGCCAATGATGAGACATTATTGAATTATCTCGTGCTTGCTCCGAGTGTCGAAAACGACAGGCAGACAATACGCTGGGATGGGGCGGTCCGGGTCAGCCCGCGCCTGACTATAGCTGCGGATGAACATGCCTCGATTAACATTTGCGATTTTTATGACGATAAAGATAAAATTCCGTCCACCTTGCAGGATGTATCGATTGTTTTTCGCAGTGCTTACCTGCATCTTGTCCAGGGAGTTTACCGTCAGCACATTCCCCAGAACATTGATGATGCGGTGGAATTCATTCTGAATATTTTTGACAGGATCACCAGCCACCGTTCAAAGTCGCTTAAATTGGAGAATAACGCTCTGATTATTGCTCCAAATGAATTTGTCTGGCCGGTATCGGTCATCAAATATGTTTCTGAAGTAGTAGGCCAGGATTTCCGCAGTTTCCGCCGCTACAGTCCCTAATCGATTCCCGGACGATTTGGCTGGTTCCAGACCCGGTTTTTCTGGCGCCCCGCTCTTCTTTCTCCGCAGCGGACAAAAGAGAATTGCACTCATGAAGGGATAAGCTGGAGATTTCATCCATGCCTGACTGGCCCATGTTTCATCGCGATCCCTCCCGTACCGGGTTCACTCCGGAAAAAGTAGAGGGCCCGCTCAGCCTGCGCTGGATTCTGCAAACAGAGGAAAGAGTTTTCTTCTCCAGCCCTACTGTTTTCCAGGGCTTCTGCTACTGCGGCTCGCGGGATGGCTATCTTTATGCGGTGAATGCGCTGACCGGCGCCCTCAAATGGCGTTACCATACGGGTGATGAGGGAAATTTATCCAATTCTGTCGAGGAAGGCTTGATATTTTCGGGTTCGAGCAGAGATGGCTGCCTGAGGGCGATTTCCACTGAAAAGGGAGAGCTCCGCTGGATATTCCAGACTCTCGGGCCTGTGTTCGCCACTCCGCTGGTTGCCGAAAAACTGGTGTTTATCGGTTCATCGGACTGCACTCTTTATGCCCTGCAGAAAACAGACGGTAAACTTGTCTGGAAAGAAAAATGCGGCGGGGAACTCCGTTATGCAAGCTGCCTGTACGGCCTTACCTTGTTTACCGGAGCTACGGACGGCTGTTTGTACGCCAATCACCTGGAAAACGGGTTCCGGCTCTGGCGTTTCAAGACCGAGGGGCCAATCTACGGGACACCCGCGGCGGATGGCAATTTTGTCCTGGTCGGCTCGGATGACAAGCACATTTATGCCCTGGATGTCGAACGGGGCGAAAAACAATGGCACTTCCGTACTGAAAATGCCGTGCGTTCGACTTGTGCGCTCGCTGACGGGAAAGTTGTTCTGACTTCCCTTGACGGACGATGTTACGCCCTCGAACAGTTTTCCGGCCGCCTTCTCTGGTCCTATCGCAGCAACGACTCTATCTATTCCTCGCCCCTGGTCGCCGGAGAAACGGTGATATTCGGCTCCAACGATGGCTTTTTGTACGGCCTGGACCTGAGTTCAGGAATGCTCAAGTGGCGCAACGACCTGGGGAGTGCAATCATTTCCAGTCCGGCATTGGCCGGGGGCATAGTTTATGTCGGAGCGGAAAACGGTTGTCTTTATGCTCTCGATGTTGCCTCGTGAACCTATAACAAGACTTACTACAGGGATCGTGAAATAGTTTATATTTATATTGTTGTATACATGCTTCAGCCTTGAATATTCACCAAAGTTGAGGAAGCTTGAATTATTTACCAAGAATCAGTTTCTATAATTGTTAAACCAGAAGCTGAAAAAAGACCTGAAGCCTTGAGATTCTACTTTTGGAGCGTGTAGATGACAAGTAATTTCCATTGACGTTTTGCTAGATGTACAACAACATGCATGCCATTCGCGCGGGCATCCCCGCGCGAGGCGACCGCTAGCGAAGCGGAGTAAAAGACTCTAGTGCCAGGATTAACTTTTGTTTCTTTTTGTTAAAAAAGAAATGGTTTTGCTTCTTTTGCCACCAAAAGAAGTTTAAAATTTATCTTTGCGGATAGATGCAAACAAATTTATGCCCTGAGTAGTAAAATATGGATCAGCGCTGCCAGATGAAAAACGTAAGCCGCGTGGTAATCAAGATAGGCACGCGTGTCCTGACCGGCGAGGACAACCTGATTTTGCGGGAGAGGATCTGCCGGCTTGCCGGGCAGACTATGGACCTGTATGAGCGGGGAGTAACCGCGGTGCTTGTTTCCAGCGGCGCTGTTGGTGCAGGACTGGGCAAGCTGGGCCAGAAGAGTTACCCGCGGATTATCCCCGAGCGCCAGGCTGTAGCCTCGGTCGGCCAGGTCGAGCTGATGAAGATGTGGGAGGATGCTTTTGCATCCCATGGAAGACTGGTCGGCCAGGTGCTGATCATGGCCGAAGACTTCCAGAACCGCCGTCGTTATGTGAACCTGCAGAATACTTTCGAAAGCCTCCTCCGTCTGGGAGTGGTGCCGATAGTCAACGAAAATGACAGCGTTGCTGTGCGGGAGCTCAAGTACGGAGACAATGATACTTTGAGCGCACAGGTGGCCGGGATTGTCGATGCCCAGGTCCTGATAATACTCACCGACATAGATGGTGTTTATACAGCCAATCCGAGCCGCGACCCGGGCGCTCGCCGTATTTCCCTGGTGGAAACTATCACCCCCTCGATAATTAAAGCCACCAGGGGCAAGGGAAGCGAAGTTTCAATCGGCGGAATGAGTAAGAAGATCGAGGCCGCAAACCTGGTGACCGAGGCGGGTCGATACTGTGTAATTGCCTCAGGCCGGGACTGCAGCCTGGTAGGCATAATCGAAGGCCGCGATGTGGGTACCCTTTTCCTGCCTAAATCAAACGGGATGACCCGGCGCAAACACTGGATAGCTTTCACCGGCAGGTCGCGCGGCAAGCTGATCGTGGATGAGGGAGCGCGGAACGCCCTTGTTAAAAGAGGGAGCAGCCTCCTTTCCAGCGGTATCCGGGAGCTTTCCGGCCGCTTCGATTCCGGAGATGTAGTGGATATCGCCTGTTCTGCGGATGGAAAGACTTTCGCCAGGGGGGTGACCAGCTACGGTGCCGATGACCTGCTGCGGATCAAGGGGCTTCATTCTTCGCGCATCGCGGAAGTGCTGGGCCACACAGGCCCGGAAGAGGTTATTCACAAGGATAATCTGGTCCTGCTCCATCCCTTGTCTTGAATTCGACCAACCGGGATCATTTATAAGTTCATCATGGCTAATTTTTTAAGGACACACCCCACCCGCTTCGCGGGCACCCCTCTTAGTGGAGGGGAACACACTCCGACTGCTTGCGGCAGGCGCCCCTTTTTTTAAGGGGGAATTTTTATTAAATCCTTACTAACCCGGATGGTTCATAAATTACCGCAAAACCTGTAGGGGCAGACCCCTGTGTCTGCCCATTCTTTAAGATAATTCCATTGATCCACGGGCGCACACGGGGGTGCGCCCCTACACAAAACCGGACAAATTCCATTTT
>Ga0315277_10007829_pt1 | contig 13802 bp, 5 predicted proteins | sample YL17G05_15_MG_FD_203695 | JGI IMG/M metagenome (GOLD analysis project Ga0315277, IMG submission 203695) | Sediment microbial communities from Yellowstone Lake, YNP, Wyoming, USA - YL17G05_15 | ecosystem: Environmental > Aquatic > Freshwater > Lake > Sediment | place: USA: Wyoming | collected...
GACTCGGCGCCAACCGGCGGGGTGAACACGGCCAGGTCGGATGGCGTCGTTGAACCGATCACAACCCGCCGCGCATCCGCCGGCGCTTTGCATTGCTGCACAAAGCCGCCCGCATAGCAACAATCCACGATCAAGATCACTTCGCAGCCCGTTTGCGCCTGGAGATCGTCCAGGTGGCGGTCAAGATCGCGGGCATTGATGAATTGGGTCGGGTTCAGCCGGAAATACCAGTTGGCTGTCGCGGGAGGATCGGTCCCGGGATTGTATTGTCCATGATCCACAAGATAGAGAAACAATCGGGCTGTGCCTGACGACCATGTGTCAATAGTCGTCCAGAAGGTTTGCGTTGTCGCCTGGGCGTCGGCATCCGGAAGACCGTCATTATTCGAGTCTCGTGTTTGCCAGTCGTCAAACGCGCTGAGATAGCGAATTTCGTCCCGTTGGTAGCCACGCACGAAGCAAGTGAAGAATGCCCGGTCGGCTAATGACTGCGTCTGGCCGACAATGGGATTGCCGAGATAGTTCCCTCCACCGGCAACCAAGATGAACTTTTCGCCGGTCGAGGCCAAGGGGACCGTACCCGTGCTGGACCCACTGGCAAAAGCGGACCACAGACGCGCGGTCGCATCCTCACTGCCTGTGACCACTCGTGTCCCGTCGGCCGATAGGGTACCCGCCGTGACCCGCTGCGTGTGGCCTCGCATCGTCCGCAGAACCGTTCCATCCTGCGCGTTCCAAAGCCGGACGGCGGCTTCGTCCGTTGTCATCACCCGGCCGGCGTCGGGCGAGAAAGCGACTGACAGCACCGAGCCCCTATGACCGGGAAGAGAGTGAATCCCGGAGCCATCGTCCGTGTTGAAGAGAGTCGCCGCTCCGCCGTCAGCTCCGATAAGAACCTTCTTGCCGTCGCTGGAGAACGCGACGGATCGAACGATGCCCGTCTGACCCGAGAACGTTCGAATGCGCAATCCGTTGCCGACGTTCCACAGCTGCGCCGTACAGTCCACGCCACCGGTCAGAACGAGACCGCCGTTGGGCGAAATCGCAGCGGCGTTGACCGCGCCGCCATGGCCGGTAAATGTGCGCAAGACTTGTCCATCTGCTCGGTTCCAAAGAATCGCGGCACCGTCTTCGCTGGCCGAGAGCACTTTGTTCCCGTCGCGCGAGAACGCGACCGAATTCACCCGGCCAAAGTGGCCGGTAAAGGTGCGGACCAGCAGCCCCTCCACGACGGTCCAAAGTTTCATCGTATAATCCTCGCTGCCCGTGAGGAGATACCACCCATCCGGTGACAGCGCGACGGCGGTTACCTTGCCTGTATGGCCGGAGAAGGCGCGAATGAGCGCTCCGTCGGCGGCATTCCACAACCGCGCGGTTTTGTCCTCATGACCGGTCGCCACTCTCATCAGATCGTGCGAGACGGCAACGGCTGTGACGCGGGGCATGTGGCCGTGGAGATTCGCCGTGACGGGATTGATATACCAACGCTGCGCTCTTCCATCCAGACTGGCCGTGAGAATCTTCGTTCCATCCGGCGAATAGGCCACCGAACAGACCGAGGAGCCGTGTCCAATGAACGTGCAAATGACGGTGGCGTTTGCGACGTCCCAGAGTGCGGCGGACCAATCATCGCTGCCTGTTAGAATCGTTTTTCCGTCGGGCGAGAAGGCGACCGACCTCACCGGCCCTATATGGACGGAGAATGTGCGAACCAACTTCCCGTCCGCGAGGTTCCACAAGCGAGCCGTCCCGTCAGTGCTCCCTGTCAGAATCTTCGTTCCGTCTGGCGAGAATACGGCGCTATTGACACCCCAACTATGGCCGACGAATGTGCGAATCGCTGTCGCGTCTGAAACGTTCCAGACTTTTACAGTCGCGTCGTTGCTGGCGGTCACAACTTTCGTCCCGTCGCGCGAGAAGGCCGCCGAATTGACCGAGTCCGTGTGGCCGGAGAATGTGCGGACGACCAGCCCATTCGAAGCGTTCCATAGTTTCGCCGTGCAGTCCGCGCTGCCGGTCAGAACCTTCGTCCCGTCGGGCAAAAAGGCCACGGAAGCGACAGGGCTGAAATGCCCGCCGCCGAACGTGTAGATCACCGTTCGATCGGAGGCATTCCACAGCTTGGCCGTCCGGTCGTCGCTCGCGGTCAGGATCTTTGTCCCGTCGGGCGAAAAGGCCACGCAATTGACCGCGCCCGCATGCCCGAACGTACCAATCAATCTCGCCTCCCAGATGTTCCAAAGCTTGGTGTTGCCATTATTTTCTCCGGTCAGAACCTGCGTCCCATCGGGCGAAAAGGCTACCGAGTGGATCGGGCTTGATGTAGAACACGTGCAGATCAGTCCCCCGTCCAAATCCCACAGTTTCGCTGTGCAGTCGCTGCTTCCCGTCAACACCGCTGTTCCATCCGGTGAAAACGCGACGGCATTGACATCATCGGTATGGTAGGAAATCGTGTCAATGTAAGAGCCGGTCAGAGCGTCCCAGAGTCTGGCGGTGTTGTCGGCGCTCCCCGTAAGGACTTTCGTTCCGTCGGGCGAGAAGACGGCGCATCGAACCCACCAGGTGTGGCCGGTGAGCGTCAGGAGAACGTTTCCGTTGGCGGCGTTCCAGATTTTCGCCGTTCCTTCGTCGCCGGCTGTCAGGATCTTCGTCCCGTCGGGCGAAAAGACCGCCGTGTTCACGACTCCGGCATGGCCGGAGAACGTGCGAATCAATGCGCCGTCGGAAACGTTCCACAGCTTGGCTGTCTTGTCTATGCTGCTCGTCAGGAGTTTGGTGCTGTCGGACGAAAAGGCCACGGACTTCACCCAGCTTGTGTGCGCGATAAAGGTGCGGATTTCATTGCCGTCCGCGACGTTCCACAGTCCGGCCGTTCCATCATCTCTTCCCACGGCCAGCTTGGTCCCGTCGGGCGAACAGGCCACCGCCTTGGCGGCCGCTGTGTGACCGGAAAACGAGCGGATCATGGCGCCATTCGAGGCGTTCCAGAGCTTCGCGGTCCAATCCGCGCTGCCGGTCAGGACTTTCGTCCCGTCGGGCGAACAGGCCACCGCCTTCACCCTGGCAGTGTGTCCCGAGAATGTGCGAATCACCGTTCCGCTGGAAGCATTCCAGAGTTTCGCGGTGTTGTCATCGCTTCCCGTCAGAACTTTCGTTCCATCGGGAGAGAATCTTGCCGAGTTGACGGGTGCGGCATGTCGGAAATCGAGAGGCAGCGTCCTGGCCAACCAAACCTTGGCGACATTGTCCGGTGCACCCAGGGCTGTCAGGAGCCAAGTCCCATCGGGTGAAAAGCCCGCCGAAACAACGGGGCTCTTGCCGGCGCAAAATGAACATACAGGAGATCCATCGGCCACGTCGAGATACAGCACCCAGCCGCCGGCAACACCCCCACTCGTGGTCCCCACAAGCACGCGCCGGCCATCCGGCGAGAAAACAACCGAGGCGATCTCACCGGTGTTGGCTGTCCAGAGCGGGGCGCCATTGCTCGCCGCCCAAAGCCGAGCGGTGGCGCCGCTTCCGGTCACGACTTTCGTTCCATCGGGCGAAAACGCGGCACCAGTGACCCAATTGTCGCATGTGAGAGTTGCGATGAAACCACCCGTCGCGGCGTTCCACAGCTTGGCGGTGTTGTCCTTGCTTCCGGTTACAACCTTGGTCCCATCGGGCGAGAAGGCGACACAGCAGACATCATTGTAGTGTCCATAGAAAGTTCGGATCAATGCACCCGTGTTGGCATCCCAAAGACGAGCCGTGCGGTCGCCGCTTCCCGTCAGAACCGTCTTCCCATCGGGCGAAAACGCCACGGAATAGACGAAACCCGTATGGGGAGAGAATGTTCGCACCGGCGTTCCGTCAGCCACATTCCACAGCCGAGCGGTCATGTCGAAACTGCCCGTCAGAACTTTGGTCCCGTCGGGCGAAACAGCGACCGAGGTTACCCCCCACGGGTGGCCGATAAACATGCGCGTGACGTGACTGGTCGTGACATCCCAGAGGAATGCCCCCGCGCTTCCGCCAGTCAGAACCTTGCCGCTGTCGGGCGACCAGGCGGCGCAGGCGAGAGTTCCCAGGCCATAGAATTGCATCGGTGTTGTCGTGACATCTTCGGCGGCAATACCCTCAGCCGCGAAAGTCATCAAAAGAAGGGAAATCGCACGCCTCATGTGAACCTCCGCCCGCCGTTGTTGCGGCGAATCTTGCATTCGACACCACGAGGCGTCTGTGCCCGTCGTGAGTTTACGACTGAGAGTAGGACAACCCGGCGGGTCGGGTCAACGGAAATATCGCTTCGGAGTGCGGCGGCACGACGCCGCTTTGTGCCGCAAGGCGGAAGGATGAAAACCAGTGCTGAGTGCTAAGTCCTGAGTGCTGAAGGCGAAAGGAAAAGGGACAAAAAATAGACTGAGGTCTTTTGGGTTCAGCGTTCATCATTTCTCGTTCATCGTTCAAGGCAAGGCAGGTCCCACCGCCCCTCCAAAAGGTGGAATTGACGGGTGAGGCGTCTTCAATCTTGAAACCTGAAGTGTGAAACCTGAAACTTAAACCTAGAACTTCAGGTGGGTCTTGGCTCTAATAGGCCGGCTTGGTGCAGCGCGCGGACATAATTGTCGAGCAGTTTGGCCGCGTTGCGCAATGCCCGGCGCGCGTTCTCTTCGAACTGCTGCGGCGCGTTGGGACCGCAATGATCCGAAACGACCCGCAGCCCAACGGCCCGAACGCCCTGCCCTCCCGCCACGTTGAGCACCGAGTGGCTTTCGCAGTCCACCCAGTCGAAACCGTAGGCCGTCGCCAGATAGCGCGCCAAATGGAGATTGGTCACCGGCGCGTCGGCACAGCCGACTTTGACCAGCGGCAGGCGCAAGACCTCCTGCCCCACTTTCAGCCAGTCGTCATCGCTCCAGGCTTCGGCCACGGCGGGACGAGGCGCGCTCGGATTGGGTTGGGGAAACAGGCGGGGCGACTGATAGGCCGCGGCGCAACTGATGAGCGCGCATTTACCGATCGCCCACGTTTCGCTCAGCGCGCCTGCGGCGCCGAAATCAATCAGGCCGTACGGCTCGAACATGCGGATGACTTCCGAAGCGGCAATGGCCGCCTCCGACGTTCCCATGCCCGAGACAACCACCAAGACCGGCACGCGGCCGATCAGGCCTTCCCATGCCTGGAACAGGCCCAACGAGCCGCGCCGGCAACGCCGCAACCGCGCCGCGACGCTACGCGCTTCGATCGGCAGCGCGCACTGCACCACCAGCGAGTTCTGTTTTCCGACAACCGGCATTTAACCGCTCCGCGACGTCCCCGACTCCTCTTGGCGCGCAGCCAAAAACATCCCGCCAGATTTCGCAACTTTCCATACAAAGATACATGACCGCGTCCGGCGCGCGCGCGGCGATCCACTCGGCCATCTTGCGATACATCGCCGCGCGAATCGGCCGGAAGTAGCGCAGCTTGCCGTCCCACGAACGCACCAGTTCGCCGGTCGTGATTGTGCTCTGTGGAAAGCGTTCTTCAATCGTTCGTTTCATCGCCGGAGGGAATCGCAATGCGCCCAAACTAATCCACACGATGCGCGCCGGGTCAATATGATCGAACAATGCCTCGACCACCGCGCGATAGTCCTCCTCCCAGTTCGGCGCATGAATCAATGGGTCGAAGTGGAACCCGAGCCGATAGCCATGTTCCTGGCAGCGCCTGGCGGCTTCGAGTCGCTCTTCGAGCGAAGCGGCGCCGATCTCTTCGCGTTGGATGTGCCGCGGCGCGTTGAGCGACCAGGAGACCACGACGTTTGACGGCGCACCGACCGAGAGAAGATTCTCGATCTCGACGGTCTTTGTCTTGAGTTCGAGAACGACATCGGCGAAAGGCTCCACGACACGCATCAGATCGAGCGATAGATCGGTCAGGTGGTCGAATGCCAGACTGTCGCCCAATTCGCCGGTGCCGATGCGAAGCAAACGTTGGCCGTAGGATAGGCCGGCAACCTGTCCCACCGCATGGGTGATTTCGTCGAACAAATTGTTGAAGTTCGCATAGAGCACGAGAAGCGGATTGTTGAGGTAATGCTGAAGAATACAATAGGAGCAATCCATCGGGCAGTTTTCGAAGACATTGAGAACTCGATAGGCACAGCAGGCGTGATGGTGGGCAGCCATCCCCTGACACAGCGACAGAAACGGTCCTTTACGGCGCGTGATCAGCAGCGTTCGCTTGCCGCGCGTAAGGGCATCTTTCTCGTAGCGCGCCTGCTCGACGACCGCTTCGACGTCGCGCACAACGGACGGTTGCGGGCCTTGCCAACGTTCGAGAATCCGCCGCGCAAGCGGCGTTTCAGCCACCGCGGCATCTACGATCAAGCGATCAGGATTATAGGTTGTCTCCAACGGCATCTCTCCCCGCGCCTGTTGCTTCCAGAAGCACCATCAAACGCCGCAGATGCGATGTCAAGTCGGGCGGTTTTGAATCAGTCGCACAGGTTTTCCTATTCGGAAGGTGTGGCGAGATACTCCTGCAAGTTGGTCGCGCCGTATGTGCTTTCCGGACTGAGTCGTCGGATCCAATCGGCAACCGCCGCCAGCAGACGCTTGACGCCGTCGGTTTTCTCGGGGTCGGTCAGCGGGTCGAGGCGAACCATCAGGCCGTCATGCTTTTCGACCAGCAGCACATAGAATTTGCGGTTGATACGCGGTTCGGCCACCAGTGCCTGAACGAGGGCCATTCGGTCGCGCGGGTTTAAGTAGAAAGCGGTCGTCTTAAGGACGGCTTCGCCATAGCGGATGTGCAATGCCTCGAATCGCTCTGCGAGTTGTTCCAGCCGCGCCGAGCCGATGATTTGAATGTGGGGCATTTCGATACCTCATCGAAAGTTTCAGGTTTCAGGTTTCAGGTTTCAAGTTTCAGGTTCCAGGTGCCGAGTTTCGGACTGCGAGTCGCGTGTTTCAATAGGAACCGCTGATGAACGCCGATTGGTTCCTGGCGTGAAAACCTGGAACCTGAAGATTGAGACGTGAAACGCGTGACGGATAGTTTTCTTCTTGCTTTGCTCCAGGCGGCAAGCGAAAAACGGTGTGAAGGCTATTGCGTTTCCATTTCATGCGCACGATGTCGGAAAGGAGACGCCGATGAGAGTTCCACCCGTGTTGTGCGGAATGCTCTTGTTGACGGTGATGGCTGCCACTGCGGGTCCCGCGAAAGATGAAGAACCGCAAAGCGCTCAGAACCTTTGGGCGCTCGCGCAGAAGAAAGCCAGGATCCATCGTTTCTCGACGCTTTTCGCCGCGGAGGATGTCCGGCAATTCCTGGGCACCGAGAAGGGCCTTGATGAAGCCATCGCCTGGTGCAAAGCGACCGGCGTGACCAAGGTTTATCTCGAAACGTTTCGCGACCGCTATCAGGCGGACAAAGACACGTTGGTGCGGGCGCGCGAGCGCTTCCGGCGCGAGGGTTTTGTCGTCAACGGCTGCGTGACGACCACGAACATCGGCAAGCGCTCGGGGGGCTGGAATGGCATATCCTGCTACACGGATTCCGGCACGCAGGAGCAGCTCGAAAAGATCTTCCGCTATGCGGCCAGCTTGTTCGACACCATCATGATTGATGATTTTTGGTTCACCGACTGCGAATGCGACGAGTGCAAGAAGGCCAAAGGCGACAAGTCGTGGTCGGAGTATCGGCTGGCGCTGATGGATCGGATGTCGAGCGAGCGAATTCTTAAGCCGGCGCGCGAGGTCAATCCCAAGGTCAAGATCATCATCAAGTACCCCGAATGGTATGACAACTTCCACGAGCGTGGCTACGATGTTGTGCGCGAGTCGGAGATGTTTGACATCACATGGATCGGCACGGAAACGCGCGATCCCGACAACTCGCGTTGGGGCAAGAAGCCGCAATACGGCGCCTGCTGGCTCGCTCTCTGGACCGCCGCGTTCAGTCGGGGCAAACTCGGCGGCGGCTGGTATGATCCCTTTGGGACGACGCCCAACACCTACGTCGAGCAGGGACGGCAGACGATCCTCGGTCTGTGCCGCGAGAGCATGTTGTTTTGCTTCGGCGCATTGCGCCGCGACACGGGGCCGAACGACGTGGCGGCGCTTCGGCGCGAATTGGCCGGACAGCTCGCGCTCGCCGAATTTGTTCGCGGCGAGAAAGTTCGCGGCGTCGGCACCTACAAGCCTCCTCACAGCGCGAAAGGCGAAGACGCCTTCGTTTTCAACTTTATCGGGATGCTCGGGATTCCAATGACGGCGGACACTGAATTCCCCGCTCAAGCTCCGTCGCTTTTTTTGAGCTACCATGCTATTGCCGACCCGAAACTTGAAGGCGCACTTGGGAAGGCAATCGAGCAGGGCAAGCCGATTCTGGCGACCAGCGGTCTTCGCGATGCGCTGTCGGCGAAATTCAAGGAGCAGATGGCGAAGCCCCATGTGCAGGTGCTCGAGCTGGAAGGCAAGCAGTCGAAAACGTCTTTCTATGGCGTACTCGATTCTGTGCGCGACCTGTTGAACCAACCCCGCGAGAAAGCGGATGCGCTGCGCCGCCCGTTGCTCCAACCGCTTGGGGTTGACCTTTCGGCGCCGACCCGCGTGTCGCTCTATCTCTATGGCGAGCGCAAAGTTGTCGTTGAGAATTTCAACGATGAGGCGGCGCAGGTGACGCTGAAGGTTCGCGGCGCAAAAGGTATCGAGAAGGCGCTTGTCCTGCCGCCGGAGGCCGACGTGAAACTCGAAACGAACGGCTCCGAAGCGAAAATCGTTCTGCCCGCGCGGTCACTGGTAGCGCTCAGGAGACGATAAATCGTGTGATTATGACCGCGCCCATTGGGGCGCGCCGGAGCCTACTGCGTCGGGATTCTCAGGACGAACGTCCAGTCCTCGCCGGTCCGGCGCGCCGCAAGACCGACGCCGCGCAGCAATTTGGCGACCGCAATAATCTCTCCATATAGGGCCGACCGCTTGCGGACGTTCTTGTTGATTACCGACAGGACGGCGACCAGGCCTTCGGCGCGACGGCCGACCTCTTCCAGATTGACAAATGCAATCGCATCGAGCGGCTCACTTACCGGAAGGCCGAGCGACTGGAAAACGGAATTGCTTGTGATTGGCTGCCCATCCTGCTCGAGCATTCGTTTCATCGCCAGATAGGAATTCGCACTCATCCCCCACATGCAATAGTCGCCCAGCCAACCCACGCCGAGGAAACCCAGCGGCGTGCCGTAGAGCGGATGAAAGTCGGGCACATTGCCGAAATCCGCCGGCAGCTCGCGGGCGCGGTTGGGATCGGCGTAGTTGGCGGCATAGGTCTTGACCAGGCGATCAATCGCCGCGTGAGCGCGGGCGCGATCCGTGGCGCGGCAAAGCAGGCTGGAGACAACCATCATGGGCAGTTGGACCTGATGGACCACGAGAGCGATTTCGCGTTCGAGCGCGGGCGCCAAATCGCGATTCGGATCCATGCCCCATTGCGTGGTGAGGTACTGGACGGCGGCAGCAAGCGCTTTGGGATCGGCGGCTTCTTCGCCGAATGCGCGATGAATAGTGAGAATCCTGGCCAGCGTTTCGGCGAGATTCTCGAAACGGAAAACGACAAGGGCCGTGCAACTGGTCGGAACGGTTTTGAGCAGCGTCAACGGCCGGAGCGCCGGCGGCTCGCCCGTGTCTTTCACAGGTCGGGCCGGAACCGCCGGCGCCGATAGCGATGTGCCTTCGGCGTTCTGCGCGGCCAATTGGATTTCGATTCGCTCGGCGATCGTGACAACCGACTGAATGGAACGAAATGCGCTCAGCGCGTTTCGAAGCGGCATTCTCTTGGGCTCAGCCAGATAGTCGCGCAGGTTGAACTCGGGTCGTGCGACCAAGTCCTTGAATAGTGCGGCCGGACGGGCAACAGCCAACAGGCCCTGTTTGCGGGCGGGCGATTGCCATGCCCGCTGAAAGTCGTCGCTCTCGAACAGCGTTTTCGACTGGGGGTCAAGCCGCCAGTCAATGATCCGCCGCAGGTAGTCGCGTTCTTCCGAACGCAGCGAGAGAACAACAGTTTTGCCGAAACGAACATAGGTGAACGAGCGTTTCGATTGCGGGGCTTCGTAGGCGTAAAGGGGAATCCCGCGATAGTTCTCCGTCGAAAGGTGAAGTTCGGGGTAAAGTTGGGCGCACAATTCGGCCAGCTTTTCGGCAAAACCGAGACCGGTCCGCGCCATGACCAGAAGAGCGGGTTCATCGCAATCGTCGAGCCAGGACAGGGTAACAACCACCTGGCGCGAGAAGTAGCGGCGCAGAAACTCGCGGGCCAACGCCGCCTTGGCTTTCCATTCGAGGCTGTCTTTGTTCTCCTGATAGTTGCGCCAATCCTCGCTGGTCATGAGGAGCGCGGCGAGGTCCACGCTGTTGCTCAACTGTTCATAGAGGCGGGTTTGGCCGATGCGCCGGCGAATGGCGTCGAAGTCGTTCAGAGCGACAAACGCCGACGTTCGAGCGGGCAGAAGACGAGCGAGTTCGCCCGGATAGTCGCGCGGCCCACGGAACGTCACATACAGGTAGAAAATGACAAGCAGTGCGGCCAACGCCGCGAGCACGATGCGACGCCTGCGCCGTCGAGGACGAGGCACGCAGGTAGTTGGTTCCTTTGGTAAAGGTTCGTCCGACAAAATCGTTCCCCTCGCAAGGCTCGATCCGGAGCGAATTGTTGCGCCTTGAAAGGGTGCGTTCAACCTCAAAACAAACCAGGGAAAAACAGCGAATTGCGTAGAGCGATTTTTGGCCGCAGGCGAGTGTGAAGAACAGGGGTCGGGGTTCAGGGGTCAGGGGTCAGAGTCAAGTAGATCCCCTTTCTTTGCTGATCCCTGACCCCCGATCCCTGATCCCTTGTTTGGTTGCGGCTTCGCCGCGTTGTGGTTTCGAGGATTTTCGAACTCTGTCTTTTCGCAGTTGCAAATCGTGGGCACAGTCTTCAGCCTTTGGCCCAACTCATTTTGAAGGAGCCAGAGTTTCCATGGCGATTTCCGCAACAATTCCCGAACCTTCGCCACGCTGGTCGCCGCCGCACGGCGGCATCGTTCTGGCGCTTTTTCTGGCATCCGGTTTCGCCGGATTGGTCTATGAAGTTCTTTGGACCCGCATGTTGACCTATGTGTTCGGCGCGACCCTCTACGCCGTCAGCACGGTTCTGGCGGCTTACATGGGCGGCCTGGCGCTTGGCAGCTTTCTGTTCGGTCGCTGGGTGGACCGGCAACGAAATCCGCTCCGTCTTTACGCATTGCTCCAAGTCGGCATCGCGCTCAGCGCTCTGGCTGTTCCGGCTTTGTTGCGGATGGCTGATCCGATCTTTCGTTCGCTCTATCAGAACGGCGAGCCGTCGTTCCGGACGCTGACGTTGATTCGGTTGCTTCTGACGCTCGGCGTCCTGCTCATCCCGACGACGCTGATGGGAGCGACGCTGCCGGTTTTGTCGAAATGGTATGGGCGCGTGCGTGGCCGGTTGGGCACGTCGCTGGGCGTTCTGTATGCAATCAATACATTGGGGGCGGTGGTTGGCTGCTATGTGACGGGATTCCACGGTATTGCGATGCTGGGCGTCCATGGCATGATGTTGGCCGCAATTGCAGTCAACGCCGTGGTCGGCGTGGCGGCGCTCGCGCTGTCCTCGATACCCAGTGCTGCCGTCGAGTCCTTGCCAGGCGAGCCGGACTCAACAGCGGGACTCCGCGAGGGCGAACTGTTTACCGATGCCACGCCCCAGACCGCGCAGATGGTCTTTTGGTTCTATGGCATCTCGGGCGCCGCAGCGCTGGCCTATCAGGTGGCGTGGTCGCGCTCGTTGATTTTCTCGTTCGATTTGCTCAAAAACACGACCTACGCCTTCACGGCGATGCTGACGGTTTTCCTGGTCGGACTGGCGCTCGGCAGCGCCGTCATGACGTTGTTCGCCGACCGTTTGCCGGAGCCGGTTCGTTGTTTCTCGCTGCTCCAGCTGGGCATCGGCCTGACGGGCGCGTTCTCGTTCCTGATCATCGCCAAGGTTGCTCCCAACCTGGTCCTCTTCCAGGAGCTGAGCGACGATGCGACGCAGATCTATTTTGGCCCCGCCGTGGCCAATGTTTTTCTCAAGACGGCTCTGGCGATTTTTCTGCCCACGTTTCTGATGGGCATGGCCTATCCCGTCGCCGTGCGCGTTTGTGTGCCCTCGCCGGCCCAGGTCGGCCGCACCGTCGGCGCTCTCTACTCAATCAACACGGTCGGCGCGATTGTCGGCGCGCTGGCCGCGGGATTCTTTCTGATTCCTTCGCTGGGCATCGCATGGACGCTCTTTCTGCTCAGTCTCGCCAACATTGCCATGGCCGTTATCCTAACGCTCAATCTCACCGCGCTCGACCCTGTGCGTCGCTACTTCGTCATCGGGTTGTCGGCGCTGTGCGTCCTGGTATTGCTTGTTCGTTTTCAATTCAACGCCGTCTTTCACGAACCGGGTCCGAACGAGCAGCTGATTTACTACAAGGAAGGACCGCTGGCCACGGTGTCGGTGCTGCAGAACCTGATTGGCGAGCGAACGCTTTGTGTGGACAAAGTCGGCGTGGCCGGCACCGACCGCGTCCTTCTCACCGACCAGAAGAGTCTTGCTCACATCCCCATGCTGTTTCTCACGAGCCCGACCACGGCCCTGACGGTTGGATTTGGAAGCGGCGGCGCCTCGTGGTCCTACCAGCAATACGCTTCGCTCCAGAAGCTCGATTGCGTTGAAATCTGCCCCACCGTCCTTGCCGCAGCGGGCGCGTTGACCGTCGCCAACAAAGGGCGCGTGTTGAGCTTCCTGCGCAGGGATTTCCTGAAACCTCTCGATCCCCGCTACTCGCTCATCATTGATGATGTCCGCAGCTATCTGCGCTTCAATCCGAAGCGCTACGACATCATCGCCACCGATTGTACCGATCTGCGTTACAAAACGAACGCCAATCTGTATGATTACGAGTATTTTCAACTGTGTCGCGAACGGCTGGCCCCCAAGGGGATGATCGTTGTCTGGATGCCGCTGGGCGGCTTGGCGCCGGAGACATTTCGGTTGGCCTTGCGGACGTTCCAAAACGTTTTCGCTGATTGCGCCATCTGGTATATGAACAACGAGCCGACCCACTACATCCTGCTCGTCGGCACGATGCAGCCGCTGCAAATTGACTATCGCCGTCTGTGCGAGAAACTGAAAGAGGCGCCCGTGGCAAGCGATCTGCGCGAGTTGCTGCTTGATGATCCCGACAAGTTGCTCAGTTGCTATCTGACCGACGGCCGGACGTTGGCCGCCGAGATCGGCGACGGTCCGGTCAACAGTGAGAATTTTCCCCATCTCGAATTCCTCTCGCCGCGCTACGGCTACAGCGAACAGCCGCTCTATGACAATCTCGACTGGCTGCTGTCGAAGGCCGGATCGGTGGAGTCGTATCTTAAGCCGGGCAGCTATGGAGAGGCCGATCTCGCCCGAATCCGCAAGTATGTCTCGGCGGTGCCCACGATCATCGAGGGCCACAAGCAGGTTCGGCAAAACAAGATTGACGAAGCGACCCGCGCGTATCTGCGCGCCCACGAGATGTGTCCCGAAGACCGCGCCACGGCTCGACTGCTCAATTTCGATCTGCTCCAGGCGCGCACGGCGGCGATGGCCGGCGACATCTGGTCGCGCTATGCTCTCGGCAAATCGCTCTTGATTCAGAAGCGCTACGACGAGGCCATCGAACGGCTGAAGCAATGCGTGGCCATTGGAACGAGGCTGCGCGGTCAGCCTCTCAGAGAAGATTTCCTGGCGCAAATTCGCGAGGC
>Ga0315277_10007830_pt1 | contig 13802 bp, 12 predicted proteins | sample YL17G05_15_MG_FD_203695 | JGI IMG/M metagenome (GOLD analysis project Ga0315277, IMG submission 203695) | Sediment microbial communities from Yellowstone Lake, YNP, Wyoming, USA - YL17G05_15 | ecosystem: Environmental > Aquatic > Freshwater > Lake > Sediment | place: USA: Wyoming | collected...
TGAAGCCATAGCTCGCACAAAATAGGGATACGTTATCGAAATATGTGCAAAAACGAGCAGGGCGAGTTCTGGGACGAAGGCGAAGTTGCTCCAGAAAAACGCCATTGAAGCGCCCAAGGCTACTGAAGGAACAATCAATGGAACATTGACTAACATGTCTAGAATAGTTGAAGGAGTTTTGCCCGCTCTCTTTCGAGCAATAAGCACAGCCATAGGCAACCCGACCAACGTGTTTACCAATGTAGTTAAAGCAGCCACAAAATACGACAAGAGCAGGCTTCCCCAGTAGCCTTGCCAGATTCCCGTGCTAGACAAGGCTTCGGACAATGTGCCGTCAGAAAAAGCAGAAAAAATAGGCAACGTAACGAACAGAGAAGGCAAAAGCACAATCAAGAAGAACACAGTCAGCGTCAGCACATTTCTGGAATTAGCCACTTTTGAACCGCTTAATTTCCTCTCGAAAGAAGGCCAGATTCTCTTTGAAGGAAGCTTCAGCCTTGTTCCTAAAGCTGTGATAGACCCAAAAATCATGAATGAAACTAGAATCAAAATAAGACTCACAAAGACCAATGGTCCATCACCTAGATTTTCGCTTCGCGCATTACTAATGAACACTGGTCCGTTCTCGAAAGTTCCTGCAACCATAAGAGTTGCCCCTGTCTCCGAGATTGACCTTGCAAAAGCCAGAATAAACGAAGACACAAGGCTAGGTTTAAGAATCGACAAGGTAACGGTGCGATCAGCTGTGAAGGGAGATGCACCGAGTGTTCTGGACGCTTCCTCAAAGACAATCTGGTAATCAAGCAATGCTCCAGCCATGACTCTGACTATGATTGGAAAAGAGAAGACAAAGTGCAGCAGAACGATGAGAAGCCAGCCAGGAGACACAAGGCTGGAACCGAAAAGCGAGGAGACGCCTTGTGGGTCACTCCAGAAAAGGAGCAGCGAGTAGCCTAAAGCTACAGTTGGCAGAATGAAAGGAATGTCGACCAGAGTGTCAAGTGCGTTCATCCATCGAGCTTTGCCTCGGGCAATATACCACGCTAATGGTAGCCCTGCGATAACGTCTACTAAGGAAACAAAGATGGCGATAGCAAAAGAAGCGTAGACCGCTGATAAAGCTCTAGACTGAAGACTTGGGTTACTGAAGACATCTCTGATAGAGCCGCTTTTGATGAGTATTCCCAATATGGGTGGGATTAGGATTAATGCAATGAAAAAGATCACCGAGACCGAGTAGACGGTGAACCTGGCACTTCGCTTGGAAGACAATTTGTCGAGGAATTTCAAGAATCGATTGCTGCTCAAGTCGTTTCCTTCCAAGCTGAAGAGTTGAAATAGTCTTCCACCTTGATTTGTTTTTGTTCACATAAGTTTTGTCATGGCAATGTTGCTCGTTTGTTGGCACGAGCGAGGAAAAGAACTGCTTATTGTCCATAGACTCTTTCGATAACGTTGGGGGAGTACATGCACTGCAGTAGTTTGCGGCAGTCGTAACATTCAGTTGGAATATGGGTTTTTTCCGAAGCTTGACGCATGTACAGGTAACCTAGATATTTTTGGCAGTTCTCTGGTTTATCTTGATTATCATGTTTTCTTTCAGCTAGGTCATTATTGTTCATAGATGCAGCATGCTCTTCCGAGACCAGAGGCTCTGATGTTGGCACTTTTTTCAACAAGTTTATAACTTTTCCAAGATCGTTTTCCTTGTGTTTATTCATCCTTAGTTGAGCAAGTTTAATGAAAACTAGCGAGGTGACTAGTAAAGCTGGCACAGTAATACAGAGCCATAGATTTTCTGCTAGGGACATCGTAATTTTAAGCTCGCTGTTCAGTAATCTTAGGCGTTCCCAATGTGGTTGATAATTGTTATGAACTTGGAATATTGACTGCTGCTAACGCAGTTGAAGATAATTGAATATAGAGTGATTAGAAATGGTAAGCGCAAAATAAATATGGATAAGGCTTTGTTGTTTAGTCAATTTACGTTAGCGCGAAGGATGAATGATGGCGGAGAGATCGGGTGTAAAGGTTGTTCTCACAGCTTCAGCTGTTGAAATGAGCGACTTTTACGACAACCCTTTCGTGGCATTTGTGGGCGGCTTCACTAAGGGACCGCTGCCTTTATGGCTGGTTAGAAAAGTACTCTATCCGCCAATTGGCCATAATGGTGATGGACGTGTCAGGTATGCTCCTTATGGCTTGAGAAAGGTTGAAGCCATGCTGTTGGCTAACGGCTTCGACAAGTCAGAAATAGCCGTAGCGCATCCATCTGACTTGGATGATTTTGTGGGACCTCAAACTAAAGTTGTAGGGATATCTACGATGGATCCGCTGGGTATGGGATATGTCAGCAAAACGTATTCCTCACTTGTAGGCGGCGGCGAACCCATCAACGCCATCGAATTCCGAAAATTAATGAAGCATTCAGCGATAATGAGATACAGGCCAAAGATTATTGTCGGCGGCTTTGGAGCATGGCAACTTGAACGCCAGAAAACAGCAGAACGCTACGGCGTCGATTCCGTGGTCATCGGGGCAGGAGCAAATGCGATCGCTGAAGTTTTCAGGAAAGCTGTGAACGGTGAAGTGCTTCCTCGTGTTGTTCGTGTTAACAGCCATTCGACAAATGGAGAGATACCGTTAATTAAACATGCTTCTATTCATGGGTGCGTCGAAATTTCTCGAGGATGTGGCCGCAACTGTCAATTCTGCACGCCGACTATGCAGCGAAAGCATGACATACCGATTGAAACCATAATGAAAGAAGTCGAGGTCAACGTGAAAGAAGGCAACTCGGCAGTCACGTTGGTCACTGAAGACTTGTTCCTTTACGGGACGAAAGACAAGCGTTTTATTCCGAATCGGGAAGCTGTTGTCAAACTTGTCAAAAATGTGGCATCCTTTTCAGGAGTGAAGTCAATTCAGACCACGCATACTTCGCTTGCGCCGGTTGTGCACAATCCCGACATGATTAAGGAAGTTGCTGAGATTCTCATTGAGCGCCCACTGTACCATTTCAAAAGTCAGCCTATGGTGACCTCTGAGGTTGGTTTGGAAACGGGCAGCGTGCGGCTTATGCGGAAATACATGTGTGGGAAAATGCTTCCTTTCAAGCCAGAGCAATGGAAAGAGGTTGCTGCTCAATCCTTTGGAATAATGAACGACAACGATTGGTATCCGCTTGCAACCTTGATTATTGGACTCCCAGAAGAAAATGAAGCAGATGTTATTGAGACACTTGAACTAGTCGACGACTTGAAAAACAATTACTTGTTCTACGTTCCCTTGCTTTTTGTGCCGTTGGAAAACTGTGCCCTGATGGACAAACAAGGTGCTGAACTTGATTCGCTTTCCAAGAGACGCTGGGAACTCCTCATTCGCTGCTGGGAATACAATGTTAGAGTTTGGCGAGGCTCCTTTCTGGAACATCGAATATCCAATCCTCTGGTCTATAGTCTAGTGGATAAGGCAGTTATCCCGCTTGCAGGCAAAATTGCGGGAACCTACTACGGGTTTAAACGTGGAAAAATCTTTGGCGACGCCATCTCCAAAATTGCTCAAATCGAGTCGTAGGCTATTAGGGTTCACACAACTCAATAAGGACATTCTTCGTACTTTTAGGATGTATGAAAGCTATTTTGCCGCCTTCAGCGCCTTTTCGAGGCTTCTCATCTATTAGCATGACTCCTTGTTTCTTCAATTGCGCTAGCAGGTTTTCTATTTCTGTGACTTGAAAAGCAATGTGATGTATGCCTTCGCCGCGGTTTTGCAGAAACTTCGCTATTGTTCCTTCCTTGTCTGTGGGCTCTAGTAGTTCGATTTTGGCATTACCGAGTTCTAGTAACGCTATTTTTAGCTTGCGTTCATCAAGAGTGATAGTTTTTTCGTGTTTTAGGCCTAGGGTTTTCTCGAAAATCTTGAGTGTTTCATTGATGTCGTTGACTGCTATTCCTATGTGTTTCAGCCCAGTTATCATGGATTAATCACTTGCGATAGAATTTTGTTTTGTACAGCATTTAACAATATCTTAAATTGCGTAGCATAGACACGTTAGTAATATTATGAATGGAGGCGGTTAGCATGTCTATTACAAGTTTAATCTATCGACTGTGGTATTACTTTAGAATAGGTTACAACACTTATCTGACCTTTTTGATTGGCTTCGCAACAACTTTGGTGACTATTTACTACTTGGCAATCAAGGACATTCCGTCGCTGCTAGATATTTTCCCTCGGTTCCAACTGTTTGTCGTTGTTACGCTGCTGGTCGGCGTTCCAGTCGCCTGCTTCATCGGCTGGTATCATTTGAAAGGCACTGCTGTATGGCGTTCTGAACTTGACATATCAGTTGAAGCAAACCCATACTACTATAAAATGTATCCTGGATACTGGAAGGAAGCTTTCACTCCTGTCTATCTTGAAGTCTTAAAGGGAATGAAGAAAATGCTTGAAAAACAAAACGCGCTCGACGAAGATGACAGAAAACGAATTGAAGACCTAGAACACAAGCTGCAAACCTTGATTGAAGGCGGATACGTGGGAACCCCTAGAGCAAGAATAGACTTGGGAAAAAACAGTTAGTGTGAAATTGGCTTGTGTCTAAATCGAGTAGTGAACAATCTTATATGCCATCATGTTAGACACCTATGTGCGACAGGAGAGAAATACCATGAATTTCAAATGTGTTCCAGCGTCGGAAGTTAAGCTTGAGAGGATGGAGGAAAAAGGTGCTGAAGGCATACAGGTTAGATGGCTAATAAAGAAGGAAGATGGGGCTCCAAACTTTGCCATGCGCCTCTTTGAACTTAAGCCAAATGGATATTCGCCGCTTCACTCGCACAACTGGGAACACGAAGTCTACATTCTAGAAGGCGAATGCAAAGTCACATGCGAACAACAGACGAAAAAGGCAACGGCAGGATACGTTGTCTTCATTCCACCAAACGCGAAGCATCAGTTTGCAAACGCAGGCAAATCCGCCCTCAAGTTCATCTGTCTAGTCCCCCATCACAAGTAGAGAATTGTTGAGGCTCACAAGTTTTTCAGCGAGCCTCGCATAACAGAGTCTTAATTATGTTGGCAAGTGTGGTGCCACACAAGATTTCAGGTGCGCCACACATAACAGCTTAGGCGCAACATAGAGCAGACAGCGTCCAACCATGCAATTTCTTGGCACAATAGGCTGAGAGTAACATTTTCACTTCGTGCGCAATTCCACGATGTCTTTATCTTCTAGGATGAATGCTGAACCCACTTTTTGCGGGCTGAAAGTCAGTCTTTTGGACCATACTCTGGCGAAGGCGAAGCGTTCGATAAAGTCGCTGTGCACCTGCTTAGCCAAATCAGTGATGGTTGCTCCCTTCTTCAGAATAAACGGCTTAGGCGAATGCTGCCTATGACTCGGCTCCTTAGTATATACGCGAATAATCTCTAACGCCTTGAAAATCTCATCGCCCAACCTATCAAGTCCAAATGATGTCTTGCATGAAACAGGAATAATCGGCAACTGTTTGCCTACGAATCGTTCAAGTTCCCTAAGCCTAATCTGTGCTTCAGAAGTGTCTGCTTTGTTTGCCACAACTACGGCAGGGCGATATACTGTGCTCTCAAAGATGGCATCTTCAACATCGTCTAAGGTTGTTTCGCCGTAAATCTTAACCACACCGTCCAATATCCGATAGCCCTTCAACAAGGCTTCAACATCACGAAGGTTACAGTTGATTAAACGCCCAACCACAATGATTCGTAAACCAGCGCCCACATGCTTACGTTCAATCTCGACACGTGCACGAGGCTTCGACGTAATAATGCGGGTTTTCTCCATCTCACCTAAGATAAATTCTAATTGCTCAGACGGCTCATCAGACAAATCAACCATCAACAAAAGCCCGTCTGAGTTTCGAGCCAACCCGAGAGTCTGCAATCCCCACGCTTCACCTTCAGCAGCGCCCTCCACTAGTGCAGGTGCTTCCACCATTTGAAACTGAATATCCTCATACTGCAACATGCCGGGGACGGGTTCACGAGTCACATACGGGTAATCAGACACTTCGACTTTAGCGTTAGTAACCGAAGCCAAAAGGCTACTTCGACCCACCTTCGTAGGACCCAAGATTACTATCTGCGCTGCACCCTCTTTCTCCAAAAAGAATTTCGGTCCGCCACGCCCAGCTTTACGCCGTTTCTTCTCTTCAAGCTCAGTCTGCAAAGTCTTAATCTGACGCTTCGTTTGCACCATCAGTTTAGCTGTGCCCTTATGATGAGGAACAAGACTCAGAAACTCCTGCATTTTCTGCAGTTTCTCTTGCGGTGTCTGAGCGTTCGTAACCTCATTCCATTTCTTCTTTGCAGTCGGAGGAAGATTAGTGGGCATAGCTAGGCAGCATCCAAGAAAAATAGTCAATGCGCTACTCTAAATATGCTTTTACTTTCGCAGCGTCAAGACTCGGAAAAATCAGTTAAGGTACTCTGCTCAGGCTTGGCTTCCAGCGTTTCCGTCCCCTCTGACGCTTCCACAGGTTGCTCAGCCTCTTCAACGCTCTTTTCTTCCTGATTCTTATTGTTGATCATAGGAGCAGTAGCCATTTCAAGTTTGGACAAAATTCGCATGTAATCAGCCCACGCTGAAAAAAAGCCTCGGTCATAATCCGCGTGCAAGCGATGCTCACTTTGGATTAAGAATTCGCGGCGGCTTTCATGAAGTTCTTTCTTAGTCGACATGTTCAGATTAGTGAGGAAGGCATAGCGGTCGTCATTGTTTCTCTGCGTTAGAAGCATTCCAAAAAGCGCTTGATAGTAACCTCGGTTCCGTTCGCTCAACGTGATTTTCTGCTTTATCCTTTCTAGTATTCGTTCAGCTTCCGCAAACTGTCGCGTGGTAATTAATTGGAAGAATCTTGTCACAAACAGTTTAGGTATTGTCTTAGTCAACGTCGTCCCTGCTGATCGTCTTCCGAAACGTCTTCCACACCATTTTCAGTTACCTTAAAAACTCTTTCGCCCTCAGGTAAATACGGACTCGAAACAAGCCGAGCAATACGAGTGGGTCCACGCGGCGCTTTACGTAGGTAAATCCTTGTATGACTCGTATGCGCCACAACGTGACCCCCAACAGGAGAAATAGCGTCACCAAAGAACACGTCAGGCTTAGCCATAACTTGATTCGTCACAACAGCCACAGCGTTAAAGGCACGAGCCAAACGAATCAAACGATGCATATGCTTATTCAACTTCTGCTGCCGCTCAGCAAGCATCTCTCTGCCCAAATACTCGCTGCGAAAATGCGCAGTCAACGAATCAACAATAATTAAGCGAACATTATTCTCCTTAACCACTTTGTCAGCGTTTTCCAAGAGAAACATTTGATGATCCGAAGTGTAAGCATCAGCATAAATCACGTTCTTGAATACTTCGTCAGGGTTCAAGCCCAAATGCTGAGACATCTGCACGATTCGTTCCGTGCGGAAAGTGTTCTCAGTATCAATGTACAATGCGCTCCCGTTCAGCCCGCCTCTCTCTTGCGGCAACTGCACGTTCACGCACATCTGATGGCAAAGCTGACTCTTACCGCTGCCATACTCGCCATAAAACTCGGTTATTGTTTGTGTTTCTAAGCCCCCGCCTAAAATCTCATCTATAGCCTTACTTCCCGTGGTCAAGCGGGCAACGTTCTGACGCATTTTCAATAGTTCATCAGCCCGAATAAAAGAAACTGAAATCGCTGAGCGTGCGGCTTTTATGACTTCGAAGGCTTTTTTCTCGCTTATACCCGCGGGTTCCAGTTCTTTTATAGTTGCTGTCGCTAAGGATTCAACTGTGTGAAAGCCGAGTTCACGGAGTTTCTGGGCAGTTGCGGGTCCAACGCCTGGAAGGTCTTCTAAGCGTTCATAATGTTTCTCAGATGCGCTTGCTTGCTGCTCTTCCGCCTCTGCTTGTGCTTCTGCTTCTTCTCCCTCTACGACCATGTGACTGCCAGCCTCAACGCTATAATTAGAGAACCGCATTTGCAGATAGGCACAGCGAATATTTAAAGTTGCACAAACCGCAGACGAGAAATTCTGTGGAGTACCACGTGAAGGTATTACCCTACTGCGCAAGACATAAGAGGCGGAGCTTTCAACACCATAGTTTCTCGTAAGGGAGGAAATAGGCACATTGGAGATTGACAAAATAATCGAAGACACAGCTTTCAAACTGCTACAACTGGCAGTGGTTAGGTTGCCAACGGATGTGAAAGATGCCATTTACAAAGCATATAAAGAGGAAACAAGCGAAGCGGGCAAAGTTCAGTTTGAAGCCATAGTGAAAGACATTGAATTAGCTGAGAAAGACAACACGCCGATTTGCCAAGACACGGGAGTAATAATATTCTACGTAAAAGCTGGCGCCCAAGCAAAGGGATTAGAAAAAATCCAAACAGCCCTAGCTAACGCTACCCGGAGAGCAACGAAAGAAGTGCCCTTACGCCCCAACGCAGTGGACCCATTCACGGGCAAGAACACAGGCGACAACACAGGGCGCTACATACCTTTCATCCACTGGGAAATTGTAGAGGGCGATAATATCGAGATTACAGCGTTTCCGAAAGGCGGAGGCTCAGAGAACACTTGCACTCTGGGTATGATAACTCCTGGGGAAGGCGTGAAAGGCTTGAAAAAATTCGTAATTGACGCTGTTATTAAGGCTGGGGCTATGCCTTGTCCACCAACCGTACTAGGCGTAGCTTGCGGCGGAGGCTCAGACATTTCCATGAAATTGGCAAAAGCAGCGTTGCTGCGTCCGTTAAACGAGCCGAACCCGAATCCAGAGTTGGCTAAACTGGAAAACGAGTTGTATGAGGCTGCAAACTCAACTGGTATCGGTCCAATGGGGTTGGGAGGCAAATTTACAGTGTTAGGCGTGAAGGTAGATTACGCTCATAGGCATCCTGCTTCGTTTCCTGTGGCAGTTGCCTTTCAATGTTGGGCTGCAAGAAGAGCCACAGCAAGAATTCATTTGGATGGAAAAGTTGAATATTTGACACATAAGGTTTCATGAGGTGAAAAAGAATGGCTGTTTATAGGTTTAAGACTCCGATTTCAGAGGAAGACGTGCGCAAACTCAAAGTTAACGATGTTCTCTACGTGACTGGCACAATAGTAACTGCAAGAGATGCAGCGCACAAAAAAGCACTTGAACTGTTCAAGCAGGGAAAACAGTTGCCTATTAACTTGGAAGGTGCAGCCGTGTTTCATTGTGGACCTATTGTGAAGAAAGAAGGTGACAAATGGGTCGTTGTCGCTGCAGGTCCAACGACGAGCACGCGTATGGACCAGTTTGAAGACGAGTTCATCAGCGCCTTCAAAGTAAGAGTAGTCATAGGCAAAGGCGGCATGGGCAAAAGAACAACAGATGCCATGCAGAAATACGGTGCGGTCTACGGTGCCTTCACAGGCGGCGCAGGCGTGCTAGCGGCTAAAGCAGTTAAGAACGTGAAAATGGTTGAATGGCTCCAAGAACTGGGCATGCCTGAAGCCCTGTGGGTTTTTGAAGTTGAGGAATTTGGACCTTTATCCATCGCCATCGATGCGCATGGCAACAACCTTTTCGAAGATGTTAAGAAGAAAGCTGAAGAAAGCCGCATGAAAATTTACGAAAAACTTGGTGCATAAAAAATGACGTATGAAACATTCGACACAGACGTTTTAGTCATCGGCGCAGGCGGAGCAGGCAGCCGAGCCGCCATCGAGGCTGCAAGAAAAAGCGTTCATGTGACTCTGCTTAGTAAAGAGCTTCTCGGTAAAGCACATACATGCATGGCTGAAGGCGGCTACAATGCCCCTCTGGGCAACGTGGATGCGGCTGATAATTGGCAAGTGCATTTCAAAGACACAGTGGTAGGCGGCGCCTGGCTCAATAATCAGCGTGTAGCCGAAGTCCTAGTGAAGGAAGCAGGTGACCGCATATTCGACCTTGAAGAATACGGAGCAGTCTTCGACCGCACGAGCGAAGGTAAAATCATGCAGCGCCCGTTTGGCAAACAAACTTACCGACGAACATGCTACGCCGCAGACCGCACAGGCCACGAGCTTATGCAGACTCTAGTTGAAGAAGTGCGTCGTTTAGACGTGAATGTTCTCGACGAGATTTTCGTGACCAACCTGTTGATAAGCGAGGGAAGAGCTGCAGGCGCGGTGGCTATTGATTACAAAACTGGTGACTTTTTAGTTTTCAAAGCGAAGGCGGTTGTGCTTGCCAGCGGTGGAGCAGGACGGCTTTACAAGATTACTACTAATGCTGCGCAGGACACGGGTGATGGTTTTGCCTCTGCCTATCAAATTGGCGCCAACCTTGTTGACATGGAGATGGTGCAGTTTCACCCGACAGGCATGGTTTACCCTGAATCTCATCGAGGACAGCTAGTCACTGAAGCTGTTAGAGGCGAAGGCGGACTGCTTTTCAATATTAATAAGGAGCGTTTCATGCAGCGTTACGATGCCAAACTCATGGAACTTGCAGGCAGAGACGTAGTCGCGCGGTCAATAGCCACAGAAATCATTGAGGGAAAAGGCTCACCGCAAGGAGGCGTCTACCTAGATGTCTCGCATTTGCCTGCTCACATAATTGAGGAACGCTTGCCATCCATGATTAGACAATTCCTCGATGTGGGCGTGGACATCCGCAAAGAACCTATGCAGGTGGCGCCGACAGCGCATCATTTTATGGGAGGCGTAATGATTGATGAAAATGCCCAGACTAACATCGGCAACCTTTACGCTGCAGGAGAAATCACAGGCGGCGTCCATGGAGGCAACCGCTTAGGCGGCAACGCTCTAGCGGACACGCAGGTGTTTGGGAAAAGAGCTGGAGAAAACGCTGCTGAGCAAGCAAAGAAGACTGCGATGCCTTCTCCGGACAGAGGTAAGATTGATGAAGAGATTAAGAGAGCCAGCAGCCTTCTTATGCGCAAAGAGGGAATACGTCCAGGTGAAATTAAGAGCAAGCTCACAAGCCTAATGTGGGACAAAGTGGGCATTTTCCGAACAGGAAAGGAAATTCAAGAAGCCATAACTGAAGTTGAGCGAATTAGGGAGAATGAGTTGTCCAGACTATGCGTGACTGATAATAGAACTCGTTACAATCGTGAGTGGATTGAAACCTTAGAAATTCAAAATCTTGTTACAGTTGCCGAAATGGTTGCAAAGGCAGCGTTGATGCGGGAGGAAAGCCGAGGAGCACACTTCCGACGAGACTTTCCGAAAACAGACAACAAAAACTGGTTCAACAACATCATAATCAGACAGGAGAGAGGCGAAATGACCTTCACAAAAACTCCTGTCGTGGCTACCGCTATGAAGCCTGAAGGAGTGTGAGAAAAATGGCAGAAATTGTTCAGGCTAAAGTGTTCCGTTACAACCCAGATGTTGACAAAGAGGGACATTTCGAGAATTACGAAGTGCCCTACGTAGAAGGCATGGTCGTCCTCGACGTGCTGCATCACATATATGAGAAAATCGACGGCTCCTTCGCCTACCGATGGGCATGCAGAGCAGGCCAATGCGGCTCATGTGCAGTCATAATCAACGGCAAACCCAGAGTAGCCTGTCGAACCATCGTTGACAAAAACAAACCATTGACCGTCGCGCCGCTTCTGCAGTTTCCTGTAGTGAAAGACCTCGTTGTCGATTTGGATAGAGGATTAGACAGGCTCGCGAAAATGAGACCCTACGTGACCCGTGTAACTAAGCCTGCTAGACCAGAAATTATCAGCAAAGAAGCTATAGAGCCGATCAAAGAAGTGCGTGAATGCATAGAATGCTGGTCCTGCATATCCGCCTGTCCGGCAGTCGCTGAGGCATGGCAGCAGTTCTCAGGTCCAATGTATCACGCTAAATTTGCAAGATTAGAATTCGACGAGAGAGATGTTGAAGACCGAGTCAAAATGGCTTTCCTTGAAGGCTTGTATAAATGTACAACTTGCCGAGCCTGCGTGGAAGTCTGCCCAAAAGAAATCGACATTCCAGGAAAAGCTATTGAGAAACTTCGGGCAGTTGCCGCTAAAACTGGGTTAGGTCCGCTTCCAGGTCACAAGGAATATACAACAAGGGCGCTTCAGTCGGGTAGGTCAGTTGACAAGATGGGCGCATCACTGCTGGAAATGATTCCAGAGATTATACATGGAAACATCGCCCGAGTGAAGGACGCCAGAGACACGGTGGGCTATTTTCCAGGCTGCCTAACAGATTATCGGCTGCAAGAAGTAGGCAAGGCAATAATTGAAGTGCTCATCAGAAACAACATCGAAGTAATCGTTCCTCAAGAGTTTGCTTGCTGTGGTTCACCACTTCTCCGTGCAGGCATGGTTGACGAAGCTAAGGAAAACCTAGTGCCTAAGAACGTCCGAATCCTCGAAGAACTAGGAGTTAAGACAATAGTTACAGGTTGTCCAGGATGCAGCATGACGATTAAAAACAATTATCCCGAATTAATCGGCAGAAAACTCGGCTTCGAAATCATGCATTTTTCAGAATACTTTGCAGGAAGGAACGACCTCAACACTGGAGATATGAAGGCACTTAACCTTAAGGCTACGTATCACAATCCATGCCACCTGAACCGAGGAATGAACGCCCACGACGCCCTAAAAAACGTCCTAAGCAAGATACCCGGCGTGAACGTTATCGAAATGGAAGAATCTGACAGATGCTGCGGCGCTGGCGGAGGCGTCAGAGCAGGCGAACGACCAATTTCAATGATGATGGCTAGACGAAAAGGAGAATTCATAATCAACTCCAAGGCTGAAGCATGCGTGACTCAATGTCCCTTCTGCTACATCCAAATACAGGATATACTCAAGCAAATGGGGTATCAACAAATCAAAGTCTACGACCTCGCAGACCTGTTAGCAATGTCATACAAGTAAAAAAATCAAACTATATCTATCCTTTTTTGTGTCACAAAGAATTTTCTGTGAGCCACAACTCTATAGAGAATGAAGCAAATAGCGTAACAGTCTTCCTTGCTGCCATGCGATTAGTCTGTTTTGGGGAAAATCTCAGGTGGAGGTGGCGGAACAGCAGGTTGCCGCGGCACTAGCCGCCTTCTTCTACTTCCTCTATAGAGCAGGTAAGCAAGGATTCCGAGTATTGCAGCTATTGTCAAAAAGGTAAGTACAGCTGAAAGGTTAGCTATGAGGATGGCGAGTTCAAGAAGGTTCATGCCGCCTTGGTTGTCACCGTGCTGAAAACTGACCAATGCTTGCTCATAGAGTTGCTCAGCGATGAACTTGTAGGGTTGAAAGAACGGGTTCAGAGCAGATATGGCTTTTTGAGCCTCGGTTATTTTGTCCCTAACATCGATAGAAGTGTACAAGTCAACTACGTTGAAGCCCCATCCTTGCAGAGTAAACGCCACAGAAGCATTGGCAGCACGGCTGAAGTACAATGTGAGTATATCCATATTGCTTAGGTCAACTCCGCGTATAAGGTCAAAAAACTGGCTGTAGAAGCTAAGCCCATCATAATCCTGCGCTAAACGACTGACAACATAGTAGGCGGCAACATAATAGTTCCCCACGTCTTGAGGCGACATGGAAGGACTCCAATTCTGAAGGGATGGTTGCAATGAACCAAAGTTTTCGCCTCCCAGATAACTGATGAGTTGCTGTGCGCTTTGTTCAAGACTGTTTTTCTCTTCAGTGGCTCCTTCGTAGCCGAGTTGCTCAACGAATGTGACGCTTACGTATTGAGCCATGCCTTCATGGAACCACAGAAAAGTATTCGGGGAAACACCAGCCTCAATAAGAAAATGATGAACTAATT
>Ga0315277_10007833_pt1 | contig 13801 bp, 8 predicted proteins | sample YL17G05_15_MG_FD_203695 | JGI IMG/M metagenome (GOLD analysis project Ga0315277, IMG submission 203695) | Sediment microbial communities from Yellowstone Lake, YNP, Wyoming, USA - YL17G05_15 | ecosystem: Environmental > Aquatic > Freshwater > Lake > Sediment | place: USA: Wyoming | collected...
AGGACCGCGACATCTCGAAGGAGAAACCGGAAGTGGCGGCCAGGTTGCGCGAGGCGGTGGCGCAATGGGCCAAGGAGGTGCTGCCGATGGTCGGCCCGGATGACCGTCCGTACCCGGTCGGGCACTCGAAGACCACCATGCTGCCGGCCCGCGACGGCGTTCCCGGCGGCGGCATCAAGCGCAGCGCCAGCGCTCCCAACTGCTCCTACTTCACTAACTGGACCAGCAAGGACGACAAGATGACCTGGGACGTCGAAGTGGCCCAGGGCGGCGAATACGACGCCGACATTTATTACACCTGCCGCCCCGAGGATGTGGGTTCGACCGTGGAACTGAGTTTTCTGGGGGCGCGGGTCCAGGCCAAGATCGGCGAGGCGCACAATCCGCCGCTGATCGGCGCGGCCTTCGACCGCGTACCGCGGGGGGGCGAGTCCTACTGGAAGGATTTCCGGGCGCTGCGGCTGGGGGCGATTGCGCTCGCCAAGGGCCGCGGCGAGCTGCTTCTGCGCGCGCTGGACATTGCCGGCAGGCCCGACTCGGGCAAGCAGGTCGCCGACATCCGCTACGTCATGCTCACGCGCCGCAAATAGGCCGGAATAGGACGCAGATAAACGCAGATCAAAATCTGCGTGCATCTGCGTTTATCTGCGTCCCATCATCCCGGTTTGTGCCACGGAGGTACCTATGAGAAAGCTTGCCGTTTTGCTCACGCTCGTCCTGATCGCTTCGCTCGCTCAAGCGCAAAGCCGGATTACGCCGCCGGAGAAATTTTTCGGATTTCAGCTCGGCAGCGACCGCAAAATGGCGCGCTGGGACAAGATCGTCGAGTACTTCGCGCTGCTCGAAAAGGAAGGCGGGAGCAAGCTCAAGGTGGTGAACATGGGGCCGAGCACCATGGGCAACCCCTTCCTGCTGGTGATCGTCTCTTCGCCGAACAACATGGGCAGGCTGGAGCGGCTGCGCGAAGTGAACGCCCGCATCAGCGATCCCCGCGGGCTCGCCGAGCAGGAGGCCAGGAAACTGATCGGGGAAGGGAAGGCGGTCATCTGCCAGTCCATGAGCCTCCACGCCACGGAGATCGGCGGGACGCAGATGGCGCCGGAGCTGGCCTATGACCTGATTTCGCGGGCCGACGAGGAAACGCAGCGCATCCTGGACAACGTGATCTTCCTCATGGTGCCCTCGTTCAACCCCGACGGTCAGATCATGGTCACCGACTGGTACCAGAAAACCCTGGGCACCGAGTACGAGGGGTCGAACCTGCCGTGGCTGTACCACAAGTACGTGGGCCACGATAACAACCGGGATGCCTTCCAGAACAGCATGGTGGAGTCGCAGTATATGTCCAAGGTGCTGTTCCGGGATTGGATTCCCCAGGCTTACCTCGATCACCACCACATGGGGAGCTACGGCGCGCGCATCTATGTCCCGCCCTATGCCGAGCCCATTCGCCCGCACGCCGACCCGCTGATCTGGCGGGAAATGAGCTGGTACGGCGCGCACATTGCCTATAAGGAAGAGGAGGCCGGCCAGTCGGGGATCCTGAACATGGCGCAGTATTCCGGATGGGGCCATTTCGGGTTCCACTGGATTACGCCCTTCCATAACATCGCCGGCATGCTGACCGAGTCGGCCGGCGCCAAGCTGGCCATGCCGATTTACATTCATCCCGACCAGCTCCGCGGCGGCGCGCGCGGCCTGCCCGACTACGAGGAACAGACCACGTTCCCCAATCCCTGGCCGGGCGGCTGGTGGCGGCTCCGCGATATCGTCGAGCGGCAGAAGATTTCCGCCTGGGCCCTGCTGGACCTGGCGGCGCGCAACAGGGAAACGGTGCTGTGGAATGCCTACCAGAAGGCCAGGAGGCAGACCGAGCGGGGCGCGGCCGGGAAGCCCGCGGCCTATGTGGTTCCCCCGCTGCAGCATGATCCGCTGACCGCCGTGAAGCTGGTCAACAAGCTGCTGCTGCAGGGCATTGAGATCCAGCGGGCGACGAAGGGGTTCGCCACGGCCGGCGGCATGACCTACCCGGCCGGGTCCTATGTGGTTTCCCTCGCCCAGCCCAAGATGGGCGTGATCCGCTACCTGCTCGGCCGCACCGTGTATCCCGACAACGACTGGACCAGGGCCAGGGACGGCTCCCCGATGCGGCCCTACGACATGGCCACCGACACCATGTACGAGTTCATGGGCGTGCGCGTCGATCCCCTGGACGAGGAAGTCAAAGCCGGTCTGGCGAAACTCACCGGCGCGATCCAGGTGGCGGGAAAGGTGGCGCCGGGTGCCGTGGCCTACGCGCTCGATGGCAGGCTGAACGACAGCTTCCGGGCAGTGAACATGCTGCTGGACAAAGGCCTCGCCGTGCGCCGTGTCGATCGGGCCGGCCAGGGCCTGCGCCCCGGCGACTTCCTGGTAGCCACGGCGCCGGAAGCCGTGCTCGCCCCCATTGCCAAAGAGACGGGCGTCGATTTCACGGCGCTAAAACAGGACCCGCAGCAGGGCACGCACCAGGTCAAGCGGCTGCGCGTCGCCATGTATCAGCGCTACTATGGCGGCAACATCGACGAAGGATGGACCCGCTGGCTGCTGGAGCAGTTCGGCTTCCCATACACCTCCCTGATGGATGCCGAGATCAAGAAGGCCGAGAAGGGCGGCCTCAACGAGAAATACGACCTCATCATCCTGCCCGACGATTCCACGGCCACCATCACCGGCGAGCGATCCGCGGCCTCCGGCGGCCGCGGTGGACGCTCGGAAATGTTCGGCCGGCTCGAAGAGACCTATCCGCCGGAGTACCGCAGCGGCATCGGCAACGAAGGAGTGAACGCGCTGAAGACTTTTGTGCAGAAGGGCGGCGCCCTGGTGACACTTGGCGGGTCCGGCAGCTTCGCCATCGAGAAGCTCGGGTTGAGCCTCCGCAACGTGGTCGCCAACACAAGCTCGAAGGAGTTCTGGTGCCCGGGCTCCACGCTCAGAGTGAAGTTCGACAATGCGCATCCGCTGGCCTACGGGATGCCGGCGGAGGGCCTGGCGCTCTACTTGAGCGGCAATCCCGTGTTTGAGATCGTTCCCAGCCAGCACAACGAGCGCTACGAAGTGGTGGTGCGTTACGCCGACCGCGATCTTCTCCAGAGCGGGTGGCTGGTCGGGGAACAGACGCTTTCCAAGAAGGCGGCCATGGTGGCGGCCGGGTACGGCAGCGGCCGCGTGATCCTGTTTGGCCTCCGGCCGCAGCACCGCGCCCAGACGCACGGCGCCTTCAAGCTGCTGTTCAACGCATTAATCCGCTAACTCTGAGTCCGCCGGTGTATACTCCCCGGCATATCGGGCCCTGAGAAAGACAGTGTGGAATGGAGGAATGTGGCGATGAAACTTCTGACTGCTGCTGTTGTGATTTTCCTTTTCCTGCTGGCGGGGACCTGCTTCGCCGCTGACATCGACGGCAAATGGGTGTCGGAGCGCAAGATGGAGCGCGACGGCCAGGCATTCACCATAAAGCAGACCCTCGAGCTGAAGGCGGAGGGGAGCAAACTAACCGGTACCGTCACCGTTGTTTTCGGCGACATGGAGCCGATGAAATCCGCCATCCGGGACGGGAAGGTTGATGGCAACAAGTTCTCCTTTGTGACCGTCGCTTCCACCCCCAACGGGGAGTTCAAGATGGTTTACGAAGGGGCGGTCGAAGGCGACACGTTGAAGGGGTCGTCAACTCGCGAAGGAGGGCAGAGCCGCCCCTTTGAGGCCCAGCGCAGCAAATAAACAGTCCGTGCAGTGGAACCGGGTCGTGGGACGCGGCACCAGAAGGATCGTTGCGGCTCTGCACGCGGTCTGATTCACTTCTGCCGGTGAGGGAGTCAGCGTGCCGCTTGCGGCCGTAAGGGGTTCCGTTTCGCGCCCGCCAGGTAACCAGTCGGTGTTTCGGCTGTTAACCGCAGGCTGCAGGTTCGAGTCGTGCCCGACGCTGTAGCGCCGGCGTCGTCGCCGCGGCGACCCGGCCCGGTTGTAGCGCTGGCGTCCCGCCGGCCGGCCCCCACAGCGCGCGTTTCCGCAACGGCTTCGGCCTGCTTGCTCTCGCCGGCCCCCCTGACACCTGTCACCTGGCACCTGGTCTGCACCCCGCGTTCTCTCGCCTCGAACCCTCTCATTCCGGGTCCCCAAGGCGCGCAGTTTGGCGCGTCGGGGTGGCGTTCTGTGGTTAGCAGACCGGTTGGTTAACAGCAGAGTTGCCGGGGGGCGGCCGAATCCCTTAGGCCCGATGCCCCCGACGAGGCTTCTTGCACCGTCGCCGACCGAACGGCCGGTCTCGCGGCAGATTGGTCTTGCTGAGCGAGCCAGCCGGTGGCAGACTCATGGCGTGATCACGATCCCGTTGGTCGGCGCCGCGAGTGTGCGGCGGCCGCGTGTCGTTGTTCGTCCAATTCGCAACCGATTTGAGGAGGAAGCAGGCAGAAGAGAGAGAGAAACATGATCCGCGTGCTGCATACTGCGGATGTTCATCTCGGCCGGCCTCTTCGCGGCTTGGGCAACTTTGGGGCCAAGCTGCGCCAGCAGGTGCGGGACACGTTTGTTGAACTCATGCGCAAGGCGCGGCGAGAGTTCCATGCGGTTCTCCTTGCCGGCGATATCTTCGACAGCAATCATCCCGATCTGATAGACGTCCACCGCTTGCTCGAGGCCGTGCGCGATGCGGCGCCGGTACCCGTCTGCCTGCTGCCCGGCACACACGATCGCTTCAGTCACGATTCCGTGTATCGCCGTCCGGAGTTTACGGGGTCCGGGCCGCAGAACCTGCATGTCTTTACCCAGGACGGGCCTCAGACTTTCCCGTTCCGCGACTTGGGGCTCGCCGTGCATGGCCGCGCCAACCTCGTCAACCAAGGCGGCGAGTCTCCGCTCAAGGACGTTCGACCCTCATCGGAGGCGCGGTTTAACATCGCCCTCGCGCACGCCTCGATTCCGCTGGCCAGCCGCGACCTTGATGATGAACACGACTACCTGGTGAGGCCCGAAGACGCTGAAGCCAGCGGGATGGATTACATCGCGCTTGGTCACTGGCATCGCTTTCAGGAATGCTTTTCCGGTACTCGGGCTCGCGTGTTTTACCCCGGCAGCCCGGAGTGCCTGGACTTTGACGGCGCACAAGCCATCGGTTCCTGCGCTGTCGTCAGCTTGAGCCAAGGCCGTGTTGAAGTGCAGAGGGAGACCTGCGGCCGTTATCTGTGGCGTGCCTTGGAGGTCGACCTGGCAGCCGAGGATAATGACCGCCGTATCCGTACGTCGCTTGATGATTGTGCCTCACCTTCGACGATCCTGCGTCTGGTTGCTGTGGGCCGCCCGGTTGCTTACTACCGTTTGCCAATCGATGACCTTGAGGAAGAGTACGCCGGCCGCTTCGCGCACCTTCAGTTGCGCGACTCGACTGACCGGGCTCAGGACCCCGGCGACTATCGGACCGCGTTTATCGCAAACAGCATTGGCGGCTTTTTCTGCCAGCTCGTTGAGCAGCGGCTGCAGGAGGGACCGCCCGACGAACGGAAGCGCTGGGAAGAGGTACGGCGCCGGGGCGCGGCCTTGCTGCTGGGCAAGGAGGAGGTGGGGTCGTGATTTTCAGAAGCTTGCGGACTCAAGGAGTCGCCAGTCTCCCCGACCGGTGCTGGCAATTCCAACCCGGCCTGCAAGTCGTACAGGGACCCAATGAAGCCGGAAAGACGTCTTTGCGCAGAGCCATCACAACCGTGCTGTTTGCCGCCGCACGAACGCGTGACCAGAAGATACTGGGGTTAAAGAACTGGAAGAGCGAGGGGATGCGCATTGAACTCGAGTTCCAGCATGGCGGAGAGGTATACCGGCTCGAGCGCGACTTCGGCCAAGGTAAGGAAGTGCTCGAAGTGGTAGACGGCGACGAACGGTGGACGCACAAGGAGCAGATTGAGCACCAGATCCGGACCATGCTTCCCGTTCCCGACCAGGCGGCCTTCACCTCCACGCTCTGCATGTCCCGGGGCGATCTGGTGATTCCCGATGCGGCCCGAATCCATGAGTTGATCGAAGAGCGCGTGCTTTCCGGCAGCGGCGTCAATGCCGCGGACCTCATCAATGAGCTGGAAGGCGCGCACGATAAGCGTCACAGGGGTGAAAAGCACCCGGCCAAGCATCCGGGAATCCTTGTTCAACTGAAGACACAGTTGGATGCCGCGGTCCAGCAGGAAAAGCAGGTGCGTACCGCGCTCACTGCCGCCGAGACAGCCTCCGGGCGCCTCTCCGCGCGCGAGCAGGCGCTGAACGCGGCCATTGAAGAACTCGAAACGCTCAAGGAACGCCAACGCCGTCACGAGGTATTTGACCGCGCCCGTGTGGAATACGAGAGGCAGGCAGAGAAACTCGCCACGATCATTCAGCAGATGGAGCAGGCAGATATGCTGGAAGGCGAGTTGAAGAGCGTTTCCGGAGCCCTTCAGGCCTGCCAGGAGGCGCTGGCGCCTCTGCGGAAGCAGGTTCTGGGCGCCCGAGAGAGGGTACGCCTGACAGACGAACTAACCCGGGCGAACCAGGAGGCGCAGAGGCTCGAAGCGCAATGCGCTCGAATCTCGGAATTGCAGGCCGCGATCGAGTCCGTTCGTGTCGAGATCGAACGCCTCCCACTCCGCAAAGACGAAGCCGAAAATGCTTTCGCGCCCATGCCGGACGAAATCCGCGGACTCGAAAGCGCGCTTGAAGCCGATCGCGTGGCTTTGGAGAAGAATCGCGAGGAGATCGCGGCCCAGGACGAGGCGCAGCGCGAGGCAGGAGCGCTCCTCGCGGGAATCCGCCGGCAGATCGACGTTTTCAGCACGATGCGGGACCGGATTCACTCGCTCGCAGAAATTCAGCAGGACCTCGCGAAGGCAGCCCAAGCGACCGCAAGCGCTGAGAGCCTGTCCAACCAGTTGGCGGAGGCCGAAGCACAGGCGGTTGAACTGCCCGAACAGCGTTTCCGGGCGCTGCGCACCGAGATCCAGACACGCCAATCACTGCTCGAGTCAGAGAGATTGGTCCTACGATTTGAGCCCGAGGGGGATGTGCAACTTCGGGTCCGCGCCGATGGCGGCGACGAGCGAGCAGTTACCGGCCCGGCAGGGGTGGCGTTTCGGCGTAGCATCGAAATGCATTTGCCGGGCATCGGGCGCGTAGTGGTCGAGAACCATAGCCGGGCTGCCGAGCAGCTTGCGGACGCCGAGGAGGAGATGAAGACCCTTCTCGCGTCAGTCGGTGTGCCGAATGCAGTCGAGTTTGAGACTCGCGCGGCTTCCGCCCGACAGGCTTGCGAACATGCTTCTGGGCTGCGGCACAAACTCGGTGCTCTCCTTGCAGGTAAGACGCTTGCCGCATTACAGGCGCAAACGGCAGAGCTTCAGGTGCGGATTGAGGCCGGCAGGGCAGAGCTTCAGCAGGTGCAGCTTGCCAATCCAGTGTCCGGAGAGGTGCACGACCGGTTGCGAGAATTAACCGAGGAGCAACTGAGCGCTGTCAAGGCGCAAGAGGCGGCTCGGGCACGCATTGCGGCGCTGACTCCTTCCCTGGCCGGCACCGCTTCCATGCGGCAGAACGAGCAGGAGTTGGGGCGAAAGAAGGAGAAGCTTGCAGATCTCCTCCGCCGCGCTGACGTGACGGACCCGGCAATGCTTGCCTCTCTGGTTGAGAGCCATAGGCAGTTGGAAGAGACGCGGACGAAGCTGCAGCAGCAACTGGGCGGTGCTCTTGCGGGTGCGCGACCTGAAGACGTCGTGGCCGCCCGCGATCATGCTCACGAACGGCGCGCCAGCATTACCGGGGAACTAAGCCGCCTAGCGGATTTGGGCTGGGATGCCGAGATGCTCTCCGCGAAGCAAGCTGAACTGGAGCAGGCGGAAGCCAGCGAGAGAACCTTGCGCGTCCAGTCCGAAGCTGCCCGACGCCTGCGGAACGGGTATAACGTCGAGTTGCTGAAGCAGAAGCGGGAGAGCTTGGTGGTCGATCTCGCAGTGCTCAAGCACAACCGGGAGGAGAACGAGCAGTATCAGCTCGAACCGAATGAGCGGCTCCGCATTGAGAGACGCGTAAAGGAACTGGATAAAGAGACATCCCACATGCGGGAACAGGTCGGCGGATTGCGCCACCAGGCGGCCGCCCAGGAGGGGTTGGCCGAGCGCGTGCTGCAAGCTGAAGAACTAGTGGAGTCCTGCGGTTGCCGCCTCGATGTCGAGCTTTCCCGGGATGATGTCGACGAGCAAGTGCGTCTCTTGCTCGAGGAGGCGCGGGCCCGGGCCGTTTCGGAGCTGCGTGGCATTCTTCCCAAGCGGATTGCGGATTTCCTGCGTGCCGCTACGGGTGGTCGTTACTCAGAGGTGCGCGGTGAAGGACTGAGCGCCGCGATCTACTCGGCCGAAAAAGAGGGACCGCTCCAGGAAGTGGAGGTCTCGTCCGGCACCGCCGACCAGTTCTATCTGGCCATCCGTCTGGCCGCCATTAACTCGCTGTTCGGCGGTTCGCCGCCTCCTCTGCTGCTCGACGACGTCCTGGTGCACTGCGACCCACAACGGCGCCGAGCGCTACTGAAAGTCTTCAGCGATTTCGTCGGTTCAGGCCAGGCGCTGCTGTTCAGTTGCCACGATTACCCTGAGTACAAAGACCTGCCCACAATACAGGTTGCCACCGCGGCTGGCGCGGTATGAGTCACAACCCCAACATTCGATTCGTGGTTTTGTGCGGCGGTCGACTTGTCGCCTGCGGGCGCAGCTCTGGATGCCCCGGTGGCCGCCGAGGATGACCGCCGTTTCCTGCGCGCGGTAGAGCAGGTTGCGGCGGTGCAGGAACTCGTGGGACTTGTGAGTGATGAGGATGGTGCAGGGAAACTCCGAGCCCTGGCATTTGTGGATGCTGAGGCAGTGCACCAGCCGCAGAACCGGACCCTGAACAGCCCCGCCACAAACGGCGCGTGGCGGGAGCATCGTTCAGCAGCAACTTAAGAGCGGCTGCGGGGTTCAAACTGGCGAGGGAGAAGCAGCTTAACCTGGAGGAGATGGCAATGAAGAGAATGTTGGCCGTCATGCTCGTACTGGCGCTGTGCGCGGCTACGTCCCCGTTGCTGGCGGGGGCGGCGCCGGGGGCACAAAAGGGCAAAGCCAAGAGGGAAGCAAGACTGAAAGCGAACTTCGACAAGCTCGACACGAATAAGGACGGAAACATTGCCCGCGACGAGTTTAAGGGCAAGCAGAAGGCGTTCGCCCGCATGGATGCCAACGGCGACGGCAAGGTCAGCTTCGACGAGTACAAGGCCGCGCGCGCCCAGGCGGGGAAAAGCGGCAAGCGCGGCAAAGGGCGTAAGGGGCAATAGCCCGCCGCAGTGCACGGGTGGCGCGACCGCCTTCGCTTCAGCGTCCAACCCCAGCAAGAAACCTCATGCCGTTGTCAGCGGGTAGACCCGCTCCGAATGAAGCACCTCGCTCGCATAGGCAAGGCAGGCGCGGATATCCTCGGCCGTGAGATTGGGATAGCTGTCAAGGATCTGCTCCTGTGTCCAGCCTTTGGCCATCAGGAGGGGCGCATCCGCAGGTGCGCCACGCACCGCTACTCGCTCATGGGCGGCGGGAGGAAGTCGTAGTCGAGGATCATCTTCTCCTGCAGCGCCATCAGGTGCTGGCGCTCCACGTCGCGCACCTCGGGGCGCCCCGCCGGGCTGTTCAACCCAGTCGCAGATGAGCTTCCAGCGGAGGCTGCGGTCCGGAGGCTCAAGCCGCACAGCGTTGTTGAATTCCGCCCGGGTTTCGCTTACAGTGTGGGAACGAATCGGGCTTTGGGGGGACCCACCTTGAGAGGGAGAGTGTAGCCATGAAAAAAACGGAGATCTTCTATCGTGTTCTGGCGGTCTGCCTGCTGGCGGCCGTCAGCATTTGGGGGCAGGCGGTGTCGTCGGTGTCGGGGACCGTGACCGATCCTTCCGGCGCGGTGATTCCCGGAGCCAGCATCCGCCTGGAAAACACCGCCCAGGGACTCAGCCGCGAGACCAAGAGCGATGAAGCGGGACGATACTCCTTCATGCAGCTTCCTCCCGGCACCTACAAGATCACGGGCAAAGCCTCCGGTTTCGCCAACGTGGTGGTGAATGACGTGCGCCTGCTGGTGAACGTGCCCACGGCCTTGCCTTTGACGTTCGCAAAGGTGGGGGCGGTCACCGAAACGGTGGTGGTCAGCGCGGAGGCCATCCTGGTGAACACCAGCGACGCCTCGCTCGGCAACGCCATCAGCACCCGGCCCATCGTGGACATGCCGCTCAACGCGCGCAACATCGTGGGGTTGCTGGCGCTGCAGCCGGGCGTGGTCTTCACCCGCGAGGATGACACGGATTCGCGCAACGGCGCGGTCAACGGCGGCAAAAGCGACCAGGCCAACGTGACGCTGGACGGCGTGGACGTGAACGACCAGATGGACCGCAACGCCTTCACCAGCGTGCTGCGCATGACGCCCGACTCGGTGCAGGAATTCCGGGTCACCACGCTGAACGCCAACGCCGACAGCGGCCGCACCTCCGGCGCGCAGATCGTGATGATCACCAAGGGCGGCACCAACGACCTGCACGGCGCGGTGTACGAGTACCATCGCAACACCATCACCAGCGCCAACAATTTCTTCAACAACGCTTCGGGCGTGGAGCGGCAGAAACTGATCCGCAACATCTTCGGCGCCTCGGCCGGCGGACCGCTCAAGAAGAACCGCCTGTTCCTGTTCGGCAACTTTGAAGGGCGGCGCGACGCCAGGGACGGCAGCGCGGTGCGCACCATCCCCTCCCTGGACATGCGCCAGGGCATCCTTCATTACCAGCGCCGCGACGGCTCCATCGCCACGGTGACCCCGGCCGACATCCAGGCCAGAGTCGATCCGCGGGGGGTCAACCAGGCGGCGCTGAAAATCTTCCAGAGCTACCCCGCGCCCAACGATTTCACGGTGGGCGACAACCTGAACCTGGTGGGCTATCGCTTCAAGGCTCCAACGCCGCTGCGATGGAGAACTTACATTACGCGCCTCGACTACCACGTGGACCGCGCCGACAAGCACACCTTGTTCGTCCGCGGCAACTTGCAGAACGACAAGGAGAGCGGCATGCCGCAGTTATTGGGGCAGGCGCCGCGCACCGTTTCGCTGCGGAACAACAAGGGCTTTGCCACGGGCCTGACCAGCCTCTTGACTCCCAGCCTGGTGAGCACCTTCCGCTACGGCCTGACGCGGCAGGGGTCGGACAGCACGGGACTGCAAACCTTCGGCATGGTCACCTTTCGCGGCGTCGATCCCACCGTGCCGGTCACCCAGAACTTCGCGGCCATCATCCCGGTCCACACTATCAGCGAAGACCTGACCTGGACGAAAGGCGCACACACCGTGCAGTTCGGCGGGGTCATGCGCTTCACCCACAACAAGCGCACGGACTTCCAGAACTCCTTCTCTGGCGGCGTGGCCAACGCTTCCTGGCTGACCAGCAGCGGGGCGGACCTGAACGCCCCCTTCGCCGATATGGCCTCCAGCGGCATCACCCTGTTCCGCTACGCCATGACCGACGTGCTGGGGCTGATCACCCAGGGAACGGCCAGGTACAACTATATGGTAAGCGGCAAGGCCATCGGGGAAGGCAATGCCGTGCTGCGCAACTTCGCCGCGGAAGAATACGAGATGTACGTTCAGGACACGTGGAAGGCGAAGCGCGGCCTCACCATCACCGCGGGCCTGCGCTGGTCGCTGCTGCCGCCCATACACGAGGCCAACGGGCAGCAGGTTTCGCCGAGCATCCCCATCGGCACCTGGTTCGACATGCGCGGCGGCCTGGCGGCGCAGGGCCGGAGCCAGATGGAGGCCGGGCGCATCTCGTTCCTGCCCGCCAACGGGCCCGGCGGACGCCCCCTGTACCCCTTCCACAAGCGCGATTTTGCGCCGCGGCTGGCGCTGGCTTACTCCCCCCGGGCGGAAAGCGGGCTCAGCAAATTCTTCTTTGGCGGGCCGAACCGCAGCTCCATCCGCGCCGGTTTCGGCATGTACTACGACCTGTTCGGGAGCGGCTTGATGCGATCCTACAGCGCGACCGCATTCGGTTTGTCCACGTCGCTGGTCAACCCCTCGGCGGTGCTGACCATCGCCAGCACGCCGCGCTTCACGGCCATCAATGAGATTCCGAAGGAGATCCTGCTGCCGGATCCGGGCGCCAAGTTCCCGGCTACCTACCCGGACGCCTTCGCCATCACCAACGGGCTCGATGACACGCTGCGGGCGCCTTACAATATGAGCGCCAACCTCAGCATCGGCCGCGAGTTCCGCGGCGGCTGGTTCGTGCAGGGTTCTTACGTGGGGCGCTTCTCGCGCCGCTCGATGATCCGCCGCGACGCCGCCATGCCCACCAACATCAAGGACCCCAAGTCCGGCCAGACCTATTTCGAAGCCGCCACCATCCTGACGCGGCAGGTGGTGGCCAACGTCCCGGCGGCCAACGTGCAAAAGGTGCCCTTCTGGGAGAACCTGTACAGCAAGGCCGCCACCGCCACCCAAACCGCCACTCAGGTGGCCTACAGCCGTTTCGCGGCCAACCTGTGGGACTGGACCTACGCCTTGTACCAGCTCGACACCGGCGCGGGGCAGGGCGGGTGCGACTCGCGCAACCGCTGCAGCGACCTCGGCCCCTACGCCTTCTACCACCCCCAGTTCTCGTACCTCTCGGTGTTTAGCTCCGTGGCCGGCGGCAATTACCACGGCGGGCAGTTAAGCGTGCAGAAGCGGTTCGCCGATGGCGGCTCACTGGGCCTGAACTACACCTGGTCCAAGTCCATCGACCTGCGCTCCAACACCGAGCGCGCCGCTAGTGCCACCGGAGTGCTCTGGAACCCGTGGCTCCCGGGCCTGCAAAAGGGCGTGTCCGATTACGACAACACCCACCTGTTCAACACCCTCGGCGTCTATAGCCTGCCGTTCGGCAAGGGCAAGCGCTTCCTCGGCAACTCCAAGGGCCTGGTGCAGGCCCTGATCGGCGGCTGGCAGGTGTCCGGCATGTGGCGCTGGTCCAGCGGGTTCCCGGTCAGCGTGTACGAGACCGGTGTCTGGCCCACCAACTGGAACAACAACGTGTGGGCCAGTTGGAACCTGAAGGAGTTCAAGACGGGCCAGACCAAGAACGCACCGGCCATCGCCGGCAAGGGCGGCGCCAACATGTTCCCCGATCCCAAGACTGCGTTTGACGCCTTCCAATACATCATGCCCGGCGAAATCGGCACCCGCAACCCCATCCGCGGCGACGGCGTCTTCAACATCGACACCAACCTCTCGAAGCGCTTCGTCATGCCGTACAAGGACGGCAAGCACGCCATCACTTTCCGCTGGGAGACATTCAACTTGACCAACACGGCGAAGTTCGATGTTGGCACCGCGTCGCTCGACATCTCCGTCGCCGGGACCTTTGGCAAGTACACCGATATGCTCACGCAGCCGCGGGTCATGCAGTTCGGTCTGCGCTACGAATTCTGAGCCGCGGCACGCGGTCACCTCACGGGCCGCCCCTCACCGGGCGGCCCTGGGGAATTCGCGGATTATTCCTCGGTGCTTTACTCGCTCATGGGCGGCGGGAGGAAGTCGTAGTCGAGGATCATCTTCTCCTGCAGCGCCATCAGGTGCTGGCGCTCCACCTCGCGCACCTCGGGGCGTCCCGCCAGGTTGTTCAGCTCGCTGGGGTCGTTCTCCAGGTCGAACAATTCGAGCACCGGGCGCGGATTCTGGAAGTAGGCGCGTTCGTGCTCGGGCTTCAGCTTGCCTT
>Ga0315277_10007834_pt1 | contig 13799 bp, 12 predicted proteins | sample YL17G05_15_MG_FD_203695 | JGI IMG/M metagenome (GOLD analysis project Ga0315277, IMG submission 203695) | Sediment microbial communities from Yellowstone Lake, YNP, Wyoming, USA - YL17G05_15 | ecosystem: Environmental > Aquatic > Freshwater > Lake > Sediment | place: USA: Wyoming | collected...
TCAAACGAAGCTCGCCTTGGCAACTAAAGATAACAAAAATCCTCGTTTTGGTGTAACCTTTTCCTGGAACCTAAGTCTATATGTACGAGCCCGAGTGACCAAGGAGATTCGTGGAACCGACATCTGATAACCGGCTGATGGAAGAGGTCAGGGACGGGAAGGTCGAACGCCTGGCCATCCTCTTCGAAAGGCATCATGTCATGCTCTTCAATTTTTTCCTGAGGCTGACCGGAAACCGCAGCCTGAGCGAGGACCTGGACCAGGATGTCTTCTTCCGCATCCTCAAGTACCGGAAGACCTACCACGGCGAGAGCAAGTTCAGCGTCTGGATGTACCAGATCGCCCGCAACGTCCATGTCGATCATCTCCGGAAGCACAAACAGGAGGTTCCGCTCGACGAGCAGTTCGAAGAGCCGGTTGCCGCGGAGCCGCCGGCCTCTGAACGGATGAGCGCAGAGGTCGATGTGGCCCTGCTAAAAAGAGCCCTCGACCGGCTGCCTCTCCGCAAGAGAGAAATCCTCCTACTCAGCCGGTTCCAAGAGCTGAAGTACCGGGAGATCGCCGAACTGCTAGGCTGCGACATCGGGTCAATCAAGTCAACGATCCACCGGGCCATCAAGGAGCTCGGGAAAATCTATTTCGAGCTCCAGGGAGGGACTTCCCCATGAAATGCGAACAGATCAGAGAAAGATCGGCCGACTATTTGGCCGGCGAGTTGGACGACAGATCCCTGGCCGAGGTGCGCGCGCATCTGGCCGGCTGTCCTGCCTGCCGGGAGGAACTGGAGGTCCTGAGCGCCCTCTGGACGAAATTGGGCGTTTTGCCCAAAGAGCAGCCCAGCGGCGCTCTGCGGAGCCGCTTTTACGAGATGCTCGAAGCCTACAAGGAAGGCCTGGAAAAAGAGCGGGCAAAGCAAGGGCTTGGACAGACTCTGTCTAATTGGCTTGGGCGGTTCGTGCCCAGGAAGCCGGCCTATCAAATCGCGCTCTCCTTCGTGCTCATCGCCGCCGGCCTGGGTGGGGGTTTTCTTTTGAGCGTGCGCTCCCGCTCGGCCGCGCGGACCGAAGTGGCCGGTCTCAAGGGTGAGGTCGACGACATGCGCCGGATCGTGGCCGTTTCGCTCCTCAAGCAGGCCTCCCCCAGCGAGAGGCTCATGGGAGTGAGCTGGAGCGCCCGGATCGACCGGCCGGGAGATGAGATCATCCAAACCCTGCTCGAGACTTTGAACCGCGATCCCAACGTCAATGTCCGGTTGGCCGCCGTGGACGCGCTCTATCTATTCTATGATCATCCGGAGGTCAAAGAGGGGCTGATCCATTCTCTCGCCGGACAGACCTCACCCCTCGTCCAGCTGTCGCTCGTCAACCTCCTGGTCGAGATCCGGGAAAGGAGGGCCGTGGAAGCTCTAGAGCGGCTCATCCAGGACCAAAATCTGAATCCGAAAGTAAAGAAACGCGCTGAGCTGGGGCTGACCCAGCTCGGCTGATCAATCTAACAATGAAACAGAGGAGGAAACTATGAAGACGATCATCAGACTCGCAGGAATCATGATTCTCCTGTGGGCGGCAGGCTTGGCGGACAATGCTCAAGAGAGCCAGGCCGACCATGCGGTGGTGAGCTTTTCCAACCCGGCCAAGCCCGGCACTGTGGAAGTGGACATCAGTGAAGGAAGCATCACCGTCCGAGGCTATGAGGGCAAGGACGTTATCATCGATTCCCGCTGGAGGGAGAGGGTCCTGACCAAGGAAGAACAAGAGCAGGAAGCCGCCCAGGGTGAAGAGGGAGAGGAGCTGGACCAGGAAGAGCTGGCCAGGAAGAAGGCTCAGGCCGAAAAGGCCAAGGGCATGAAAATGATCGAGGTCGAGAGCATGGGGCTGACCATCGAAGAAGAGGAGAATGTCATCCAGGTGAATGCCCAAGAGGGAAAGAGGGCTGTGGACCTGATCATCCAGGTTCCATTTTCGACCTCGCTCCGGCTGTCGTGCCGCGATGACGAAAGAGGGGTGACGGTGGACAGAGTAGACGGGGAGATCGAGGTGGAGACTAGCGACGGCCCCATCATCCTGACCAACGTCTCCGGTCCCGTGGTCGCCGATTCCTCGGACGGTGAGATCAAGGCTACCTTCGGAAAAGTGACCCCGGGCAAGCCCATGTCTTTCAGCGCCATGGATGGCGACATCGACATCACGCTGCCCTTCGACGTCAAGGCCAGCCTGAAGATGAAGACCGAAGAGGGGAAGATCTTCTCTGATTTCGATGTCCAGCTGACTCCGAGCCAGCAGAAGAAAGAAGAGGACGAGCGCAAGGACGGGGGAGGCTACAGGGTTTCCTTCGAAAAAGTGACCCTTGGGCTGATCAACGGCGGCGGGGTGGAGATTCAGCTCACCGCCTACGAGGGGAACATCTACGTCCGCAAGGCCAAGTAGGACAGCTACCGCGGAAAATCCAGGGACGGCTCCCCTCGGGGAGCCGTCCATTTTTTTTCAAGCCCATTATTCCGACGGCTGCAGAGTCCTCTTGATCAGGGAAAGGTCATACCCCTTGCTCGCGATCCGCTGCAGCAGGTCCTGGTAAAGAGACTCCTCTATTTGGGGTGTGCGACAGAGAATCCAGAGGTATTTGAGTCCCGGGTGTCCTACCACCGCGTACTGATAATCGGCGTCGAGCTCGATAATCCAGTAGTCCCCCTTAAACGGCCAGAAGAACTGCACCTTGAGCTTGGCGTTAGTCTTCTTATCTACGACCCAGGCCTTTCCCTTTGCTTCCTTCAGTTCGCCGTCGAGAGTTTTCTTCCGGCATTTGTTCAGGACGGCGATCGCTCCGTCGTCGCGAAGGGTGTAGGTGGCGGTGACGGCAACGCAGTCCTTCTGGAAGCGCTGCGGGATGGTGGCAATTTCGTACCAGGTCCCGATGTAGCGATTCAGGTCGACATAGGGGACCGCCTGGAGCGGCCTATCGTCGGCTCTTAGCTGACTAACAAGAGCTATCAATAATCCCGTAAGAACAAGAATATACCTCATTCGGTTTTTTCTCCTTTCTTCCCTCTTGATCAAACGCAAAATCCATAAAACAAGATTATCCATAATAGCATGCCGAGGCAAGGCCCGGAAAGATGGCTTTTCCAGTTGACAATGAAGGTGTATGATATTACACTCATCGGTGTAATTATTGACAATGATTTCCCTCCGGTCACAAGTCGCCAGAAAAATTCTTAACTACTTCTTCATCAACCCCCAGGAGAGCCTTTACGTGAATGAGCTATCCAGAAAGCTCGAAGTGGACAAAAGAAATCTGGTTAAAAAACTGAGGGAATTTGAACTGGCCGGAATTTTGAAAAGCGAAAACAGGGGAAATATGAGGCTCTATTCCATAAATCCTGGTTTCTCTCTGTATAAAGAATACGAGGTAATTGTGCTCAAGACGATTGGCCTTGAGGGGAAACTTAAAGAGGTCACAAAAGAAGTTCCTGGAATAAGGGAAGCTTATTTATACGGCTCCTACGCTCATAATCAAATGAATGCCCACAGTGATATAGACCTGCTGCTTATTGGAGACCACGATATCGTCGCTCTCCAGAAAAAACTAAATAAGCTCCAGAATGAGATTGACAGGGAGATTAACTCCGTCAGTATAGGTACGGCCGAATTCAAAAGAAGACAAAAGAAAAAAGACCCCTTTATCATGGAGATTCTCAATAACAAACATATCAGGCTCAATTGAAAAAACGGCACAAATCCTTGGTGATGGCTCAATTGAAACTCTGGGAAATGTGATGCGGCAGAAAAGAAACTTAGACTTCTATGCCGGCGGAATTGAGGTGACGGAAAAGGAATGCAGAGATTATATCTCATTTGTAGGTAATGTGTTAAAGAAAGTTACGGAGGCTATTCGGATAGACTAAAAACTGCTTTTGTCCAGTGCTGTTCGCAATTGCCGAGGCGGAGGTTAGGAAATGACTAGAAAGCTAACGGCGGCCGGCTGTCTGGCAGCCCTTACGGTCCTTCTGACCTTAGCAGTCCAGCAACAAAAACAAACCCAGGATCTCTGGAACCCCTTCCAGTTCTTCGTCGGGCAATGGGAAGGAACCGGCGAAGGCCAGCCGGGAGTCTCTCATGGCCGCCAGGAATGGGAATTCGTGCTCGGTGGGAAATACCTGCAGGTCAAGAACGAGTCTCGGTTCGACCCCCAGGAGAAAAACCCCGAAGGGGAAGTGCATGAGGATTGGGGATTCCTCAGCTACGACCGGATGCGCAAGCTTTATGTCTTCCGGCAATTCCATGTCGAGGGCTTTGTCAACCAGTATGTATGTACGGGGCCCAGCGCAGAGGGAAAGACCTTCGTCTTCGACAGCGAAGCCATCGAGAACATACCGTCCGGCTTCAAGGCACGGTTGACCTACCGAATCCTGGACGAAAACAGCTTCGAACAGACCTTCGACCTGGCTCCACCCGGCCAGGAAATGGCATGCTACTCGAAGGGCACGATGAAAAGAATAAAATGAGAATCGAGGGCCGCCGGCGAGGATTCCGGGTTCTCCATGCGCTGTTTACCTTGCTGATGATGGGCCTGGGCGCTGATTTATCGGCGCGCGCTGTAGCGACGGGCACCCCGAAAGAGGTCTCGCCACCCTATACGGTGACAGTCCGGCTCAAGGTTGAATCACCGTTTGTCCCCGACGGCCGGCACAGCTTGGCCGAGATTTCCTTTAAGGTCTTCTTCTCCTCCGTCACCTTCGAATTCGATCCCGAAGAAGACCCGCTGTTGGGCCGCTGCCAGGTCAATGCCGACAAGGGGAAAGGCACTTTCTCCAAGCTGACCCTGAACGACATCCAGAAAGGCGAGGAACGCCTTCAGCCCCGTTTCCTTAGCGCCAGGCCCCGGGAGTTTTCCGCCGGCCTGGCGATCGAATCCGAACCCATGGCCGAGGATGAGGCGGCCGCGCGGTCCGGGACAGCTCCCGACAAAGTGCGGTTGAGCTTCTGGACCGAATGGGAGGCCACGCCGATCCGGTGGGGGTCGGAGTTCGGGTCAGCAAGCCTGCCCGACTTCAAGGTCGTTTTCGAAGTCCCGTTCCGCGCGCTTCTCCATGGAAAGCCGTTCTCCGTGACGCTCCCTTACGAAGGCCGCTATCCGGAAGATACGGGGACCTGGAAGATCGAGGCCCGGCCGCGCAGGTAGGCGATCATCTTGGGAACGACCAGGGGCACGACATCAGGCAGCATGCGGGGCATCAGGTTGTCCATGACCTTGGGCATTATTTCGGGCATCTGCTCGGCCATATAGTCGGGCATCGGAATTATGGCGCCTACCCTCTCCAGCATGGTCGGCATCACCTTGGGCATCATCCCGGGCAGGAGCTTGGGAAAGAGCACCGGGAAAACTGGCTTCATCAGGGTGAACATGAAGCCTCCGACCGGACCCAGCTTGCCGACCCCCCTCATCATGGCACCCATCCCGAGGGGCATGGCTTTGAGCATTTCCGGCCACATCGTGTCCATCAGGTCGGCGAACCCCTGCGGCGTCATCAGGGCGATCATGCCCTCGAAGACCTTCCACTGCCGCGATACTTCCGGGCTCGGGTCGGCGAATTTCTTGCCCAGCGATTCGCAGGCAAAGGCGGCCAGGTCGCGGATCTCGACGGGTGTATTTTTCTTCTCTTTGGTTACGCGGAGTTGGAACTCGCAGCAGGGACAGAGCGCCAACACGGTCCCGGCGCCCACGGCAGTCGCCTCAGCCAGGCGCATCTCGCCGATGTCGTGGGCGACGAGCGGATCCTTGATCAGGGTCAGGACGCTCCCGCAGCAATGGGCTTTATCGTGGTTGTAGCTCATCTCGACGAACTCCACTCCGGGGATCGCCTTGATGACATCGCGCGGCGGCTCGTAGACATCGGAAACCCGGCCGATATGGCAGGAATCGTGCCAGGTCACTTTCTTATTAATCGCTCCGGGGAAGCGGAACTCGCCCGCTTTGATTTTCTCCGCGACGAGCTCGCTGTAGTGCTTGGCCGTGAGGCCGAACTCGAGGCCGAGCTTGGCGGCCCATTCAGGATAGACATGGCGCCACATCATGTCGCAGGCCGGGCAGCTTGAGACGACCGTGTCCGCGCCCGCGGCCTTGACCGCGGCGATATTTTTTTTCATTGTCTCGGCGAAAATATCCCACTTGCCGGCGACGAGCATCGGCGTCCCGCAGCAGTTCTCGACATTGCCCAGGGTGGTGAAGTCGACGCCGGCCGCGTCCAGAAGGGTTACCGCGGCCTGGCCGATATCGTTCTCGACGTAGGACACCGTGCAGCCGCCGAAGTAGACGTTTTTGGCCTTTGTGCCGGGTCCGTGCTTGGCCTTCATCTCCTCGGGCAGCCACTGAGTGCGGTTCTTGCGGTATCCCGCCCAGATATTTCCCTCGGCGACGGTCGCCGCGGCCATCATTTCGAAGGGCGGGAAGGTCATTCTTTTGTCTTCGTGGATGAGCTTGCCCCGGAGCTTCATCCAACTCGGCTCGATGGGCAGGGCCGCCGAGCAACGGTAGTTGCAGAGCTCACAGGTCGTGCAGACCATGATCGTATCGACCATCTTCTGGTCCCAGTCCACCCGGCCTTCCAAGTACTGGCGCAGCCAATACCACTTGCCGCGCGGCGACTGGCTCTCCCAGCCGCGGCCGTAGAACTGGTCGCACTCGTCGATGCAGTAGCCGCACTGAGAACAGGCATAGGCGTACCAGGCGACATCTCCGGGAATGCCGCGCTTGGACCCATCGAAGCGCTCGCCGACCCGGGTGATCACGGTGTTCCCGAACGCCCGAACGGCCGGTTCGAAAATCCTGACGAATCCGAGCGCCCGGCTCACCATGTTGGGCGCAATGACTTTCCCCGGATTGAGGATTCCTTTCGGGTCGACCTCTCTCTTGAAGGCCTTGAGGCGCAGCGACCGGTCCCGGCCCAGGATCTTCTTGGCCTTGCGGACGAAATACAAGCCTGTCGAGTAAGGACGGCCGCCGTGTTTTTCGGCGATCTTGATGATGGAAAGAACCAGGCCGAAGACGAAGTTGTAGCTGAACTTGCGCTGGTCGCTGGGGATGAAGCCCAGGATGACGGCCTCAGGTTTCCCGTCACGTCCTTTCTTTACGATGACGCCCTCTTTGACCACGGGCAGGTTGATCTTCTGCTCGATCTCCTCCATGACCGCGCCCAGCTCTTCAAGGGGGACGACGACTTCGGTCGGGACGAGAGAGGGCCCGAGACGCTTGACGATCATCAGCTTGAACCGGTTCTCCCACTCATGCTCGGCGATGGCCTGACTGAGGACTTCTCCCTGGCAATCGTGGAGGATTTCGGGAAGAACGGGGACGATCTTGTCGCGGTCGGAAGCGCGGTAAGCCAGGACGGCGATGTAGGCGGCCGGCAGGATGACCTTGTGTTCGGCGGGATGGCCGAGGTGCATCCGGACCGGAGCCCGGTTCTTCATCTCCGCCATCCGCGGGTTGATGAAGACGAGCGACCAGAGCGGCAGCTTGCGGGAGATGAACTCCTGGAAGACCGTGGTCAGCTTCCGGGCGTCGGGGCAGGCGATGGCGGTCAGGCCGAGGTCTGTTTTTTTCATCACCCGCAGGGTCACTTGACTGATGAAGCCGGTCGTCCCTTCGGCGTCGGAGGTGAGGTCGATGTCCTTGCCGGTGAGCTCACGGACCTCGCCGCTGGGAAGGACGAGGCGGGCGCTGACGACGTTCTCGGCGAACCATCCGTACTCGTAGGAGCCGATGCCGGCGCCGCCCTGGGCCAGCCAGCCGCCCACCGAAGATGACGGATAGCTCGTCGGATAGAGGCGGATAGTCAGCCCAAGAGGCTCGAGCTTGCGGTCCAACTGCTCCCAGGTAATGGCGGGCTCGACGGTCACTGTCTCCTTCGCGGCATCGACCGCCTGGACATCCTTCATCCGGTAAAAATCGACAACGATCCCCTTCCGGATGGGGATTATTCCGCCGTAGCCGGAAGAGCCCTTGCCCCTGGGGACCAGAGAGATTTTCCGGGCCGCCGCCCAACGGAGAAGGACCGCTATCTCCTGTTCGCTCTCCGGCTGGACGACCGCGTCGGGAACGGTCCGCCCGACGATCGGCTTAAACAGGCCGGGGACGGCCGCGATATCGTGTCCATAGAGAAGCCGTTCGGTCGGGCTGAAATTGGCCCGACAGCCGAATTTCTCCTCCAACCATTTCCTGTCGTTCTTGCTCAACCGGCTCATGGGCTCACTCCAATGTCGGACGTTTTCACAGAAGGCTCATCATTAGGATAGCTGTATCTCTATGGCGATGAGGGGAGAATCCCGAAGAAAGGTCGCCTACCTCCGCCATCCAAAAACTGCCAGTAAGTTTATATATTTTATATGTTTGCTATGAATTGGTCAAGAATCCGTCACCACGGATCTCTGCTATGACGAGTGATTTGGGAATGAAAAAGCGACCTCTCAGGTTCAGCCTTCCCGGAGCGTTTTTCGAGGGCAGCCGCTCTTTTCTGTGTTGATCAAGGCGAGGGGGAGTCCCTCAGAAAGCCCTCCGCAGCGTAGCGGGCACGGTTCCTATCGGCTTGCCGAGAGGAGAGCGGAGCGAGGACAGGGAGCGGATTTTTCTCGCGGGGAAAAATGCGCGTCTTTCGGAGGGACTCTCCCGAACCTTTCATGGGGGCGTAAAGGCTTCTTCCCGAAGGGTGGCCCGCTTGATCCTGTCTTCGACCGGGTTCACCCCGATCCCCAGGCCCTTCGGGACCTTGATCGTTCCGTCCCGTTCGAGCTCAATGGGCGGGTCGATCAGGTCCTCCTTGTAATACCGCTTACTCGCCGAGAGGTCGCTGGGCAGCTTGAAGTTGGGGAGAGAGGCGATGTGGAGGTTGTGGGCCCGGCCGATGCCCGATTCCAGCATCCCGCCGCACCAGACCGGGATGCCCTCGCGGCGGCAGACGTCGTGGATCTTCCGGGCCTCGACCATGCCCCCGACGCGGCCGACTTTGATGTTGATGACCCGGCAGCTTTTCATCTCCAGCGCCTGACGCGCCGTGTCCTCGGAGATGATGCTCTCGTCCAGGCAGATCGAGGTCTTCATCTCTTTCTGGAGGCGGCTATGGTCCCAGAGGTCATAGGGCGGAAACGGCTGCTCCAGCAGGAGCAGGTTGAAGGCATCCAGCATCTTGAGGCCGGCCTTGTCCTTGAGGCTGTAAGCGCCATTGGCATCGGTCTGGAGCAGGATGTCGGGAAAGTGCTTCCTCACCTCCTTGACCACCTCGATGTCCCAGGCGGGCTTGATCTTGAGCTTGATCCTCCGGTAGCCCTCGCCGATGAACTGCATGATCCTTTCCAGCAGTTCGGGGATAGAATTTTCGATTCCCAGGCTGACTCCGACCTCGATATCCAGACGCGTCCCCCCATAAAGCTTGGCCAGAGGAACGCCCGCCTTCTTCGCCTGAAGGTCCCAGAGGGCGAGCTCCAGCCCGGCCTTGGCCATGGGGTGGCCGCGGTATCGCCTGGCTTCCCGGTAAAACTCCTCCGGCCTGGCTAGATCCTTGGAAAACAGCAGCGGGATCAGGAAGTCACGCAGGATCAGCCAGGCGGTCGAAGTCGTTTCGTAGCTGTAGGAGGGCGTTGCCGAGGCGACGACCTCTCCATACCCGCACAGGCCTTCGGAGTGGACCTTGACGATGATGAATTCCCGGCCTTCTTCGCGGCCGAGGCTCGTCTCGAAGAAGCGCACGTACGGAAGGTACAACAGCGCCAGCTCAACCCCCTCGATTTTCATCAGCTCCTCCTCTCAGGCCAGACGGACGCCTTTTTTCCTGGCGATTTGCTCGTAGAGACTAATGATCTTCCAGGCCATGCCCTCGGCTGAGAACTTCTGATTGACGACCTCGAAACCCCGGCCGGCCAGCCGCGCGGCCAGCGCCCGATCGCGATAGAGCGTCAGCACGGACTGGGCCAGGGCCACCGGGTCCCGCGGCGGGACAAGGAGGCCGGTCTTATGGTTGATAACGACCTCCGGGATGCCGCCCGTCTCCGTGGCCACCACGGGAAGGCGGCTGGCCATGGCATCGAGGAGCGACGTCCCCAGCCCTTCGAGATGCGAGGACAGGACGAACAGGTCGAGCGAAGCGAGGATGCGAGGCACGTCCTCCCTGAACCCGAGGAAGAAGACGATGTCCTCGACACCCAGGTCGCGCACCTGCCGGTCCAACTCCATCCGCAGAGAACCTGTTCCGACCACGATGATTTTGATCTTGGGCGACTGCTCTTTCAAGATCTTCGAAGCCTGGATGAGATAGGTGTGACCCTTGTGGTCTTCAAGGGCGGCGACGATCCCGACGAGGTAATCGTCCGGAGCGAAGGAGAACTCGCGGCGCAGGAAGTCCCGGGAGGTCACTTCGCGAAAGGGCGAAAAATCGATCCCGGACGGGATGACAGAGATAAGAGAGGACGGGATCCCCGAATCAAGGAGGACCTTCCGTACTCCCTCGGAGATGGCGATGATTCCATCCACATCCCGGGTGTATTTTCGCTGCGAAAACCTATTGTCTTTCACCGGAAAATCGACCCGCCGGGAGATGAACCGGAGGGGGACTTTGGCGCGCCGCGCCGCCGCCGCGCCAAGGGAGACCGCGTGGGCGTCGTGGAAGTGGACCAGCCGGCAGTCGTGGCGTTTCATCGCCCGGCTCAGCCGGAAAGCGGCCCAGAAATCGGCCTCCCCCCGCATCCGGACAGGAAGGACAGGAATCCCCTCGGCGGCCGCCTTTTCGTGCAGGGGGCTGTCCGGCTGGACGACGAACCGGACCGCGTAGCCTTTCCTCATCAGTTCTCTGACCAAGAGTAGGGATTGTCTCTGTCCGCCCCGCCACTCCCGGCCGGAATCAATATGGAAAAGGCTCAATCCGCTCCCCTTTCTTCCAGATTTCCTTCAGCTTGGCGTAGCGGACAAAAACGGCGTAGCCGGTGAGGACGGAGATGACCAGGCCGGAAAAACCATCCTGGAACCCGCGCTTCCAGAAATAGGCCCGGACGAACCGGAAAAACGGCAGCAAGACAAGGTGGTACCAGCGAGCCTTTTTCTTCGTGGCGTAAAGCTTCTGGGCACCCAAATCGGAGAAGGTGTTGATGCGGGCCAGATGCTCATGAATGTTCCGGTAGGTGAAATGGTGGATGGGGCCGCACAGTTTCCCGATCGCGCCTTCGACGACGAGCCTCTCGTGGACGTACTCGCCTTCCCAATGGGCCTTGGCCTTACGGAAGAGCCGGAGTTTGCGGTCGGGATACCAGCCGGAGTGGCGGACCCAACGCCCCAGGTAATAAACTTGCCGCGGGATGGAAAAGGCATCGACCTCGGGCTCGGCCGCCCGCAGGTTGAGGAGTTCCTTCCGGAGTTCGGGCGAGACGCGCTCGTCGGCGTCGAGCGAAAGAATCCAGGAATGGGCGGCCTTGTCGTTGGCGAAATTCTTTTGCTCGGCGAAATTGGTCCAGGCCCGCTCGAACACCCGGTCGGTAAACCTCCGGGCGATCTTGATCGTCTCATCGGTACTGTGGCAGTCGACGACCACGATCTCGGAGACGGCCCCGGCCAGGCTTTTCAGGGCGTCCTCAAGCCGGCGCTCTTCGTTGTAAGTGATGATTACGGCGGAAATCTCCATCGCGCTCATGATAGCACAGCTTGACATTCAATGATAAGATAAATCATCATTCTCGGGATGAAAGGGAAACCGCTCTTCCTCTTCATATTCCTCCTGTTGAGCGCTCTCCTGAGCAGCCATCTCCTCTTGTTCTTCCAGGTCCGCGGGTTCAGGATTTCTCATCATTCCTTCAAGCCATCGCCCGTGTCGCTCGTCCTCCTCAGCGTCCTGATTTTCATCATCCTCCTCGCTCTGTGGGCGCTTTATGCGCGGGCGGTTTCGCGCCTCTTGGCCCGGAGGGAGTCGGAGGTCCTGGAGCAGGATTTCTTGAGCTACCTGCCGCTGCTCCTGCTCAGCCTCACACCCCTGACGCTGCGGCACTATATCGCCTCCGCCGACCTCGGGACGCGGCTGAGGCTGTTCCTCCTCGCCATCGCCGTCGCCATCGTCTATCTCAAGGCCGTCCAGGTCAGACGCTGGAGCGAAACCAAGGCTCCTTTCTGGCGGGCCTGGAGCCAGAAGTTCACTGCCCTCTCGTCTCAAAAAAAGATCACGGTCCTCTTCCTGGGTTCACTCCTGGCCTTCAATGCCGGGACGCTGCTTCTGGTGTCGGAGGGGGTTACCTTCAGCGGAGATGAGCCGCATTACCTCCTCATCGGCCACAGCCTTCTCAAGGACGGGGATTTCGACCTAGCCAACAATTACGAACAGCGGGATTATGCCGGTTTTATGATGTTCGAGGGCAAGATCGAGGCCCATGTCGTCCCCGGCGCCAAGCCCGGCAGCCGCTATTCCTTCCACTCTCCTGGAGTTGCCTTCCTGATGCTCCCCTTTTATGCCCTCAGCGGCTTGATCAAAGGCCGGGCCCTCGTCTTTTTTATCCGCCTGGGCATGAGCCTGTGGGGCGCCTTCTTCGCGATCCAGGTCTATCTCTATGCCCGGAGCGAATGGCCCAAAGACGACCTTGCCTTGAAGCTCTGGTCCCTGACCAGCTTTACGACGCCGGTCTTTTTCTACTCCATCTATATCTACCCGGAGATCGTCGTCGCCGCGCTTTCCCTGGCCGTCTTCCGGATCCTCCGTTTCTCGCCGACGCTCACCTGGAAAAAGGCGACGGTCTGCGGACTTATTCTCGGGTCTTTTTTCTGGTTCCACGCGCTGAAGTACATCGCCCTGTTCATCCCGCTCTTTCTCTACGGCCTCTGGGTGCTGATGAAAAGACTGCAGCCGCGCCGGACCATTCTCTTCTATCTGCTGGCTGCGGCGGCCGTTATCTTTCTCTATCTTCAGTTCCAGCACGCCCTCTACGGGACCTATTCTCTCTCCACCGTCTCTTGGGCGGCTCAGATGACCGATACGGGCGAGGAATTCAACCGCTTCGCCAAGGCCCTCCTCTTCAAGATCCCCTTGCGTGACCGCTGGGAAACGTTGGCCGGGTATTTTCTCGACCAGCGCGACGGCCTCTTCTTCTACGCTCCGATCTTCTTTTTCGCCCTCTTCGGCGCCGTCGAGATGCTCCGGCGAAAGAGGAGAGATTTCTGGCTGCTGCTCGGGCTCGTTGGGCCTTATGTGCTCCTCTCCGCCTTTCTCACCCAGAGGACCGGGTATGCTCCGCAAGCCCGGCCCCTGGTATCCGTAGTCTGGTGGCTGACCATCTGGCTCGGATACTTCCTAATCTATAACCAAAAAACCATTCTGTCCTATGTTTTCAACTTCGCCGCCGCCCTGAGCTTTCTTTTTGTCCTTCTCCTCCTCAAGACGCCGTTCAACCTCTACCAGGAGACGACTCGTGGAACGAGGGAGAGAGGAGGAGGACTGTTTTTCGACCTGGGCAATCTCCACTTCCACCTGACCGACTTCCTCCCTTCCTATATCAAGTCCGGGGAGGGGACCTGGCTTCCCAACCTCATCTGGCCGGCGATCGTGTCTCTCCTCATCGGGGCCTATCTCCTCAGCAAAAAGCGGCCCCTCACTCTGAAAGCCTCCAATCACACCCTTCTTGCCTGCGCCGGAGTAGCCGTCTTTTTTGTCTGGATCGTTCTGTATCCCCGCTTAGTCCTTCGCCAACCGACCTACACGGCGCTCGGCTCGGGGAAACCGGTAACCTTCTATTCCCTTTCGCGCTCGGCTCGGATGACCGAGCCGGGACGGTTCCGGCTGC
>Ga0315277_10007835_pt1 | contig 13798 bp, 12 predicted proteins | sample YL17G05_15_MG_FD_203695 | JGI IMG/M metagenome (GOLD analysis project Ga0315277, IMG submission 203695) | Sediment microbial communities from Yellowstone Lake, YNP, Wyoming, USA - YL17G05_15 | ecosystem: Environmental > Aquatic > Freshwater > Lake > Sediment | place: USA: Wyoming | collected...
AAGGGCGATAAGGTTTGGACGATCGGGCCCGACGCCAAGGTCATCGACGCCCTCAAGCTCATGGCCGATAAGCGGGTCGGCGCCCTCGTCGTCGTCGAAAAGGGCTGCGTCGTCGGCGTTTTTTCCGAGCGCGATTACGCCCGTAAGGTCGTCCTCGAGGGCAAGACCTCCAAGGACACCCCGGTCAAAGACATCATGACCTCGCCCGTCTACGGCGTCCGCCGGGAGAGCACGGCCGAGGAATGCATGGCCCTGATGACGAACAAGCACATCCGCCACCTTCCGGTCTGCGAAAACGACAAGCTCCTCGGCGTCGTCTCGATCGGCGACGTCGTCAAGTCCATCATGACCGAGCAGAAGATCACGATCGAGAACCTCCAGAACTATATCATGGGCAAGTACGTCTGAGACTCCGGCCGCCCAGAAAAAAGCGCCATCCGTCCGGCTTGAGACGAGTCCCCCCAGCCTGCAATCCCCGATTCGCAGACTTCTCGGCAAGCGCGAGACCGGGGCTGCTTTCCGAAATCCAAGATTTAATCCGCGCGCGGAAATAAACTCTTGACAAAGGGGAAGGTTGGCTTATTATTAAACTGTGAAAACTGATAGAGTTTTTTCAGTTTCCAGGCGGACCGCGGCCCCGGACGGGTCCCTCAAGGCCCGCATCGTCGAGGCGGCCCGGGATCTGTTCTTCAAGTCCGGGTTCGTCCGGGTCAGGGCCGACGACATCGCCGCCAAGCTCGGGATCTCCAAAGCGACCCTCTACAAGGAATTCGCCGGCAAGGAGGAGATCCTGCGGGCCGTCGTCGGCCGGACGGTCGCCGAGATGGCGGCCGCCGTCGAGGCCATCGCGCGCGACGACTCCCGGGACTTCGTGGAGAAAACGATCGCTTTGATGGCCTTCCTGAAGTCCGTAATCTCCCATCTGCGCGGCCCCCTGGGCCAGGATATCGAGCGGTACGCGCCCGCTATCTGGAAGGAGATCGACGAATTCCGCCGCAAGATGATCCTGGCCAACTTTAAAACCCTCATCGGGGCCGGCGTTCGGGAGGGCGTCCTCCGCGGGGACGTCGACCGGGACGTCCTCGTCCTGATGTGGGTCACGCTGGTCCAGAACCTTCTCACGCCCGAGATGATCGTCCGTCTCCCCCGCTCGGCCGATGTCGTCTTCGAAATCATGATCAAGGTCATCTTCGAGGGTTTGCTCACCGACAAGGGCCGTCAAAAATACATCGCCCAAAAGGGGCCGCTCACCGCCCTCAAAAAGGAGGTCCGTCCATGAAAGCCTTTTCTCATCCACCGCGCCCGCTCGCCTGGGCCGTCCTCGCCTGCGGCGCGGCCCTCGCCCTGACGCCGGCCTGCCGCAAGAGCGACGACCGCGGCCTCATCAGCGCGACCGGAACGATCGAAGCCGTCGAGGTCCGGATCTCCTCCAAACTCCTGGGCGAAGTCAAGGATATCCTGGTCGATGAAGGCGCCCGGGTCAAGCGCGGCGATATCCTGGCCCTGATCGACCAGGCCAACTTCGACTTCCAGCTGAAGCAGGCCGAATCGAACATCGACCTCGCCCAGGCCCAGGCCGACCTCGTCCGCAAGGGCGCGCGGAGCGAGGATATCCGGCAGGCCGAGGAGGCCCTTAAACAGGCCGCGGCCGGCCGCGAAGTCGCCCGCAAGGACGCCGAGCGGACGCGGGACCTCGCCCTCAAGGGAAGCGCCACGGCTAAGCAGAAGGACGACGCCGAGGCCCGCTTGGCCGTTGCCGAGGCCCAGTACGGCCAGGCCGCCGAGCTTCTGAAAAAAGTCAGGACGATCACCCGGCCCGAGGATATTCGTTCGGCCGAAGCCCGCCTCGCCCAGGCCCGGTCCGCCGCCGACCTCTTCCGCAAGACCGTCCTCGACTGCACGATCACCGCCCCGGCGGACGGCGTCATCACCCATCGTCTGGCCCAACCCGGCGAATTCGTCATTCCCGGGACGGGTCTGCTCATCTTGAGCCGTCTCGACAGCGTCCATGTCATGATCTACGTGACCGAGAAGGAGCTGGGCCGGGTCCGGCTGGGCGACTCCGCCGAAGTCCGGATCGACTCCTTCCCGGACCGCTTCTTCCCCGGCAAGGTCACCTTTATCTCGCCCGAGGCCGAGTTCACGCCCAAAAACATCCAGACCAAGGAGGACCGGGTCAAGCTCGTGTTCGGGGTCAAGATCGAGATTCCCAATCCCGACGGGCTCCTCAAGCCCGGCCTCCCGGCCGACGCCGTTATCCAAACCCGGCCGGCCTCCCCCCCGACGGTCGGAGGCGGCCGATGACGGAGGCCGGTCCCGCGATCGAGACGCGCGGCTTGACCCGGCTCTTCGGAGCCCTCCGGGCCGTGGACGGCCTCGACCTCAGCGTCGAACGGGGCGAGATGTTCAGCCTGGTCGGGCCGGACGGAGCGGGCAAGACGACGGCCATCCGGATGCTGTGCGGAATTCTCAAGCCCAGCGCCGGGAGCGCCGCGGTCCTGGGCTACGACTTGTCCCGGGAGACGGAGGCCGTGAAGAGCCGCATCGGCTACCTTTCCCAGCGTTTCAGCCTCTATGGAGACTTGACCGTCGACGAAAACATCGAGTTTTTCGCCGAGATCCACGGCGTCCGGGACTTCCGGGCGCGCCGCGAAGAGCTTCTCGAGTTCACCCGGCTCGCCCCCTTCCGGGGCCGCCTGGCCGAACGGCTCTCGGGCGGCATGAGGCAGAAGCTCGCCCTGGCCTGCACCCTCATTCATAAGCCGTCCCTCCTCCTCCTCGACGAGCCGACAACGGGCGTCGACCCCGTCTCGCGGCGGGAGTTCTGGAAGATCCTGTCGAGCCTGCTCAAGACGGGAATGACTATACTCATGACGACGCCCTACCTCGACGAGGCTGAACGGTCGTCCCGGGTCGGTCTCATGAGCGAGGGGAAACTCCGGGCCGCCGGCACGCCCCGGGACATCCAAGGCCTGATGAAAGGAAAAATCCTCGAGATCGTGAGCTCCGACGTCCGGAAAGCCTTCCACGCCCTCCGGCCTCTCAAAGGGCCGAACGAGGTCCAGATGTTCGGGGACAGGCTCAACGTCATCGTCGGGGACGCGGCCCGCGAAGCGCCCGCCCTGGCCGCCGCCCTCAAGCGGCAGGGCGTCGAGGTCCTCGACTGGCAGGAAGTCCCGCCCTCCCTGGAAAACGTTTTCATCATGCTGACTCAATCTCCATCGACGGAGGTCCGCCATGATCAAGTTGGGACGAGCTGAAAAGGCATCCTGGACGCTCGTCGTCCTCGGCTTCCTCGCCTTCCTCGCGGCCGCGCCGGCGCCCGGAAGCGGCGCGCCCGCCGCCGACAAGAGGACCCTGACTTTGGACGAATGCGTCGGCCTGGCCATCGAGAATTCCAAGGCCCTCCATGCCTCCTCCCTCAGGGTCGAATCGGCCCAGGCTAAAACCAAGGAGATCAACGCGGCCCGCCTGCCGTCCTTCCGGCTCGGCGCGAGCTACACGAGGTTGAGCGAGGTCCCCCCGTTCGAAGTCACGCTTCCCTCCTTTCTGTTTTCGAAGCCGCTGAAGTTCGAGGTCTCCCCCGTCTTCCTCGACAACTACAACCTCAGGCTCTCTTTCGTCCAGCCCCTGTTCACGGGGTTCAAGCTCAAGAGCGGCGAAGAGGCCTCCCGCTGGGGCGAGATGGCGACCGAAGAAGATTACGCGCGCGACCGGGTCGAGCTCGTCTTCTCCGCCAAGAACGCCTACTGGAACCTGTTCAAGGCCCGGGCGCTGGCCGCTGTCGTCGCCGAAAACGTGGGCCAGGTCCGGCGCCACCTCCAGGACGTCGAGAATCTTCTCGGGAGCGGGCTCCTGACCCGGAACGAAGTCCTCCGGGTCAAAGTCCAGCTCTCCCAGGTCGAGATGCTGCGCATCGAAGCCGACAACGCCGTCGAGCTCGCGTCGCTCTGGCTTAAGAGCGTCATCGGAGTGCCCCTCGATCAGGAGATCGAAATCCCGGCCGAAGCGGCGGACACAGAGCCCCAGACGCCCGCCGCGTCCGAGCCGGCGACCTGCGACGAATGGGTTCGCAAAGCCCTCGAAAACCGGCCCGAGCTCAAAGCCATGGATTATCGAGTCCGGGCCGCCGAGTCGGGCCTGGACGTCGCCCGTTCTTCTTGGTACCCTCAAGTCTTCCTCGCTGGAAATTATAGCTTCGCTCGGCCTAATCCGCGGATCCTCCCCTCGAAGGACCGCTTCTACGACACCTGGGATTTCTCGGTCTCCGTATCGATGGAGCTCTGGAACTGGGGCATAACCTCCTACCAAACCGCCCAGGCCAAGGCCCAAATCGCCCAGGCTCAGGACGGGCTGGGCCAAATCCGCGACGGCGTCACGATCGAGGTCCGGAGCGCTTGGCTGGCTCTCGATGGGGCCGGTCGCAAAGTCGCGGTCGCCGCCGAATCCGTCTTCCAGGCCGATGAGAACCTCCGCGTGACCCTGGACCGCTTCAAGGACGGCATCGCCCTGAACGCGGACGTCCTGGACGCCGAGGTCGCCCTCCTCCAGGCCAAGACGGCTCTAGCCCAGGCCCAGGCCGACCGGGCGATCGCCCGAGCCCGGCTGGCCAAGACGGCCGGCGAAGTCCGCTGAGGGAATGGAAACAAGAGCCATGGCCGAACCGACCATCGACGTCCGGGACCTGACCAAGATGTTCGGCCCTTTCACGGCCGTGGACCGGGTCAGCTTCACGGTCGGCCGCGGCGAGATCTTCGGATTCCTGGGCGCCAACGGCGCAGGGAAGTCGACCACGATCCGGATGCTCTGCGGACTGCTCAGCCCGACCTCGGGGACGGCCCGGGTGGGCGGCTGCGACATCCGGACCGAGCCCGAGGGCGTCAAGCGCCGGATCGGCTACATGTCCCAGAAGTTCTCCCTTTACGACGACCTGACCGTCGAGGAGAATATCGCCTTCTTCGGCGGCGTCTACGGTCTGACCAGGGACCGGATCGGCCGGCGCATGTCCCGGGTCCTCGACATGGCCGGCTTGAAGGGCCGCGAGCATAGCCTGGCCCGGGAGCTGGCCGCCGGCTGGAAACAGCGGCTGGCTCTCGGCTGCGCGATCCTTCACGAACCGGAGATCGTCTTTCTGGACGAGCCGACCGGCGGGGTCGATCCCGTCATGAGGCGCCGCTTCTGGGAGCTCATCAACGGACTCTCGGAGGGGGGCGTGACCGTCTTTGTCACGACCCATTACCTCGACGAAGCCGAGTACTGCAACACGATCCGCCTCATCCACGACGGACGGATCATCGCCGGCGGCAGCCCGCGCGAGCTCAAGACGTCCGTCTTCGGCCACGCCGTCTTCGCCGTCGAGGCCGACAACGTGATCGAGGCCCTGGAAGCGTTCCAGTCCGAGCCGGACGTCCTGGAAACTTCGATCTTCGGCGTCACCCTCCACATCAGCCTCAAAGACGCCCGGGACGGCGAGCCGCGCCTGCGCCGGATGCTGGCCGGCCGGGGCCTCCGGGCCCGCCGGATCGCGCGCATCATGCCCTCGCTCGAGGACGTTTTCATCCACAAAGTCGAGGAGGAGCGCAAGAAAGGAGCAAGGCCGTGAGCGGGACCCTGGACCGGATCCGGCCCGTGGTCAAGAAGGAGCTGCGCCAAATCCGCCGCGACCCGCGGACGCTCGTCCTCCTCCTGGCCATCCCCGCTTTTCTCCTCATCATGTACGGCTACGCCCTCAACTTCGACGTCAAGCACATCAAGCTCGTCCTTTGCGACCAGGATCAGAGCCGGACCAGCCGCGAGTTCGCCGGGATCTTCTTAGGTACGGAATATTTCGACCTGGTCGGAACAATCCAGGACGCCGCCGCCCTCGACACCCTCATCGACCGCGGGGAGGCCAGGGCCGGGCTGGTCCTGCCGCGCGGATTCGGGAACGACATCGCGGCCGGCCGGTCGCCGGCCGTCCAGGTCCTCCTGGACGGCTCGGACCCGACGACCGGCGCCACGGCGATCGGCTACATCAACACCATCGCCCTGACCTATTCCGTCCGAGTCGTGACCGGCCGTCTCGACCGTCTCGGAATCAGCGGGACGGGGCTTCCGATCGACCTCCGCCCCAGGGTCTGGTACAATCCCGAGCTGCGCAGCGTCCGTTTCCTGATTCCGGGGTTGATGGCCTTCATTCTGATGACGGTCGTCGTCGTCTCGACCGCCTTCTCGGTCGTCCGGGAGAAGGAACGGGGAACGATGGAGCAGATCCTGGTCTCCCCGCTGCGTCCGCTGGACCTCGTCGCCGGCAAGACGATCCCCTACATCTTCATCTCGATCGTCTCGATCCATGCCGTCCTGTTCGTCGCCGCCTTCCTTTTCGACGTGACGATTAAGGGGAGCTACCTGTGGTTGCTGGCCGTCATGCTTCTGTTTCTGATCGGGGGCCTGGGGTTGGGCATTCTCATCTCGACCATCGCCCGGAGCCAGCAGGTCGCTTTCATGATGGCCATCCTCCTGACGATGCTTCCGACCTTCATCCTGTCCGGGTTCGTCTTTCCGATCCGGAACATGCCCGCGGCCATCCAAGCCGTGACCTACCTGGTCCCGGCCCGTTACTTTCTGAGCGCCCTGCGGGCCATCCTGCTCAAGGGGGCCGGGCTCGGGGCTTTTTGGGACCAGCTCGTCGGTCTGCTCGGATTCGCGGCCCTGATGATCGCGGCCAGCGCGATCCGGCTTCGCCGGGGAGAGGGCTAAGGCGCGGCCATGCCGATAATGTCCATCATTCACAAGGAATTCGCCCAGATCCGGAGGGACCGCCGGATGGTCTTCATCCTGTTCGCGGCGCCCGTCCTTCAGCTGATCCTGTTCGGATACGCGGTCAACCTCGACGTCCGGGATATTCCGGCCGCCGTTTGCGACCTCGATCGGAGTCCCGAGGGCCGGGAAATCCTGGCCGCGTTCACCAACTCGGGCTATTTCACGGTCACGGCCCGGGTCGGGCGGCTGGAAGAGATCGACAGACTCATCGACAACGGCCGGGCCGCCCTGGCCATCGTATTTCCCCGGGGATTCGGCGACGACCTCCGGGCCGGCCGGCAGGCCGCCGTGCAGATCGTCGTCGACGGGACCGAAAGCAGGTCGGCCCTGATCGGCCTCAACTACGCGGCCATGATCATCGGACGACAGAGCCAGAAGCTTCTGCTCGAGACGATCGTTCGCCGCCTGCCGGCCGGGGCCTTCGAGCCGGGGCTGGTCGATCCCGCAATCCGCGTCTGGTATAACCCCGAACTCCGAAGCCGCACCTTCATGGTCCCGGGCGTTCTGGCCCTGATCCTGCTCATGATGACGATGATGCTGACGTCGATGGCCGTCGTCCGCGAGAAGGAGATGGGGACGCTCGAACAGCTCATCGTGACGCCGATCCGGCCCTGGCAGCTCATCCTGGGGAAGCTTCTCCCCTTCGTCCTGGTCGGCTTGGCCGACGTCACCCTGATCCTGGGTATCGCAACATTCTGGTTCCGCGTCCCGCTCCGGGGAAGTGTCCTGCTCCTCTACGGGCTCAGCCTCATCTTCATGTTGAGCACGCTGGGCCTGGGGCTCCTGATCTCGACCGTATCCCAAAACCAGCAGCAGGCCATGATGACCTCGGCCTTCACGATGATGCCCATGATTCTCCTGTCCGGGTTCGCCTTCCCGATCGAAAACATGCCCGGCGTCATCCAGGCCGTGACCTACGCCATCCCGCTCCGCTACTACATCGTCGTCATTCGGGGCATCTTCCTCAAGGGGGTCGGGATGGCCGCCCTCTGGGACGAGGCCCTGGCTATGCTCGGGCTGGGTGCGGCCCTGCTGGCCCTGAGTGTGGTCCGCTTCCGGAAGAAGATCGAATGAGGGCCGACTAATAAGCGAACTTGCTGAAATAGCTCCAGCGCGGGTAGTCGCCGCTGTAGAACCAGATCGTGTTGACGACGGCCAGCGGGCCGGAGGGGAAGGCTTTGATCTTTGGCGGAATGACCATCGCATCCTTCTCGAGCGTGAAGCTCTGGGCCTTGAGCGCGACGGCGCCGGTCAGGGCGTTGATGGAATAAAAGCAATACTGCTGTTCGTATCGGCTGGTGCCTCCGTCTCTCCGCCCGGAACCGCTTTTTTTCCAGTCGTTGATGGTATGGGCCCGCGAGATGAACAGCGTCCCATCCTTGGCCGCCGGCGGAGTCCAATAATCGTCCGGATATTCGGTTTTAGCGGCCGGATCATAGGCCAGCCTGTGGGTCAAGCCCGGAACGGAAATTTTACGACTCTTCAGGAGAGTCCCCGTTGCATCGATCCTGTTCAGGCTGAAACTGTAGGTGAACATATCCTGCTTCCGCTGGGCCTCGGCTATCTCTTTTTGCTTCTTCAGAAAGAGGAGCTGGTCGGAGGCCGAATTGGGATAGGGCGTCAGCCACATATCGCCGTAGGGCCCCCAGCCGGGCGTCATGTCGGACGCGATTTCGTGGGCAACGGCCTTGTGGACCGCATCCGCGCCGACGGTGTAGACGAAGGCTTTCTTTCTGAAGATGTCCGCATCTTTCCCGGGGCTCTTCAGGAGCGTTGCTGCGACGGGGACGAGCCGGGACAGCCCGTTCCAGCCCGGAGCATATCCGACCGCGTCTATATAATCGCCGCTCTGGGGGAGCGGCATAAGGACGGGCTTTCCGATGAGGGCGCCATTCTGGCTGTTGATTTCTATAAAATAGACCAAGGATTTCCGTTGACCTTGACGGGAGTTATAGTGCAGGCTGGGAACGACGGCGAGGGAACTCCCTCGGCTGAAAGCGAAAAGATATTCGCCGCCGATATTGCGGCCGGCGGGAGTTTTGACCTTGAGGAATTCCTTCCAGCCGCCGACGACCTTTCCCTGGGAATCAAACTTGGCCATGGTGACGGTCGCCGTCTCCGACTCGGGACTGGAAATATAGACCTCGAAAAGGACAAAGACGTAGCCGAAGGGCGTGCCGGCGTCGACGCCGGCCGCGCCGCTCTCGAACCAGACACAAGCGACCGCCCAGGGTCTTCCTTTCCCGGTGGCGACGGTCTGGGGAGGGGAAACGGCGCCGGTGTTGGACATCTTGAAACTGACCAAGCTGTAATTTTCGGTACCCTTGCCCTGGTTTCCGGCAAAGGCGACGGCCGAAGTCTTGGACACCGGCACCCAGTCAACCCATCGACTCCCCGGCATGAATGCCGGGGAGTCGATGGGTTGACATTCATGCCGGCCTCCTACTTTTTTTTAATTTTCTTGGCGCGTCCAAAATCGATATCGTCCGGAAGCTCGTTGACATCGGCCGCCGCGTCATAGGGGAAGTGAGCCTTGAGCCGCTCCCCGGCCGCCGCAATGCCGGCGACCAGGCCTTCGCTGAACTCGCCCTTCCGGAAGCGCTCGGACAGGGCCGCGGCCAGCCCGTCCCAGAACTCCTGGCCGACCTTGGCGTGAATGCCCTCGTCGCCGATGACGGCGAAGGCCCGGCGCGAAGGCACGATGAAGAACAGAATGCCGTTCCGGACCCTGGTCTTGGTCATTCCCATCCTGACGAAGGCCTTCTCGGCGACTTTCCGGACCGATCCCCAGAAGAAGGGCGCGACCGAGACTCGGACCTCGCCCGACGTTTCGCGCTCGGCCGCCCGGATCGCTTCGCGAACCCGCTCGATGTCGATGAGCTTTGAAAGCTTGCGCCGCGTCATGCCTATCATTGCCGCCCTCCCCTACCAGGAGCCCGAAGCCCCGCCGCCGCCCGAACGGCCGCCGCCGCCCCGGAACCCCCCGCCGCCGCCTCCGCCCCTGCCCCCGGACAGGATGGAGAAGAGGAGCCAGAGGGCGAAGGACGGATTAGTGATGAACAGGATCAGGAAACCGATGACGGCCAGGACAATGAAGATCTTGTTGACGGCCGAGAGCGGCTTGGACTTGACGTTCTTACCGCCCTGGCCGGCCGTCCCGTCCTGGGGCCCGGCGATGGCCTCGAGCAGGCCGGCCACGGCCTCGCTTACGGCCCGATCGTTGTCGCCTGCCCGGATGCCCGGGATGAGGACGTCGTTGATGACGCGCCCGGCAACGATATCGGGGACCTCGCCCTCCAGTCCGTAGCCGACCTCGACCCGGACCCGGCGGTCCTCGGCCATGATGAACAGGACGAGGCCGTCGTCGAGGCCGCTGCGGCCGACCCTCCAGGACTTGAAGGCGCGAACCGCCCAGTCCTCGATCGGGACGCCGCCTGTCGTCCGGCCGATATAGACGAGAACCTGATGTCCGGTCGCGCGTTCAAAGGATTCGAGACGCCCGTCGAGATCGGCCCTCGTCGCCGCGGAAAGGAAACCGGCCTCGTCCGTCAGCCAGCGGCTGGGAGAGGCCGGGACCGGGGTTTCCTGGCCGAAAATCCCGGACAGCGGAAACAGAACGAGGACCGCCCCGGCCAGGGCCGTCAGAACGCGCGCCGGAGGCACGATTCGAAGCTCTGCCGGGCCCGATTAGAACTGGACCTTGGGGGCCGTCTCCGCGCCCGCCTGGGCCTTGAAGTAGGCCTTCTCCTTGAATTTCTCGCCGAAGAAACCGGCGACGAGGACGGTCGGGAACTTATTCCGCTTGGTGTTGAAGGCCTGGGCCGTCTCGTTGAACCGCTGGCGCTCGACCGTGATCCGGTTCTCGGTCCCCTCGAGCTGGACCTGGAGATCCCTGAAGTTCTGGGTCGCCTTGAGCTCGGGATATTTCTCGACGACGACCATGAGCCGCGACAGGGCCGAGCCCAAGCCGTCCTGGGCTTCCTGGAACTTGGCGAAGGCCTCGGGGTTGTTGACGATGCCTTGGTCCAGTTTAACCTGCCCGACCTTGGCCCGGGCTTCGGTCACGGCCGTGAAGGTGTCCTTCTCGAAGGCCGCGGCGCCCTTGACGGTCTCGACCAGGTTGGGGACGAGGTCGGCCCGCCGCTGGTAGACGTTTTCGACCTGGGCCCACTGGGAGCGGACGCTCTGGTCCAGCGTCACCAGCGAGTTATAAGTCCCGGCGACGCTGAAGCCGATGATGACGAGGAGCAGCACCAGGACGCCCAGACAACCGAGTAGGGTTTTGTTCTTGGCCATGGTCTGTGTTTCCTTTCCTCCGAAAATTCGCGACCCGAAGTCGGGTTTATTGTAGCGGGAACGCGGGCCGAATTCAATCCCCTTCACGGGATTCCACCGACGTTAGTCCGTGAAGCGAATTCCCCGCTTCGGGGACAGGCAGCAGCCTTGCAGTACTCAGGGCTTCCATGAGTGCGGTTTCGCAGTACCCATGAACCGGAAACGGTTCGTGGGTGCGCTCCGATGTTGGCGAAGCACAGAGCTGCTTAAGTCAAAGTGCGGAGCTTCGGTAGCGAATTCCCCCGCTTCGGGGACAGGCAGCAGCCTTGCAGTACTCAGGGCTTCCATGAGTGCGGTTTCGCAGTACTCATGATCCGGAAACGGTTCGTGAGTGCGCTCCAATGCCTGCAAAGGGTAGATCCCACGGACGTAAGTCCGTGGAGCTTCAGGAAATCGTTGCGGCCGGACCGCCTTTGATTTTATACGGGAAAGGCCGGGATTTGTTCATTTCCAGATGATCCTGTGTGCGACGAGGAGACGGAATCCGGCGATTACTTTTTTTGCGCGGCGCTTTTTTCGAGCTTGTCTTTAAAGACCAGGGCCGGCTTCCAGCCGGGGGCGAGCTCCAGGACACGACGATTGAGCTGCAAAGCCCCCTCCAAATCCCCTTGCCGGGCGAGCAGGACCGTCTTGTTGTGAAGGGCTTCGATGTTCGAGGGGTTGATCGTCAAGGCCCTGTCCAAGTGCTCCAGGGCCCGGTTGATATCGCCCAACACTCCGTAGACTCCCCCCAGGTTGGCTTGGGCGCCGTCCGAGTCCGGCTGGATCTCGGCGGCCTTCAAGTACCAGCCGAGGGCCCCCTGGAAATCCTGCCGGCGAGACGCCAAGTTGCCCAGATTCAGGCAGGATAAAAAGTCCTTGGGATCGGCGTCCAGCGCCCGGCGATAATGGCTCTCCGCCTCGGCGATCCGTCCCATCTTGTCGTAGATCACGGCCAGGTTGTAGTGAGTCAGGTCCTTTCGGTACTCGAACCCGGCCAGGTGGGGCGCGACCAGTGCGCCGACGATCCCGGCCCCGGCCAGGAGGCGCCGGAAGCCAAGCCCCTTTTTAGCGCTCCGCAAAAATTCGACGATGGGGACGGAAGCGAATAAAAGAAGCGGCGGAACAACGAGAAGCCGGTAGCGGGAGAACAGAAAAAAGACGACGGTCGAGGCCATCCAGGCCGGGATGAACAGCCAAACCGGGGCCGTCGTCCTCCAGGCGCGGCGCTTGAGAAACAACCCGGCCAGGGCCAGGAGGCTGACCGCGCCGAACTCGACCAAGGGAAGGCCAAGGATGAAGGACCGGCCGCGGACATAGTAATAATCGACCGCGTCCGGCCGCTCGTACCATTCCCAGAACATCCCCGACTTCTTGGCCGACAAGCGGAGGAAGGCACCCGGATTGTCGCGGGCCCAGCGCAGGGCCTTGTCCATCCAGTAGCGGGAGGATTCGGAAGGGGTCAGGGGACGGCCTGTTTCCTGCCGGGCGACGCGGATGGGCTCGAGCCGCTCGTATTCCGGCATCTGCTTGCCGGGGACAATCGATTGATACCAGCCGGTGGCGGCCGGGTTGTTGCCGATGTAGAAATTGACTCCGCCCTGGAACGTCGTGGGTAGGAAAACGCCCCCCACGATCCCGTTCCGGAGCGCGACCGGGAAGAGGACGAGAAGGAAGCCGCCGACCAGGGCGGCGGCGCTCCGGGCCCGCCGACCCCAACCGTCCCCTTCGCGCAAAGTCAACAGGACAAGGACGGGAAGGACGAGAAGCATGTTCTCGCGGAGGAGCGCGATGAGCCCCGCCGACAATCCCGCCTTAAACCAGGTCGAGGCCCGGCCCCCCTCCCGGGCCCAGGCCAGCGCCCAAAGAAGGAAACAGACGAGGACCACGGCCGGGGATTCCTTGAGGATCTGGACGTCATAGAAAATAAAGACTCCGTAAAGGGCGGCCAGACCGGCCGCCGCGAGGCCGTAGTGTTCGCCGAGAAGAAGCCGGCCGGCCCGGAAGAGGGCGTAGATCCCGGCCAGGCTGAAGAGGATCTGAAGCAGATAGACAGCCGCGTAGGAATGCCCCCAGATCTTATAGGTCAAGGCCAGCAGGTAGGGATAGAGGGGGGGCTGGAAGAAGAGCTCCCGGCCCAGCCAGTCGCCCTTCACGATCCGGCCGGCCCAACTGTCGTATTCCCAACTGTCCATGACCAGCTGGGCAAAGAAAGGTTGAGGCCGGACCGCAAGCCAATGGCCGGCCCTCAGCAGGCCGGCGACGGCCAGAATCACCAGCAAGACCGCGGGAATGCCCTTTTTCACGGCAACACCTCAGTCAACCCTCCGACTCCCCGCCTTGCTGTACTCACGGCTTTCGTGAGTGCGGCATGAATGCCGCCACTAAGCCGTTTCCGGCTTATGAGTGTTTCAAGGCGGGGTAGTGTCGGCGAACGGGTCTCGCGCCGGGGCGAGCGGCCGGAAACGCTATTTAGCGGGGGTGGATTTCTTTTCCTTCTTCTTGATTTTCTTCTTGAACTCGGAGCCGACGAGCTCGAGCAAGGCCATCTTGGCCCCGTCGCCCGAGCGGAGGCCGAGCTTGACGATCCGGGTATAGCCGCCTGGCCGCTCGACGAAGCGGGGACCGATCTCGCCGAACAGCTTGGTGACGGCCGATTCCTTGAAGAAGAAGGCCAGGGCCC
>Ga0315277_10007837_pt1 | contig 13795 bp, 8 predicted proteins | sample YL17G05_15_MG_FD_203695 | JGI IMG/M metagenome (GOLD analysis project Ga0315277, IMG submission 203695) | Sediment microbial communities from Yellowstone Lake, YNP, Wyoming, USA - YL17G05_15 | ecosystem: Environmental > Aquatic > Freshwater > Lake > Sediment | place: USA: Wyoming | collected...
CTGCCACGGGGGCAGCCCAAACCCAGGGCCTGGCAAGATCGCATCCCGGCTTGCCACCTGACGGCGCGGCCAGCACCGCCAGAGTCGCATAGAAGTACAGCGCTGTTGGAACTGTGAAGACCGAAAACTGGTGGCTTACCAGAGCCGCGGCCAATGCCGCTCCCGCGAACGCATGCCACCGCTCCCCCCTCCATGCCGCACACAATGCGAGCCCGCTTAGGGCCAGCAGAGGCGCCAGGCCGATCACGCCTTGCGCCGCCAGAGCGTCCAGGAACAGGTTGTGCGGAGATTCATGGTAGAAGTCCGGGAACGCTCTCTCCAACCCAACCGATTGGAAGCGAGGAAACTCTGAGGAATATGTTTCCGGCCCGTAGCCGGCAATCCAACGGTGGGACACCATGCTCAGGGAATCCCGCCACAGCAGGGTCCGCGCGCCTCCCAGCGGCTGTTCGGTAACGGTCCAATGGACCCGGCCGCGCAGCTTCGATCCGGGCGGCGTCAGGTAGAACACGGCCAGCGCCGCGAGAGTCATCAGGCCAGCGGCGATCGTCCGGGTGGTGATGCGCGGCCGCAGCCGGACCGCCAGGAAGACAGCGCCGGCCAGCAGCCCCAGGGCCGCTGCCCGCGTCCCGCTCAGCAGGATGGACAACGACGCCACTGCGCCGGCCAGGATGCCGAGAGTTTTCCACCACCGTCCGGTCTCGAGAGCGGCGAGCGCGCCGCCGAAAAAGGCGCCAAACAGCTCGTAGTTTGCAAAGTAGATGGCATGACCGAGGGTGGCGGGCGGCCGCACGATTTGCCAAGCCCCTTCACCGACGTGATAGGCGGCGGCAGGGATCCATGGGTCCCACCCGAAATACTGGGAGACACCGTAAACCCCGATCACAATGCCCGGCGCCGCAACCGCCCGCAACAAGGTCCGCAGCCGTGCCGGGTTGCCTGCGAGCCAGCAGGCCAGCAGCAGGGCAAAGCAGAGCATCGCCAATTGCGCCACCAGTCCGAAGCGCCGCCAGTTGGTGCCGCCAATGGAGAGAGCGGGAGCGGCCGCGAACGCCGTGGACAGCACGAGCGAGAGCGTCGCGGCGCCCAGCAACGCGCAAAACCAGCGTCCTCGACGCCCCGCCAGCAGGACCCGGCAACCGTTCCCGCGGAGGGCGCACCAGGGCAGCGCCAGCGCGGTTCCCAGCAGCACCACGACGAGCTTGGGGGTCACGTCGTAGTAGAACAGAAGGTGCGGCGCGATCACCAACGGCGCCAGTCCCAGCACGGCAGCCAAAATCACGCCCATATACGCTACACTAGCTCCAAACCCTGACTCCAGGGTGTCGCATGCCGGAACCGTTTGACGCTTACCAGTACGCCAGCTATCTGGGCCGGAACTGGAGGACCATCGCCCTCACTGGCGGTGTTGCCTGCGGCCTCTCTCTGGCCGTGAGTCTGCTGCTGCCAGGCAGGTACACGGCCACCTGCCGCATTCTGATCGAACCCCCTGCGGCCAGCGACCAGCGCGCGGCTCAGGCAGTCAGTCCCATCTACCTGGAATCGCTCAAGACCTATGAGCACTTTGCTTCGAGCGACAGCCTCTTTCTGGATGCGCTGAACCGTTTCCATTTGCGGGACGAGAGGCGGGGAAAATCCGTCGAAGGCTGGAAGCGGAGCGTGCTGGAGGTCGAAATCCCGCGCAACACGAGAATCCTGGAGATCCGCGTGACCTTGCCCGACCCCCGCAAGGCGCAGGCCCTGGCGCTCTACCTGGGACAGGAAACCGTCAACCTGAATCGCACGACCAACCGGGCGGGGGATGAGGAACTCCTCAAGGACATACAAAAGCAGTTCGATGAAGCCAAGGTCCGGCTCGAGCAGGCGGAGGAGGCCAGACACCAGATCATGGTTCGCGAGCCGACGGAGGGATTGCCAGCCCAGATCGAGTCTCTAGAGACCCTGCGATCCGATGTGCTGCGAGATCTTCTGGCCGCAGAGGAGCTGATCGCAGAAGACACGGAGCGTGAGCAGCGGCTGGCCAACGACCGCACCCGCGGCGGAGCTGAACTTGAGACATTACGCCGCGACCTGCCGCTCACCCGCGCGCGTGCGGAGGCTCTGCGCAGGAAACACGCGGAATTGGATCGGGACATCGCAGGGCTCCAGAAGCTGCTGGCAGAGCGGACTGCGCGCAGGGACCGGTATCTGGTGGAGCGCCAAAACGCTCAAACCAACTTCGAGGCGCTGGACCATCGGTTGCGCGAGGCCCGTGGAACTGTGGGGTTCCGGGGTGAGCGGCTGAGCATCATAGATCCCGGCATCGTGCCGGAGCGCCCCTCTTTCCCGAACACCCCTCTGAACGTGATCTTGGCCGCGCTGCTGGGCCTGGTGGGCTCGCTCGTGTACTTGAGCCTGGCATTCAGCTATGAGCGGCAGAGGGCGACTTCCGCCCGCCCGGCGCTCGTAGCGTCGAGCCAAGGCCGTGACGATTGATTGGTACAGGCTGCTGGCGGCGCGTTTCCTGCCGCCGGTCCTGCTGGGTGCTTACGCCGCGGCCGTCTCGGTCACACCCAGTCTGATGGCGGCCCTCATTCTGGCCTTCGCTCCGCTGGCGCTGGCGCTGTGCTGGTGGGCCATCCTCGCGCCCGGCCGCTGGCTGTTCCTGTTCTTCACCGCGGCCCTGCTGCTGCCGCCGCTGCCGATCGCCATAGGGGATTCCGGTCCTCATCCGGCGGTGGCGGTCGCGGCGGTAGGTTTGTTCACGGGCCTCCTGCACCTGCCTGATTGGCGAATCAGCCTGGACTTTCTGGGCCGCTCGCTGCTCATCTATGTGCTCATCCTGCTCGGCAGCGTGGCGCTGGCGGCGTGGTATTCCGGCCCTGTTCTGGCGAGCCACACGGCGGCGCGCGTGCTGTTGTTTGCGATATCGCCCTACGTTTTTTTCTACGCGCGGTGGGCGCCGGTGGATTCGTTCCGCCTGGTTCGCTTCATCTACTGGGCGGCGGCGGCTTCGGCTCTGTTCGCGTGCCTCGACTTCTATTTCCAGTTCCCGGCCCCGGCGGGCTACAGCCCGCAGTTTGTGTGGGTGGCCTCCGGAGTTTACCGGCGCGCTCAGGGGCTTTTCTATGACGCCAGCGCGCTCGGTAACTTGTGCGCGTTTTTTCTGGTGATGATTGCCGTGGCGCTGCTCCGGCCACGAAGCGACCGGCCGGTCTCGCGTTGGGCACTGCTGGCCGGCGGCGCGGTCTTCTCGACCGCCCTGATCTTCTCGTATTCGCGGGCGTCATTGCTGAACCTCCTGGCGGGTGTTGTCGCGTTGCTGGCGCTGGAGCGCAGGCGGCTGCGGCTGCGGCGTCTGGCCGGGATCGTGGCGGCCTGCGCGGCGGCCGGAACATTGGCTGCCTACGCCCTGCTGCCGGCCTTCGTGGGGATGTACTGGCTGCGGCTCCGGATGTCTTTCGAGTATTTCTGGTCGGCCACCGGAGCGGTTCTTACCGGCCGCCTGGCAAGCTGGGGCACCCTGGTCGAGTTCCTGCTCCAGAACCCGTGGCACCTGCTGCTGGGCGTCGGATACAAAACGCTGCCCTATTCGAATTTCATTGGTGAGCCGGTGATCGCCGACAATATGTACCTCAGCATGCTGGTCGAGACCGGGCTGGTTGGGCTGGCGGCATTGGCGCTGCTGAGCGTGGCCATTCTGCGGGCATCCTACCGGGCGGCTCGCAGCGACAACGCGCGCGCGTCGTTCTTTGGTACCTGGGTGTTTTGCTTCTGGACAGGCCAGCTCGTGCAGATGATGTCGCAGGACCTGCTGACCTATTGGCGCGCGCTTCCGGTGTACTTCTGCATTTTGGCCCTGGCGATGCGGGAACGCGATGAGAATCCTGTTTGTTGACCAATTCAGCGAACCGGGCGGCGGGCAGGGCGCGTTGTTGGACCTGTTGCCTGCGGTTGGCGAGCGCGGCTGGGCCGCGCATGTGGCCCTGCCGAGCGGCGGGCCGTTGCCGGACCGCGTACGGGCGCTGGGGGCGACCGTGGATACGATCCACTGTGGATCGTATTCTTCGGGACGGAAGTCAGCGGCAGACAGCCTGCGCTTCGCCTGGAACCTGCCCCGGCTGAGTGGCGAGATCGCGCGGCTGGTCCGCAGGTACCAGGCGGACCTGATCTACGTGAACGGCCCGCGCGTGTTGCCCGCCGCTGCGCTCACGGCCCGAAAGCGGGTCCCTCTGGTGTTCCACTGCCACGGCCGGATCTTCCAGCCTGCCGCGGCGCGACTGGCCGGCCAGGCCCTCCGGCTTGCGAACGGCACGCTCGTGGCGCACTGCCGGTTCGCGGCGGAACCTCTGGTTCGATACGTGGCTCCCGAGCGGTACGAGGTGGTCTACTACGGTGTGGCGGAGTGCCCGGCGGTCCGCGCGGCCCGACCACCCCTCGAGTGGCGAATCGGATTGATCGGCCGGATTTCACCCGAGAAAGGACAGGCCGAGTTCCTTCAGGCAGCGCGGCTCCTCGTTCAAGATGTCCCCACTTGCACGTTTGTGATTTGCGGCGCTCCGCTCTTTCCTGACGCCGCGGCGCTCCGATACAACCAGAGGGTTCGCGAACTGGCAGTCGGTCTTCCGGCCGAGTTTCTCGGCTGGCGGGACGACGTCTATTCCGTGCTGTCCAGCCTGGATCTCTTGGTTGTGCCGAGTGTCAATGAGCCGGGTTCGACGCGAGTCATTCTGGAGGCGTATGCGGCCGGCGTCCCGGTAGTCGCGTTCCCATCCGGAGGAATCCCCGAAATCATCGAGGACGGCAGGACCGGATTCCTGGTGCGCCCTGCCACCCCCGAGTCCCTCGCCCGGAGCTGTCTCGATCTGCTACTTGGTCCAGGCTCCCGACTGAAGGAGGCCGCCGAGGCCGGCAGGAGCGCCTGGCGGGAGCGATACACCCTGGCTCGCTACCAGCGGAGCATCCTGGAAGTGATCGAGCGAGCGCTCGGGTGAGGCGCCGGGCTTCCGATCTCCGAACCTCTTTGCATCGCTAATCAAGGAGTGTGCGCACTCGAGCGAGGACCTCCTCCAGAATCGCTTCTGGCAGAGTCTCCGCCCATTTGCCGCCTCGTTCTTTGTAATCGAGTGTTCGGACCTGGTGGCACAAAACAATTCCTTGGGCCCGCGTCCCGGTTGCGCTTAACGAGACGGCGAAGCCGTGCTCTCTGGCGAGCTCCCCACCTTGCGTGACCGGGCATACCAGCACAAGGCCGAAGCGGTTGAAGTCCGCTGGGGACAACACAAGAACGAATCGCTTGCCCCGCTGCTCCCGTCCTTTCGTGGGATCCAGGCCGACATGGAGGAGGTCGCCGCGATCCGGGACGCCGCGTTTCAAAGCGCCTCTCTCCCGACGGGACCCGTCTCCAGCCAGGAACGATCCCTCCGCTGGGGCGCCAGATCCGACCGCCGGCAACGCGCCAGGAGTTCGGCAAGCCTGTAGCGCGGTTTCTTCACGGGCTCTACGATCAGCCGGCCGTTTTCGACGCTCACCTGAACCCGTGAGCCGGCCTCGAGGTCAACCAGGCTCAGAATCTTCTTCGGAACGGCCATCACGATCGATCCGCCCAGGTTCCGGAGAGTCACCGTTGTCATGGCATACGCTCCATGTTATGGATAAGGATAACACGTTTTCCACCAGAAGCGCGACACGGCCATTTCAGGATTCACGCCCCCAGCAGCAGCTTGCGGAACAGCCACCCCGCCAGCATCGCGCCGCCTGCCGCCAGGCCCATCACCGCCGGGTAGCCGAAGTGCGCGTAGCCCAGGCCGGCCAGGCTGGCGGCCAGCGCCTGGGAGGAGAAGGCCACCAGGAAATTCAGGGCCGATGCGCCGCTCTGTTCGCCCGGCTTGACCCGGTTCATCAGCAGGCTGTACATGCCCGGCTCGCTCATCCACTGGAGGGCCACATAGGCCATGTAAAACGCGGCGGCGACCGGCGCCGCGGTGGAGCCGGCCAGACAGCCCAGCGCGACGCCGGTGGCCAGTTGCATGCCCGCGATGCCCGGCGCCAGCCCAAACCGTCGCAGAACCATGGGCGCCGCCAGGATGGCCACGACCTGCGCGAGTTGGCCTCCGGAAAACAGCGCGCCGATCCGCTCCACCGGAAGGTGAAGGTTACGGGCGAAAAAAGCGTTGAAGAACGGGTTGAAGGCGCCGGTGGCGAGATTCCAGACCGCCAGCACCGCCAGAAACCTTCCCACAAACGCACTGCGCGGATAACGCCTGACCTCGCCCGGGGCCGGCGGGATGCGCAAGCGGCTGGCCGGCCACAGCGCGAGCGCCGGAAAAACGCAGCCGAGGAGCAAAGCGGCCTGCTTGGCCGGGCCGCCCACCATGGCCGGGACGAAACGCGCGATCCATCCGGGCAGTGCACCGCCGGCCAGGCCGCCGAGAATCCCCAGCGCGATCGAGGAGGCGAAGAAGACACTGAACCCGCGCGGGCGCTTATCTTCGGCGGTGAGGTGCGCGATCACGGGAGCCACCGAAACCATATACAGCGCGAGGACCGCGCCGCCCAGGAAGGCGCAGGCCACCAGCGCGGGCGGGCTGCGGAGAAGGGCCCGGCAGGCCCCCACGCCGGCCGCCGAGAGGAAGCACAGCAACAGGGCACGTCGCAGGCCCCAGCGCCGCATCAGAAGAGCGGCGGGCAGAGTCGCGGCCACGCTGCCCGCGGCGGTCGCGCCGGTCACCAGTCCCAGGACTCCTTCGCCCAGGCCGGCATCCAGCAGATAGAGGTTATAGAGCAGCGCGAAGAGGAACGCGCCGAAGTTGAACAGGGACGCCGCCGCCATGAAAAGCCAGAACGGCTTCCCCAACCCCCCGCCGCGCTGAAGCCAGAACCGGCCGCGCCACAGGGTGGGTGTCAGCGCACGCCCGTGATGAATGGCGCGGTCGATGACGTGCGCGGCGTATCTGGCCTGTCTCCGCAAGCGAACCTGCCAGCTCACCTGCTCGTCCGGAACATAGGGCTCGTTGGGCGGAGGAAACCGCGCGGGCAGCAACCGTCGCCGGAGGACCTTCCGTCTGGCTGGCGCCGATTCGAGCAGGCAGCAGTGTAACCACAGCTCGTCTTTGTTCGGCCGGAAAAGCGCTTCCACGGGAGAGGCCGCGTACTTCTTGAACCACAGTTGCACGTCTTCACCGAGAGATCGCATCTCCTGTTGTGCCGCGCCGGCCAGACGGCAACCGAACCACTCCGAAGCCAGGCGGAAACAGACCGCCTCCAGCCGGCGGAGCGCGGCCGGGTGCAGTTCGCCCCGGGCGTTCCAGAACTCATCGTCTGCCGCGTGCGTGTCCAAAAAGTAGGCCAGTTCGTAGACGATGTTGGGCCGCAGACTCCCGCGCAGCCAGTGGCGAAGAAGGTGCAACGCCGAGTATCCCAAGGCGTCGGCGGGATGAAGCGCCGGAATGCGCTGCCCAGCCACACTTTGCTCGACACGCCGGGACCAGAATGGATCCACGCCCGGTGCGTCGAAGCACTCGGTCTCCGCATCCCAGAATCGAAAGTGGAGATCCACCGCCGGGGGAATTTCCGGGTCGAAGTAGTTTCCGCGCCAGCGCCACCCGGTCCTGCGGATCATAGCCGGCAGGTGATCCACCGGGAGCCTTTCCAAGCCGTGGACTGCCTTGTAGCCCAGGGTGAGGAGCGCATCCCGCGCCCGCAGCAGGTGGTCTTGCGGGCAGAAGAAATCGAGATCCCACTGCACCCGCAGGCGTGGATCGGAGGTGAACCCGGGCCACTGCGTGAGTCCCTTGAGCGTGAGGTACTCGACGGCCTCCGCCTCGAACGTCTCCGCGATTTCAAGGCAGGCGCTCTTGACCCGTTCGTACCGGCGACAGTTGTCCTGGAAGCTTTCCTCAACGCGCCGGCACACCCAATCGGGCAGCGCGCCGCGGCGAGCCTCTCCGAAGATCAGGGTTAACTGCATGCGGTCGCAAAACGCCAGCAGCGCCTGCCATTCCGCATCTTCGAGTTGTGCCAGCCCGCCGGTCTGGGCCTCGGAGAACCGCAGGGACGCGAGCAAGGCGGCGGCCCACTTGGGAATTCTCTCGTTCCGATGCCAGAGGTCTGGGGGCACTTAGAAACCGCATCGTAGCGCGAGTTGAACCCGGCGCGGCTCGCCGGTTACAAAGATCTTTCCAAAGAACGGGCCAAAGTCCGGGTAGGGCCCGGGAACTCCCCAGTTGGGATGGTTGAACACATTGAACCCTTCTGCCCGAAACTCGAGCGCCCGCGACCCGCGAATCGGGAACCGGCGGTGCAGGGCCAGATCGACCACGTTGTTCCCCGGCCCTGGCAGAATGTTCCGGCCGGCGTTGCCGAACGTATAGGGCCGCGGAGCCTGGAAGGCGGCGGTGTTGAAGAAACGCTCGATGGTGCGCAGGCTGCGCGGCAGCGCGAGCTTCTCTCCGGGTACGACCTCGGGCCGGTTGGGCGTACCGGAGTTGGCCGGATCGAATGCGAAATACACGGGGTTCAGGGGGGTCCCGTCCTGCAAGGTCACGATGCCGCCGAGCTGCCAGTTGCCTAGCAGCGGCCGGAGCCGGGTACGACCAGGCAGATCGTACACGAAGCCCGCACTGACGCGGCGGCCCACCTGGAAGAAGGACAGGCCGCGCTCCAGATGCAGGTTGCGCTCATCCTGTGCCCCGAAACTGTCGAACAGCCCCGGGATCACGCTGTCGGCATCGTCGATGGATTTCGACCAGACGAAGCTTGCCAGAAAGCCGAGGCTGCCGACAAACCGCCTCTCCACCTTGAGCTGCAACGAATGGTAAGAGGAGTTCGAGATGTGCTGCCGCTGGAAGATGGTTCCCAACTCGGGAAACGGCCGCAGCGACTGGAGGTCTCCGGGGCGCGGCGGAAGGTTCGCCCCTGTGATTTCGTGCAGCGGCGTGTTGAACCGCCGGAAACGTCCCAGCTTCGTTCCCTTGGCGCCGATGTAAGCGATTTCCGCCAGAACCCGCCACGGCAACAGGCGCTGCACGCCGGCCGCCCACTGTTGCAGGTAGGGGGTCTCGGCGTGCAGGTCGAGCCCGAAATAGCTCGGGAATCCCGTGCTGGCGGTTCGGGGGAATCCATCGCGCAGGGTGAGGATGGGCGGGAGGCTTCCGTCGGTGGCGTTGCGCTCGCTGCGGACACGGTTCAAGATCAGGTCGTAGGATTCCGAGGCGATCTCCGGGCTGAAGTAGACTCCGTATCCCGCCCGAAACACCGTTTCGCGGTTGCCCGAGAGTGCCTGGGGCAGGCGCACGGCCAGACCGGCGCGCGGCGCGAAGTTGTTGCGGTCCGGGGCCACTGCTGAGTGCGCGCGCACCAGCCTGGGAGCCGCGGGCAAGGTCGAATAGTCCAGGTTCAGCAGATTGCCGCGGGCTTCGCTGAACGGAGAAAGATAGTGGTACCGCAGGCCAAAATTCAGCGTGAGCCTCGGGGTGGCGCTCCAGTCGTGCTGCAGGTATCCGGCATAGCTGCTTTGCCGCAGGTAAGCCTGGGTGGTTCCGACGTTGCGGCTGGTGAACTGGGGAAAGCCCAGCAGGAAGTCTGCCAACGGATCGCCCGTCCCTTCGGCCGTTTGCGAACGTGCGGTGAACGCTCCGGTGAAGGTGTATTGTCCTCTGACGTAGCGGCTCTGAAGGTAGTTCACTTGGAAGCGGGCCCACTCGATGCCCAATTTCCAGGTGTGCCGTCCGCGGACGAATGAGACGCCGTCGGAAAGACTCCATGAATTGTCCCGTTGCACCTGCGGCAGGGTGGGCGAGTCGGTCACGGTGGAGAAAGTGGTAACCACAAACTGTGGCAGCCCGAACGCGAACGGGTCCGTGGGAGGGTCGCTGATCCCGAGTTCCCGAGCCACATTCGTGCGAAAAGCGCTTTCCGGCACATCCAAGATGCGGAACCGCGTGAAGGAGAGACGGGCCTCATTGATCCAGAAATGCCCGCTGGTCGTGTGGCCGATCGCGGCTTGCTGTGCCCGCAGGCGTTCGGAGGTGGGCAACTCGGGGAAGCTGGCCGCCACCCGGTCGCGGTCGCTGTTGATCGTATACCGTCCGAACAGCCGCCCAGTTCTCAGGGACTCATGATCGATGCGTCCGGAAACACTGTCGTTGATGCGCTGGCCCGGCGTCGCGTCCAGGTAGTTGCCGGAGCCGCCGCGGCGGTTCGGCAAGGGCTCATAGCGATCGAGGTATTTCCGTGCGATCGGATCGGTTCGTTGGGGCGGGATCACGTTGCCGGGAAAGGGCTGGCGCCTTCCGCTGGCCGGCTCCGGATTCAGGGGGTCGAAGATCGGATTCCCCCCGCGAAAATCACCGCTCCGCAAGGCCTGGTCCGGCACGAGGTTCAAAGACGATCTGCCGGCCTGGCCCCGCAGGCCCTCGTAGGTGGCGAAGAAGACCGTAGAGGGCAGCGGCAACGGGCCGCCGACCGAGCCGCCGAACTGATTCTGTCGGAACAAGGGGCGTGGCAGATTCGGGTCGTCGAAAAAGTTCCTGGCGTCGGTCGCTTGGTGGCGGAAAAACTCGAAGGCGCTGCCGTGCCAGGCGCGGCTTCCGGACCGGCTCAGCACATCCACCACGCCGCCGCCAGCTTGGGCAAACTCCGCCGATGGAAGGGAAGTCTGAATCCGGAATTCCTGCACCGCTTCCATGGGAGGGTTCACGGCGATCGCAAACGTGTTACGGTCCGTATTGTATGCGCCGTCCAGCAGATACGCGTTCATGGTGGAGCGGCCGCCGTTGATGGGAGGGTTCAAGGCAACGGCCCCACGAGGGCCTTCCTGCACGTCATTGATGACATCGTGAACGAACCCTCCCAAATGGCGGGGAATCGCCCCCGGACCCAGGGTGACCAGGGAGATCACGTTCCGCTCGGCGAGGGGCAACTCACGGATAGCAGAGTAGTCCAGCCGGTAGCCCACCGACGCATCCTCGGTCTGAAGCAGCGAGACCGCGGTCGAGACCGTGATGCTGTCTCGTTGGGCGCCCACCTTCAAAACAAAATCCAGCCGGGCCTTCTGGTTGATCTCCAGCACCACGCCCCGCACCACGACCGGCCGGAAACCTTTCTTCTCCGCGGTGACGGTGTGAGTGCCGGGCAGCAGCTCCTCAATCCTGTAACTCCCTTGCGCGCCGGTAGTGGCCGCCCTGGAGAATCCGGTCGCGTCGTGGCGTGCCGTGATCCGCACTCCGGGCGCCAGCGCCGAGGACTCGTCCCGAACGTCGCCCAGCAGCATGCTGGATGCGACCTGCGCATGGGCCACCGTCACAAGGCTCAGAAGCAAAACGATCAGCATCTACCCCCTCTCACCTGGCCCTCTAAGACGCGAGCGAATCCAGTTCCGTCACCGCGCTATTCAAGTCGCTGTAACGCAATTCGTACACCCCTGCGTCGATCAGATTCCGGAGTGAAGCCTTGTGCTCGTCATGGGCCGGCTGTTCAAACCAGGGGAGATCCTGCTCGAGCAGCCGCCAGGCTTCGTCTCTGGAGAACGGCAACAGCCGGGCCGGGCCATCCGTCCGCCGGTTCAGGAACACCAGGGCCCGCGCGCGGCAGTGATACCCCGTCGTGATGCCCGGCAACTCGGCAGTGTGCAACTCGATGGTCATCTTGCCGACCGGGTTGCGAGCGGCCAGGCGGCCGTCCAGTTCCGGCAGGATTCCCACGGCGGTGTCTCGGAAGTGGATCTGGTGCGGCTTCCCTAGCACGACCCTGTCGCTGCTCCTGCGCAGCAGCGAGCAAGCTTCGTCCGCAATGAAGGTCCAGCCGTGCCGTGCACAGGCGTAGGCCAAACAGGTCTTGCCGGCCCCGGAGGGCCCCGTCAGCAGCACTCCCTCTCCGTTGCGAGCCACGCAGCTGGCGTGAACCCGCGTCAGGTGTGAGTGCCACAGGATCAAATGGATGATGGTGTCAAGGTAGTAATAGCGGAACCAGTCCCGTTGGCGGGCGGTCGCCGCACTAATCCAGCAAAAGGCGAAGCGCTCCCGCAGGTCGCAGATGGCGAAGTTGGCCTCATCGGAAATGAGCGCCAGCAGGTGCCGCTGCGCCCGAAAAATCAAACCGGCAGGGCATGGGGCGGGATGGTCCTCCGCCACCGCAACTCTGACCTGGAGAACGGGATCGGGGAACAGTCGAGGGAATCCATCCCAGCCTTCCCGAGCCGCCTGCAAGACCTCCTCCGAGTTCGTCAACAGCTCGAGCCCAAAGCCCAACGGGCAGAGATCAGCTCTGAAAGGCAGTTCGACGTGGTACCGGAAAGGGTCGAACACCGTGGGCCCGGTCGCCTTCCCCTCTCGCGCCATTACTACAATTCTAATCCGGCGCGAGGCCATGCTGTGCGGCTGCGGTGGCACACCGCCGTCGGGCGCGACTACAATTGGGCCAAGAGGGCCATGCGGACCGCAATCATCCATTATTGGCTGGTGAACATGCGCGGCGGCGAGAAGGTTCTGGAATCGCTTTGCGCCCTTCTGCCGGAAGCCGACCTGTTTACCCTGTTTTACGATCCCCAGCGCGTGAGCCCCAGGCTTCGGGCGCGCAACGTAAGAGCGTCCTTTCTGAACCCACTCCGCCGCCACTACCGCTCCCTGCTGCCGCTGATGCCCATGGCGCTGGAGCACTTTGACCTGCGCGACTACGATCTGGTTATCAGCCACGAGTCCGGACCGGCGAAGGGAGTGCTGACCGCCGCGGCCACCCGCCACATCTGCTACTGCCACACTCCCATGCGGTACCTTTGGGATCTCTATCCCGCCTATTTGCACGAATGGACTGGCAGCCGCTGGAAACGCGCGCTGATGGCGCCGTTCGCCAGCTATCTCCGGCTCTGGGATTTCGCCTCGGCAGCCCGGGTCGATGAGTTCGTCGCCAGCAGTGAGAATGCCCGGAGCCGCATCCGCAAGACCTACCGTCGCGACGCGGAAGTCATTTATCCCGGAGTGCCGGTCGAAACCTTTTATTGGAAGGAACCCGAGGACTATTACCTGGTTGTCTCCGAACTGGTGGCGTACAAGCGGGTGGACGCCGCCGTGAGGCTCTTCTCCAAAACCGGGCGCCGCTTGCGCGTGATTGGGGAGGGACCGGAGTTCGGCAGGCTGAGGGCCATGGCAAAATCGAACGTGGAGTTTGCCGGGCGCGTGCCGGAGCAGGACCTGCGGGAGTCATACGCCCGTTGCCGTGCCTTGCTGATGCCGGGAGAAGAGGATTTCGGGATAACGGCGGTTGAGGCTCTGGCAAGCGGGAAAGCCGTCATTGCGCTGGGGCGCGGCGGTGTGTTGGAGATCGTTCCGGCGGAAGATCCGCAAGGAGGCGTTTTCTACCAGGAACCCAATGAGGAGCAACTCTCCGAGGCGCTTCGGCGTTTCGAGCGCATCGAGAGGGCCATTCATCCGCGGACGCTCCAGTCTGTTGCGGCCCGGTTTTCCGAGAGCGAATTCCGGAAAAAGTTCACTCGGGTTCTGGCCCGCTCCGGCCTCGCGACAGACTCGTCCCCTGGCCTCGGCTGAGTGCACCTCATGGTATGCCCAGCGCCCGCGCTTACGAAATTGGGCGCTACCTCACCGAGCGTGCGCAAACGTCGCTACACACTGGCGATGAAGACCGCCCACGTGCGGACTGGCGTGGCCGCCCGATGGCTGGATGTTATGCGTCTCCGGGGGCAACGACGAGAGCCGTGTGGATTTGACCGCTGCGCTGGTGCACGAGCCTGACTGGACGGTATGGAGTTTCAGCCGGGCTCCGAGGCGCGCGCTTACTCGAACCGCAGCGCGCGCATCGGCTC
>Ga0315277_10007839_pt1 | contig 13793 bp, 19 predicted proteins | sample YL17G05_15_MG_FD_203695 | JGI IMG/M metagenome (GOLD analysis project Ga0315277, IMG submission 203695) | Sediment microbial communities from Yellowstone Lake, YNP, Wyoming, USA - YL17G05_15 | ecosystem: Environmental > Aquatic > Freshwater > Lake > Sediment | place: USA: Wyoming | collected...
CGCCGAAGTGGTCCGGACGAAATAGTTCCTGCCGTTCTTCAGCAGCTCGACGGACTTGATCTTCACCGGCGACTTCAGGATGCCGTGGAGGTTGAACAGCGGCTTCTCCCAATCCGCGATGTAACGTTCTTCCTGCTTCTGGGCGCGCAACAGCGGCGCCGCGGCGCTTCCGAAGAACACGCGACGATTCATCTGCATGGCTTCCGATCTTAGCAGATCCCAGCCGGCGTCTTCATCCGGGGACCGCTCCGCTCTTCGGCATTCCCGGGGTTCAGGCCGCCGGTCGCGGGCTGGCCCAGTGTCCAAACCGTTTGTTTGCATTGCCCGGAGCGGCGGGCGCGGCGATGGCGCCGGAGGTCCCCGAAATTGCCCGTGGCCCGAATGCCGGGGTTTCGGGGCCTATCCCCGAGATTGCGGCGCTCGAATGGTTCGAACCGGGTCGGGTACCAGGACTATAATTGCTCGAACGCTGAGAGATTCTCTTGACCTGTTCCACTAAAAGAACATAGAGTATAGAGTGTCTCCATTTATGAGCGAGACTTTCGTTCGAGAACAGCGCAAGTTCCGCCGGTTCGAGCTGAAGTTGCCCGTCGAGGTGATCCGGGCCGGCGCCCACCGGTTGTCTCGCCCCGGGGAGACGCGCAATCTGAGTTCGGGTGGCGTGCTGTTTACGGTGCAGTCTCAGATGGAAGTGGGCCAGCCGATCGAGTATTTCATCACCCTGCCCACGGGATCCGGTTCCGACGAGGACGTGCGTCTGCGCTGCAAGGGGAAAGTGGTGCGGCTGGAGCCGCCGAATGGGAACCGCGCAATGACTTCCGTCGCGGCGACGCTGGAACGCTACGAGTTCATCCGCCACTCGCCGCACGATCTGGCAATGTTGCCGGCTTGATCTCGCGTTGGCGATCCCGCTCTTTTCCCGCCGCCAGGCCGCTTGTAAGCCCGCGGTATTTCGTGTAACCTAGAGAAGAAAAAGCGAAAGGAACGGCGCGTGAATCTCTCTCTGGGTTTTCCCGAGTTGCCGGCTCACCGGGCGCAGTCGGAACGCGCGGGGTTGGACGCGGCGCTGGTGCGGTTCCGCGAACAGATGGCCGCGCCGGAATCGCCCATCCGCGCGATCCAACATCGGCCCGTGCGCGAGGCTCAATGCGCGGGGATGCCGGAAGCACTGCCGGCGGCTCTGCGAACGGCGCTGGAAAAGCGCGGCATCCGGCAGTTGTACACGCACCAGGCGGAGGCGTTCGCGCGCATCGCCGCCGGTGGAAACGTGGTCATCGTGACGCCGACGGCCAGCGGCAAGACGCTGTGTTACAACCTGCCGGTTCTCGAGCGGCTCACGCGTGAGCCGGAAGCGCGCGCGATGTACCTATTTCCGACCAAGGCGCTCGCCGAAGACCAGTTGCACGAGTTCCAGGGCCTGGCCGAGGCGATGGGTTCCGGCGTCCGCGCCTTCACCTACGACGGCGACACGCCGCAGGACGCGCGCAAGGCCATCCGCGAACGCGCCAACGTGGTTCTGACCAATCCGGACATGCTGCACAGCGGCATCCTGCCGCACCACACCCGCTGGGCCAAGTGCTTCGAGAATCTGCGTTACTTCGTGATCGACGAGCTGCACTACTACCGCGGGGTTTACGGAAGCCACCTGGCGAACCTGGTCCGCCGGCTGAAGCGGATCTGCGAGTTCTACGGGGCGTCGCCGCAGTTCATCTGCTGCTCGGCCACCATCGCCAATCCGAAAGAACTGGCCGAGGCGTTGACCGAAAGCCCGTGCGAAACGATCGACTCCAACGGCGCGCCGTCGGGCGAAAAGTACTTCGTCTTCTACAACCCGCCGGTGGTCAACCGGCAGCTCGGCATCCGGCGCAGCTATCTGCACGAGGCGCGCCGGATCGCGCTCGAGACCATCGAGCGCGGACAGCAGACGCTGGTGTTCGCCAACTCCAGGCTGGCGACCGAGCTTCTGGTGACCTACCTGAAGGACGCCTGCGCGCGCGGGCCGCTCTCGGAGGAGGCCGTGCGCGGCTACCGCGGCGGCTACCTCCCGCGCGAGAGGCGCGAGATCGAGCGCAAGCTGCGCGAGGGCGATATCCGCGCCGTGGTGGCGACCAACGCGCTCGAGTTGGGGATCGACATCGGTTCGCTCGACGCCATCGTGATGGCCGGCTATCCGGGCACCATCGCCTCGACCTGGCAGCGCGCCGGCCGCGCCGGCCGCCGCCTGGCCCCCTCCATCGCCGTGCTGGTCGCCTCCAGCGCGCCGCTGGATCAATACATCGTCGAGCACCCGGACTACTTCTTCGGCTCCTCGCCCGAGCATGCCTACATCAACGCCGACAACCTCGAGATTCTGCTCAGCCATCTCAAGTGCGCGGCCTTCGAGCTGCCCATCCGGGACGGCGAGCGCTTCGGCCCGCATTCGCCCGAGAAGGCCGCCCAGCTTTGCCGCTTCATCGAGGAGCTTGGCTTCCTGCATCACTCGGCGGGCGCCTGGCACTGGACCTCGGACACTTACCCGGCCGACGCGGTGAGCCTGCGCGCGGTGACCAGCGACAACTTCGTGGTCATCGACACCACCGGCGAGCACCGCGTCATCGGCGAAGTCTCGTTTCCGGCCGCGCTCACCACCCTGCACGAGAAGGCGATCTACCTGCACGAGGCCCGGCAGTACCAGGTCGAGCGCTTCGACTACGATCAGCGCAAGGCCTACGTTCGCGCGGTGGATTGCGACTACTTCACCGACGCCATCGACTACACGCAGGTGAAGGTATTGGACCAGTTCGAGTCCCGGCCCGCGGGCCTGGCTTCGTTTGCGCACGGGGAAGTGAGAGTCAACCGGCAGGTGGTGGGCTTCAAGAAGATCAAGTTCTACACCCTGGAGAACGTCGGCGCCGGCCACCTCTCGATGCCCGAGCAGGAGATGCACACCACCGCCTTCTGGCTGCACTTTCCGGAGGCCTTCCTGGCGCGCTTCCCGGACCTGTCGCCCACCGAGCGGCAGAACGGTCTTGCCGGACTGGGCAACGCCCTGCGCGCCGTGGCGGCGCTGCTGGTGATGTGCGGCCCGCGCGATCTGGGCGTCGCGATGACCGAGGACATCGCCTCCGGCTTGCGGAGTTTCGAGCCCAATCTCCACCTCTACGACAACTACCCCGGCGGCGTCGGCCAGAGCGCGCCGCTGTTTCGTCTGGCCGGCGACCTGGTCGCGCGCACGGCGGAGCTGCTCGATTCCTGCCCGTGCGAGTCGGGCTGTCCGAGCTGCGTGGGACCGCCGGGCGAAATCGGCGCGCGCGGCAAGGAAGCCGCGCGCCGCATTCTGGCCGAGCTGCTCCCGGCCCGGTGAAGGAATCAGTCGCAACCCAGCGAGAACCCCAGCGCGGCGCAAACTTCCCGCATCCGGCCCGGATCGAGTTGAGCGACGCGCCGCCCCAGCTTGCGCTGGTCCACGGTCACCGCATTGTGAAGGTTCACCGCGCATGGTCCCTTCATCCCTTCCTCGACACCGATAACCACTTCGGACGGTACGCCGCGGATGGTGGAAGAGACCGGCGCAACCGTGGCCGTGGAGAGGTAGTCCAGAGCGCTCTCGCGCGTCAAGACCAGGACCGGCCGTTCCTTGTCCGGCGGCGAGAAGCGAACCATGCGAATCTCGCCCCGAGTCAGTCGTCGGGCCATGCCGCCTCCGCTTCCCACCCAACCATCTCCACGCCGCTCTCGCGGCTTGCCAGGTAGCCCGCTCTGTCACGCTCTTCGCGTTCTCTCGCGCGGAGACTGTTGAGATGGTTGCGGAGGGCGTTTCGGATGAGCGCGGATCGATTGATTCTCGCCCGCTCCGCCGCGCGGTCGGCCGCCTTCAAGAGCTTGGCGTCGAGCACAACCTGGATGGTCGGCATTGTTGACCCGACTCCACAGTATGCTCCACAGCCGACGCGCACATTAAATTGCGTTCAGATTGAAACCGCGCGCGCCCGCGCCGCATACAACGGGACGAGCGAGGTGAAAGACCATGAACCGGATTCGAAGCTTGCTCTTGTTGGCCGCGCTGGCGGCCGGCGGCGCGGTGGGCTGCTCGCGGCATTACCGCGCGCACATCCCTCCTCCGCCTCCGCCTTACGCGTACCGCGCCAGGGGCATGGCGCCGGGGCCCGGCTATGTCTGGGTGGACGGCTACTGGGTCTTCCGCGGCAACCACTGGCATTGGGTGAGCGGCCATTGGGTCCGGCCGCCGTATTCGCGCTACGGGCGCCGGTGATTCCCGGGCGTCGGCGGCGCAATCATTTTCACCTTGAAATGTCACTTGCGCAGCGCCCGCCGGGTCGCTAACATTGGTAACCGGCTGGTGTTCTCGCCCTCTGGGTCAGCCGCAAGACAACCGATGCCGCAAGTCCTCGAAATCCTCGACGCCGGCCCGCCGCCGCGCTCCGATACACTCTTCGCGCCAGACGCCGCCGAGGCGCTCTGCCAGATCGCGCACCAGTTGCGCCAGCCCTTGAGCACCATCGAGGCGATCGCCTACTACCTATCCATGACGCTGCCGCCAACGGAGAGCAAGGCGGTCGGGCAACTCGAAAAGATGCAGTTGCTGGTGCAGGAAGCCAATGTCATCCTCTCCGACGCGGTGCAGTACTTCCGCGCGGCGCCGCCGCATCCGGCGCGCGTCGATCTGAACGGCCTGGTCGCGGTTGCGGTGTCGGAGATGCAGCCCTGGGAGGGCCGGCCCCTGCACCTCGCCTGCGGCGAAGACCCCATCCCCGTTGAAGTCGACGCAGCTCAGGCTGTGCACATGGTGCACAATCTGCTGGGTTACTTCCGCCGGATCTCACCGGGCGCGGAGCCCGTCGAGCTTGCGACTTCGGCGACCGAATTCGAAGCCGGACTGACGATCCGTCTGACGGCGTTCGACGGCGCCGACGACGAGCTGGAATCGCTGCTCGAGCTTGAGCATCCGCACCTGGGTTCCGGCTCCGGGCTGGCCATGGCCAGCGTGCGGCGCATTATCGACGCCAATGGCGGGAGCATCCGCGCGCAGGCTCAACCGGCTGGCGGCATACTGTTGTCGATCACTTTTCCGCTTGCCGCCTGAGCCGCTGGGAGACCAATCGAAGCGCTTCTCCGGAAGCGCAGTCCGACGCCGTCACGATCACCGAATCGGCGCTCGCCAGCCAGCGCCCGGCCGATTCCTTCCATTCATCGCCCGCGACGAACAGGTAGAGATCCGGACGGAGAATTTCGACGATCGAGTTCGACTCGACGATCACGTTCTCGAAGCCCGCCATCAGGGCCTGGAGCTCCGGCGCCGCGGCGGCCAGACAGCCCTCGCCGGCGCGCAGCCACCAGGCTTCCCGCGCGCCCGCGGCGAGGAAGCGCCCTGTGTCGGTTTCGACGCCGGGGGTCTCGTGCCGCTCGAGTTTCCACTGGCCCGCGCCGTGGACGTGCCCGCTGACCTTGATCGCGAGCCAGCGCGCCTCGGGCAGCGCGCGGATCAGGTTCTCGATCAGCGAGGTCTTGCCCACTTTGCGCCCGCTGCCGCCAACCACGACGATCATTGCGCGCGCCCGCCGGCCTCGATCCGCTCGATCCGGCGCTTCAGCTCGGCGAACTCGCGCCTCAGTTCCGGCAGGCGGGCCAGGTTGGCAAGCTGCTCGAGGTGTTCCTTCAGCGGCCGCGCGGGGGTGCCCCACAGGACCTGCCCGCCGTGGACCACCTTCGAGCTGAGGATGCCGCTGCCGGAGCCGATGACGGCGCCGGTCTCGATGCGGGCTTTGTCGCCCACGCCGACCTGCCCGCCGATGACCGCGTAGTCCTCGACCACGACGCCGCCCGAAAAACCGGTTTGCGCGGCCACCACCACGTGCCGGCCGATTCGGCAGTTGTGCGCGACGTGGACCAGGTTGTCGAGCTTGACGCCGTCGCCAATCCAGGTGATGCCGAGCGCCGCGCGGTCGACGCAGGAGTTGGCGCCGATCTCGACGTCGTCGCCGATCACCACCCTGCCCACCTGCGGGAACTTCTCGTAGCGCCCGCCGGCCAGCACAAAGCCGAAGCCGTCGGCCCCAATGACACAGCCGGAATGGAGGATGGCGCGCTTGCCGATCTCGACGTCGTCGTACACCCTCACGCCGGCGTGCAGCAGGGACCCTTCGCCGACGGCGGCACGGCGGCCGATGGCGCAACCCGGGCCGATGCGCGTGCCGGCGCCGATGCGCGCGCCCTCGCCGATGCTGGCGCCCGGCCCGACGCTCACGCCGGGTCCGAGTTCCGCCGTCGCCTCCACCCAGGCGCGCGGATGGACGCCCGGCTCGTGCCCGGACGGCGGAACCAGGCGCGCCACGGCGCGCGCAAACGCGGTCCTGGGTTCCGGCGCGCGGATCAGGGTGCGGCCGGGATTGGGGAAATCGGGCGGCACGATCAGGCAGCCGGCCGACGACGATCGCGCGCTCCGCTCCGCCTTCCGTCCCGAGACAAAGGAGAGCTCGTCCGCGCCGGCCGACTCCACCGCCGCCACGCCGGCGATCTCTTTCTCGCCGTCACCCTCGAAGGTGGCGCCGAGCCATTCGGCAAGTTCCCTGACGCGCACGACGACCTCCGGGCCGGGCATGCCCGGCCCCTGCGAACGCCAGACTGCCGCTGTGTCGTCCGCTATGATACTAAGTCTATGCCCATCGACCCTTCGGCTGCCGTCGCGCCGACGGCGCGCGTCGATCCGGATGCGCGAATCGGCCCGCAAACCGTTATCGGCGACTTCTCGATTGTCGAGCGCGACGTCGCGATCGGCGCCTTCTGCCGCCTGGAGCCTTACGTCTGGGTCAAACGCTGGACCAGTATGGGCGACCACAACCAGATCTCCGCCTGCACCGTGCTCGGCACCGACCCGCTGGACAAGGGGTTCACCGGCGAGCGCAGCTACCTGCGCATCGGAAACTCGAACCAAATCCGCGAGCACTACACCATCTCGCGCGGCACCGAGCCGGAATCGGAGACCGTCATCGGCGACGGGAACTACATCATGACCGCGGGCCACATCGCCCATAACTGCCACATCGGCAGCCAGACGGTGATTGCCAGTTGCGCGCTGGTGGCGGGCCACGTCGAGATCGAGGACCAGGCGTTCATCTCCGGCGGCGTGTGCATCCACCAGTACACCAGGATCGGCCGCCTGGCCATGATCGGAGGGCTGATCCGCGTCAACAGCGACGTGCCGCCCTATTTCCTCTACGGCGGCTACAAGGTGACGCCCAAGGGGATCAACCTGGTCGGCCTCAAGCGCGCCGGTTTCTCCGCCGACGACATCGCCGCCATCAAGCGGGCCTACCGGTTGCTGTACCGTTCCGGTCTGCGCCTGGAGGAAGCGCTGCGGCGAATCGAGGCGGAGGTCTCGACCGAACACACGCTCCACTTGGTGCGGTTTGTCCGCGCGTCGAAGCGGGGGATCTGCCGGCTGGAATCGGGCGCCGCCTACCGGTACAGCGTGTGATCGCGAATGTAGGCGATCACTCGCGGATCGAGTTCCTCGGGTTCCAGGCCCGCGGCGAGTTTCCGCCGGATCTCGGACGAGGAGACCGGGAGCGCGAGCGTGTCCAGGCGATGCACCACCGCGCCCGGGGGAGATTGATAGCCGTGACCCGGGCGCGTCACGACGATGAACTCGACCGCGCGGATGACCTTCCCGGCACGGCGCCAGGAGCCGATTTCGGCGAAGGCGTCGGCGCCGATGAGAAAGAACAGACGGTCCTCGGGAGCCAGTTCGCGCCGGACGCGCTCGATGGTGTTGATCGAATAGCTGCGCGCCGCGCCGGCTTCCAACGGCGAGGCGGCAAACGCCGGCTCGCCCGCGCACGCCAGCTCGACCATCCGAAACCGGTGCTCATACGGCGTGACCCCGGCATCCGCTTTGTGAGGCGGGTGCGCCGCCGCGACGAACAGAACGCGCGTGAGCAAGAACTGAGCCAGCGCCTCGCGCGCCACGGTTACGTGGGCCAGATGGACGGGATCGAACGTGCCGCCGAAGATCGCGATGCGTCGAACCGGCGGTCGGCTGGATTCAGGCCCCAACCTGTCATGATACAGGTCGCGCCCGCTCCGGGCAAAAACTAGTTCTGGCGGTAGCCGTGGATCAGGTTGAAGGTCCGGCGCCAGCGCGTCTTGACGAAGAAGTTCTGGAGCAGGTCCAGCGCGTGATCGACGCCGATGGTGGGGTCGGCCAGACGCTCGGTGGGCGCGTCGTAGGACCAGTAGATGATCAGCGGTTTGCCGATGATGTTATCGCGCGGCACGAAGCCCCAGTAACGGCTGTCCAGCGAGGAATCGCGATTGTCGCCCATCGCAAAGTAGCAGTTCGCCGGGACCACCACTTCGCCGTTGACCACGTCCTTGTCCAGCATGGCCTGCGCCGGTTCGTACAGCCGGACGTTGGGGACGCCCGGGAAGTTGTCGCGGTAGGAGTCGAAGTACTCGGTCTTGTGGTACTTGTAAGGCTCGTCGAGCTTCTGGCCGTTCCGGTAGAGCTGCTTGTTCTCGATCCGGATGCGGTCTCCCGGCAGTCCGATCACGCGCTTGACGAAGGTCTGCCGGATATCGATCGGATAGCGGAACACGATGATGTCGCCGTGCCGGAGCGGGCTGTAGGGCAGGACGTACCTGGTAAGGGGTCCTGGCGGCGCATAGGCCAGTTTGTCCACCAGCAGATGGTCGCCGATCAACAGCGTGTCTTCCATCGAACCGGTGGGGATCACGAACGCCTGGACCAGGGTCGTGGTGCCGAACAGAAGCAGCAGAATCGTGACGGTCCATTCGGCGATGGTTCCCCGAGGCGGTTCGGCCTTGCGTTTGGGTTCCTGGGCCTGCCTGGCGTCCGGTGTAGTCAGTTTGGTCTCGCTCACGGTACCTCGAAAAGGTGCTCTCTTCATTCTAGCAGTGGCACGGCCTTCAGGCCGTGTCCCCTCACAGCCTGAAGGCTGTGCCACTCAGTCCGAGAAGCGCTTCAGCCGAAAGATCTCGATAAAGGAAATGCACACATTCAGCAGTCCGACTCCGCTCACCGCTCCGCGAAAGTACGGATTCAGCCAGATCCGACGCCAGGCGGGGGTGAAATAGGAGAAGTAGTTGGCGTCCCACCAATCCAGCCACGGGAAAACGGCCAGCGCGACGCCGATTAAGAAGCAAAAGTTCACAAACAGCAACCCGCCAAGCTTGTGGTACCAGCGGTAGACCGGCTTGGGCATCAATGGGCGCCTCCGGCCGGGGCGAACAGACTCGGCTGCTCCGGCCAGAAGACCACCTGGCTGGCGAAGCGGACCGGCGCGTAGCTGAAACGGTGAAGGAAGGTCGGGCCGAAGCGGGCCAGCGCGGCCGAATGGTCCGGCGTCGGGTATCCCTTATTTCTCGCCAGGCCGTACTCGGGAAAGACAGCGTCCCACTGCGCCATGCACTCGTCGCGGGCGACCTTGGCCAGAATCGACGCGGCCGCGATGCTGCGCGAGAGCGCGTCGCCGTGGACGATCGGCTCCTGCGGACCCGGCCAGTCCAGCCGCACGGCGTCCACCAGGAGATAATCGCAAGGCGGGTTCAACGCGGCGACCGCCCGCCGCAATGCCAGGCGGGAAGCCTCGAGAATGTTCCAGCGATCGATCTCGAACGAGTCGGCCGCGGCCACGGCCCAGGCGGCGGCGCGCTCGCGAATCCGCAGCGACAGCGCCTGGCGCCGGGAGGGTTCCAGAACCTTGCTGTCGTCCAGTCCGCGAATGGGCCGGTCCGGCGAGAGCACCACGGCGGCGGCGAAAACGGGACCGAACAACGCGCCCCGGCCAGCCTCATCGGCGCCGGCAATGCGCTGGTAACCCTTCGAGCGGGCCTGCCGCTCGAAGACCATCGTGCACTGGTACCGCGCCGCTTTGTCGCCGCGCACCGGGTGGGATGCCCTCTCCGCCTTACTCGCGCTCACGCAGGCGGGCGGCCTTGCCCTTCAGGCCGCGCAGATAGTAAAGCTTGGCGCGGCGAACCCGGCCCGTGCGGATGACATCGACGTGATCGATGACCGGGGCGTGGACCGGAAAGATCCTTTCGACTCCGTGGCCGAAGCTGACCTTGCGGACGGTCACCGTCTCGCCCATGCCGGTGTTCTTCCGGGCGATCACCGTGCCCTCGAAGGCTTGCAGGCGCTCTTTGTCGCCTTCCCTGATCTTCACGTGCACGCGGATGGTGTCGCCGGGACGGAATTCCGGAATGTCGGTCCGCTTGCCCTTGTTCACTGCTTTCGTCAACAACGCGCTGATGCTCATTTCAATCCCTCGACAGTGCGAACACAGTCGCTCTGCCTCTTTCTCTCTAGAAGTTCCGGCCGCCGGCGGCGGGTCTTCTCCAACGCCGCGCGGCACCGCCATTCCCGGATGGCGGCATGATCTCCACCCAGCAGGACCTCGGGCACTTGCCAGCCGCGGAAATCCGCGGGCCGCGTGTAGTGCGGCGAGTCCAGGATTCCGCGGTCCTCGCCCCCTTCTCCAAACGAGTCGAAGACGCTCGACGCCCGGTTGCCCAGGACGCCGGGCAGCAAGCGAGCCACCGCATCGATGACCACCGCCGCCGCCAGTTCCCCGCCGCTCAGCACGTAGTCGCCGACCGACAACTCCTCGTCGGCAAGCCGCTCGCTCACCCGCTCGTCGACGCCTTCGTAGCGCCCGCACACGAGAAGCAGCTCCTGGACCTGGCTGAGCCGGCGCGCCACGCGCTGGTCGAACAATTCGCCCTGGGCCGACAACAGAACCACCTTCCGCCGGCTGGAATCCCGCTCGGGCCAGATGGTTTCCACCGCTTCAAAGATCGGTCCCGGCTTCAGCAGCATGCCTTCCCCGCCCCCGAAGGGGCGGTCATCCACACTGCGATGCCGGTCGTACGTCCAGTTGCGCAGGTCGTGGATGCGGATCTCCACCGGCCCCGCTTCCCTGGCTCGCGCCACCACGCCGTGCTCGAACGGCCCCCGGAAGAAGTCCGGGAAGATCGTGAGCACGTGGAATATCATGTCCGGTTCACGTCCTTCAGCCCTTCCGGCGGATCCACGACGATCCTGCGGCGGTCCGGCTCGATAGCCACGCAGATCGACGCCGCGAAGGGAATCAGCAGCTCACCCTCCGGGCTGCCCACCACCAAAAGGGGCGGCCCCCCGAACTCCCGCCACTCGACGACCCGGCCCAGGCTCTGGCCGGTCGAGCGTTCCACCACCTCGCAGCCGACCAGGTCGTCCTGGTAATACTCTCCCGGGGGAAGCTCGGCACGCGCGGACGCCGGGATACAGACTGCCGCTCCGCGCACCGCCTCCGCGTCGGAAATCGAATCGATTCCGGTAAACTTCAGGACCAGCCGGTCCTGATGCCACCAGGCCGACTCGACCACAACCGGGCGGCCTTCGCCTTCGATACGGCCGCCGGCAAACAACCTGACCTCGCGCAACCCGGAGAACCGCTCCCGCCGGCCGCTCAGCGACTCCGCCAGCAGCTCGCCCCGTATGCCGCGCGGGCGGACCAATCGGGCGAGAGTGATCCAATCTTCCATTTCCTACTATACACGGACGCCCGGGCGGCTCGCCGCCGAGACATGCGCCACAGGCTATTCGAGGATTTCCAGCGTGAAACGCCGGTGCAGCTTCATACCGGCGGCGCCCAGCAGGGTTCGAACGGACCGGGCGGTCCGGCCCTGCTTGCCGATCACTTTCCCCAGGTCGCTCGGAGCCACGCGCAACTCCAACACCGTCACCTGTTCGCCCTGAACTTCGCGGACGCTGACCTGCTCGGGAATATCCACAAGAGCCTTCGCGATATCTTCCACGAGTTGCCTGATCTCTGACATCCCTAGCCTCCTGCTGCCGCCATCATAGCACCCATTCGAGGTGGACGCGCCGGCAGAGGTCGTCGTTGCCGCCTTCTACGCCGCGGGCTCGGCCGCCGGGGCCGGATGGGCCTTCAGCAACCGCTCCACGGTCTTGGAAGGCGTGGCCCCCGCTCCTACCCAGTGGGCCACCCGCTCATGGTTCAGTTGAACCTGAGCCGGATGGGTCACCGGGTTGTAGAAACCGACAACCTCCAAGGCCCGGCTGTCCCGGGCGCGGTCTTTCTCAATCACCACCACCCGATAGGTGGGCTTTTTCTTGGCGCCAAACCGCGCCAAACGAATCATCAACATGGAAACCACATCTCCTGAATCTGTACGCTCTGCCGTTACGGCTGGTCGCCAAAGAAGGGCAGCTTGAGTTTCCCCAGGCGCTTGCCCATGAACCCGCCGGAAAAAGTCTTCATCATCTTGCGCGCCTGTGAGTACTGCTTGAGCAACTGGTTCACTTCCTGCACCGAGGTGCCGCTGCCGCGGGCGATCCGGCGGCGGCGGGAACCGTTGATAATCATGTGGTTGTCGCGCTCTTTGTGGGTCATCGAATCGACGATCGCCACCACCCGCGTGATCTCCTTCTCGTCGACCTTGGCGTTCTTGAGGTCCTTCAACGGCCCGAGCTGCGGCATCATGCCGAGGATCGATTCCAGCGGCCCCAGCTTGCGGAGCTGCTTCAACTGATCGCGGAAATCCTCGAGCGTGAACTCGTTGTCGATCAGCTTCCGCTGCATCTCCTCGGCCTTCTTCTGGTCGATGGTTCCCTCGACCTTCTCGATGAAGGAGAGCACATCGCCCATGCCCAGAATGCGCGACACCACCCGGTCGGGGTGGAACGGCTCGAGCGCGTCGAACTTCTCGCCGATGCCGACGTACTTGAGCGGCTGGCCAGTGACGAAGCGGATCGACAGCGCTCCGCCGCCGCGGGCGTCGCCGTCCATCTTGGTCAGGATCACGCCGGTGATGCCCAGCCGCTTGTGAAACTCGTCGGCGCTCTTGACGGCGTCCTGGCCGGTCATGGCGTCGGCGACAAACAGGATTTCGGTCGGCCCGAGCGCCTCTTTCAGCAGGCGCAACTCCTCCATCAACTGGTCGTCGATGTGCAGCCGGCCCGCCGTGTCCACCAGGACCACGTCGCGGCCCGTCTGCATGGCTTCGCGCCGCGCCGCGCGGGCCAGGTCGACGGGGGTCTTCTCTTCCGCCGCGCCCTCGTAAACCGGCAGGCGAATGTCGCGCCCGATCACGCTCAACTGCTGGCGCGCCGCCGGACGGTAGACGTCCACCGAGACCATCAGCGGGCTGTGGCCGTTCTTGGACAGCCAGCGCGCCAGCTTGCCGGCCGAGGTGGTCTTGCCCGAGCCTTGCAGGCCCACCACCAGCACGACGGTGGGCGGCTCGTTGGCCATCCGCAGCTTGGACTGGTGCGTGCCGAGAATCTTGACCATCTCCTCGCGAACGATCTTGACGACCTGTTGCGAGGGCGACAGCGCGGTGAGCACCTCGACGCCCATCGCCTTCTGCTTCACGTTTTCAATCAGTTGCTTGACCACGCGGAAATGGACATCGGCCTCCAGCAGCGCCACGCGGATCTCGCGCAACGCCGCTTCCATGTTCTCGGCCGTGAGCTTCCCTTCGCCGCGCAGGTTCTTGAAGACGCGCTGGAGCTTTTCCGATAGATTCTCAAACATGCATTAAGTCCGGGTGGATCCTCGCGCTGAGCGAAGCATCGGACACACTACCGCTTCCCGAGGGCAGTTCTTCTATTATAGGGAATACGCGGAGGCTGTGTCTAATCCGAGAATTGTCCAATACAAGATGAGCCTGAAACCGGAGGCCGTTTCCAGTGGTCGATGAGCCTGAGATCGGAGTTCGTTTCCAATACAAGATGAGCCTGAGAATCGGGCGGTGAAATTGGCGATGCT
>Ga0315277_10007840_pt1 | contig 13791 bp, 9 predicted proteins | sample YL17G05_15_MG_FD_203695 | JGI IMG/M metagenome (GOLD analysis project Ga0315277, IMG submission 203695) | Sediment microbial communities from Yellowstone Lake, YNP, Wyoming, USA - YL17G05_15 | ecosystem: Environmental > Aquatic > Freshwater > Lake > Sediment | place: USA: Wyoming | collected...
GGAAAAAGTAAATGGCATCGGGAGCAATTCTGGCAGATCTGATCGCGCAAGGAAAGACATACAGTCGAAACAATCATAACAATGTTGCGAGAAGCAGATGTATTGCACGCAAAAGGACAGCCCCTAGCTCAGGTTGAGGTCATGTAATTAGTAACTGATGTTACGCAAAACAGAAAATAGAACACTGATCACACGGGAAAAACGGATTTTCACAGATTAAAACCCGTGAAAATCAATCATAATCAGCATCATCCTTGTTCTATTGTTTTTAATGAACATCTATTTTTTCATTAAAAGCTAACGATGCGTAACATCAATTAGTAATAAATTTGTTGTCGAGATTTAAGGAAATAAAGTCGATTTTCCGTAAAGGTGGACTTTTTTCCCGATTAATCGAAAAGAGTTAAAAAGTTGGGACATTTAAAATTGTCTAACGGCTTTCGAACCATTATGCAGTGTGAAAAATTTTCCAATTCGTGAGTAAATCTGCACAACGGCTTCTACACTGTTAGCCTCTGCTAAGGGGCTGACTGAAAAGTAAAAAGGGCCAATGTCATTCCCGCTTGTCCGCCTAGGGCGTAAATGCTCCTACCGGCCCGCCCGACCGCTACAATCCTGAATTATTTCTACCGATTGAGTGTCTCCTTTAAATTATCCATATCCTAAAAATTAAAAATTCAATTTACAAAACACATAACTACTAAGGGTATAACCTTTTATTTATCAATCTTAATAAGACTTTATTTAATGCTAATACTATTGTAAATATTTTCATCATAGGATTGGACTACATCACCGTTCCAACGAAACCCACCAATCCAAGTTTACGCACAATCGATATATCTTCCAGGTAGAAATTCCTTGTAATCCATTTAAAACCGACCCCTATATCCACTTATTATGGCAACTAATACCTCATTTTTTACTTCTGGGGGGATAACTGCAATATTCTATCAAAAATGTTTAAATGAACCCAATCTCGTAACCTGCCTGTTCGCGTTTCCTCAGAAACTCCGTGATTTGCAACATGCCAAAATTGAAATATTTTCGACGTTTTTTCTATCTTATGACGCAACGCACTCTATATAGTCCTCCAAATTTTTAGATTGCATACGAAGATAAATTGATAAGGTATTATTATTAAAAATAAAACAATTAAAGCTTCAAGAAGGTGTTTATGAAAGTATTTTCTTTATTACTCATTGCTGCGTCGATAATTTTTACTTCAAATTTGACCGCGCAAAACCCTGGCTTTGAAAACGGATTGACCGACTGGTCAACCGCTGGATCCGGAACATGGTTGGTTAATACAACTTCTGGTAGGTATAGATCCGGTACAAAATCAGCGGGCTTGGTGACCAACTCGACAACTGACGGAAAATTGTATAATCCGAGCTTTACTGTCACTACCCCTCCGACAGGTGAAAATTATATAACCGTCATTGCCTGGACTAAATCGAGGATCGCTGACAATCGCGTTGCTGTTGGAGCATCCAACGGAAGTGCCGAGCTGAAAGGTTCAGAGGTAATCGCTTCGACTTCAACATGCGCACAAGTCATGTATACGTTCCTAGCTGATAATAACACCGTATATTACCCATATTTGTTCGGACGGAGTTACTCGGGCGGACTTGATACTTTGTACTTTGATGATATCATGATATTTACAAGCACAATAAATGTAACTGACCTGATTTCTCCATATCCGGATACCGGGATCGTTGCAACACCAAATGGGACACAAATATCCCTGGAATGGACTCCAGGATCTGATAATATCGGTGGCAGCGGTATCGACGGGGTGTTGATTCTTCGTAGATCGGGTACTCCGGAAGCTAATCAAAGTGTCAATAATCAGGCTTACTATTCGGCTACTGACCCATTGGTTGGCCCCACAAGTATTGGTTCTTGGAAAGTTATATACAATGGACCATCGATGAGTTCGTTTATCGATGATCCGGGCGTCGCCGGAATTTACACTTATCTCATCTATATGCGCGATAAAGCCTATAACTATACCAATGGCGCCGACGCCGCAAGAATATTTGTGTTTAACGGTACAAATCTTAATTCATCAACTACAACTAATACACGGTGGGATGGTTTATACCTGCCTGCAACATGTACATTTACTTCAAATCCTTCGAGTACTGTCACGATAAGAACGGGCGCTAATATTAGCGTCGGTGGAACCATCATTAATCAGGGAAATATTTATACCCGTGCAGGTGCAAATGTCTCTTTTGATAATGGAAGTCTCTATGAATACCGGAAAAACGGTTCAGTAGGATCAACAATGTTCTCTTTTCTCAGCGCAACATGGCTTCCCGGCTCAACGTGCAAAATAACCGGTATTACAACAACTTTTCCGAATAATTTGGATCAGACATTTGCCGACTTCATTTGGGATTGCCCATCGCAGACTGTATCAGATACTCTCTCCTCATCCGTCGCGCCTACAATAATCTCAGGCGACTTTACCGTGAATAATACAGGTACGGGGAAAGTAATGTTTTCCGAAACTGCCGGATCAAATGCGATCGGTGGGAACTTTGTCAAAAACGGAGGCACTCTTGATGCCGGTAACGGAGCGACTGTTATATTAAATGGAATTGATAATCAAAATATCACGATCAACGGGGGAGATGTAGAGGGTGCTTTCAATCTTAAAATAGACAATCCGAACGGCGCAACCCTGGGATCTAATCTCCTCGTAAGTGGTGTATTGACACTTATGAATGGTATTATTACTACAGGTTCGAACGAGCTAATAATAGGGGCTGACGGCTCCGTCGTGAGATCAAGCGGACATGTATGGGGCTATTTAAAAAAGTACATCCCGACGGGAAATGGCTCCTCTCAATTTGAAATTGGTGATAATTCTAAATATACACCAGTCGAAGTTGAATTTAATAACGTGACAATCGCTGGTAATTTAACTGCGACGACTTTGTCCGCAGATCACCCCGATATTTTAAATTCAGGATTAAATCCGGATAAGACGGTCAACCGTTATTATTCATTCACAAACGACGGTGTGGTATTCAATTCCAGTAATGTGAATTTTAACTTTGATCCGGACGACCTTGATGCTGGTGCAACTCCTGATCATTTCATTGTAAAGAAATATGATGTACCAAACTGGACGGCACCGAGAACAACGGGAAGGACGCAAACAAGCACGATGGCTTCAGGTGTCACATCATTCAGCGATTTCGCGATAGGTGAAGGAGATATCTTCACGATTTCCGCATCATCAAATCCAAACGGAACAATAGCGCCGAGTGGTATGGTCTCGGTAGCTGAAGGGACGGATCAGAATTTCATTGTCAATCCAAATATCGGCCATCATCTCGATAGTCTTATCGTTGATGGATTGCATTCTGATTCTGTCACAAGTTATACATTTTACTATGTTACTGCTAATCATTCGATATCTGCCTATTTTTCGATCAACAAGTATACTCTGAATGTTAATTCTGCCAACGGCTCCGTTTCGAAGGATCCGGATCAATCTTCATACGATTATGGAACACTCGTACAACTGATGCCGGCATCCGATCCTGGTTACCATTTCGTGAACTGGAGCGGAGATGTTCCCGCCGGACATGAGGCCGACAATCCACTGACGGTTACGATGGATCAGAATCGTACCATCACGGCGATTTTTGCTATCAATACCTATACATTAAATGTTAATGCGGAAAACGGTAATGTGGAAGTTAATCCTTCCGCCGGACCATACAACCATGGAACTCTTGTCGTACTTATACCGAATCCGGCAATCGGTTACCATTTCGTGAACTGGAGCGGAGATGTTCCCGCGGGACATGAGACAGACAATCCACTGACGGTTACGATGGATCAGAACCGAACCATATCGGCGAATTTTTCCATCAATACCTACGTATTAAATGTTAATGCGGAAAACGGTACTGTTGAAGTTAATCCTGCCACTGGACCATACGACCATGGAACGCTTGTCGTACTTATACCCAATCCGGCAGTCGGGTACCATTTTGTGACCTGGAGCGGAAACATTCCCACCGGACATGAGACAGACAATCCACTGACGGTTATGATGGATCAGAACCGAACCATCACGGCATACTTTGCCATCAACATTTATACCATATATGCTACGGCCGGACCAGGCGGTAGCATAACGCCACCCGGATCAGTGAATGTCAATTATGGCGACACACAGTTATTCACAATTACCTCGGATATGAATTACCAGATCGATAGTTTATTTGTGGATGGAATAAATCAGGATTCCACGACAAGTTACACATTCACAAATGTTACGGCAAATCATACGATTCATGCTACCTTTGAAGAGATTCTAAATCCAGTCCCGGTTCTTACGGGCATTTCCCCTGTAGGCGGATACCGGGGAGACACGCTGTTAGTTTTATTTTCAGGTAGTAACATTTTTGCTGATGCAGTAATTAACCTGGGTGCGGGAATAACTTCTCTCGAACAAAGCCAGGTTGGCGAAAATCTGCAGGCAAAAATTGTCATAAGTGGTTATACGACACCCGGATTAAGGAACTTTTCCGTCACTAATCAGCCGCCGGGTGGTGGTACATCGGATGATATGATATTTACGGTCTATAATAATATCCCTACAGCATTTGATCTGATAGAACCGGCAGATAACGGCATGATCCAACTTACTACCATACCTCAGCCAATTTCATTCGTCTGGCATCCGTCGATAGACCTTGATTTGGGCGATACACTGACTTATATACTGCATTTACCTGGAACGCCTCTGGAAGATTCGCTTATCGTAAGTGGCGACACATCGGTAACGCTTGATTATATGGATGTCTTAACTCCGAATACCGTTTATTTCTGGAGCGTAAGCGTTACAGATGGTTATGATACCGTCGCGTCAGCTGATGTATTTTCATTCAGTACTTCTGCAACAATTCTGGCGGTTGAGCAGGGTGTAGATCAGATCCCGAATGAATATGCGCTCTATCAGAACTACCCCAATCCGTTCAATCCGGTGACCAAACTGACATATCAGCTCCCGCTCGAGTCAAGAGTGACTTTGAAAATCTATAATGTGCTGGGACAGACAATGACCACAGTTGTAGATGAAGTTCAGAGCCCCGGTTACAAATCAATCGATTGGGACGCAAGTAACCTGGCAAGTGGTGTATATCTTTACCGACTGGAAACAACGGGTACAGGCGACCAAAGTAAAACCTTCATTCGCATCAAAAAGATGTTCCTAGTGAGATAAGTTAGATCACAGTTGCGAAGAAGGAGTAATTTCGGTAATGACATAACCTTCTGACGAATCGGTCTGCCGTAACTCCAACGTCCGACTGTCCGAAATTTGGTTCAGTAAGGAAGAGACAGAGGAATCCCGTTATAACAAGTTTTTTTAACATTTTTTTCGTAAAGTGCTGATACTATCAGCACTTTTTTTATTTAGTGGATTATACCCATTACAAAACCGGACTTATTATTTGACTTGTTTTTTTGCAATATTTTTTGTACACTATCTCTGTAGAAGATATGGTATTTTTGTGAAAATTTTATTAGATTGTTTGAATAGTAGACGTACATTTCTAGGGCGATGATCTTACGATAATCCTGAAATACTACCCTTATATTAATTCTAAAAATACTGATTGAAATTAAAAACGTAATTATAATCATTTCTGCCCCAACCAACCAACAATCACAAGGAGATACCGGATGAACATTTATGTTGGCAATATATCGCGCGACGCTACCGAAGACGATTTAAAGCAAGCCTTTGAAGCTTTCGGGCGAGTAGATACAGTCACCATCGTGAAAGATAAGTTCACGGGCGAAGTCAGAGGATTTGGCTTTGTCGAGATGCCTACGAAAACCGAAGCTGATGCGGCAATCACCAACCTCAATGGCAAAGATCTGAAAGGGCGTGCCCTGACCGTCAACGAAGCGCGGCCTCGTTCCGATAGTAGAGGCGATGGCGGCAGACCAAGAAGAGGTGGAGGGGGCGGCAGACGATTCAGATAATCCAAACCAAGTAGATAACATATCGGGGCAGAACTTCGCTTACCAGGATTCCTGGAGAGTGAGGCGCTGCAAGTCGTTAAGCGAAAGCGCATTCTAAAATTGTGATTGCAACTGAATTTTATGTTGCACCTGAGTCTCTTGAGCTGAAGACTAAGCATTGGCTGGAGCAGATAGATCCGTTCAACCGGCATCAGATGCAACTGAGGTGGGAAAAAGCTGCACTTCTCGTAATAGATATGCAGAGATTTTTCCTGGATCCTGCATCTCCTTCGTTTACAAGCGGAGGTCCTGCAATTCTCCCGTCATTACAGGGACTCGTTAAAGTATTTCGAAAAGTCGGGCGTCCGGTTATTTATACAAAGCATGTTCATCATCCGGATCGACTGGACGCCGGTATCATGGAGTGGTGGTGGGAAGGAATGTGTCTTGAAGGAAGTCCGGAAAGTGAAGTGCACGACGACATCGCTCCGCTTCCAAATGAGAAAGTCATCCTCAAACACCGATACTCTGCATTCTACAATACCGATTTAGATACCGTCCTTCGTTGCCTCAAGATTGAAGACCTTGTCATTTCCGGTATCATGACCAATATGTGCTGTGAATCTACGGCACGCGATGCCTACTACAGGGATTACAGGGTTTTCTTTCTGGCAGACGGAACGGGAAGCATCAATGAAGAAATGCATGTGGCAAGTCTGCTCAATCTCGCATTTGGATTTGCATATGTAACAACCGTCGATACGGTTAAGCAAATGCTATTGAAGTAATAACGTGCCCTTACCGGGCGGAACTCTTAAAGAATATAAAATATTATAAACTCCTTCATTGATGCGGGCAGTTCATCGAAACCGTGCTCTTCTACCCGCTGAAATACGATCAACACTCATTGCTCTCCGCTCACTCCTCTTTGCTCACACCTCGTTACTCATTTGACATCGCCACTTTTTCACCTTATATTTGGGCATATGTAAGAAGCCGCCAGTTCTTGAGTTACAAACAGCGGTTAAAATGTGGATGACGAACCTTAAACGATTCGCAAAGAGGTGAACATTGTTAAAAGGGGAAACAATGGAGAACCGGCAGTTTTTAATTAAATTGCTAATTCCACGCCATATCGCCGTATCATGACAGAACTTTCATCTGGTCCAAAATCGTTCGTTGACTTCCTACATGAATTGAATACACTGTCGTGGGAGGAACGAACGATTTTCGTCGACAGATACCTGAATTCTCTTCCCACCGTACCGTACATCGAAAAAGAAAGTCTCGTTCATTTTATCTTCCACGGAGATGCTGAGAATATCACAATTCCATCAGATGCCAATGACTGGAGTTTGTCGGAATTTTCTATGAAGCGCATTGAAGGGACTAATTTCTGGTACTTTTCTCATCGATTTGAGTCCGATGCACGGCTTGATTACAAATTCGTCATAAACGGTGTACATTGGATTCTCGATCCGCTCAATCCTCGACGAATCGAAGGCGGATACGGTGAAAATTCTGAACTTCGGATGCCTAAATACGTCTCTCCTCCCGAGATCGAATTTCACCCTGAAATTCCCCATGGCTCAATCACCGAAATGAGTTTCAACAGTGAGATACTGGGGAATTCGAGAATGATCGCGGTCTACACACCCCACCAGTACAATCGCGCAAACGAATCCTATCCGGTCGCGCTATTCCATGACGGACTCGAATTCCTGTCGCTTGGTCGTGCCAACAATATTCTGGATTACCTCATCGCTCGCAAAAGAATCACTCCGCTCATTGCGGTCTTCGTTCCGCCGGTCGACAGGAATGCGGAGTACGCAGGCGCACAGATGAACTCTTTCTATTCGTTCATCGTCGACGAACTCCTCCCATACATAGACCGGATTTACAGAACGAAAAAACAGCCGCCAGACCGCGCTTCGATCGGTGCGTCGAGCGGCGGCAATGCGTCACTCTGGCTAGGATTACACTATCCTGAAACATTCGGCAACATAGCCGCGCTCTCGAGCAACATTGTTTCAGGTGTGACAAGCGGATATGAAAACAGTCCGCGACTTAACATAAAATTTTATCTTAATATCGGAACATACGATATGGAGCAACTCATACCACTCGTGCATAATTTCGTTACCCTTATCTGTACCAAAGGATACCCATATGTGTACAGAAAATATAACGAGGGTCACAGCTGGGGGAACTGGCGAGCACATGTCGGGAGAGCTCTTGAATATTATTTTCCTGGCAAAATTAATATTGACAGAAGCTGGCGGAGATTTTGTAGAAAAGTTAAAACCGAAGAATCCCAACTTAAACTTTTAAGTTCACATAATAACGGCAGATAAAACCGTCGTTATGGTGAAACCGAATACTGACCGATTTGTATTAGGTTAAAGCATCGTTCCGAATCACGAAGTTATTTCCTCGAATGAATGGCTACTCTGTTTCCCTCAGTGTCCATGAATACCGCCATGTAACCGATGTCTTCTTTAATTAACGTCCGCGGTATTAATATTTTTCCACCCGATGACTCTACTTTGCTGAGTTCATTGCTCAAATCACGTGTATGCGAACTGAAATAAATTAAAATCCCGTCAGTCGACGGTTTATAAAATTCCTCGTGGTAAACGAGTGATCCAGCCGAGCCTAATCCTGTTTCGAACCATGGGAACCAAGCCATATCAAGCTGTCCCATTTTACTCCGTGTGAGTGTGTAGCCGAAAATCTTTTCATAAAATCGTACAGCACGTTCCATATCCCTGACAGGTACTTCGAACCATCCGACAGCATTATTTTTTTGATTCATAATATCCTCGTTTTGTCATAACTGGAAATTATTCTAAGTATCATAAAATAACCGCGCATACCGCAAAATGGATCCATATATCACAATCTAAAGATGATCCGAGTTTGCAACAAATCATAATACTTAAACGAATACCTCTTCAGTGGTTGATACACAACTCCGAATAATTGTATTATCATGCGATATTTCAGCATATTCCTGTTTATTTTTCGATTCAATTAGTTCATGTATCAGCACCAACCTTTTTTCGATAGCCCAAGTCTAATGATAAAATGAACGACCTCTCATCACTCAGCGATTTTGAATTGGTACATGAAGTGAAAAACGGCAATTTTAACGCCTTTGAGAAACTTGTGTACAGACATGATAAGAAGGTCTTGTCGATTGCGGCTCGTTACATTAACAATGCGGAAGATGCAAAAGATATCTACCAGGAAGTGTTTCTCAGGGTTTTTCGAAGTATCGGTAAATTTCAAATGCGGAGTGAATTTACGACCTGGCTTTATCGGATTACGACGAATGTATGCCTTACTTATTGTAAAAAACATCAGCAGCGTCAAAATATGACCACTCATTTTTCGGATGGTGAACACGAAGGGTTTACCATCGACGATAAAAGGAACGACGGCAGCATGGTTTCCACTCAGCATATAACAAACAGGGAAATTTCCGATCGAGTCGTAAATGCGCTTAACCTTCTCTCGCCACAGCAAAAACTTGTATTCATGCTGCGTCATTATGAAGGGTATAAATTAAAAGAAATTGCCGGATTCATGAAGTGTACCGAAGGAACCGTAAAGAAACAGCTCTTCACCGCAATTCGCAGACTTCGCGGAGAATTAAGGGATCTGTATCTGGAAGGAGTATTGTGATGGAACACAAACACTACGAGGAACTGCTTCAACTCTACGTTTATGGTGAGCTTGAACAGAAAGAACGGACAGACTATGAGCGCCACATTCAATCCTGCTCCCAATGTCAGAGAGAACTGGAAGAATGGAACAACCTGAACGCGGTGCTCGATAAATACGAGCCAATCCCGGCAGATGAAGCCCTGCTTTCTGAAGCACGGCAGGAGCTGACGCAGATACTAAATACTAGAATCGAAAAGCGCCATCTCTGGGACAATTTAAAAGAATATTTCAGTAATATTTTCCCGAGCTATAAGGTCGCAGTCGGCGGCGCGACACTTATTGCGATTGGATTTCTTGTCGGTTATTTATTTACACAAAGTACAAAGTACGAACTACCAAGTACAACAGTTTCTGCAAATAACACCACCAATTTCGGCGAACCACTCAGTTCCTCACCTCGTATTTCTAATGTCCGCTTTATTGATTCGGATGATGCAGACGGAGAAGTTGAATTTACATTTGATGCTGTAATGCCCGTACGAATGAAAGGACGCGTTGACGATCCCAACGTACAAAAAGTCCTGGCGCATGCGCTGTTGAGCGATCTGAATCCCGGTGTCCGCCTACAATCAGTCAGCGCCCTCACTTCTGAACTGAATCCTCCTCAATTAGAAGATGAATTGATGGATGCCCTGATCTCAGCAGTCCGATTCGACAAGAATCCTGGTGTCCGACAGGTGGCAATGCAGGCGCTTCAGCAATATCGCAAAGATCCGAAAGTGCGGCAGGCTCTTCTTGACGTCCTTATGCGCGATCAGACTGCCGGACTTCGAATTGCGGCAATTAACATACTCACTACATGGAATGGTGAAAGCATCCGGGGAGACTCAGCGCTTATACAGGTCCTGAAAACTAAATTAATTAACGACAGTAATAACTATATCCGCATGCGCTCGCATGCAGTTTTAAAGGAGATTCTACCATGATAAAACAACAAAGGTTTGCTCTGATTCTGCTGTTTTTCCTGACGATTACCATTGTGTCCTTCGTGAAAGCTCAGGACAAAAACAGCGATAAGGATCGTGACAGTGATGGAGAAAAAACCGCCTCTTTTCAGGTGCAGAAGGATGGCAAACTGGACATGAGAGTGGATTACGGAAATATCACGATAATCCCGTGGAATAAAAGTGAAGTTTTCATCCGTGCAAATGATTTTGATCCGGAGGAATTGGAATATATAAGGATGAAAGGCGACAAAAACCTGGTAACGGTCAGGTTTGATATGAAAGGGGAAGATTATGAAGGCGGCGATGGGGATTTTGAAATAAATGTTCCGACGGATTTCGAAGTAGAACTTTCGACCGGTGGAGGAAATGTAGAGATACAGGGGGATCTGCGGGGCGCTGTTCGCGGTTCATCGGGTGGAGGGAACATCACATTGAAAAACGTCACGAACGGAAATCTTAATCTATCGACAGGCGGCGGTGATATGCGAGCAGGATCAATTGGAGGCGACGTTGAACTGTCGACAGGTGGGGGCAATATATCAATTGAAGATATCCACGGAAATATTGTGGCTTCAACGGGGGGTGGAAATATTACACTTGGCAAGGCAGACGGTGTTGCAACAATTTCTACCGGCGGAGGGAATATCCGCATAAACGGTGCAGGTGGTAAGGTAGAATTAAGTACCGGAGGTGGAAACATAGATGTGAAAGACGTCTCAGGTAAGGTACGTGCTTCTACCGGCGGTGGAAATGTCGATTTAACGGAAATAACCGGCAGTATCTCTGCATCCACAGGGGGCGGCGAAATTACCGCAGAGCTGAATCCTTCCGGTAAAGGCGGAAGTGAACTGTCTACCGGCGGAGGAGATATAAAACTTTATATTCCCGAAAATGCGAAAGCAACAATCGAGGCAGTAATTGAAATCCCGAGAAAATGGTCGAAAAATATTATGAAATATAAGATTGAATCGGATTATAAAGCAGAGAGTTATGAGCAAGATGAGAAAGATGAAGAAATACGGGCTACCTATCTCATCAACGGCGGCGGAGAAAAAATTATATTGAAAACTTCAAACGCGAATATTAACATTAAAAAACTTAAAAAATAAGGTAATTATGTAGAAACGTAACCAAAAAAGTCATTAATAATATATTTTAGTTCAGAAGCCGGCGGATATACTGCCGGCTTCTTTATTTCTTACCATCCCACCAGAATTTCAGATCATCCCCGATAAACAATAAATTACATGGCGATGAGTGGCATATTATATCACCGAATCTTTAGGTTCTCCGGATGCAAACTCTGGAGTTACCTCTCGTAGCTACATGAAGCCATTCATCGAATAATTCTATTTATCGAACATTTTAATCGGTATATTGCACCTGAAAAAGAGTAACCATACAGAATTCCAGAAATCATGAAGGCAACGATATACATACGCATCTTTATTTTTTTCATGTGTATACTGTGTGCCGACATTTATTTCGCTCAGGATACCATTTTACATGGCTTAGTTAACCAGAGCGATCGCCATAGTGAAATCTGTGATTCTGCAATTGTCAGTACATCGACAATAGATTCTCTAATTACACTGATTATGGAAGACTATCATGTGGCGGGTGTGTCAACATCTGTTATTAGGAACAACAATATCGTGTGGAATCGATCGTATGGATTCGCTAATATTAAAAATTGGATTCCAGTAACGGACACGACGGCATTCATGCTCGCGTCAGTTTCCAAGACCATAACGGGTGCGGCACTTTTGAAACTCTGGGAACAGGGCCTCTTCAATCTCGACGATAACATTAATGACTACATGCCGATCCGGATTGTAAATCCATACTGCCCCGACAGCGTGATTACCTTCCGTATGCTCCTCACTCATACATCGAGTTTAAAAGACAACTGGGATGTAATGTTTTCAACATATGTCCCCGGTGATACACCTATACGGCTGGATGAGTATGTCAGATCGTACTTTCTTCCCGGGGGTTATTACTACAATGCGACGAAAAATTTCTACAATTGGAAGCCCGGGAAATCATGGTCATACTGCAATCACAACTTTGTTCTCATTGGTTACCTCGTGAGTATGATTAGTAATATCCCATTCGATCAGTACTGCCGCGATTCACTCTTTCTTCCGATACATATGAATCGCACATCGTGGTTTCTATCAGGCCTTGACACCAATACAGTCGCGATGCCGTACACTTACAACGGAGTCAAATACGTTCCGTACGGTCATTTTGGGTATGCCGACTATCCGGCCGGTGCACTGAGATCAAGTACACGTGATCTTGCTCGTTTCCTCACAATGTTTCTTTCGGGGGGTGAGCTGGATGAAATGCAACTATTGCAAAAAAAGACGATCGACACAATCGCGACGATTCAGTATCCATCCATCATTTCTAATCAGGGATTAACATGGTTCCGTGCTCAGCAGGGATCCCGGACGGTGTGGGAACACAGCGGCGGAGATCAGGGCGTAAGAACCAAAATTGGTTTCTGCCGGCAGGATAGTAGTGCAGTCATCGTGCTGACAAACGGAGAATCGACAACGGCGAGCGAAACAATCTACAGCATCCTGTGGGACGCGGTTTCAACATTGACAGCAGTGGAGCCGTCGGTGATCAGCGACGCATCCCCTGCCGATTTTCTGTTGGAACAAAATTATCCCAATCCGTTCAATGGAATCACCGTTGTACAGGTCCACGTATCGCAGTCAACGCACCTGACCGCGAGGATATACGATATTACCGGCCGCTTATTGACGACGTGCTTTGAGGGAAAACACTTCTTGCCAGGCAGCTATTCAATCATGTGGGATTGTACAGATTGGAAAGGGAATGAGGCTAATTCCGGCATTTATTTCTGCAGAGTGGAAAGTGAAAATTCGTCGCAGGTAATAAAACTAATCCTGCTCCGATAGCATCGCTTCTGTGAGAAATACTCTCCTCCATCATCTAAAACATCAGCGCAAATTATTCGTATACATTTATCGGTCTTCTGTTTATTGTCTGAAATCAATCAATATTAAGACGAAGAGTGTAAAAACAATCGCTCGTCTTGCGAAGGGCATTATTGACGGCATCGAGGCGGATGGTA
>Ga0315277_10007841_pt1 | contig 13789 bp, 6 predicted proteins | sample YL17G05_15_MG_FD_203695 | JGI IMG/M metagenome (GOLD analysis project Ga0315277, IMG submission 203695) | Sediment microbial communities from Yellowstone Lake, YNP, Wyoming, USA - YL17G05_15 | ecosystem: Environmental > Aquatic > Freshwater > Lake > Sediment | place: USA: Wyoming | collected...
CCTCTTCGACGCTGTTTAGGCCGGGAATGGGGATTACGGTGTTGCTGTGCAGGATGTAGCGGATGGCCAGACGGGCGCGTTTCAAGTCTTCCTCGCGGTCGCCCCTGAACAACGAGCCTGCGGCAAAAGGCTTAATGCCGAAGGCGCCGACGTCGCATTTTTTGATAGCGGGGAACAGGCTGTCGGTCGGAGCGACTTTGCTCATCGTCGTGAAGGGAAAGAGGATGACTTCGAGGTCGCCGAAGTACTCGATCATAAACTTGAACCATCGGCGGTCGTGCGACGAGATGCCGATGGAGCGGGCCTTGCCCTGTTTTTTGGCTTTGGTCAGGGCTTCGATGACCTCGCAGGATGTATCAAAGGTATGCCTGCCGCCAGGCTCATAGACGGTTATCCGCCAAAGGTCGGTGTATTCGAGCTTGGCTGCTTGCAGGGCGCTATCTAAGGTTTCGGAGAGCTTTTGGGCGGTGCGGAAATCCGGATTGCGCGGCTCGCGGCCGGTGTCGGAAAGGGCCAGATAGACGTTGTCTCTCTTGTTGCCGAGCGCCTCGATGTCTCTATGCAGCTCGCCCGGGCCGGTGCTGTCGATGAAGTTGATGCCGATATCGAGACATCGCGCCATGACCTGGTTGCGTTCTTCCTGGTTGCTGCCGGAGTGGCCGCCGAGGCCGATTGCCGAGACCATGAAATTCGTTTTGCCCAGCCTGCGGTATTCCATATTCGGGTTGTAGTTGCGAATTTTGGCGGTATCGTCGGCTTTGGCGGCGACGGGGGCGTTGAGAGCAACGGCTACGCCTGCGGCGGTTACGGCGCAATCGCGGATAAATCGGCGGCGTGTGATGCGGCTATCGTTCATTTCTCGTGTCCTTTCAGAGTCGGTTGGTGATACATCCGCCATTATGCCATAAAAGGCCTGCACTTGCAAGGAGGAAAAAGTATTTGGCACGTCGCCGGCGCAGGTCTGGCCAGGGGACGGTCGGGATAGTACAATGCGGGGTGTAGAAATAGAAATTGTGATAGTGGCTCGTCGCCGGTTTTGTTCCTGGATGAGGCCGGAAGACGGGCCCCGGCCACAGGTGCCGGGGCTAATCGGGAGGGAGGGCCCCAACATGAAGTTGGGGGCTTGTGGGGGGTGGGAAAGAGTTGTTGTTACGCCGTCGTGCCGACGGCGGCTAAACGGGGGCGAACTTTTCTGGAGGCTGATTATGAGAACCGGTCGGATTAGCAGACGTCGCTTCTTGAAAAATGGTGCGGCTGCCGGCTTTGGGGCACTGGGCCTGCCATACGTGGTGGCGGCATCGGCGGTGGGCAAGGGCGGGGTGGCGCCGAGCAACCGGATCGCTCTCGGCTCAATCGGCGTCGGGGGGATGGGCACGAACGATATGAGGGCGTTCCTGAGCCAGGAGGACGTGCAGGTTGTCGCGGTCTGCGACGTTGTGGAGGCGAGCGACCAGTACGGGCACTGGTATAAAAAGGGCTGGAACGGGGAATGGTTCGGGCGCGAGTCGGCTCGCAAGATTGTAGAAGACCACTACGGGCAGAAGAATCGGGCGGGGCAATTCAAGGGCTGCGATGCGTACATTGATTTTCGAGAGATAATCGAGCGCAGGGACATCGACGCGGTCTGCGTGGCCACGCCGGACCACTGGCACGCGATACCGGCAATCTCCGCGGCGAAGGCGGGCAAGGCTATCTACTGCGAGAAGCCGTTGAGCCTGACCGTAGCGGAGGGGCGGGCGATGGTCGAGGCGGCGGAGCGCTACGGCGCTATCTTTCAGACGGGGACGCAGCGGCGCTCGGAGGAGCGGTTTCGGTTTATCTGCGAGCTGATTCGCAACGGGCGGATCGGGCGGTTGGAGAAGGTTTCGACATCCATCGGCCCGAATAATAAGGAGGGGCCGGCGAAGGACTGGAAGGCGATGCCTGTGCCGGCTGGGTTCGATTACGATATGTGGCTTGGCCCCGCGCCGTGGGCGCCTTATCATAAGGATCGCTGCCTTTATACCTTCCGGTTCGGGCTGGACTATTCGGGCGGGCAGACGACGAATCTCGGGGCGCACTATATCGACGTGGTGCAGTGGGCGAACGGCACGGACCGCAGCGGTCCGACTGAGTTTGAAGATTTAGGCGGGGAGTATCCGGCGGACGGGCTATTCACGACGGCGACGAAGGTGCATTTCCGGGCGCGATACGCCAACGGGGTGGAACTGACGTGCAAGACGGGTACGGAGGGGCTTATGTGCTTCGAGGGCAGCGAGGGCTGGATTGAGGTTGACGACAGCAAGATGACGTCGCAGCCGGCGTCACTGGAGACATCGGTAATCGGCCCCAACGAGATTCACCTCTACAAGAGCGACGATCACCATCGCAATTTCGTCGATTGCATCAAGGCCAATCGCGAAACGGCCGCCCCGGCGGAAGTAGGGCATCGCTCGACGAGTATCTGCCACTTAGGCAATATCGCCATGACACTCAAACGCAAGCTATCCTGGGACCCGCAAGCGGAACGATTTACGGACTGCGACGAGGCGAACCAAATGCTGGCACGGGCGATGCGCAGCCCGTGGCGCTTGTGAATTGATTATTGATTATTTATTATTGATTATTTAGAGGGAGTTGGTGGGCTGAAGCCCACCCTACGAGTTTATGAATGGGTTATTGATGATTTATTCCCCCAAAAGGGATCTTCGATATTGATGATTTATTATTTGGAGCGGTTAGAGCGTGTGTAAAAAGTGGCACGGCTATCTCCGCAAGGAGTCCCTGGGACCTGGCCGTGCATTCGATGAGGCAGGCCATTCGTAAGAAAAACAGCAATTGCATGGCCAAGATGGCCCTGCGACGCATGGGCAAGATGCCCATGCCACAAGAGACCAGCCTCTCACACACGCTTTTACCGAATTTCGAACGTTTTGGAGAGATTGGCGATGGCGAGTTTGAATTGGCCGGGCTCGACGACGGGTTTATTTTCCAGGCCGATGAAGGCGAGGTCGGCGGTATTGAGATTGAACGTAACGGTTTTGGCGGCGCCGGGCTGGAGGTCAACCTTGTCGAAGCGTTTGAGCGATTTTACCGGCGGGGTAACGGAGGCGACGAGGTCGGAGACGAAGAGCTGAACGATTTCTTTGCCGGGGCGGTTTCCGGCGTTGGCGACTTTCACGCTTACGGTCAAGTTATCGCCGACGGCGAGTTCGCTCTTATCCAGTTTGAGGTCGCTGTATTTGAAGGTCGTATAGGATAGGCCGTGTCCGAATTGCCACTGGGGGTCGAATTTGTTCGGCGCCTTTTCTTCGCTGGGCTTGTGGTCATAGCAGGTATGGCCGGAGGAATACTTCGGGTAGGTGAAGGGCAGCTTGCCGCTCGGATTGGCGTTACCGAAGAGGATATCGGCAACGGCCCGGCCTCCTTCCATTCCGGGTAGATACGCCATTAGAATTGCGGGGGTTTTATCGACGATGGCGCGAATGACCCGCGGGCGGCCCTGGACGAGGACGAGAATTAACGGTTTACCTGTCCCTGCGAGCTCTTCAATCAGCCTCAACTGAGGGGCGGTTATCGTGAGGTCGTCGATATTGCCGGGGGTCTCGCAATAGGTCGGCTCGCCGATGCAGGCGATGACGGCGTCGGCTTGCCCGGCTGCGGCAACGGCGCCGGCGATGTCGGCTTCCTTATCGAATGTGACGGCCTCGACGTAAGTGACATTATCCTTTCCCAATTTATCCTGAATTGCTTCGAGGATTGTGAGTTTTTCAGCGGGGTAGAGCTCTTCCTTTTCGCCCTGCCAGGTAATAGTCCAGCCGCCGTTGAGGTAAGAGAGCTTGTCGGCACAGGGGCCGGTGACGAGGACTTTTTGACCCTTTTTCAGCGGTAAGGTGTTGTTGTCGTTCTTGAGAAGGGTAATCGCCTCGGTGGCGAGCTGGAGATTTACCTGCCGGGATTGCTCGGTTGCGAAGCCGGGAAGGAGGCTTTTATTGGGGTAGGGGTTTTCGAACAAGCCAAGCTTCATTTTGACTCGGAGGATTCTGGCAACGGCCTGGTCGATCCTCGGCATGGGGACTTCGCCGGTCTTAACAAGGTCAATCAGCGTATCGTAGAAGCTGTAGTCATAGGGGACCATGCTCATATCGATACCGGCCAGGACGGCCTGCTTGACGGCGTCGCGGCGGTCCTTTGCGACCATCTCCCGCGTATAGAGGTTTTCGATGTCGGCCCAGTCGGAGACTACGAATCCGTCGAAGCCGAGCTCGCCCCGGAGCAGGTCGGTGAGGAGGAATTTGCTGGCGTGAACAGGGACGCCGTTAATTTCGGAGGAGTTGACCATAACGGTGGCGACGCCGGCCTCAACAGCGGCTGCAAAGGGCTTTAGGAAGAGCTCGCGGAGCTGCCTTTCCGGTATCCAGGCGGGGGTGCGGTCTTTGCCCGAAAGCGGGAAGCTGTAGCCGAGATAATGCTTTGTGCACGCGGCGACTTTGGCGGGCTGGGAGATGTCGCGGCCCTGCTGGGCGCGGACGTAGGCGGCGCCCATTTGGGAAGCCAGATACGCGTCCTCTCCCAGGGTTTCGTAGAATCGCGGCCACAAGGGCTGCCGACCCAGGTCGAGGACCGGATTGAAGTTCCAGGGGATGCCGGACGCCCTGGTCTCGTAGGCGCAGATCTCCGAGAGCTTCTCCATCAGCTCGATATTGCCCGTCGCGGCGACGGCGATACTCTGCGGGAAGATGGTCGCTCCGAGGGTGTAGTTGACGCCGTGGATCGCGTCGATGCCGTAAATAATGGGGATTCCCAGCCGGGTCTTCTTCGTGGCGAGGTCTTGAATCTGCGTGATAATCTCGTGCCAGTTCTCGATGGTGCGGGCCTGGCCGCCGCAGTTGAGTATTGAGCCGACATTGTGGTTGATGACGGCGTCGGCGAGCTTCTTCTCATCCAGCTCGAGATAGCCGTTGTTGGTGCGGCCGGCGACGACTTCGAGCGTTACCTGTGTCATCTGGCCGACCTTTTCTTCGAGCGTCATTTTCGCAAGCAGGCTCCTTACACGGGCATCGACGGGGTCCTTTGCGCGTTTCTCGGTGAGATTTGAGCAGCCGGCAAAAGTTGCCAGAAGCGCTATTAGAAGAATAGTCGTCTTTCTCATAAGAATCCTTTCTATCGTGTAGTGTTGTCAGAATTTGTGAATAATATCACGCCCAATAGGGGTTATCAAAGGCAAAAAGCATGGCATCGAGAGCCGGACGGCTGGAAAGTACAGGGGTAATATGTTAAGATGGCGGGATGACGAATAGACGGCTTCGGCGCGCACTGCATATACTGGTTTACTTAACCGGCGTGCAATTATTATTCGGGGGGGAGGCGTGTGGGGCGGACTGGGCAATGTGGCGATACGACGCGGCCCGCAGCGGGGCGAGCGCCGAGGGTTTGGCGGAGCGGCTTTATTTGCAGTGGTCGAGGCGGCTGCCGAAGCCGGCGCCGGCCTGGGCGGAGGAGCAGTACAAACTTCAATTCGACCGGTCCTACGAGCCGATTGTGATGGGCAAGCGGATTTTCGTTCCCTCGATGGTCGGCGACAAGGTGACGGCTTACGATACGGAGAGCGGCGTTGAGATATGGCGGTTTTACTGCGACGGGCCGGTCCGGTTTGCGCCGGTCGGATGGAAGGATCAGATATATTTTGTGAGCGACGACGGATGCCTCTACTGCCTTGCGGCGGCGGACGGCAAGCTCATCCGAAGAATTCGCCTTGCTCCTTCGGAGAAGAAGATATTGGGGAACGGTCGGCTGATTTCGATGTGGCCTGCGCGGGGCGGGCCGGCGCTGTATGACGGCAAGATATACTGCGCGGCGGGCATCTGGCCTTTTATGGGGGTCTTTATCTACGCGATTGACGCCGAGAGCGGCGAGACTATCTGGGAGAACAGTTCGAGCGGGTCGAGGTACATGACGCAGCAACATAACAGCGACGCATTCGGAGGGGTCGCGCCGCAGGGGTATCTGGCCGCAGCGGAAGACAGGCTGCTCATACCGAGCAGGACGACGCCGGCGTGCTACGACAGACGGACGGGCGAATTCATTTACTACCGTCTATCCGAAAAGGACATGGGTAAGCACGTGGGGGGATACGACGTCTGCATCTGGAGGGATTTGTTCTTCAACAACAGCATAATGTACCGGCTGGCCGACGGGGAGGGGATCGTCAAGACGTCCGTCCAGGTCGTCGCCGAGGACGGAATCATCGCATTTGATAAGGATGGCGGGCTGGCGGGGTACGTGCCGCGTGAGGTTCCCGAAGCGGAGCGGAAGAAGGATGAGCCTGTCATAAGGGGCAAGGGTCTATGGAGGGGGGAATTCGGCCCGGCTATTGAGAAGGTGCATATCAAGGCCGGCGCGCGATTGTACGGCAGTAACAGCCGAGGGGTTATCGTAGCGGTCGATATTCCGAAGAGGGGCGAGAAGGCCCGGATTTCGTGGACTTATCCAATCGAAGGCAAGGCATGGAATATGCTGGCTGGCGACGATAGACTATTCGTAGTCACCGAAGAGGGCCTGCTTTATTGTTTCGGCGGCGAAGAGGTGCAAGCCAAATGGCACGAAGGAGAGGTTAGGCCAATCCTCGAAGCGCCGCAGGAATATCGTCTCAAGGCAAGGCAAATACTCGCCGAGGCGGGGACGAGCGAAGGGTACTGTTTGCTGTTGGGCATCGGCGACGGCGGGCCCTCTGGGGGCAAGTTGCTCAAGGCGCTTCTGGCCGAATCGGAGTTGAACGTCATAGCGGTCGAGCGTGATGCCGAGATAGTCGAATCGATGCGGAGAGAGATGGACGAAGCGGGCGTTTACGGGAGGCGCATCTCGATTCTTCCGGGGGCAATTGCATCGCTGGAATTGCCGCCTTACTTTGCGAGCGTGATTATCGCCAAAGACGTCGAGGCGAGCGGTTTTGATGAGGAGTCGAAGGTCTTTATCGAGCGGGTATATCATTCGCTTCGGCCTTACGGGGGGCTGGCCTGGCTCGGCGTCGATGCGGGCGGGCGCGGCGCCGTCGCCGAGCACATATCGAGTTTCGATTTGCCCGGTAGCCAAATTGGCGACCAGGGGGAGGCTGTAGTGGTAAGGCGGGCGGGGGCTTTGCCCGGTGCAGGCGACTGGATCGGGCAGTATGCGGATTCAGCCAATACGGTGGTCTCGAGAGACGAGTTGCAGGGGCCTCTGGGCTTGCTCTGGTTCGGAGACGATTCCGGGTTCACGGACGTTCTTCCGAGGCACAGTCACGGGCCGCCCGAGCAGGTCGTCGGCGGGAGGCTATTCATCGAAGGCATCGACTCGATAAGCGCACGCGATGTCTATACCGGCAGGACATTGTGGAAGACGAATTTGAAAGACCCAAACACGTTCGGGATTTACTACAACAAATCGTACAACCGGAATTACAGGGATTTATCCGGCAACCAGAGCCATATCCCCGGGGCGAACACTCGCGGGACAAATTTCATAGCGACGGAAGATAAGGTTTATATTGTTGAGGGGGCGAAATGCCGCGTTCTCGACGCAGGTACGGGCAGAGCGCTCGGCGTCTTTTCGCTTCCGGACCGGCAGGGTAAATCACCGGCGAACTGGGCTTATATAGGCGTTTACGGGGATTATCTGATTGCCGGTTCGGATTTTGTCTCTTACCTGGAGCTGCTCGCGGGGAACGACAAGAAGCTGGATACGTGGGCGAGTTTTTTCGACAAGTACGCGAGCAAGCGGCTGGTTATTATGAATCGGCAGACGGGGCAAGTCGTCTGGACGGTCGATGCGAAGGTCGGGTTCATTCACAATTGCATCGCGGCGGGGGGCGGGCGGATATTTTGCCTCGACGGACTGCCGCCTTATATCAGAAAGGTGATGGCCGAGCGCGACGTCGAGATGAAATTGCAGGAGAGGCTGCTGGCGTTCGACGTGCAGGACGGAACGGTTATCTGGGAGCGTTCGGAGAACGTTTTCGGAAGCTGGCTCGGCTACAACGAGCAGAATGACATTCTGCTGCAGGCATATCGCAAGTCGCGCGACATGGTCCCCGAGCCGGGCGACAGGATGGCGACGCACCGGGGGCAAACGGGCGAATTGTTCTGGGACAAGGCCGTCGATTACAACGGCCCGTGTATGCTGCGCGACCAGACCATTATCACTCAGGAGACGGCTTACAGCCTGTTGACGGGCGAGCAGATTATGCGGGAACACCCGCTGACGGGCGAACCGGTCAAGTGGGAATATACACGCAACTACGGATGCAATACGGTTGTTGCGAGCAGGAATTTTCTGACGTTTCGGTCGGCGGCGGCGGGCTATTTTGATTTGTCACGGGACGGCGGGACGGGGAATTTCGGGGGGTTCAAGTCGGGCTGCACGAGCAATCTCATAGTCGCCAACGGGGTGCTGAACGCCCCGGAATACACAAGGACGTGCACGTGCAGCTACCAGAACCAGACGTCTCTCGCGCTGGTGCATATACCGGAGGTGGAGACGTGGACATTCAATCCCATCAAGAGGGGCGCCGGCGATATTCGTCGCGTGGGGATCAATTTCGGCGCGCCCGGCGACAGGAAGGCGGAGAACGGCACGTTGTGGCTGGACTACCCCAGTCGCGGCGGTCCTTCGCCGGCTGTTGAGGTTACAACGGTGCCGAGGCAGCCGATATGGTTCAGCAGGCACTCGTCGCGAATAGAAAAGGGGGTCCTTCCGTGGGTCGAGGCTTCGGGGGCGAAGGGTATTAAGAAGATCAGTATTAAGCTGGCAGGTTCCGGGAGGAAGGAGAATGAGGCGGGGGCGGAGAGGCGATACACCGTTCGACTGCATTTCGCCGAACCCGATGGGAAGGCACAGGGGGAGCGTGTTTTCGATATCGCAATCAACGGCAAGGGCGTCTTGAAGGATTTCGATATTGTTAAGGAGGCTGAGGCGCCAAATATCGGGATCGTAAAAGAGTTCGCCGCAGTTCCAGCTTCGGATACGATGCGCATATCGTTGAGACCACGAAGAGGGAGCGAAACGGTTATCTGCGGGATCGAGCTTATTGCCGAGTGAGCTCAGTGCCAGATCGTTGTCTGGAGCCAAGCGGCGAGAAGGGCAGCGACGTCGCCCATATCGACGGCGCCGTTTCTGTTCAAATCGCCGGGCTTTTCTCCTCCGGCGGGATTGCAATTGTCTCTGGCCTGAAATGCAAAGTCACGCTGGTCAACGATGCCGTCGTTGGTCAGATCGGGCAAGAGGCTCCAGTTTGAAGGAGTCTTGCTCGCCTGGGCGGTTCCGCCATAAGCTCCCAAATTGATGCGCTTATTGCGCGGACTGCGCGTCTCGTTGCCGAGAGGGCTGCCGGGGCAGCCTGCATCGATACACGGGCTGGTGACGGTATCGACCCGCCAGACGTTGCTTTGCGGGTCCCATCGCCCGGCCTGCGATTTCAAATGGTAATCGCCCGTGATGCCGTGGGAGTAATCGCCGACACGGACAAAGCAGGGATCTACACTTGTGTTTCCCGGACCCCATGCAAAACCGGCCTGGCACGAGTCTCCGCAAATAATCATCGGCACGTTGCTGTATGAAATATGTGCCGCGCCTCCGGCGTAAACGGCAACGGCGTCATTGTACAGGATACAGTTTGTGATTTCCGTTGTGCCGCCGTCGGATACTCCAATTCCGATGGCGGCGGTATTGTTGGCAAGGGTGCAGTTCTTTATCGTCCCGTAGCATTGGTTGACTGTCGGGCGGGCGCCGAGGATGGGATGGTTATTGTTGTCGGCCAGGATGCAGTTGGAGATCAGGCCGTCGCACCACATTATTACGGTTCCGTAATCGCCGGCGTTGTTGCATAGGATGCAATTGCTGATTGTTGCGTGCGTATGGTTGCGGATGTCGGGGTCAAGCAAGGGGTCGCAGCCTCTAATGTACCCGTTGATATTGAAACCGCGGAGGCTGCAAGCCGGATCTTCGTCGCCCCGAAAAGTGATAACCGCCTCAAGCTCGGAGGCTCCGGAGTCTGAGCCGAGGATGGTTTGCTGCACTACCGAGAAGTCGTTCGGGTCGGCGCTTTGCACGATTATGTTTTTTCCGAGGAATTTGATATCGCCCGGATAAAGGCCCGGCTGGACTATGATTGTCTCGCCGTCGTAAGCCGAGTCGACGGCCTTCTGGATGGTCTCAAAGGCTTGGTCGGGCGACAGGCCCGTATTGTCGTCGCTACCGGCGCCAGCATCGACGTAGTAAGTGCGAATCTCGGCTGTTTGGTGGATGATAATGGTGTAGTCCGGGTATGTTGTCCATTCGTCGTCGGTCTGGAGCGTCAGGAGGACGTTGCCGCTGCCGTCGCACCGGAAGACGATGCCGCCGAACAAGAGTTCAGCAAGCGGCTCAGGCACGGGACCGTCATCGGCGAGCAGCCACTTGCTCAGATCGGTGAGGTCTCTGCCCGTCGAGGCGATGAAGAAGGCCAGCGTCTCTTCGACCGTCATCCCCATCGTGTATGCCACTTCTTCGAGGTCGTTGTATTCGGATAACGTGCCGGGATATGCCAAGGCGCAGCCTGAGATCGAGGCGGGGCCTTCAACGAAGAGGAAACCCTCCAGGGGCTCCAGCGTCGTTCCGTCGCCTGTGACTTCGATAACGACCTGGTCGCCGCGATTGAGCGATAGCTCGCTGCCTGGGAGCATGGCTTCTCCGTCAAGCAAGATCGTTAGTATGGCATTGGCCGGCTGGGCCAAGAGAAACACCGACACCCAGACAAACACCATCGGCTTCATAATCCGCCTCCGAATAGAACGATCAGGATTTCAGCTCCCATCCATTTCTCGATGGCGGGTTTATAAGCTGGTTCGCCTCGTTGCTGTTGGTGAATTGCATATTCGGGCCGTCCCATTCGAGCTTGCTGCTGAGCAGTTGCATGGCGATTATGCCGAGCCTGGCTAATTCGGTGAGTGGTCCGCCATAGTCGAAGTTCGAGCCTGCCTGCTTGCCGTTCTTTATCGAGTCGAGCCAGTCCTCGTGATGGCCCCGGACTCGCGGGAGCGTCTGAGCGGGCAGCTTGTATTCTCTCATTTTCGATTCCGGGATTATTCTGACGCCGCCTGCGCCGTGCGAGCCGTACATAATCTTGCCTTTATCGCCGATAACGATGGCCCCGGTTTCCTGCAAGGTTCTGCCCTCTTCGAGCTCGGGCGGTCGGGGGATTCTATTCCTGCCGCTGTGCCAGAGGAGCTTGACGGGGCCGCGTTTGTCCGTCGCGGCGAATTCAAAGGTAATCACGGAGCCGTGGGGGAACGTGTCGGCGTGCTCCTTTGGGTCGTAGCCATCGGCCTGGGCCTGGATAGTCTTTGGCGCATCGAGGTCGAGCGCCCAGAATACGGGATCGACAACGTGGCAGATCCAGTCGCCGATAGTCCCCGAGCCGAAAGGCATCCAGCCCCGCCAGCTTCCCGGCAGATACATAGGATTGTATTGCCGATACTTGGCCGGGCCCAGCCACAAATCCCAGTCCAGCGTGGGCGGAATCTCATGCTTCTCGCTGCGTTTGTCCAATTGGTCGATCTTGCAGTGGTCGGCGGTGCAGCCGGCGTGGACCTCATAGACGTTGCCGATCGCGCCATCCCATAGCCACTCGCAGAACATCCGGATGGTGTCGGATGAATGTCCCTGATTGCCTAACTGGGTAACGACCTTGTGCTCGCGCGCCGCCTTCATTAGCTCGCGGATCTCATAGATGGAATGGGCGAGCGGCTTTTCGCAATAGACGTGCTTTCCGCGCCTGATGGCGTCGATGGACGCCACCGCGTGCGTATGGTCTGGCGTGGCCACCGTTACCGCGTCGATTTGCTTATCCATCTCGTCGAGCATCTTGCGAAAATCGCGGTATTTCTTTGCTTTCGGGAAATTATTGAACTGCCCGCCCGCCTTATCCTCATCTACGTCGCACAGGGCGACGATATTCTCGCGGCTGCAAGCTCCTACGCTCGCTCCGCCCTGCCCGGCGATGCCGATGCACGCGATATTGAGCTTATCGCTCGGCGCGGCTTGACCTGCGCCAAGGATGTGACGCGGCACAATGGTAAACGCCGCAGCTGCGCCCAGGCCGCCGCGAAGGAAATCCCGCCTTGAATTTGTCTTGCTGCCCTTGCCCATAACAAAACCTCCCGATAATTCGCCGCGCCGCTCCTGATATGGCCGCAGACCCCGACGGCGCAACAGGGCCTGACCAGCCGACAATGATACCAAGCCCAACACGCCGATGCAATATGCTTTTCCTCAATATAAATCGGATTTACCACAAAGGCCATGAAGGTCACGAAGTTAAAGAAGAAAACGCTTGATTATTGTTGGCTGTGACGAAAAAACAGGCGCAAAACGGTTCGATGCACTTCCGATAGGGAGAAGGATTTGATATTATGATTGAATGGACAGGCATCGGTGCAAGGTGGTTCTGAGGTTGTTGGCGGACGGTGGTGGGCGGCTTTCAACGGCGATTAGCGGGTGCTGGGTTTCTGTATCTTTTTAGAGAAGAGTATTGCAGTATGTCCCCGCGCCGGTACAATTATGGCATTGAGAGTTGCCAACACAGAGATATGCACCTATTGGATACGTCCTGCCGGAACCGAGGTGACGCTCGTTGATCAGGATCGGTGGCCGGAATTGGAATGCCGTATCATCTCAGTTAATGGGGCGGGCGATAGCCCGCCAAGCAATAGGGTGATGGTGATTTTGTGAAATGTTAAAATATGAGAGGAATTGATTATGGCAAAAAAGAGCTTGGCTATGGCGGAAGAACCTTTACCGAGTGAACGTTCTGGTTTAAAGCAGAAGATCGCCGAGGGGATGAAACGTGGAATAGATTTAGCTACCGGGAAAGATGTTGCATCCATACGCAAGTTGGTTGATCAACAGAAAAAGCTACATCCAGAGCTTATTGATAATCCAGGAGCGCTTACCGATCGGATCATTGGCAAACGGCAGTGGTACGCTGCTGCCGTGAGTTTCTGCTGGGGTCTTGGAGGTATCTTGACTTTCGTTCCTAATCTTGCTCACATTTGGCATATTCATGGCCGGCTTGTCCTTACTGTTGCCTATATTTATGGCTATGACCTTGATGACCCAGAGCGACGGGAAGAGATTGCATTGTGTTTTGCTCTAAGCAGCAGTAATGAAGCTGTAAAACAAGTCCTTAAAAATGCTGGTCTTGTTGGTGCTAAGAAAGCCCTTATGACACAGGTAATGAAAACAGTAATTACTCAACTTGACTGACTTTTTAACGGAATTTTGCCGTATATGGACAACACCTCAATAAAAACAGGCAATCTCTTCGATAAAGGGATTATCAGACAAAATCTTTATCAGCAGGAGATTGCCAATATGTTCAAAATCGTCCGTATCCCGCCAAAACTAAAATCTTTCTTTAATCCTTTACAGAATCAGTTCCACTTCAACCACTTCGAGTATTTTCAAACACTGGTTCTATTGATGGTGTTCTGCTGGGGCCGTCGGAACATTGCCACCCTTTACCGCCACCTCGACAGCCGAGGTCAACCTCATCGAAGCAGATTCAACAATTTTCTCAATGTCGGCAGATGCGACTATCAAGTTACTCTACAACTCAAAGCTTCCGAATTACTTTCCCGCCTGCACCCCGCCAAAGGCCAGACGGTCGAGCTGATTATCGATGACTCCAAAAGTCAAAAACGAGGCAAGACAATGCAGGCGGTCGGATGGATTCGCGACCCGCTTACAGGCCGAAATATCAGAGGCCATCAATATGTAACGGCCACTATCCGCTTTA
>Ga0315277_10007842_pt1 | contig 13788 bp, 12 predicted proteins | sample YL17G05_15_MG_FD_203695 | JGI IMG/M metagenome (GOLD analysis project Ga0315277, IMG submission 203695) | Sediment microbial communities from Yellowstone Lake, YNP, Wyoming, USA - YL17G05_15 | ecosystem: Environmental > Aquatic > Freshwater > Lake > Sediment | place: USA: Wyoming | collected...
GCGACTGCTCCCGGCAGTAGCTGTCGATCCGACCTGGACGGGGCGCGCCGCGCTATCTGCGCGCGGACAGCGGGCCTGAATTCGTGGTCAAGGCGGTGCGAGAGTGGTCGTGCCGGATGGGACATAGTGCGTGTGTCGAGGCCTCATGATACCGCCATGGCAGGCGTTCTCTCAAGTGCCGAGCCTACGGCCTCGATTCAGGCGGCAAGCTCGTAGACGGTGATCCGCTGCTCGCGGAAGTGCCGCAGCCGGATCGGGCCTGCCACCCGCTTCGCCGACCGATCCGGCTTCTGCCAGGTTTGTCCCTCATAGAGCATTGAAGGTGTGGCGCCATTCAGCCGCTGATGGCACCGGTGCTGGTTGTAGTACACCTCGAAGTCCGCGAGAAGTTCGCCCAAGTGATCCAGTCCCCGGATGAGCGCGACTCGCGCCAGCCATTCCCGCTTGAGGGTCCAGATGAGCCGCTCCGTCACCGCGATGGAACCATGCTTGCCGACCGCCCCGAAGCGTTGCTTCACATTCCAGTCCCTGAGCAGCTGCGCGAACAGCTCACCCACGAAGACGCCTTCCTGGTCACTGATCAGGTGCTTGGGAGGCCCGTGGCGCAGGAAGGCTTGCTCCAAGGCATCGATAACCCAGCCTGAGTTGGGTCCCTCCAGCGGAACCACGGTCATCACTGCGCGGGAGAAGTGATCAATGGCCACCAATACCCAGCTGGGCCAGACTCCCCATCGCATCACCCGCGTCCGGTCCACCGACCACACGTGGTTGGGATGCCTGGCGACGATCTGCTTTGGCTTCGCACACTCCTTGGCTTCGGCTGGCGCCGAGGTCGATGCCTCCGGCCTGGGGCGGAGCAAGATGTCCCGCACCGTGGTTGCCGAGACGAACACACCCAGCACCCACAGCGTCATCGCAATCCGATGCCGGCCCCACATCGGATTGCGCGCGAAGATGTCCCAGATCAGCTCCGCGATCTCCCGAGGTGTCTTGTTGGCGGGCTCGGCGGCCGCCCGGCGACCTCCCTGCTTGCCCTCCTGGAAGGCCTTCAGCCATCGGTGAACGCTTGAGCGCGCCACCCCAAAGGTCTCCTTTACCCTGCGCTTCGGGACTCCGTAGTACTCCATCAGCCAGAGGATGCGCAGCCGCTCCATGAGGGGATAGGGCCGTCGCGGCCTTTCCTCTCCCAACCGCCTCTCCATCACCTCCAGGCGCGCATCCCGGAACGCCACCGCATCCTCCAACACCATCACCCGTGCCTCCAGCTGCGCCACTCGTCTCGCCTCCGCACGGGCGCAGGCCCGTTCCAGGCTGAGACGACGGCTGCGGGCCGCCCACCGGGCGCTGACCACCATGGCCCGCACCATCAGTGACACCGATGCTTCGTAGATCTCCACCATGTTGGCTCCCAAAGAAGAAACGGCGCCCGAAGGCGCCGCCTACCGGTCCCAGATGATACGGGAGGGAGTCAGTCAGGGCAAGCCCCAGAACAATCTCAGGGCGGTCCTACAGGCCCTCGACATACGCAGCCAACGTCGGTCGGCCTGACAGGCGGCCGTTAGGGCCAAAGCGTCAGTCGTCCGAACCTGCATAGGTATGTGCCACCCGCCTGCCGATCCCGGTCGTCACCTCGTGGACAACAGTCTCTGCCCAGTCAGCGAGCTGGCTCGGCGTGATTCGCGCCACTCCCTGCCGGCCCAGCAGAACGACTTCATCCCCGATCTCGGCACTTCCAGCCGCGGTAGCGTCAATCATCGTGTAGTCCATGCACACCATCCCAACTATCGGACACGAGTGCCCACGGAGTAGCACGCGACCGCGGTTGGAGGCGTGCCGCGGATAGCCGTCGGCATAGCCCACCGGCAGAGCGGCCACCAGACGTGGGCCCAGCGCGCGGTAGGTGCAGCCATAGGAAACCAGGTGCCCTGCCGGCAGCCTGTGAGCGAATGCGATCCGCGTTTTCCATGTGAGCGCCTGCTGCAGATCAAGTGGGGGCAGTCCCGAGGCCTGGGGCAGAATACCGTAGGTCAGCAGGCCCACCCGGACCGCGTCGAGGCGCATCTCGTGAAACCGCAGGGTCGCCGCGCTGTTGCACAGATGACGCATGCCAGGGCTGATGCCGGCCTCTCGCAGCTCATGCAGGGCCGCTTCATACCGGCCGAACTGGAGGCGAGCGTAGGAGTCGTCCGCCGCCTCTGCTGTCGCGAGGTGAGAGAACACGCCCTCAAGGCGAATCCCGGGTGAATCCTCGATCAGACGCGCAAACCGAGCGGCCTCATCGGGCCGGATGCCCAGTCGTCCCATGCCCGTGTCCACCTTGAGGTGCACCCGCGCCGGGCGGCCGAGATGCTGAGAGGCGCGGGATAGTGCTCGGATGGTCGGCTCGGTGCAGACCGTTTGGGTCAGGCCCAGCCGAACGATTCTGTTCGCCGCCTGCTCGTTCCCCGGGTGCAGATGGAGAATCGGCACCTGAAGCCCTGCTCTGCGGAGCTCCGCCGCCTCCTGGAGACAGGCCACCGCGAGCCCGTCAGCGCCAGCCGTCACCGCGGCCTTCGCAACCGGGACCGCGCCGTGCCCGTAAGCGTCGGCCTTCACCACCGCCCAGAGCCAGCAGCCCTCGCCTACGAGGCCTTTGACGACTCGAATGTTCTGGCGAATGGACGCAAGGCATACCTCGATCCATGAATGGGACTCGGAGCCGCGAGGCACCTGATGTGCTTCCTCTCGGACCGGCATCATGGTGGCGTCGCTCCGACTCACAGCACGTCTCTGGGTTCGACATAGGGCAGGCCGAACGCCTCACCAACGCCGCGCTGGGTCACCTTGCCGCGTGCTATGTTCACCCCAGAGAGCAGGCCGCTGTCATCGCGTGCCAGGCCTTCGGCCCCCGCATCGGCCAGCGCCAGGAGGTACGGAACGGTCGCATTCGCCAGCGCGAAGGTGCTCGTACGGCCGACCGCACCAGGCATGTTGGCGACACAGTAGTGCACGATGCCGTCGATGACGTAAGTCGGGTCCGAGTGGGTCGTTGGCTTTGTGGTCTCGATGCAGCCGCCTTGGTCCACCGACACGTCCACTATCACGGCCCCAGGCTTCATCAGCGCGAGCATTTCACGTGTGACGAGCCGCGGCGTTCGCGCTCCCGGTACCAGGACTCCCCCGATCAGCAGATCCGCTTGTCGGAGCTCATCCTCAATGGCATACTGGCTTGAGAAGAGCAGCGTGACGTTACTCGGGATTACCTCAGCGAGATAGCGCAGACGATTCAGGTCAACGTCGAGCACAGTCACGTCGGCTCCCAGTCCGGCTGCCATCCGGGCTGCACAACTCCCCGCGACGCCGCCCCCGAGAACGGTCACATGTCCCCGTTCGACCCCGGGCACGCCGCCAAGTAGAATGCCTCGGCCCAGTGCGGGTCCCTCCAGGCACTTCGCGCCTTCCTGCACCGCCATTCGACCAGCTACCTCGCTCATCGGTATCAGCAAGGGTAGCCTCCCCTCGCTGTCCCTGACCGTCTCGTAGGCGACACACATCGCACCCGATTCGATCATGGCTTCGGTCAGTTCGCGTGAGGCAGCGAAGTGGAAGTAGGTGAAGACGATATGGTCGGAACGTATGAGAGCGTACTCTTCCGGCACCGGCTCCTTGACCTTCACTACCAGAGTGGCAGTCTCGAACACCTCCGCGTGATCACCCAAGAGCACTGCACCCGCGTCGGCGAACTGCGAGTCCATGATCCCGCTGCCGAGACCGGCCCCCCGCTCAACGTAGACGTCATGACCGGCGCAAACCAGCCTGTGCACCGCTGCAGGAGTCAGTGCAACGCGGTATTCGCATACTCTGATCTCCTGCGGAACGCCAATGCGCATAACCGGTCCCTTCTCGGATTCGTGCAGATGGCAGGGCTCGCTACCTCGCAGTCATTTCCCTTGCAGAAAGAGCAGGTCAAGGTCGGACCTATTGTGCACCGTTCGCCTCGGGATGTCAATCGGCATCCAAAATCGTGGGTATGCAGTTGACTGCACCACATACTACATCTAGTCTATACTCCGGCCATTTTGAGGGGGCAGAAGAGCGGCGAAGGATAAAGGGCCGACGGCGGTGAGTGGCAAATGGTGTTTGTTGAAGAACAGACACTGCCACCGAGGTCGCCGCCCATGTTTTCAGCCCCTCGTTCTGCCCGAGGTCGTAGCTTCGATGCTGGCAAACTTTGCACCTGTCTTTACGAGGCCGAGCTTCGACACGTTTTGCCAGTACGTCGGCGCGCTGATGTTGGGCGAGGGCCGACGCACCGGCGCGCCCATCGCCCGCGCCACCGCCAAGGCCAAGTCTCAAGGCGTCTATGCCCGACTCTGCTCGCGGGCTTGTTGGAGCGCGGCCGCGCTGCTGGATCAACTCTGGGCGCTGCTGCTGGCGGTGTTGCCCTGGCCCCGCGATGCGCGGGGCCGTCTCATCATCTGGGCAGCCATTGATGACAGTGTGATTGCCAAGACCGGCAAGAAGATCCCCGGCCTCGCCTATCACTTCCATCACAACGCGGGCAAAGACCAGCGCGCCTGGCCCTTTCTCTTCGGTCACTGCTGGGTGACGCTGGGGGTGGTGTGGCCGACGGTCACCCGCGCCCTGTGCTTTCCGCTGCGAGCCGCCCTCTATCTGCGCGCCAAGGACTGCGCTCCCGCCGACTTCCGCAAAAAGATCAGCCTGGCGCTGGATTTGTTGGCGGCGGTGCGCTGGCCCGCGTCGGTGTGTTTGTACGTGCTGGCCGACGGCGCCTATGCCACCAGCGACTTCTTCCGGGGCGTGCGGGCGCAAGGCCATCACCTGCTCACTCGCCTCAAGTACAATGCCGACGTGCGCTGGCCGGCTCCCTCCAAGCCGCCCGGAGCGCGGGGGCGGCCCCGGCTCGACGGAGAGAAAGTCAACCTTGCTATCTACCACGAGACCCATCGCCAAGAAGCTCCGGTGCGCATCGGCGCACAACACTACCTCGCCACCTTCAGCTTTCTCGAGGCGGTGCCGCGACGCTTCGGACAGCTCTGCTGCATTGTCATCGTGGACCTGCCCAAACACCAGCGGGCGGTGCTGCTCTCGACCGATCGCTCACTCTCCCCGATCGAGATCATCGAGCGTTACGCCCTGCGCTTCGCCATCGAAATCGCCTACCGCGAGTTGAAGCAGCGCTTTGGCTGGGGACATTATCAAGTGCGCTCCCGCCAAGCGATCGAGCGCCATGTCGCACTCAGCTTTGTCGCCTGCAGCCTCACCGCGTTGCTGCTCGTCCTGCGGGACGACCAGCAGACCGTGGGCGAGATGCGCCGGGCGCTCCAGGGGGCGGCCCTGCTCGCCTGGCTTTTTCGCATCATGGGCAGAAACGCCCTCCAGCGCAAAAATACCTTGCTCCAGCAACTACGCCATCCCTTGCTTCAGGGAATGGCCGGAGTATAGTCTAGTGGTTGCGCTTCAAGCAGGTTTTGCCCGCAGATCGCGCTCGCGCACGGGTTCAACTCGCACCGCGTGTTCCAGCACCCGGCGGAACAACAGCCCCCGGGAACGGGAGGTGCGACGGTTGAAGCGGAAGGTGAATTCATCCAGGTAGTAGTCAAGATGGCTCGCATGCACGGCGCCTTGGTGCGTACCCAGCAACCAGCGCTTCAGCAATGAGACGACCAGGTGCACCTGCGGCAGCAGCTCTTCCCGGCTGTCCGCGCGGATCACTTCGTGCCGGTAGCCGGCCTCAGCCAGACCATGATACGCGGCCAATCCGTCGGTTTCGATGTGACTGCCAGGCTCGACCAGCAACTTGAGAGTGGTCACCAGCGTCTCGCCTCGAATGTCATTCACGCGCGCTAGACGAATCCGGCCCAGACGCCGCCCGGTATGCTCCACCGCCGCCAGTAGCACGCTCTTGCCGCCCGCGCCCCGTCCGCGCTTGCCGGGCCGTTTCCCGCCCCAGTAGCTCTCGTCGACCTGCACCGTACCGTTGAGCCTCTCCCTGCCGGGACGCACCATCGCCCGCCGCAGCCGATGCAGCCAGGCCCAGGCAGTATGATAGCTGCCCAGCCCCAACACTCGTTGCAGCCCCAGGGCGCTGGCCCCATGCTTCTCGCCCGTCACGTGCCAGATGGCCAGGAACCACATCCGCAGCGGATAGTGGGTGTCCTGAAAGATCGTCCCGGAGGTAATCGACACGCGCCTGCGACAGCGCACGCACTTGTACAGCCCCGTCGCCAGTCTCCACGCGCGGGTGTGCCCGCAACTGCGACAGACAAAGCCATCGGGCCACCGAATCGATGCCAAGTACGCCTGACAGGCCTCTTCCGACGCCGCCAAGGCATCGAACTCCAGTTGGTTCCGAGGGAAAGACTCCATGCTCCCCGGATACTACATCTAGTGGCTGGTGCAGTCAACTGCATACCCACCTCCAAAATTGTGCATCCAAAATTGACCCACCATCGGCGGCCAAAATTGACCCACCCAGAATGGTGGTCTAGCGGGCCTTGCCCTTGGTGTTTCTGGTCTTGATCCTCCAGCTTTGGTTGCCGGTTTCGATGATGTCGCAGTGATGGGTGAGGCGGTCCAGCAGGGCGGTGGTCATCTTTGCATCTCCGAAGACCTGGGGCCACTCGCCGAAGGTGAGGTTGGTGGTGATGATCAGCGAGGTCCGTTCGTAGAGCTTCGACACCAGGTGGAAGAGCAGCTGCCCGCCGTTGCTGGAGAAGGGCAGATAGCCCAGTTCGTCTAGGATGACCAGATCGATGCGAGCCAGCCTCTCCGCAGTCCGCCCGCCTTGGCCCGCCAGCTTCTCCTGTTCCAGCCGGTTGACCAGATCCAGCAGGTTGTAGAAGCGCACCCGGTGCCCGTCTCGGATGACCACGCGGTCGGCATACGCTCGCACCTGCGCGGTCCGCTTCGCCTTGGCACTGTCGACACTGTAATGGTTCCGGTCGAAGGCAACCAAGGAGGTGGTGCTGACGCGGACGTCCCGTTCCACGAAGCCCTCGAAGGGCAGCTCCATCCTGATCAACTGGGGCCGCTCCTCCTGCTCGTACACCTCCCAGATCGTCCGCTCCTGGTCCTGGGGGTGGGGCTGGGTCCTGGCCCACCCCAGAGACTCCGAGATCAGAAACTCATTGACGTCTGCCAGGTCTTCAAAGCGGCGCCGCTGGGAGAAGAACCGCCTCCGCGCCAGCCCCACCTGGTTCTCCACCTGCCCCTTCTCCCACCCCGCGGCCGGAGTGCAGGCGACCGGCTCGAACAGGTAGTGCGCCGCCAACGCCAGGAATCTCGGGTTGAAGGTGCGCTCCTTTCCCAGCAGGATCTTGCTCACCACCGTCTTCATGTTGTCGTAGTTATGTGCCCGACCTGGTTATGTGCCGCGGGAGCCGGATAGCCGGCTATGCGTGGGAGGATCGCCCAGGGGCGGGCATGGGAGGGCACATAACGCGGCGGCTCCAGAGCGCGACAATCTCCTTCGCCGCCAATCGGAAAGGAGATTGTCATGCTGGAACGCTACTTCCTCAAGCCCCAGACCCTCGATCGCATTCGCGGCTCGTGGCTGGGGGACTCCCTCGAGCGTTACGTCGTCTGGCTCGCAGACCAGGGCTACGCCGCGCGAAATGTGTACCGTCGGGTGCCTCTCCTCATGCAGTTCGGAGAGTTTGCCAGGGAGCATGGCGCCACGAGCCTGGAGGAGCTGCCGACCCACGTCTCGGCCTTCGTGGAGGCTCGTCTCCTCAGTCGTGGACACGACCGGAGGGGCAGTGCATGGCGTCCCCTAATATTACTCCGTTACGCATTGTGACCGGACAAATGGGAAGAGAAATGGCGGCTCCAATGGACATAGCACGGGTCGGTGCCATTACTTCTGTGACATCCTCCCGACAAAGGCGCGTGCGAATGGCTGACACGGACCTGCGCGCCTGTACAGTGCACCGTACAGCCAATGATGCTGTGCATCTGTCTGAACCCTTTCGTTCCCGCGGCCGCCTCCGCTGGAGCGACGTAACGGAGCAATACTAGAGAAGCGATAGTACACCATGGTGTGCAGCCGCTCCCGCCGGCAGATCTCCGACACCGACTCCTCTCCCCGGATGCCCTCCATCACGATCCGGATCTTGTCCTCCGCTGTGAAGTGCCGCCGGGTGATGTGCTTGGCCTTCCGGACTTGCTGCTTCGGGGTCTCGCCCTGTCTGCGCACCGGCTCCGGCCTGGCGGCCGGCCGCTCCATCCCTTCCATCCCATCTGCCGTCAGCGAATCGTCCATTCTCCTGCTCCTTTCGGTTGTATATTCCGCTACTCAAGGAGCAGAAACGCCGGTCAGATCATCTCAGAAGTGTAGCTTGGCCTTTGTCCCAGATTCGCTGACGACGTACAGGAGGACGAAGAGGAAGAACCGGCCAGCCAATGAACCGCCTTGCTGGGTCGCAACCGGACTACCTTCGCCCCGTTAAGCACCTGGATAGTATTCTTCGGGGGGACAGGTCTCAGCGACGGTCTCACGTGAGAAGAGCACCCCGCAACACAGAATCAGACGCGCTCGCCGAGAACGTCATTAGCAGTGTAACGGCGGTTCTACGGCCAAGTAACCACTACAGGCGGCCTCATCACCGACTACTGCCGCCTCGCCGCCTGACGGAGTCCTGCGTCCGCTCCACTGTCCACTGCCGCAGCTGCGCGCCTGGCGTGGCCTTCCCGCGCTCATCATGGCAGCGGTTGGCGACGCGCGAGCGCGTTGCGACGCACCAGCCGACCATACAAGAGGGCAGGTCCCGCTCTGCACCTGCCGAAGAAACCCTCAGATCAGTTTCGGTACATTACGGGTGCAGGATACTCGACCGGGGCAGCGGCACACGAACCAGAAAGGGGACATCGCGATGATCGACATCCACACACACCTGGGGAGGTGGGGCACGCCGGGCGAGGAGACCATGGATGAGGCCGAGCTGCTGCGGCAAATGGACAGGCTGGGCATCGCCCAGGCGGTGATCTTGCCCTTCAGCCTGAGCCCGGAAGTCTCGATGTTCCCCTTCGACACAGATGCTGTGCTCGGGGTGTACCGCCGGCACCCGGACCGCATCATCCCGTTCTGCAATATGGATCCCCGCACCGGCAACTCCCCCGAGGCCGATTTCGGGTGGATCTTCGAGGAGTTCAAGGCGGCCGGCTGCAGGGGGCTGGGCGAGCTAGTCGCCAACATCCACTTCGACGACCCCCGCTGTGTGAACCTGTACCGCCAATGCGCGCAGTTCAGCTTCCCCATCGTGTTCCACCTGGCGGTGGACGTCGCGTATGGGCTGTACGGCGTCGCCGACGAGATGGGTCTGCCGCGCTTAGAGAGGATGCTGCGCGAATGCCCGGACACCGTCTTCATCGGCCACGCCATGGGCTTCTGGTCGGAGATCGCATCGAACGTGGAACCCGCCACTCGCGGCGGCTACCCGGACGAGAAGGTGGCAGGGCAGGGCCGGGTACCGGAGCTGCTGCGCAAGTACCCTAACCTATACGGCGATCTCTCGGCCGGCAGCGGCCTCAACGCGATCAGCCGCGACCCTGAGTTTGGCTACCGCTTCCTGGAGGAGCACCAGGACAAGCTCCTCTTCGGCACCGACATCTGTCACGTGAACCAGGAAGTGGAGATCGTGCCGTACCTTAACCAGGCGCTGGCCGAGGCCAAGATATCGCAGACCTGCTACGACAAGATCTGCCACCTGAACGCGCGAATGCTGCTAGGGCTGTGATGCCCACCTCGCCGCCGAGCGCGTCTGGGGCGATGGCCTTCAGTCTGCACTCCGCAATTACCGATCGGGACCTCCAGAGAGCGCCTTGCATGGCTGGTCTCGGACGGAGATCCCGGCGCCGTGGTGTCCAGGGACCCATCGACGCGGATGGGATGGAATGACTGCAGATGTCACCTTGGCTTGGGACACCGTCCGAGCGGTCCACATGGGCTGTGATCCTTCGCGGGCGGCCGTCAATCGGCAACGAAGAGTGACCCACCATCGGTGACCTAGACTGACCTGCCCTGGATTGGTGAGACGAGTCCAGCTCTCCCCCCAAATCCCTCTTCTCGATCCGTTGGCTCTCACTTCTGGTGGGTGAAGTCTGGACGCCGATTCCGTCTCTGCATGGGTCATGCCAGCACGCCGGCCAGCAGTCACTGATCACCTTGGGTCGGAATCAATGGCCGGTCTCGACCGGAATCGGTGGCCGGTCTCGGTCGGTGCGGCAATTCGGGGGGGCGCCACTACGCCTCGACGGGGCCTTGTCGGCATGCCGACGCGCATGGCTGGAGAGACGCTCCTGCCCTACGAGATGGGCGACCCCGCCGAAGGCAGGCAAGCCATTGGTCTGCTTGCCTCCTGCTGGGTCGCTCCTATATCTCCACCTCCTCTACCTCCACCGGTCTGCCCGTATCGAACGACTTCTGCATAGAGGTGAGGACGGCGACGGGCCTGAGGTAGGCGGAGGGGGAGAAGGGCTCTTTCCTGGTCTCGAACATGCGGCAGAAGGTCCGAATGCCTTCCAGGTAGGCGTTCTCGTCGAAAGACATGGGGGAGTGGTGAACGCCGCTGTCGCCGTAGGCGGTGGCGAGGAACCCGCCCGACCAGTCCTTGAGGCAGTGCAACACCCCGAAGGCGCCCGAGTCGAAGGCGATGGTTGCCACGCCACTCTCGCCTTGCCGCGTGGTAGAGACGGAGACAGGGCACGCCGCCACCAGGCTCAGCATCAGGTCCACCTGGTGAATCCCGTAGAAGAAGATGCCACCGTATTCGCTGTCTATATCGGCCGGTCCCGCGGTGACGAAGGAGCGCAGGTTGCCGAGCTTTCCCATCGCCTCGCCGAACTCGTGGACAGACTTCTGCAGGGGCAGCACGCTGTAGCTGGTGACGGGGACGCCACGCTGGCGGGCGAAGCGCACGAACTCGATACCCTCGCTTAGCTCCATGCAGAAGGGCTTGTCCACGAACACCGGGATGCCCGCCTCCACCAGGGGCCTGACCGCGGGGAGATGGTACTTGGCGTGCCGGTGGTCAACCACTGCGCCTTCGATGGCACCGATCATATCCTTGGGATCATCCACGATGCGGGGGATGCCCCCGGCCTCGGCCGCCTTGGCCGCGGACTCCGTGGTCTCCCCCCAGACGTGCGTGACCTCGAAGCCGGGCACGGCTTTCTCCAGATTCAAGGTCTTCGCGATGGCGATGGTATGGCTATTCTCCGCTCCGACGATGCCGATCCGCATCAAGCCTTCCTTTCTTGAGGGCGCTGGCGGCGGGGGTGGGGATGCCCGGCCTGCAGGTGCATGCCATTTGCTTTCACGGTCTGGTAGCCGGCGTGGAAGCGTTCGAGCGGGGTGCCCGGCGCGACATGGTTGCCTTCGCCGCGGAGCTAGCGGCATCCCTCCATGGCCCCGCTTCTCTGGAGAGTCTCCGCCGTCTTCTCCTGGATCAGTGAGGCCGGACAGCCAGGTGGCCTGTCCCGGTGCGTGCTAAGCCTGTGAGCTCAATGGCTCGGGAATCAGAGATCTCGGCGACGTTCGGACAGAACTGCTCGAACTCGAGAAGCCTCACCTTGCGGCCGGCAAGCGCCATGTCGGCTGCCGCCGCGCGCCGTGTCCGCCGCCCATCACCACTATTCGCTCTCAGCTCATGCAGGCTCCTCCTCAGATCTGGATGACTCTGCCACTTGCGGCGGACTGCTCGGCGGCCAGGCAGGCTCGCACGGCCTCCATCGAATCCTGCGGCGAGACGATGGCCGGAGGATGCGCGCGCAGGATACAGTCCCTGAAGTAACTCAGCTCATCGCGCAGCGCGCCGGCCCGAGCGCCGTGGACGGCCGGCCAGTAGGTGGCTTCGGGATAGCGCCAGCCCTCCCGGTCGCACACCGCGAGGTTGGGTCCAGCCTCCTGGATCTGGATCGAGCCTTCGGTGCCGATGACCTCCATGCGCTCGTCCAGGGGATACGGCGTTCTGTCGGGCAGGAACCACGCGTTCTCCAACACCCCCACCGCCCCGCTGTCGAACCGGTACATGGTCCACCCGATGTCCGGGTGGGCCAGCCCCCGCACCGCTATGGTCTGCCCATACACTGTCTGCACCTTGGCACCAGTGAACCACAGCATCAGATCCGTATCGTGCACGCCGTCGCCAATGATCGGGCCGATCTTGCCGAGGACGCTTGCGCTGACCGCGGCGGGGATATTGCGGCGCGCGTACATCGAGACGATCCGGCCGATCTTGCCCGCATCGATCTCCTTCTTGGCGAGCGCATAGCGCGGGTTGAACCGGCAGATATGGCCCACCATGAAGTACCCACTCGCTACCTCCGCCGCCGCGATGATCCGCCGGCAGTCCTCCACGGTGGATGCCATCGGCTTCTCCAGGAAGACATGCTTACCGGCCGACAGCGCCGCCAGCGCTGGTGCGACATGCTGGTCCCACATGGTGACGATGCTGACCACCTGCAGGTCGGGATCGGAGAGCATCTCGGTGTAGTCGCGGTAGGTGCGGGCTACGCCGAAGCGACTCGCCAGCACGGCGAGCCGCGATTCGGTACGGGTGCAGAGCGAGTGCAGTTCCACCTGGGCGATCGTCGAGAGCACCTCGCAGTGCTTCTCCCCGAACCAGCCCAGCCCGACCACCCCCCACTTCACCGTGGTCATGGTCCCTCTCCCGCCGCTCCGCCGCGCTCGCAGGCGAGCGCCGCGTCGATGATACCGCAGATGTCGTAACGCGGCCGGTACCCCAGCATCGACCGCGCCCGGTTGATATCGATCTCGAAGGAGTGATAGCCCGGCACCCGCAGTTCGGTGGTGGGCACGCTCGTCTGCTGCGAGAGATACCCGGCTGCGCAGTCATAGGAGAACGCACTGGGCGCGGCGATGTGGAAGGTCTGCCCCACCGCGGTGGAGTTGTCGAAGGCGAGCAGCCAGGCCTGCACGACATCTTCGAGCTGCACGATGTGGCGGCGATAGGGCACGCCTGCTTCGTTCACGAGAATCGGCACCCGGTCCTCGCCTTGGGCGACGAGTTGGCGATGCTCGTTGGTGAGGAATGCATCCCACGACGAGACCGCGGGCCGGTCGGGATCCACCGCCCGGGTGAGCGAGAGGTGCTTGAGGATATCGTCCCCGGTGAACACCCACGATGCGCGCAGGCAGGTATAGGGCAGGCCGTACTGGATCGCGTACTGCTGGCCCATCACCTCCTCCATCACCTTAGTGAAGGCGTAGTAGCCGGGATACGCGCGCAGGGGCATCGCGTCATTGATCGGCACCGGCTGCGGGTAGAACCAGATACCCATTGCGGCATCGCCGCCAGAGAGCAGAAACTGCTTCACCCGCCCTGACTCGCGGCACGCTTCCAGAAGGTTCAATGTCCCCCGCACGCTGACATCGAAGAAGGTCTCGCGGTCCTCCTTGGTGGTGGCCAGTTGGCAGACCGCGTCCATGCCCGCGACGGCAGCACACATGGCAGGAGCATCGGTCACGGTGGCGGGCCACACCTCTACGCCCTCGACGCGCACGGGGCTCCGGTGCTGGAGCGCTCGCACCTGGTAGCCGGCCTCCACCAGCGCGCGCGCGATGGCGCTGCCAAGCTTGCCGCTGGCACCTGTCACCAAGACCGTCTTGATACCGAGTCTGCTCATCGCGGGTCTACCATTCGAGGAGGATCTTGATTGCCTGCTGGCGGTAAAGCAACTCCACGGCTTCCGCGTACTGCTCGAATTTCATCACCCGCGAAATCATCGAGCCGGGGTCGATCAGGCCTTGTGTCCAGAGGCCGACGA
>Ga0315277_10007843_pt1 | contig 13787 bp, 12 predicted proteins | sample YL17G05_15_MG_FD_203695 | JGI IMG/M metagenome (GOLD analysis project Ga0315277, IMG submission 203695) | Sediment microbial communities from Yellowstone Lake, YNP, Wyoming, USA - YL17G05_15 | ecosystem: Environmental > Aquatic > Freshwater > Lake > Sediment | place: USA: Wyoming | collected...
TTTTGTCCATCGTCAAGAGATATATATAATAGGAGCTGCCGGTTTTTGCAAATCCGTTTGGCCCGCTCGCCGCCTTAAACAAGGCAGACTAAGGCAATGGGGTCAGATCTCAACATTCCACAAATTGCCATGGTAATCTTGATCTTCCCTATTTCAGCTTGAGAATAACCTCGTGGCGCAGGAATTGTCTCTCCCTGCCCGCCGGGAATTGGATAGTCAGCTGGTTGCCCTGGAGCGTTCCCCCCATTGTTTCTTGAACCAGCTCGCCATGCGTTATCCGCAACGTATAGCTCTGCCCCGCCAACCCTTCGGCCACGACCCTCAGGGCTTTGCCGGCGAGCTCCAACCGGATGATCTTCAAGCCCTTATCGAAGTCCCCTATCATGGACTCGTTTGTGGGTGGAAGGATTTCGACGGCAGGCTCTAATTCAATTTCAATAACGTCTCGCCCAGTAAGGCTAAAGGGTGGAAAAGTGGGCTGTTCCGACTGCCGAATGGCTTCTGGAATCGGACTCGGCGTGGATTCCGCCGGCTTCCCGTTCACCGAAGCGCGGCGAATGTGTGCTCCCAAACCAAAGGCCGGAGAAAAATGGAGCTGGAAAGAGCACCCCGGCCGTGAGACGACCTCAACCCGAATCCTTGTGTCGTCCCGCCGATAGTGAAAGTCGAACGTCTCTTCACCGAGACGGAATTCTTCGATCGTGACTTCCGGCCAGTCCGACGGGAAGGCCGGCTTGAAACTGAGGACTTTTCTGGCGGCATCGCCTCCCAGCCCCAGCAGGCCCCGGACGAACGGCAGGACGAACCCGCCGGTCGAGAATCCCTGATGGACCACGGCCTCCTGCGGCCAGACATTTTGGGCGCCGGAGAATAGCTCGGTGGCGCAGCCCAGGGCGTTGTCAAACAGGTGCTCGGCATTGGCCGCCACCAAAGCGTGGGCCTGAAGTGAGCAGCCATTCCGATAGAGAGCGGCGGCAACATAGCCGGTCAAGAAAGGCCAAACAGCCCCGTAATTGTAGTTGAGCGGCTCGTATAGGGGGCTCTTTCGGGTGAGAATCCTAACGCCCCAGCCGGTCGTGAGGTCGGCTGAGTCCATCTTTTCGAGGGTTTGGGCGGCCCATTCAGGATCGCCCAGCCCCCACATCAGCGGCACGGCGCACCAAGGCGTAAGCTCCTTGACCTGCTCGCCCTTGGCATTGGAAGCGTAGGAATATTGGCCATTCTCCGCGTCCCAGAACCTGGCCTCGAAAGCGGCCAGGGCTTTTTTCTGAGCGGCGCCGGCGCTTACGGCCAGCTTCTCCTCTCCCATCGCCCGGGCCAGCTTTCCCATGCTCTGGGCCGCGCGAATCCAGACGGCAGCCAGATAAATATCCGTCTGGATCCCGGTGAGCGAGCCGAATTCGAGCGCCCCGAGCCCGGCCTTGGAGTTGTCCATCAGGCCGTCGCCGTCGGCGTCCGTCGTCAGGCACCACTCAAAAGCCCGCTTGAGCGAAGGCCAGCTCTGCCGGAGGAAGTCCAGATCTCCGGTATTCGTATAATACTCATCCATGGCGGCAATGTAGTACGGCGTCGTGTCGCCGTGTATATAGCCATAGGGAAAATCCTTGAACCAGTCGATGTACCCGGCAGCCTGCGAGAGCTCGTGGGCCATCTTTCCGTCCTCGCGCTGCCATTTTTCGGTAAAAGCCAACGCCTCCTTCGCGGCCTCAAAATCACCGTAACTCAAGAGGCTGAGCGAGTTGAGATAGGCGTCGGTCCCGAAAAACCAGCCGAACCCGGGACGGCCGCCCGTTCCTGAAAGCCCGAGGCCCGCTACCAGGCCGCGGCCGAGCTCAGGGTTGTCGACCCGGAGGTTGTCGTAGGATACCTTGGCCCAATCGAGGGCCAGGTTGAGCTTCTGGATCGGTGTCTGCACCCTCAGAGTGCGCTGCCGCAAGTCCCGGAAGTGTCGGAGTGCGTTGAGATAGACGGCGGTGGGATCGGCGGCCATTCTCTCGTAGATCCCCCGGACATCCTCGCGTTTTCCCTTGCCGCCGGCCAGGACAACCGGGATGAGCTTACCTTCGACCGCCTCCGGGTCATTGATGGCGATCGTGAATTCACTCGGTGCGTCTGAAAGCATATGAGCGGGAGTGTAGGATATCCCCTGCGCGGCCGGCGACCCGACAAAGCCGTGGTTCTTCCGGGTCGGCTCCGAGATGAGATAGGCCTTGAGCTTATCGTCCCAATAGGCGTATTGCCCGCCGATCCCGGCCGGCCACATCGGCTGGAGGACCGGCAGGAACCCGGCCACGATAGTGAGCGGTTCGGTCGAATCGATATCAAGCAGGATGACGGCTCCGGGATCCTCGATGGCGGTCACATAGGTCGCCTTCACCGTAAAAGACTGGTAGGTATAGGTCAGCGTCGTGGCCGCAGGCGTCACCTCGACAAACCGGATTATGTCTTTCGCCGGGATGGGCCGCGTGCTGTTCTTAAGCAAGAACGAAAACTCAAAGTTTCGGACAAGCTTCAAGGGATAGGCCCAGGCCTCGAAAGCACCGCTCTCCAGGCCGAGGATGGCGAATTTCCGGCCCACTTTATCGAAATAGGTGTACAGCTGGGCCGGTCGCCCGAGGGTCAGGTCATCGCGCTCGATCGGGAATGCCGGGATGAGACCGTCCTGGGCATTGGAAAGCGAAGGACAAAGGAACAAGAAACCCAGGCCGATCCAAAGAACGCACTGAAGAGTCCGGACTCTCTTTCTCATGATTTCCCCTCGATGAACATTCGGGAATTATAGCACAATTCCGGCTCCCGGGGAGGGTCCTGTCGCGGTTCACCCCCGGCGCCCTCGCGGCCGATCTTGCTGATTTCAAAGCCAAAGAGTCCGTGGCATCAAACGCTTCGGTCGGCGGGGGTCCCCCGAACCACGCCACCCTCCCCTTCCATTATCATAAGACTATTATGGAATTGGAAATGCTCCCTTCCTATGGATCGAAATGGGAGTTCAAATTTTGCCAGAGGGGGTACGTCCTTACACTCCTAAAAAAGGAACAGGAGAAGTAAGCAACTCCCGATAATCAGCAGCGAAAACGGGAGGGCCGCCCGCCAACCCGGGTTGGCCCGTTTGAGAATCTCGAATTCGGTGACATAGACCGTCTCGCAGGCCTGTCCCCCGGTGTCCTTGCGGGTCGTGCTCGTCCCCCGCACCACCTTTGACCCCTTATGTCCGTACTTGGCCAGCCAGCCGCGCAGGTGGACCTGGTCGCCCCGCTTGACGCTCTTGATGACCTTGCGCAGGAGCGCATCTTCGGTGATGAGGTGGTTGTTCGAGATATGGGACTGGGAGAACAGCCGGCCCGTCTCCGGGTTCGACCAGGAGTAGAAGCAGGTGAAATCCCGGCTCCAGAATTTGATCTCCCGGAAGGCGCCGGTTTCCAGGTTTTTCCCCCAGATAACGCAAAGGTCCTTGATGTTAAGGTAATCCTTCCACATCTCGTGGGCATAGTCGAGGAAGGAGCCGGCATAGTGCGAGGAGACGACCATCCCCCAGAGCTCATAGTCGAACTGCGGATAGACTGTGTAGGTGAAGCCCTTCTGGGCCACATCAAAGGGCGCGGGAATGTCGCGCGGCTCCTGGACAGGTTCCTGAAAAACATCGGACCGAAACTCGCCCTCCCCCGGCCAGCGGTTTCTGGAGATGATGCTGAGGAAGAGCATGACGAGTCCGGCCAGCAAGATGACTTTGACGAATTCCCGCTGGGACGGCGTTATCTGCTTCGGAGCCGGCATGGGATCGCCGCCTCCTCAGTCTAACCTAGCTACCATGATATCCCTCCTGTATCAGGCAGCCTGGAACGTTTTCTGGCCCGCATTTTTTTTAGCGTCTGCGATGAGGTTTCGGCGGGAAGCCCTGCTCATTTGAAGGGGGACCAAATCCTGACGGTATCCCGGAAGACGGCGGTTTTTCCCCGGTCGAGGCCGAGAAGGAGACACCAGTAATTGACCGCCCTCTTGCTGAGATTCCTGTTGTTCATCAGGACGGCGACGAATTTTCCCATTCCATACTTTCTCTGGACTTCCGCAATGTAATCAACTCCCCCAAAATTGACCGCCCGCTCGACCTCCGTCTCCGCGTCGACCCGGTTCGGGTCTCTATCCCAGAAAAGCTCTTTCCTCATCGGCAAAACCTGATGAAAAAGTCTTTGAGCTGGCCCCAGTCTCGGTCCGAGATATTCCGCGCCTCATCGCCGTCTCCGACAAGCCAAATGGCGTCGAGCTCTCGTTCCGCGTCATCGAAATAAACCATCGCCGTCTTGAGGTGATAATCGTACTTTTCATCGACAAGGTACTTCTTATGAACCCGCAGGGCCAGATCCAGGAATGAATGGCCGGTGTGCCGCAACAGGCTATAGAGGTCAATAAAATCTTTGGCCGAGCCTCTCTGGACGAGAGCAACGGCTTTCATGGCTTCGATATCTTCGTAGGAAGCCAGGGGGCAGACAATACCCGGCTTTAGTTCGTGGGGAGTCAAGGGCAAGAGAAGATCATAAGGGAAATAGAACAGAGAAAACCTCAATTGGGAAGGAGAAAGGTTGGCAATCAGCGTGTCCTTCTCAAGGAGCTCGACGTCCGTCTCTTTAATGAGCTCCCTGATCTTGAAAAGCTGAGCTTCCGGATTAAAAGGCCTGGCCGTGAAAAAATCGAGGTCCACAGAGAAGCGATGGCGGAGATAGAAATAGACGGCGGTGCCGCCGGCCAGATAACCGCCCTGGGGAAGGACTTGATTCTCGAGGAGGTGGAGCAGCAGTCGCTCCAGCAGGGCGGCTCTTTCCTTGATATTCACGGAGTTATTTTAGCATGAATTCCGCTCGACTTAAACGCGTATTACGGCTTCATGCGAATGGGCTTCCTTTAGTGCCTCCATCAAGACCGGTGAAGCTGAGCGCAAGCTCGTACCCTCTCCCTGGATGGGAGAAAAAGAAGACCCGTGGTTCGCCTAAGAAATGGGCCGCCAGAGAATCGAGGGTTGACAAGGCCCTGAGACGCTTCGATCGGCTGTCCGCGGGGGACGTCGGCATCTCGACGATCACCCTGGCCGAGCTTCGCTACGGGATAGCCAAAAGCCGGCACGTCGAAAGGAACAAGCAAGCACTGGAGGAATTTCTTCTGCCCTTGGAAGTCGCTGATTTCGACGAAAGTGCAGCCTCTGCCTACGGAACGGTCCGTGCCGGCCTCGAAAACGCCGGACGGCCAATCGGTCCCCTAGATACGCAGATCGGCGCCAATGCGCTAAGCCTGGATGCCGTCTTGGTGACCGACAATACGACTGAATTCCGGCGGATCAAAGGGCTCAAAATCGAAAACTGGCTGGATTAAGGCTGCCTCCTGTTCAATTGTGATTCGATTATTCCCGAAAGACAATAAGAGATTGCTTTTCCGCTGCGCTGTCCGAGTGAGTCTCTTGATGTCGATTTTCCCATCCAACCATGACAAATGTGAGCTTCAGATAAGATCGGCCAGGACCTCGCGGGCGAAGACTTCGGCCAGCCGCGAATCGTCGATCCGGGGGATCTTATGGAAGTCGCCGGCCTCGTCCATTCCGCCCTCGGTTACCAGAAAATGGAGGTGCGGATGAAGTTTGATCCGGTCCCCAAATGTCTGAATGGCCGCGATGACTCCGGGCCTAACCTCGCTCCCGGTTAAAACCTCGAAGTAACGGGTTAAGGACCGGAGGGCCAGGCGGCAAAGATCCCCCAGGAGCCGGCGCTTGTACTTGAAGAAAAGGCGGAGCATCCTGGGGATCGTGAAGACGACCTGACGGTGGGGGAGACATCCAGGAGGAGTGTCTCCCGCATCCACTCGCCCCATTCCTCAAGCTTCTTGGCATGGCAGGAGGGAAAGAATCCGCGGGTGCGGCACGAGAACATCACGAACCGCTCCTCGCCACAGTCAGGACAACGGATCCGGGCAAATCCGCAACGCGGGTTGCCGCAGTCGAGATACCGCTCCACCATCTCCTTGACGATCGAAGAAAGCCGATTGGTTTTTCATGGCGGGATCCCCGGCGCCGCCGATGACGCCGAAGAGCCCGAACGCGAAAACTATCAGCCAGATCGTGGACTTTTTCACAGCCGCCTTCGAACTTGTCGTTGCTGGCGCAGAGCTGATTCCAGCTCCAATTTCGGTCGGTGTATCATGTACACTTGGTGGCATCACAGTACGTATTTCTACGCATGCAATCCCAGAGGGTTGGGCCGCCGGTGGTTCTGGGATCGCCGCCGGCACCATGATAAAGCCGGAATCAAAATCGATTTCGTCTTCCGCAAGCGGGCGACCGGCAATAATGTTTTCACGATTCACCTTGAATATTCCGCCGCTGCCAAGAAGTGGCCTCACCCCAACCATATATGCGAAAATCACTTCCGATACACGGCAGGCGATTCACTTGCATAAAACGGCGGCAGATTCCAGGCGGGTTGGAGCAATATCCCCAAAGAAAGATTCGAGCACCTTGGATGCCTTGATGCCCAAGATCGGTGGCTCGAGCTAGGCGATTTTCCGGGGCATTACCCAGCAGTGAATGCGCGGTGCCCCTTGCTCGTGAGGAGTTCCATGATCCGCTCCGATCTTGCCTAGCGCCACGTCTAGATTGGGCCGAAAACCATCGAGGTCATTATCGCGTAGTCTCTGGAGAAGCCGGTTATGGTCTCTCGGCGTCAGAGAGTTGAATTGATACCGCATCCTAAAGGCTTCGACCGGTTGTTGCGCCGGTCAAAGTACATAGTTGAGGAAAGCATCGTTGTGTGCCAAAAAGCGCATTCACTCATCCCCGCGGCGAGTCCTGCGATAAGGGCGAACATCGATGCGCCTGTCTCGATTGTCCCAATGTCTCTAGGTATTATCAAACCAGGCATTCAGTTCTTTACCCAAACGGTCCCGCAGGTCGAGTGGGTTGTCGTATTCAATGCAACGGTAGGGCGCCAGGTCGAAGTGGACTTTGTTGAGCGCGATGGACTCTTGAGCTGCTGGGGAAGCCCCCGCCTTCTTGTGGAACGTCAGGAAGAACGGAATGCCTCGTGCCTTGGCATATCCGACTTCGCAGTACACGTTCTGTCTCTCGTCGGTCAGGTCGGCGATGATCAAGCGGCTTTGGTCGATCTCATGAAAGACTCTCGCCGGGATCTCGTAGCTAGCCCCCTCCTGTTTGTCTATGCGGACCGGTGAAAGCGGGGCGTTTGGGTGAGCCGAGTTATATTGGCCGATGGCTTCCTCGATAGCTTTGTAGACACCCTCGAGGGTCTTGCTCTCGCGGAAAGACATCGCGATGAAGACTTGACCAGCTCGTTTTTCAAAGTCGCGTTTGAAGACGGTCCAGAGGATGGAGGGGTCGGCCGACATGGGCATGTCCGCGACGCCGACACCGTCGAACCACTGAGCGAAGTCGCGGAGCCATCGTTCAGCACGACGGAGACGTTCCGCCTCGGTGTTTGCGCCTTTAGCAGGTTTCACCAACGAATGGCGAGCGTAGACCTCGGCAGCAATCGGGAGAAACGCGTAGGAATGCACAAATTTCTCGTGCTCATCGCGGAGCCGGATGGCCAGTTCGCACAGCGTGCTGAACAACTGTCCCGCTTCTTTCTCCATGTCCTGTTGAGTGGTTTTCGGGATTCCACCTGGACGGAGAAGCACGCATGCTGCGGCATGTAGGCGCGACAGCGGGGTGTCCCCCATCGCGGCGTAAAACCCCTGCGGCCAATCCTTGACTTTGCCGTGTATCCAGCGGGTCAGGTAGAGTTGGGGATCCTCAATGAACCGCTCGGCCGCAGCGCCATCGTCACGTATCAACACGGAAAGGCTGTGTTCCGACCCAATGGGCAGGGCCTTGCTATTGATCAGGTTGAACAACATGGCTTCGGCCAACTCGTCATCCTCTGATCTGTCTGAATCCAGGACAACAAAGCAGAACGGCGCCTTGCTGAAGTCCTTGAACTCGGCTGATCGCCTCTGCTCCTCGAGAAGGCGCTTTGCCGCCTCGAGGCGGTGGTTGCCGTCAATGCGGTGAATCCGGGTGAAGCCATCTTCTCGTAGCAACTTGAGTTTTGCGGTGACACGGTAGGCCCTGTCGGCTGGCGAAGCTCTTCTCTTGGTATACGTGACAATCGGGTCGTCCGCTCCTTTGCTTCGGAGACTTAGGACGATCTAGGGAAAGAAACGGTAACGACCCTTACTCAGGAACCTCTTGATGTCCTCGACATGTTGCTCGTCCAGTTGCCGTTGATACCCGGTGCCACTGCCGTTCTTCGCACCCTGATACTGCATTGCCACGGAGACCTCAGCGAGATCCCTCAGGTCGGCGAATCCGCGGATGATTTTGAACGTGCCGAGGACGTTCTCCTGCAACAGGCCCTCGAATGAGATCTTCTGTCTTCCGCGGCTCATGGCATCCTCACTGTCTTGGCGCCCAAGATCATCGCTTCCACGTCCACCTTGGCCGCCTCGGCGCGGTCATTGGCGTCGGCCTTTAGCTTGGCGATTTCAGCCCGTTGCTCACTGACATGCGCCACTATCCGCCGCTGGACCGGCAGCGGGGGAATGGGCAACAAAACACTTTCTAATTGGTCTCGGGTGATGGCGGGATACAGTCCGCCAGTCATTCTACGTTCCATCTGCCTCAGCCCCGCTAAAGACTTTAGAAACTCCAAGGCGTATTCCAACATAAGATCCGGTCTTGCCGCGCCAGCGCATAATGCAAAGCCACTTGAGCAAACGCAACGGTCGTATTCGGCGGGCACCAACGCAAATGCGCCGAGATATGGCCTGGTCATGCTGAGGATCAATTCGCTCTTGCAAATCAAGGTTGTTGCTCGGCTCGGTGGCTGATCCACGGAAACGACACGATATCCGCTGATACCCTCTTCTTTCGTCACGTTGGAAATTTCGACGTATCGGAATGTTCCCTCCGGAAAGTCTGCCTTGCGCCATCCCCGTGAGATAAACCTTAATGCTTCTCCAAGTGGGACCGAAGAAACCGCGTTGAGGCTTCTCTCAAACGCAAGAAAATCGGGGCGATGGTAGAACAGGTCCCATCTCTCCACGTCGGACCAGGCGACACCAAGCGCCCGGCGTCCAACCGAAGGTGCCTCAACACGAACACCAATAGCATCAAGCAAGCGGGCTTCGAGGTCGCGTTCAATCTGTTCGATTTTCGCGGCCGTTTCCGCCGCCGCCCTATGCGCCGCTTCCCACACCGCCACGATCTTGTGTTGCACAGAGAGCGAGGGAAGGTGGATTCTAAAATCAAGGAAAAACTCTTCACGGAATCGATTCCGGCTCACCGCTGCCGATCCGGTCGAAGCGGCATTCACCGCCCTGATGGTCTGATTCATAATGCACCATAGGTACAGATATTCGGGCAGCAGTCTGGCGGAATCTGTGACAAATTGTGGAAACTCATTGGAAACGTGGCAATCGGCCAGGTCAGCAGGGACAACCGCAAAGGATGCTTTCCAAGCAAATAACCGGTTGTAGATCAGCGCGCCGGGCACAAGCGGAGAAATCCAGCGAGCACTCAACGCATCGCCCCGCACTGTTTCACGATAGAACACCCCTTCGCCGTACCATTTAACACCGGCCATCTTATATTCAACGTTCGGCTCAACCTTGACCACGTTAGTTAACAGTTTGACGACATCGCCAACACGAGTCCGAACCCAGCCCGTCGGTAATCGGCTAGTGAGAATTGCCGAATTTGGCACTACCCATCGATCCGTTTCGTGCCACCAAACGACAATGGCATGGCTAAGTGGTGCGCTCATGCCTCACCCCCACCTTGGGTCGCGAGCAGAAACGCTTCAGGGCTTTTACAGAACCGCCGGTAAAGCTCCAGGCAGGTATCCTCAGGCTTCATCCCTGTGGGTAGATAATCGTTTGGGTACAGTTCGTTGGCATCCAACTCGCCTGTGGCCGTAATGCCGACCTTTTCCGCTTCGTACATGAAGATTGGATAGTCGAAGCGCTTTTTTAAAAGCGCCCGGGCTTCACGGGCCCTGGTCTCCTCCACGCATTTCAGGTATTCAGCCAATTCGCGCTGGGCGGCCTTGCGAGCTTCGGCGTCCTTGCCTTCTTTGGCCTTTTCAATCGCCTCTTCCAGCCGGGCCGTTTCGTGCCGAATTTTGAGAGCGCACTTGGAATCGATTTCGGCCTTGGCCTTGTCACCTTTGGCGGTGAAGTCCGCGGCCTTTTCCTTGGTGAATTTTCCCAGGAACAGAAGCGACGCCTTCACCGATGCCCCGGACGAAAAGAACGTTTCTTGAGGCAGACTGACTACAGCCAGAACGCGGGCGCGGTCTTCGCAAAATTCGCGCACGTAAGCCAGCGAAGGGTTGTTAAAAACACCCTCAGGTAACACAATGCCCATTCGCCCTCCGGGTTTCAGGAGGGCAAGGCAACGTTCGATGAATAGGATTTCAGTTCTAATTCTGCCCAGCGGGCCGTTTCCCCTGGCCCTGGGCAGTTCGAACAGGCTCGTGATGGGTTTGTCTTTGGCGGCCCTTACGCGTGCCAAGGCCTCCTTGTAGGGGGGGCCATAGATGCGCGCGTACTCGCGTTCGATTTCGTCAGGCAGGGTGACCTGCTCTTCAAGAATCCTGTCCGACGGCTCGACATTGGCGCCGAAGGGGGGATTAGTGAGGATGATATCGAAGCGGCCCTCGAAGATGCCGTTGACGTTGAGGAAGCCGTCGTGATGGTGCACGCCGCCGTGGCCGTCGCCGTGCATGATCATGTTCATCTTGCTGGTGCGGGCCATGCGGTCATTGGCATCGGTGCCGTAGATGCAGCGGTTGGCGAGCGTCCAGAGCCGGGATCCTTCGCGGTTATGATCGAGCGTGGCTTGGATATCGTCGAACTTGGCGCGGAGCATGGTGGCCTTCTTGTCGGCAGAGAGCTTCTTGCCAGCCTCGAGCCTGGCTTTATACTCCTGGTACTGCCGGTCGGCGTCGGCCAGTATCTGCTGGCGCACAATCTCGAAGAACCGGATCAGGAAGCCGCCGGAACCACTAGCGGGGTCGCAGATGATCTCCCCTTCCTTGGGGTCCAGCATGCGCACCATGAATTCGACGATGGGCCGCGGGGTGAAAAACTGGCCGATCTCCCCGCGGAAGGTCTTGCCCAGGAACCGTTCGAATGCGATTCCCTTGATGTCCTCGCTGGTATCGGAAAGGTTGTACTTCTCCAGCAGGCGTACGATCTCGATACCGGTGGCGGGTTTCAGGTTTATTTTCTCGTCGGGCTCGAAGATACGGTCTGTCCGATAGTGCACCTTTGTTTTCTGAAACAGGTCCTCCAATGGATTGTCGCCGAGTTGTTCCTCAAGGTACGCAACGCTGAAAAGGTTCTGCCGCTTCCGCTTGGCCTTTAGCTCGCGCTCCACGTACACTTTTATGAAAAGAATCTTAGCGATTTCGTCGAACGCGGCGACGGGGTCACGTTTCTCCCGGTTACGGATTACGTTGTGGCATTGGTGGAGCAGGTCCGCAAACTCGTCCTCCTTGAAGACCTTTAGGCGCTCGATCAGTTCCTTGATCTCTTTGTCGGAGGCATCGGCGTGGGGAATGCCTTCAATCTCCTCCACTTGCTTCGGCATCTTGTCGTGGAGAACGCGCCAGTAGCGCGTTTCGCGGTGATTGTGGGTAACGAAGAAGGGGGCGTTGGTCAGGCGGGAGTAATTCTCGCCCTGGGCGTAGACTGAGGGGTCGATGGCGACGTTGTCGGCCTTGCACTCCACGATGATCAGGGGGGAGTTTTGAGCGGCCTTGTCCTGGGGGGTACGCCAGATGATGAAATCGGCGCGCGCCTGCGCAGATCCCCTGCCTGTAACTTCCATCTCCTCGGCCATGTGATCATGCGTAAATCCGTATTCCTCAACGAGCACCTTTAGATACTGCTGCCGGACCATCTCTTCCGGCGTAAGCGGCACCCACTTCTGGCGGAGAGGGCTGAATATTTCGTTGCCCCGAATCTGGAGTTGGTCCGGTTTGGCATAGGGTTGCGGTTCCAGTTTCTTCCTGGCCATAAGGCCTCCTTCTACTCGTTTTCTAGTTCCTGAAGCCGACCGCAATCGGCGTAGCTGTAATGGTCGGCCTCACCGACAATCACGTGATCGAGCAGGATAAGCTGGACCAATTTGCACGCCTTCGACAGATCGCGGGTTGTCTGATCGTCGCCGGCCGAGGGTAAAGGATTGCCCGACGGGTGATTATGGACGAGAACGACGGCGGCGGCGGAGAGATGGAGCGCCTCTTCAATTACTCGACGGACATACACTGTTGCTTGGGTCGGCGTCCCCTCGGTGATGTCCTTCTCTCCCAGACGCTGGTTCTGGCCGTTCAGGAAGACGGCAGTAACAATCTCCTGGCGTTTGCCGGTGAAACGTGGGCGAAAGTGGTCGGCAATTGCCTGCGAGGATTCGAACAAGGGGGCTGTCAATTTGCTGGCGCACACCTTTTTGCCGAGTTCAAAGGCGGCTTTGATCTGGGAGACTTTCGCGGGCCCAAGGCCAGGCACTTTCAGAAGATCCTGGACGTGGGCACGATCGAGTCCACGGAGCCCATGAAAGTCCTTCAGAAGGGTACGTGCGAAGTCCGAGGCGTTCTGTCCCGGAACCCCTTCCTTGAACGTGCCTTGCCCTACACGGAGGATGATGGCGAGCAATTCCGCCACGGTGAGCTTGTCGGCCCCCTCGGCAAGCAGCCGTTCCCGCGGCCGCTCCTCTTTTGGCCAGTTCTTGATACGGTCAGATTTCATGCTTCTATCGTGACGGAGTAGTTTGCGCAGCCATGTTTTTTTCGTTGTCGGATCATCTCGACCTCTAGCTGTTACACAATCAGGGCTTGCCCTGGGCGATTCGACACCTGCGCGGTCGTCCAGAATGTCCATGCCGCAGGGGAGCATGAACCAGGAGTTATATCGGCGTGCCAGCGTTTGCCGCCTCTCTTCAATTTTAGCAGCGACTAACCTGCCCCACATCAATTTACCACCCCTGAAGTGAGATTTTCAAGCCAACGGCATCTGGGTGTCAACGCAACGTGAAAATGTCCGGTTCTACCATTGGGGTCCGTTCCCGACGACCATGTGCCGCCAGGGATGGCTCTGCCGTGGATCGTACTTCGGGGCCTAGGCTTCAGCTTGACCATCACCGGCTTGGACTCGACCGGCCTCGACTCCCGGACCTCCCGGTACTCCAAGTCCCGCCCTCTAAACCGAAGGGACAGCCAGCCGTCGAACCTGTCCAGGACCGTCACCTTCTGCCGCCGGAGCGTCAAGGAGGGCTTTTGCAGCACGTATCATAGGAATTTGGTTTTCCGCTCCGCCGGCCGCAGACGGATTTTGGCCTCGATGACCCCATCCAACCATCGTGGGGGAGTATAGGTTACGGCTCGATGAGATGTCAAGGACGGTCGGCAATCACTCTTGACGGGCCAAAAAGCCGCAGGGACGCTCAAGAGCGCCGGAAATCCGACAGACCTCTCCTCCCGGGACAAGAGAAGATTAGAGCCGCGAGTCGTCTATCCGGGGGATCTTATGGAAGTCGCCCGCCTCGTCCACTCCGCCCTCTGTCACCAGAAAATGGAGGTGCGGATGAAGATTGATCCGGTCCCCAACGACCCTAAGTTTAATTCCCCTTCTATGATTGCGAAACGCAAGTGCTCCGATACATTTTTCCTTTCTCCATCTTAATGGCTGCCTCGGTTTCTCGAACCACCCTTCTATCCGCGCCATAATGCGCACCATAGCATTCGATC
>Ga0315277_10007849_pt1 | contig 13779 bp, 11 predicted proteins | sample YL17G05_15_MG_FD_203695 | JGI IMG/M metagenome (GOLD analysis project Ga0315277, IMG submission 203695) | Sediment microbial communities from Yellowstone Lake, YNP, Wyoming, USA - YL17G05_15 | ecosystem: Environmental > Aquatic > Freshwater > Lake > Sediment | place: USA: Wyoming | collected...
CGGAGACAATCTCGATTTTCCCAATCACCGGCTCAGTTTGTTTTGACTTCTTCGGAATCGGGATGACGGGCGGTTTTTTCGGCGGGGGCGGCGGCGCAATATGCCCTGTCCGATCCCTCTGGAGCTTGGGAACTTTCCGCTCGGGCTCCTCGGCAAATTTCATCTTGGGAATCAGGTCCTCTTTGTCTTTCAAGGGAGTTTTTTTGCCGCCGGAAAGGAACATGGTTGCCTCTGTGTCAAAATCCACCACAGCAGGTTCCAGGGGGGAACCGTCCTTGAGGCAGAACTTTGTCCCCTGGGGATACAGGGAGCGGCAGATGGGACAGCGGAGTTTATCCGGATTCCAGTCCCTGATATCAATCCCGCATGTGGGGCAGATAAACTGGCCTTTGGGGACTTCCAGATTGCAATGAGGACATAAACTGCCGGACATTTTCCTTAATCCCCTGTCAAAAGAATAAACCCGTGGATAATATTATTAAAAATCCATCTCTTTCTAAAATAATAAACGAAATCTAACATTTATCATAAAAGTATTTCAAGAAAAAAAGGTTGATCTTAAGGGACTCGATACAATACATAATGATTATTATGGGATGGGAAGCGCGGGGAAAAGAATAATCCATTCGATAACAACGGAGGAACGAATGAAACGCTTTGTTTTGATTCTTTCACTGGCCTTTCTTGCCTGCCTGTGCTTTGGCAGACAGGAAAATATCCTGACCATCGCTCATTTCAGCTCCGCATTGAACAGGGAAAAGAGCTTCAAAATCTATATCCCTCCTGATGCCGGGCTTCAGGAGAGGTTTCCGGTTCTTTTCATCCTTCATGGCGCTTACGGGAGCTGTGAAGACTGGGTGAAAAAGACGAATGTGGCTGATCTGGCAGATCGGTTCCGCATGATCCTCGTGTTCCCAGATGGCTCCCAATTCGGATGGTATGTGGACAGTCCCCTGGAAAAAGATATGCAATATGAAACATACATATCAAAGGAGATTGTGCAGTTCGTTGACAGCAAGTATCCCACTGTCGCAAAAAGGGAGGCACGGGGGATCATGGGGCTCAGCATGGGAGGTCATGGGGCGCTTCTTCTTGCTGCAAAACACCCGGATATTTTCGGTTCCGCCTCCTCGCTCTCTGGAATTCTCAAAATCACCAATCATCCGGACAAATGGCAGATTGCAGGCAGGCTCGGGGCATTGGCGGAAAACAGGGCAGTGTGGGAGGCGAACTGTGTATGGGACCAGGCGCCCAGATTCAAGGATGCGAATGTGCGGATCCTGTTCGACTGCGGAGTGGATGATACTCAAACCGGGGCGATCGGAGACAATCGAGAGCTGCATGAGCGATTCAAAACAATGGCGATTCCCCATATCTGGCGCGAGATGCCGGGCACGCATTCGTGGGATTATTGGCAGGGGCATCTGGAGGAACATCTGAATTTTCACCAGGCTGCCATGCTGGATGCAACGCCCAAGTCGGAGGGATGGAACAGGCATTATTTTGAGCGGATGCGGAAATTTCTTGAGGAGAATGCCCTGCTTGCGATTCAGCCTGAAACAACACCCACGGTCTGTCTCCTGGGCTCTTCGAGCTTTGAAGGTTTTCCAACGCAGCTTTTGCCCGGATATCATGTTTTCAACAGGGGGATATCCGGAGACACGCTTGGAACCGGCGACAGGGGACTTTCCCACAGGCTGGAATGCTCGGTGTTTGACATGAATCCTGATTTTGTCTTTATAATGAACGGCAGGAACGACCTTGCGAATCGCCACAGCACAGGAAAGCCCTCCATCGAACGCATGATAGAGGAGTATGACAAGATTCTTGCAGCGATACGAAAAAGGCTGCCGGAAACAAGGGTGTGTATGATCGCTTGTCCGCCGGTGCGGGATAAATATGCGCATCTGGCTTCTGCCACAGCTTCATACAACATGGAACTCAAGAATCTCGCAAAAAAATACGAAGTCCCCATCCTGGATATTCATTCCAGACTCGTGGGTGAGGATGGGCTTCTGAAACCTGAATATTCCAGGGACGGACTGCACATCACCAGGAAGGGATATGAAATCCTGGCAGGGATGATGCTGGAAGCCATGAAAAAGGGGAGTAGTGAACAGTGATTAGTGGTTAGTGATCAGTTAACAGGAAGTGGAAATTCGGATCTCGGAATGCGGACGTGTCGCGCCGTCTTGTCCCGCCGAAGTCTTGACGAAGGCGGAAGCTTTAGCGTAGGCGGAAATTATCAATGCATTGCGCGATTCTTATCAATCCCTGGATTTATGATTTTGCAGCATTCGATCTCTGGGGATTTCCCCTGGGACTTTTGTATATTTCCTCCCTCCTTAAAAAATCGGGATGGGAGGTACATTATATCGATTGCACAAACCGATATCATCCTTCGATTTCAGACAAGGTTCCGCATGAGAAAACATTTCATCAGGGGAAATATTATGCGGAATTTATTGAAAAGCCGGATGCGGTGCGATGGGTGCCGAGATATTACAGAAGATACGGGATCCCTGAGGAAGCGTTTGTCCATGAGCTGGAGCAGATCCGGAGACCCGATGCGATCCTTGTGACCTCGCGTATGACGCACTGGTATCCGGGCGTGAAACGCGCCATTGAAATTGCAAGAAAAGTATTTCCGGGCGTTCCGATTATTTTGGGCGGGATTTATGCAAGTCTGTGCCCTGAACACGCTCAAAGCGTGTGCAATCCGGATGTGCTTTTTGAAGGAGAGGCTGAGCCGCACCTTTTTCGCCTTTTGAAAGAAACGACAGGGATCGAGACCGCCCTTCCGGATGATCAGGCGGATAAGGATCTCTCGGATTTGAATCATCTCCCCTTTCCGGATTTCGAGATTCTGCCAAGCCTCAAGTCTGTGCCGCTCGAGACTTCGCGCGGATGCCCTCTTCATTGCAGCTATTGCGCCTCGAACAAACTGATCCCCAGATTCCGCAGGAAAAGTCCGGGCCGCGTGGCGGACGAAATCGTGTTCTGCGCCACAAAACTTGGAACAGAGGATTTCGCATTCTACGATGACGCCCTCCTGTTCCAGCCTGGAGAGCATTTTGATAAGATCGCAGACGAGGTTATGCGGAGGAAAATCAAGGCGCGGTTTCATGCGCCCAACGGTCTCTTTTCATCTAGCATCACTCCTTCAGTGGCGCACAAGATGAAGGACATGGGATTTTGCACAATCCGGTTGAGCGTTGAAACAACCAACTTGGAAAGACTGAAGACAATGAATCGCGGGATTTTGCCCAGCCATTTTGAAGAGGCGATAAAAAATCTTCATGATGCCGGATTCACGAAGGACGAGATCGGGGTATATCTTATTGTGGCTCTTCCCGGACAAACGGTGGAAGAAGTGCGGGAGGCGATTGATTTTGTAATTGGCCATGGCGTCATTCCGCGGCTTGCGGAATATTCGCCCATACCCGGAACGGGGGAATGGGAGCGCGCCGTAGAGTCCGCTTCCATGGACATCGCCAGCGAACCGCTCCTTCACAATAATTCCGTGTTTCATCTGCTGAGCGGAGAATTCGATAGAAACACGCTCGAGAAACTGAAAAATTATACATGGACAAAAGCCATAGATGCGGGACTCAAGAAAAAATAATCTCTAAGGAGAGAACCATGGGAAAAAGAAAAATCATCACGATTGATGAGGAGAAATGCAACGGGTGCGGGCTGTGCATCCCGAACTGTCCTGAAGGCGCGCTGCAGATCATTGACGGCAAGGCGCGGCTCATCAGCGATCTTTTCTGCGACGGCCTGGGAGCATGCCTGGGAACATGCCCCCAGGGCGCGATTGAAGTGGAGGAGCGGGAGGCGGAATCTTACAATGAACGCAAGGTCATGGAGAATATTTACAAACAGGGAAAAAACGTGATCCTTGCGCATTTGAAACACCTGAAGGAACACGGGGAAATGAAATATTTGAATGAGGCAATAGATTTTCTGAAGGAAAAAAAGTTCGAGATACCGGAGGAATTTCTTGTGACAAAATACATGAAAAAACAGCATGAGGGATGCCCGGGCATTAAGGAAATGGAATTTCAAAAAGAAGAGAAGGATGAAATCCTTCCGTCGGAAAAACAGCCTTCCGCGCTCAGGCAATGGCCGATCCAGCTGCATCTCGTTTCGCCGCTTGCCCCTTATTTTCAAGGCAAAGATGTGGTTCTCGCTGCGGACTGCGTGGCTTATGCGCTCGGGGATTTCCATTCGAGATATTTGAAAGGCAAGGCGCTCGCCATCGCCTGCCCCAAGCTCGACACCAACATGGATGTATATGTGGAGAAGATCAAGGCGCTGGTGGATGAGGCGAAGATCAACACTCTCACAGTGATGATCATGCAAGTTCCGTGCTGCCGTGGACTCCTGGCTCTTGCGACCCAGGCTTTAAAATCTGCGAAGCGGAAGATCCCCCTGAAACTCATTGTTGTCGGGATCCAGGGAGAAATCCTGTCCGAGGAAAGGGTGACCATATAAATAATGAGTTATGGAAAATACCTATAAATGTCCTTTCGGTGCAAAATCCTGACAAAAACAACTTGATCTGAAATCACTTCTAGTCCTATCCCTCGAGAATGGATTTGATGTGATCTTCACTCACAAATTCATTCTGTCTCCCTTCGCGGATTGCATTGGCCAGACCAATTTCCTCCATTGCTTCAACCATGATTTCAAAAAACAGGTCGTGCTTTTCTTTAACTAATTCAATCACCGCCTCTTTAATCAATTCCTTGGCTTTAGCCTCGCTAATAGTCACTTCCATTTCTTATACCTCCGAGTCAGGCGCTCATGAAGCAATATATAAGGAGAATAGGAAACAATGTTGTGATGTGTCAATATGAATGAAGAATAATTGCTTCTTCATAAAATTCATATATAATATTGTTCAGTACTGCATCAAAAGCAAGGAAAATATGATTGGAACCTGTTGAACTTTTGGGAAAGAGTAATATTTTTTGATTTGATAAAATCCTGTCTAAAAGATTCTCATTAATAGAGATTTTAACCACTGGGAGCACGGGCTTGCCCGCCTTCGGTGGGGAACACGGGGGAGAATGCTTTAAATTTTTCCCCGCAGGGATGCTCAGATACGGAGAAATTCTTTTACAAAAATGGATTTTCGCAGATTTTCACTGAAAAAGATCCCAATCATCATGATAAACAGTGAAAAAATATTCGGAATTCGTCATTTCCTGAGTTCCTGAGTTCCAGATTCAAAAATTCATGTATGGAGAATGGAATTTGACAGGATGAACAGGATCAACAGGATAGAAATCTGTTCACCCTCTGCGCCTTTACCGTCTTTGCGTGAAAATGCCTTAATTGTTCCCCCGTTGGGACAACGTTAGAATTTTTTCTCCAGACCTGCTTGTTTACAGATTTCATTTGCAGTAATACGATCAAAGAAACGATGGCGTTTCACGGGAATAGTTTTGATCCCATTTGTATAGATGGAATGATTCCCTCCTTCACGCAGAAAAAGAAAACCATTGTCTTCAAGATATTTGATCAAATCGCGGCAATTGACAGACATTCTTAGACTTCCACAGTGATTTGCTGAAACAGGGCGTTTCCGACAGGGATTTCCTTTCCCTGCTGATGATAAGCAAGGATCATCTCATTCAGGGCGTCTCGGAGCATCTCGCGGCATTCCTCAATATCGCGGCCTTCAGTGACAACCTCCGGCCATTCCACGAGCTGTCCCATATATCCTGATTCGATCCGTGTAAACTTGGCAGTATAAGTATTTAACATTTCATATCTCCCATACAGGTTTTTTTAGGAAGTTGATGGAGTATTACTCATTTCCAAAGCGGAGGGCAAGAAAATTGCGATAGAAATAGCGTCTTTGAATATGATATTGGATAGGAAAAGAATTTCAGGTATTCTTACAATTATCATCATTCAGATTTTATGAATTTATTCACGTCCCGCCGACCTGTCCTCCGTAGTCCCGCCAAGGGGGGACAGAGGAGGAAGGCGGGATTAGCGGGCAGATATTCTCTTCTCTGCGTCTCTGCGCCTTTGCGGGATAATGTTTTAATTTTCCCCCGCAGGGACGCTGAGATACGGAGAAATTCTTTTACAGAAATGGATTTTCGCAGATTTTCACTGAAAAAGATCCCCATCATCATGATAAACAGTGAAAAAATATTCGGAATTCGTCATTTCCTGATTTCCTGAGTTCCAGATTCGAAAATTCATGTATGGAGAATGGTATTTGACAGGATCAACAGGATCAACAGGATGAATTCGTGTAAGGTGGAGATAAGAAGAGAGAATTTGCCCGCGAATTGACGCCAATAAACGCGAATATGATATTGGATAGGAAAAGAATTTCAGGTATTCTTACAACTGTCAGAATTCAGATTTTATGAATTTATTCGCGTAAATTCGCGTTATTCGCGGGTAGTATTATTTTCTCAAATCAATCCTGCATTTTGGCATCACTGGGGAATGTGTTGCGAATAATAGCTTTCAGATTCTCCGAAGCTTCTTTAAGTTTATCCTCTTCCCATATAATTGTTTGCAGATGATTAGTATCAAAATGTGTTTTATTCTTTTCGTAGAATTTTTTTTCACAGGTATAGATAACCTTTTTCCCAAGACCTTCCGCGAAACCCGCCTCCCAATAAACACCGAGATTATTCCCGGTAAGATCTGCTACCAGGAATTTGGAGAGTCGTATTTCAACCCTCATACGGTCATCAATCAATCCGGCTTCCGGTTTATCCAAAAGAGGATTTGAAAGATCAAATCCGGATTCTTTACATGCTTTTATGAAAGAATGATAAGCTTTTTTGACAATATCTTTGAATTCCCCGCTAAATGGCATTGCCATAAATGCCTTTTTACTATCGGAGATACCGCGTTTTAATGCTTCGAATTTCTCCCAGCCTTCGGATTTAAGCCGAAACCTCATATTGGCATCTTTAGGGGGCTTTTCCAATACATTATCTGGATTTTCATTATTATGACTTTCTATCAACTTTTTTCCCCAGAGGGTTTTCAATATATAACCAACGCTTCGGATATCAGGATATGCCCCAATTTTGGCGGCCAATTCAGAATAATTAATAGGTAACCATTCCGCAGGATTTTGAGATTTATTTCCAATCCAGAGAATTGCATTATCCGCCTGTTCTGCAGGATTGGGAAGTTTTTTATTTTTTAATATTTCATCCAAATCAATATCAATTGTTATTCCATCTTTTTGCATATTCCAGATTGTATGACTTATAATGGCTTTTTCCTTTAAATCCTTATTACGGATACGGGATTCATCATCACAAGAGAGAAAGAATTTCCCACAATTTTCGCAGGTATAATTAGATCCATCTTTTCTTTCTGGACGGCTATCTATTATACAACCATCAAGATCACAAACAGGACATTTGGCAGTCATAATACAAACCTCATCACAATCTTTCAATTCCTTCCCAACATCTTCAGATTCAACTTCTTGAACCTTTGGAACTTCTGGAACCCCTTGAACTCTTCCCTATTATACCAGAAACGAATTTTTGATTTTCGCCTTATCGTCCTTCAAATCTTGCATTGCATCTCGACTGATAAAAAGACCTTGTCCAGTTTGAGCAAGTAAACCCTATTGCAGATGTCAAGAACCTCCTGCACTTTCTGCTTCACTATGAGAATAATCATTATCTTGAGTCTGATCTAAGTTATCTTTTTCTAAGACTCTCCATTAGTGCAGTGAACATAGGATTTTCATTATGAAAAACTCCATTACTATTCATAAACTCTAGAAACTCCACCCACGGTTGCTTCAATATTGGAAATCGAGTTGTCTTGTCAACAACGTGTTCTAAATATCTTCTGGAAGAATAGAATTGGAGAATCACCTCTTTTTGCAGCGTCAGTATTTGCTGCTTTGTGAGTGTGGGATTCTGCAGAAAAGGCACTTCCGTTGTCATAGAACTCCATTCTATTTTGTCTGGAAGAAGTCCTGATTGTTTTGCTTCGTTAAAAAAACGTGTCCCGGGAAATGGTGTCGCAAAACAAACGCGGATTTCATCAAAGCCATATTCAATCATCTCTTGCGGGTACGTACGGAGGCTTTCTTCTGTGTCTCCGGGAAGACCGATCATGAGAAAAGCTCTTAGCAGCAACCCTATCTCATTAGCATATTTCAGAATGTATTTCTTCCTTTCCTTTCCCATATTAAGTCGGTCCTTTATCTTTTTAACGCAGGATTCGATAGGAGATTCAACCCCGATTCCTAATTTTATGCATTTAGCTTCGACTAAAGCATCCAAGATTTCCTCATCAAGCAAGTCCAATCTAAAATAGCCCCACCAGTGAAGCGGCAAGTGACGGGCGCTAATCGCATGACAAAATTCGATAAGTTTCCCCTTGTCCGCGTTTAGTGTCAAATCTGGGAAATAGGCAAGATTTGTTCCATAATTCTGAATCAATTCTTCCAATTCATCACAAACACGCTTAGGGTCTCTCCAGATAATCTGTTTCTTCCAACTAATCTCAGACGAACAATAGAAACAGGAAAAGGGACAACCTCTGGAAAAAAGAACTTGGGCAACTGACTTCTGTTGGCTTGGAGGAGGATAGCTAATTTGGTATTGTCTGCATTGATCAAGAATTGACCGCTCGCGTTTTGGAAAAGGCCAATCGTCAAGAGATGCGATTCTTTCTCGGGCGGTCGTCACCATCACTCCATCTTCTTGCTTGAACGCAATTCCAGCAATTGTCTCATAGTTCCCACCCATCTCGATAACGCTCAAAAGTTCGCAAAGCGTTTCTTCGCCTTCTCCAATCACAACGAAATCCACGCACTTCTCGGATGCCGTATCTTCAGGACATGCAGTTGGATGGCACCCGCCAAAAATTGTAATGGGACGTTTGCTTCCATTATAGACAGATGATTTTGCAATACAAGCCAATTCGAGACTATTCTCAAGAGCATAACTATAGACACTAAATCCGATTATATCTGGTCTAAATTCACGAAGAATGGTTATGAATCTGTCTTTATTGATGCATCCATCAATCCAGGCAACATGCCCATGCGACTCAACTGCCGCCGCAAGGTATCCCAAAGCCAACGATTCAAGAGAACTGGCTCTGGTGTATGGATCCACCTTATTTAGAGAACCATTATGCTGAACTAACAGAATCCTCACGAAGCTCCTCCATTATTTCATTCAAGCAAAGGATTGAAAAAGCACATCGACTCACCTTCTCCATTCCCTATAGTAATTTCAATAGCCTCTTTTTGTTTGGATTGAGATTTTAGTCCTAAAAACAGAGAGGGGCGAATAAATCGTTTTCTAAAGACTGCTCTCAGATTCGTGCCGATCGTGTATTCCAATCTCAACCCCATACTCCCTTTGGTGGCTTCCAAAGAAGAATGCGCCTCTAATAGATTATATCTAATTCCCAAATCGCTGCCAATACCCTTTGGTATATCAGCATTTTCTCTACCGGCCTGGCTTATCATATCACAGATGCCAAGTAAATAGCCCATCTCATTGCCCTCATAGGGAATCACAAACAAAGGCCGTTTGAGACATTTTGAAGTGTCGCAATCCAAAGATTCACCCTTAATTATTTTTTCAATGGTTGCTTCTTTTGCACAGATGTCAGGAAGAATGTCCTTTTTCTTTAGGTAATCATAGTCTTCCAGAATCGGTCTCACATCCCAATCTGCCAAATGATGAGGAATAATTGCCTTAGCAATCATCTTTCGCTCCTCGTCTGCTGAAGACCAATTGCGCAACACCAGAGTATCCATTTGTGAATCCCAAGCATGGTTCAGCATCAGAGCCGACCATACCCCGTGATCGCGACGCTCAAATGCTGCAGAAATGACCATATCGCTTGGCAACCTGTCTTTGTAATGGCCAATTTTGTTGGAAAGCCTGGGACACATTTCAATCGATCCCTTAGACAGTCCCCGTATTTCATCCAAAAGGTTTTCAACCTGAATAAGGTTGCCGAGGCTTGGCGACCAAGGCAATAGGCCCTTCTGTCGCCTCCCCTCCCTCATAAGAGAAAGAATGTGCGCCTCTAAGACCATATCCCCCTTTTCAATCATATAGGCAATATCGTGCCACATCGAAACCATAAACCACTTCTTCAGAAACCTCTTGACTTCACTCTCATCGGTGAATTTTTTAAGTTGCAGGCTTGGAGGTATCAACTTATCTGGACTATAGGCCATAAGAGCCACACCAAATGCGAACACATAGAAACTATGTATGAAATGCTCCCGATACATTGGAATCAGAAATAAATGATCTTCCTTGCTCAGCCCCCGAAACAACTGCCTGAAGAGGAATGGTACCTTTTCCTGCTTCAATTTGTCATCTAATCCCTCAAAACCAGGGGAAGACCTCCTGATGATATACTCGATGCTCGGATCATTCTCTTCACCATAAAATAGAGCATCCATAATACCCGCGACCACACACGCAACTTCATACGCATGTTTTCTGTATCCTACCGCATACTTACCCATTAGACCTCTTGTAATTTCAAAATGCGTTCTTATCTTTCTGAACAGCTTTTTTATTACATCCATATTGTTGAAAGCATAACCATCATAGCGCTGATTAAATCTTTTACTTGGCTCAAGCTCAGGATTACTGGTGGCATAAGGTGTGAACAAGCGAATTAACCCATTAATCATCTCATAATTGCGGCTCCCTTCGATTTCGCTGCTTTCGAAATAGGCGTCAGGATATGAAGGGCCTTCAGCGGAATACAATTTCTCAATCTCCATAATAGGAGAAAGGACGTATTGATTGATATGCCACTGGCAATCTCTGAGAAGGGAGTCAACGTCATCTATAGTCGCACCGTTCTTTATATCAAGCTCCGCAACGATACCCGCAAGTTGTTCAGAGTCAACAAGGTCAACAAGGTAGAAGGCGTTTTCCGTGTTGGGATATTTCTTGAACCAGTCAAACACTCTTCCCGTAACGAGACGAAATTCTCTTGGAGGATATTCTTCTCGCAAGGCAATCAAGGCATGCTGTTCATTTGCTTTTCCCCATTCCTGCAATTTTAATCTAATCTGTTCACTGAAGAGTCTCTTGTCGGGATCGTCTGCGTTCCAGTTCACGCCACATAAATAATATTTATTGGCTTGTTCCAGCAATTTTGTTTGTGGATGTCCATTTTGCAAAATAATACCAACCCAGTCCTTACTACTGTCACCGTTTTCTTCACGAGAACGAGGTCGCAAACGCAGAATTATTTCTGTCAAGAGGTGATTGGGCGTGTCCGGAAGGAGGCACAAAGTTGCAGCACTACCGTTTATATAGTATTCCTCGTTATACTTATTAAATGTTTCAAGGTCTATCCCCCAAGGAAGCATAAGCCTCTTATTTATCTTTGGATGGAGTGAGTTTAGATGAATAAACGCTGTTTTGATGCTTACATTGCGAGTTTCATATTTATTGTTAATACTTTTATGTATTGCATCTAGAATTGGCCTTAGATATTCAGTAAGCTTTTCAGCGTACTCTTTTGGTTGCTTCTCATGACCATCGACCAAATAGTTCACGATATCGTCGTACGTTTTGCGATAGAGGTCTATGAGTTCCTTTTCAGACATTTCGTCCTTTTCTCCTCATAAAGGCAAAGGATCCCGCAATAATAAGCACAACCGCGACAAAGGAAATGACCCATATGTAACCAACCGACGACTCTTGTCTTGAATCTGAGGATTTGATGGCCTTTGGGGACTGCGGATGAGATTCTGGGTTATTTGTCATTGAAAGGAAACGGTCGTCAAGGAAGTTTTGAACTTGGAAATTTTTCGAGATATCGAAAGCCCCGGAAAGTTTCATTGATGATAGAACATTCTCAGCACCCTTAATGCTCATCGAACCATCAACACTGAAGAAGCCCTTCATAAGGTTCAATGTTTTTGCATAAGAGACGCGGTCAGATCCAACGACTTCGGAAGGCAATGCTGCAGTGGTTTCCTCTGCGGAATGACTATTCATCCATTCTAACGCTCTTTTGTGCACAGTAACCATCTTCTGGACCAAACGTGGATCGGATTCAATGAGATCTTTGCGTGTTAGCAGACCGAGCAGGTTATAGGGGCCTCCGAATGCTTCTTGTGTTTCCTGTGGGGTAACGAACCGCTTGAGTACATACGCGTCGCCTTTTTCAACCATCATTGAGGCGATAGGTTCTCCTGCGATACCGGCATCAATACTTCCATTCTTAAGCGCCGCTGGGAATGTGGATATTCCTGCGTTCACGATTTCGACATCCTTGAGACTAACAGCATTGCGCTGAAGGAGATATGCAAGAATCATGTGCGTGGCGGAGCCGAGAGATGTGACGCCGAGTTTCATCCCTTTCAAATCGGCAACGGTTTTGACTTTGTCTTTATACTTTGAATCGACAAGCAGCAGAACCCCCGGCGTTTCGTTGAACAAACAAACCATACGAAGATTGCTATTGCCTTGTTCGGCCGCTTTGATTGCGTGTTCAACGCTGTTAACGCTGAAATCCACTTGTTTTGAAATCAAAGCCTGCGCGGTTAGAGTACCACTTTTCAAAACAATGAGTTCAGGCTGGAGACCTTCGTCCCTAAAGAAATTCATGGCAATTGCCAAATCGAGCGGCAGATAATTGAAAAAATGTCCACCGCTGGCGATTTTGACCTTTTGCAGATTCTCCTGCGCATACGTTGTTGAGCACAGCAATAAAACGATCATCAGTGCAATCAATTGATTTGCTTTAAATTTCATGATATTCCTCCTGTTAAATTTCCATTAAATTTCCACTTGGCAAAGTATTGTTCGACACGTCGCACGATAAAATCTATCACCCCGACAGTCAGTGTTAGTACAGTTAGTCCTGCCATTACGCCAGTAGAATCAAACATGGCCTGGGCACTGTCGATAAGGAAGCCGATCCCCGCGCTTGCACCAATGTATTCACCGACGATAGCAGCAACAATAGAATATCCAACACTTAGCCTTAGACTCGTAAAAATCCAAGTCATGGTCGCAGGCAGGTAAATATGACGAATAACAAGGTAACGGTTTGCGCCAAGAACTCGAGCATTCTTCAATAAAATTGGGCTCACTTCCTTAAAGCCTTGATATGTATTGAAAAAGACAACAAAAAACACTAAAGAAATCACAATGACCACCTTCGAAAGAAAACCGAATCCGAACCAAAGGATAATAAGAGGGGCAAATGCTATACGTGGCAATGCATTCAGGATACTTATAAATGGCTGAAGAAAAGCATCAATAAGGCGAGATGCGGCAAAAAGAAAACCAAATACAAGACCAAGAATCATTCCTGCTATAAGCCCAACGGCTGCTTCGGAAAGGGTTACCCAAAGATGCTTAAACAGTATGCCTTCATTAAACCAGATCAACACATACTTGGCAATGCGCGAGGGAGTGCTGACGTAGAAAGGATCAATAACCTTGTTTCGAGCAGAAATTTCCCATACTATAAGGAAAACCGCGATAAGTGCAAATTGCATCAAAAGCCTTGTTAAACTTAATTTATTTTTCATTTTGGTCTGTTAATAAGGTCCAAAGACCCCGAACTATTTCATGGAACTCTGGCAATCCATAAATGGTATCCAAATCTCTTGGACGCGGCAAAGAGACATTACGAATACTTTTTACTCTTGCAGGCCGATCTGTAAGAACAACAATACGATCAGCAAGAGCAGCGGCTTCATACACATCATGCGTTATCAGAATAATAGTTGCATCAAGTGATTCCCATAAGCGG
>Ga0315277_10007850_pt1 | contig 13779 bp, 8 predicted proteins | sample YL17G05_15_MG_FD_203695 | JGI IMG/M metagenome (GOLD analysis project Ga0315277, IMG submission 203695) | Sediment microbial communities from Yellowstone Lake, YNP, Wyoming, USA - YL17G05_15 | ecosystem: Environmental > Aquatic > Freshwater > Lake > Sediment | place: USA: Wyoming | collected...
AAAAACACAAACATTTATGATCCCAAGGTTACGGTGTTTGATGTGAAGGCTGAGGACAGGGAAGGCACAATCACCCTGACAGGAGAGGTGATGTATGAGTCCTACAAGAATGGTATTGAAAGGACTTTGAAAACCATCGGTTTTGAAAAAGTTGACGCGAAGAACATCCTGGTTCTTCCTGATCCCAAATTGGGGGACAATGGATTCGCCGTTGTGTCGTCTCCTGATGCGAGCATCAAAAGAAGCCCCAAGGAAAAATCGGAACAGATGAACCAGGTTGTGATGGGAGATCCTTTGCGGCTCTTGAAAACGGATGAAACCGGCGAATACTATCTCGTTCAATGCCCGGATGCGTATGTGGGTTGGGTGGATGCGAAGAATATCCAAAAGATGACGATCAAGGAATGGGCTGAGAAGAGACGCATTGCCAGGGATGATAAACCCATGAAGAATAAGATCCTTGAAATCACAAAACCCATCATGGGCATTCCCTATGTGTGGGGCGGAACCACAAGCGCGGGCATGGATTGTTCGGGCCTGACCCAGTTTATTTACAAGAACCTGGGCTTGAGCCTGTCGCGCGATGCGGATGAGCAGTCAGGGATTGGAGAGCTGGTGGCGTTTCGGGGATATCTCGATAACCTGCGCGCCGGGGACCTGCTCTTTTTCAGCGGCGGCTCCGGCCGCATCTCCCATGTGGCAATCAGCCTCGGCGGCACGGACTTCATGCAATCCATTGGAAAAAAAGGCGTTCACATCTCCAGCCTGGATCCCGATTCTCCCTTGTACGATAAAGACACGGAGCAAAAATTCATCTTTGCCAAACGAATCCTCAAAGAATAAATTTACCATCCAAAACCGACATAAAAAAAACGATTTATTTCAGTATTCATTTTAAATTTCCTGAGGGGTGATATTTTTTTAAGAAATCCCCCCTTTTTTCATTTGGTATTGGATTATCCTGTTTTTTTATTAAAGATTTTTCTTACCTTCCCACCCTTTTGGGTACTATCTATGTAGATTGTAGGAAAAGAGAAAAAATATGGAAGACAAAATCAGTCATTTTGTCACAAAGTCTCTTGAAGGGGATCATGAGGCTTACGCCGCCCTTGTGGATGCGTATATGGGCATGGTCTTTGCCGTTGCGCTTAATATCACGGGGAACTATACGGAGAGCGAGGATGTTGTCCAGGAAACCTTTCTTTGCGCATTCGAGAAACTCAAGACCCTTTCCGATCCCTCAAAGTTCGCTTCCTGGCTTTATGCCATAGCCCGCCACACAGCCTTCAATCTCCTCCGCAAAAATCGCAGGATTCCCATACAGGATGTGGAAGATCTCCTCATGGAAAGGATTCCGCATGAAGGCGAGACCCCGGCTGAGGCTTATGCGCGGAAGGAACTGGAGAATCTCCTGTGGGAGGAGGTTGCGAATCTTCCGCAGAAAACCAGGGAAGCGGTTTTCCTTTTTTATGTCGAGGATTTCACCATCACGCGCATTGCGGATTTCCTGGGTGTGAGCGAAGGAGCGGTCAAATCGCGCCTTAAATTCGGCAGGGACAAACTCCGCGAAAACCTCGCTCAAAAACTTGGGTTTGAACTGGGTCAACACAAACCATCGAAGAAAACCAGGGAAGCCATCCTGATGGCATTGCCCGGAATAATGAGAGCGATTCCCAGGTTTCCGGATAAAGGGCAAACTCTCAGCCCTGGAAAAGAGCCTGTCTCTGTTCCTTCGCCTGTGCCCGGTTCATCCCCATTGACTCCCTCATCATTTCTTCTCTCCGCCTCCGCGAAAAAGATTCTTGTTATAGGCTTCCTTGTTCTTGCTGCATTGATTTGTTCCCTCTTTATCTCCAAAAAATTCAGGTCTCCTTCTCCCATTGAATCCGGCCCCATCTCTTTATCCCAAAATGAATTCAAGAAAATTTTGGAGAAGGAGAGAGCCATGTACGGAGAGGAAGAAACGCCTATCCAGGTGAAACAGGATGATGCTTCTTCCTCCAGGACTTTTTCAGTGAGGGGCAAGGTTGAAGTATCTTCGTCCAATGCTCCTGTTCCGGGAATGAAGATCTATTTAAAAAGCAATAGCCAGGGAAATAAGAACACCGTTTCAAATAATCAAGGCGCCTTTGAATTCGAGAGTCTCCCTCAGGCGATGTATGAAATCTCATTCGAACCCCAGGAGCCTTTGTATTTTGACAAATACTTGTTGCCTGATCTGGAATCAATCAAGTTGACCCTATTAACACGTGATATTGAGGACATCCTGATCACAGTCCCAAATGCAACCTATATCAGCGGGATTGTGATCAACCAGGATGACGAGCCTGTTCCTGGCGCATCCGTGTTTTTTCTGGGTACGAATGATAATCAAAATGAATTTTATCCCTACCCTGTAATCACAACCGATTCGAGAGGAAGGTTCAAGTTCACCGGTCTTGGCGCGCGGGAAATCCCCAGCTATAAGAATATGATCGGATGCGATGCCCCGGGCTATGGCAAAGTTTTTCTTCCCAATATCCCCATACCCACTTATGAAAAACCTGTGGAGGATCTTGTGATCCGCGTCGTGAAAGGGGAGGGAGCAACAGTTTCCGGCCGCGTCACGAATCAGGAGGGTCGTCCGTTCGAATCTGTTCCTGTATGGGCGAAAAACAGATCCCCTCTTATTTACAAAAAGGCTGTTTGTTCTGATGCAGAAGGCAGGTTTATCTTTCGTAATATCCCCCCAGGGGTTATTACTATAAGCGATGCCTTGAGAAGGGGTAGATCCCTGGATATCAACATCAGGGAGAATGATAAAATTGAAAACGTGGAATTGATCCTCGATCTTCCTGTACTTGATGGATATATTTCAGGCATTCTCCAGGATGAGAATGGGAAACCGTTGGAAGGTGTGCACCTTTATTCAGAACCTGTGCAAACTCAAAGACCGGATAATGGAACACTCACAAGGGATTTGGGACAATTTAAAATCCTGTATCTGAAGAACGGATCTTATGTGGATTTAAAAGTTGTCAAACCGGAAGAGTGGAGTTGGAAAGAAACAGATGCAAAAAATATTTGCGTTTCAACAGAGAACCTGATTGTGAAAACAAGTCTCGTCTCAAAACCGCCGTTTGTCGTTACAGTCAGGGGAAGGGTGGTTGATGAAGGAACGCATCAACCGATGGAGTATTTTCAAATACAGGAGGTCAATACCCAATATTATATGGAAACCGGGCCTTTGTCTTATATGCCCAAAGGGAAACCTACGATCTTTTACAGTTCGAACGGAAGTTTTGAGATGAGTTTCGAAAGCTATGCCCGGGAAACCCATGGCCTATGCGCCATAGTAACCGGATATGTTCATAATTGTCAAACCTTCTATATAGTGGATGGCAAAAAGGAATATCAAATCGAATTCCTCATGCGCGGCCAGATGTCGGAACAGGAGAATCCGCCAAAAGAGGAAGAACAGAAGCAGGCTATTGTTACCATTGAAGGCATGGTTTTGAATGGGGAGAATCAGCCTGTTCCCGGCGCTGAAGTATCATCAACCGGCGGTTCGGGAACTGCGCAAACCGATACCCAGGGGTATTTTTCACTCACATTCACATGGACCAATAATGTTTATTTTGTACTTAAGGTTCGCCATCCGGAATATGCAGAGTATCGCAGCGAAGCATTGAATACGAAAAATCAACAAGAGAATATTCTCATCAAAGATTATATTGTCAGCTTAAATAGAGGCGGAACCATTGCAGGGATTGTTACGGATCGAAAGGGAAACATCCAGCCAAACGTGTCTGTGAAAATCGGACAGGATGTGTGGTATGGTTTTAAATCTGCCGCTGTGACGAATGACGAGGGATGGTACGAGGCGAACATGATCCCGCCGGGCAAATATCAGGTATCAATTAGAGAGCCGTTTGAAGAATCAAGAACATCTGGCGTGAGAGAGGGCGAGATCACTGAAGTGAATTTCGGTTTTATTGGCTCCTCTCTCTCCGGCAAAATCCTTGTCAATAATCGTCCCCTTTCCTTCGCCCGGCTCGCAATTGAGAATTTCCCTGAACTCCTGAGAGATGCCGGAACTGCTCAAAACATCCCTTATGTCCTGAATCTTTCCACAACAACGGATCAGAATGGGGATTATCTATTCGAAGGAATCCCTGAGGGAATGCATTATTTGAAGATATTTGATGGGATCAGGCCATTCGTATCCATTGCTCTTGAGATTCCCGAAAATCAGGAAATAAAAAGGGATTTCAACATCCAGGCAGGGAATATCAGGGGAAAGGCGACATTTTCCGATGGCAAAACGCCTGTGCGTTCAGGTTTTGAGATTGCGCTTTATGACAAGGCTCTCATGGCTTTGGTATCCCAGGGTCTCTCTCATTATTCCATCGCCTCTCAGAGGATTTATGCGGATCCTGAGGGTCGGTTCGAGTTCAAGAAAGTCCCTGTGGGCGATTATCTCATTGAAGCGGATTCACAGACTTATGGCAAGGCATTTGCAGAAGTCTCGCTCAAATCCGAGGCGCCGCTTCCCGATGTTCTCCTCATATTCAGGGACATGGGCAAGATCAGGATTGAAGCCATAGATTCAGCCACAGCCGAAGAACTTCATCTATGGGGCAATGTCATGTTTGAGGAATCGCAGAATCGGGTTGCCTCCCGGTTTTCCCAGGATCCTACTCCTTTTACTTTTTCAGAGATCAATGTCGGAACCTACAACATCTTTGCAGGTTTGAACGATGGGAAATATAACGATAATCCTCCTCACAATTACTATCTATCAGAACGCGAAACAGGAGTTATAATTCAAAAAGATAAAGAAGCGAAGATTGTTCTTCGTATGATCAAGGCAGTTGGTGTTAAAATCGAGGTCACGGATTCTCAGGGAAAGCCTGTCAAAGGTTTTGAAAGCGACATCATAGATTCCCGCGGTTCCTGGCGTCATTCCATTGAGATCAGGGAGAACATCATCAATGCCACCCTTGTCCCTGGCGCCTTCCGCCTCATCCTTACCAAACAGGGAAAGCCCTTTTACGACGATACAATCAATGTCACCCCCACCCCCAACCAGTTTTATACAGAGATGAATATAATACTGAAGTGAAAATATAGATCCCAATTGTGCCCTTTGGAGAAAATATCCGTAGTTATGTTTTTTATTTTCGAATAAGGATTATTTGATCAGGCCGGTTGGAGATCGGAAAAATGTTCAACAGGAACATGTAATTCTTTCTTCACCTTTTTGCCATTAATAAGGACATAAAATTTATTATCCCACGCAGAGCCGCGGAGAACGCAGAGAATGAAATATGAATTTAATTCTCTCTCAGCGATCCCTGCGTCTCTGCGTGATAATATTATTCTTCATATTACAGTGTCGCTCCCAGGATTCGGCATTCCTGATCCGAGGCGCGAAGTAAGGAACGGAGAATCCAGGAGATCACAAAGAAAAGGAGCAAAATGACAAGTACGCTGCTGAAAAGCGCGGGGAGAAATTTGATCGAAAGGTGAAGGATAAGAAGGGGAATGCCCAAAAGGGGGAAATGAACAGGACGAAGGGGGAGAGACTGGGGAATCTGAATATTCGGCTGGAACATTATTTCATTCCCATAAAATTTTAATGCTGAATCCAGGGAGATGAGATTTTCGTATTCCCGGCGAAGGGATTCATCCTCTGTCAATGCGCTATGGATTTCTTTTTCGCGCTCGGGATTAAGTTCTCCATCTATCATCCTGGAGATTTCGATTGGATCTATGGGTTTCATTTGATCTCCTTTCCGAGGATTTCAGCCATTTTGAGTCTCGCTGCATAAAGCCGCGACATGACTGTTCCTTCGGGTATTCCAAGGGTTTCTGCGATTTCTTTATAAGAAAGCTCTGCAAAATATTTGAGTTCTAAAATTTCGCGATGTTCGGGCGGAATTTTGCCAAGCGCCCACTCTATTTGATTTTTTCTTTCCAGATTTGCATGATTGTCTTTTGCAGCAAGGGAGAGGGAAGGATCGTTGACATCCATTGTCCGGATCGGTTTTCTTTTCCGAAGCAGATCCATGCAGGAATTTCGGAGAATGGCAAAGAGCCAGGCTTTGAAGCTGTAACATGGCAAGTACTGCTCGGAATTGACATAAGCCTTGATCACAGCCTCCTGGAGCGCATCTTCAGCATCTTCACGGCTTCGCAGGATGGAATAGGCATAAGCCGCCCCGCGCCCAAGAAGCGGCTCAACAAGCCTGGTGAATTCATCTTCAGATACTTTTCCTGAATCCCTGATACGCATACTTGTTATATATTCCTAAGACAGCATTAAGCCGTAACTAAAGATGATATATTATCCACAGATTACGCAGATTACACAGATTTTTAAAAGATTATCATTTTGCCTTTCAAGAGAGTGTTTTCAAAAACCCGATGAACTCGATCACTTTTTCCCTGAAGATGATGAGAAATACAATGGCAGAAACCATAAAAAGAACGCTTAAACAGATGGATAAAATTCCCAGGCGTCTGGATAGCGCCTTTGTCTGCGTTCCTTTGAGGGCGATGATGCCCAGGACAATCGCGAGGATTGCCTTTTCAAAACCGAGAAGGCTTAAATATGTGACAATGCTGAGAGCAAGGGCTGAGATGGCAATTCCGGTTCTCCTTCCAGTTAGATAAGCCTCAGAGATCTGATTTGCCTGACTTTTTTCTTCCATGTTCCTGTTCCCCCTTTCTTTTGATTCCTTTCATATCCTTATACGGATAAAGAGGGGATTATATTCGTTATAAATGAGGATTTTTTCAGGTCTTTCCAGTTTGTTTTCTCTTCTTTGCGATCTCAGCGCCTTTGCGAGAGAAAAATCTCTCTATGGTGCATTTCTGAATTCTATCAAATACTTCATGATTTAAACCGCCAAGACGATCCCGCCATCGGCGGGACTCAGGACATGGCCAAGGACGCCAAGAAATAGATTTTCTTTCCACAGATTACTCAGATTACACAGATTGTATATTAGAATAATATGAATTAATCTGCGTCCCTCTGCGAAATCTGTGGATTAATATCTTCTCAAGAGGGACCGGCGGAGGCGCTGCATCCAGGGCGCTGGATTCTTGGTCGCTACATCAATCCCAACTGCAACTGCAAGAACTCCGCCGCGGATCACCAGCTGCATCCAGTTCGGAAGACCTGTGTAATCCATGCCCTGGATCACGGTTGCCATGACAAGGCCTCCCAGGAGACTTCCGAAAACTGACCCGCGTCCTCCCATCATGCTCGTTCCTCCGATCACGCACGCTGCAATGGCATAAAGTTCGTACCATTCGCCCGCTTTTTGCGTTGCGCCCTGGTTCTGCGCCATCCACACAATCCCAGCAATGCCGGAGAGAAAGCCCATGATGCCGAATACAAGAATGGTTGTCTTTTCCACATTGATCCCTGAGAGCCGCGCAGCTTCTGCATTTCCTCCAATCGCATACACATGCCTTCCGAACCGCGTATGCCGCGCGATAAAATAAAGGACAATCATCACAATGAGCATGACAAGGGTCTGGGCAGGAACTCCCCTGTATTGGTTGACCTTGTAAACGAATGCCAGGATGATAAGGGAGGGAAGAATGATTTTTAAAGCAGTTTGAAGGGGACTGCCTGGGTCGAGTCCGAGGCGTTTTCTCCTCCTCCTGCCATTGAGAATCAAAAGGGCAAGAATAATGCACAGGGAGAGAGCCAGGATCGTACCGACTCTGGGAGGGAGGTAATTGAATCCTAGAACATTCACAAAGCAATTATCCGGAAGCCGTGGATCGCGCGCGCTGAGCTTCTGCGTTAATCCCCGGAATATGAACATCCCTGCCAGGGTTACGATAAACGCCGGAATCCGGAAATAAGACACGAGAAATCCCTGCCACAAGCCGATTGCAATTCCAATGCAAAGCGCGAGGGCCACTGCCAGGCATGCTGACCATCCCAATCCCTCTTCAGGCGCGATCATGTAAGCGCACGCACCCACAACAAGCGCAAGGAGAGATCCTACTGAAAGGTCAATATTGCCTGACACAATGACAAGCGTCATTCCCGCGGCGAGGATGGTCCATGTAGCCATGTCGCGGCTGAGTTTGGCAATGCTTTCTCCGCTGAAATAAAACGCGCCTACGCGCCAGCGGAAAAAAAGCCACATGGCAATGAGGATGAAAATCATGGTCAAAATCCGGAAGTCGATTTTTCTCGATTGAAGAGATGCCTTTCGGTTGTTTGCGTCTGGATTCCTCACATTGCACACTCCATGATTTTTTCAGGCGATGCTGATGAGCGTAAAAATTCACCTGTAACTTTTCCGCTTCTCAGAACAATGATGCGGTCGGAGACTCCAAGCACCTCTGGCAGTTCGCTTGAGACCATGACAATCGCCATGCCTTTCCGTGTGAGTTCGCCCATCAAACGGTGGATTTCCGCCTTTGCCCCCACGTCGATCCCCCTTGTTGGTTCATCTAAAAACAGGATCTTCGAGGCGTGAGTGAGCCATTTGCCAAGAACAACCTTCTGCTGATTCCCTCCGGAAAGAGTTTCAACAATGACATGAAGCGAGGGAGTCCTGATGCCCAGTTCATCCGCTGTTTTGCTGCATGCATGATATTCGCTCTGTGCATCAACAACACCTGCTGTGCAGAAATCCCCGAGATGAACCAGGGACATATTTTCGAGCACAGATAGGATGAGTGTCAAACCCTGGTGTTTTCGATCTTCCGGCACCAGCGCCATGCCTGCCTTGATAGCATCGGCAGGTTTTCGAATTTTGACCGCTTTGCCATAAACGCGAATTTCACCCTTCCAATCCCCAGGCGAAGCGCCGAATATGGTGGATACAAGTTCTGTTCTGCCTGCGCCCATCAACCCCGCAATTCCCAGGATTTCTCCCTCTCTCACATAAAAGGACACATCCTCAAGAAGCATTCTTCCCGGGACATCCGGATTTTCGAGGGAAAGGTTTTTCACCTCGAGCGCAACCTTTCCTGGCGTATGATCCACAATCGGGAACATATCTGTGATCTCGCGTCCCACCATTGCCTTCACAACCGCCTCCCTGTTCCAGTTTGCTGCGAGATCAGTTGCCACTGTTTTCCCGTCTCTGAGCACTGTAATCCTGTCAGCGATACGGAACACCTCATCCAGTTTGTGGGAGATATAAACAAGGGCTGTTCCGCATGCGCGCAGATCGCGCATGATGTCCATGAGGAGACCAACCTCCTGGTCTGCCAGAGCTGCTGTGGGTTCGTCCAGGATCAGGACGCGGCATTTTTTTCGAACCGTTTTTGCGATTTCCACGAGTTGTTGTTTAGCAACTCCCAGGTGCACAACCTCGGTGCGGACGTCCACAGCAACTCCCAGCCTGCGCAAGACCTTTTCCGCCTCGCTGTAAAGAGTGTCAAAATCCACAATGCCAAGTCTGCCCGGCTCGTCTCCGAGAAAGATATTTTCGCCAACTGTCATGTGTTTGACAAGCGCGAGTTCCTGGTGAATGACTGAGATGCCCGCTTTTTCTGAATCTTTGGAGGAATGGAAATGCACAGGGCTGCCGCGCCAGCGAACCTCGCCATCAAAGCTGCCGGCAGGATAAACGCCTGAGAGGATTTTGATGAGTGTGGATTTCCCCGCGCCGTTTTCACCCACAAGGGCGTGGATTTCCCCTGGCAGGAGGTCAAATGTCACGCCGTCCAGCGCGCGGACACCGGGGAAGTCCTTGACAATATCCACGGCTGAAAGAATGGGAGCAGGATGCGTTCCGCTGCTCATGGACTTTCTTTCCCCATGTTATTTTAAAGGCCACTCTGATCTTGGGACGTTGGCATAAACCTTGTCCATGGGATGCCATCCGTCTGCGATCACCGTGTCTGCCATGTTCTGTCTTGTGACAAATACAGGTTCGAGGAAAAGGGAAGGCACATCTTTCTGATCGTTATTCAGGAGATTCATCTGTCCTCCCATAGCTTTGATGATCTGTTCCGGTTTTTCGCCTTTTGCGAGCCGCACCGCGATTTCCGCTGATGCATAAGCCAGGCGCCGCACAGGTTTATAAACAGTCACGGTCTGTGTTCCTTCCATGATCCTCTGACATGCTGTGAGTTCCGCATCCTGTCCTGAGACTGCGACCTTGCCGTCCAGGTTTTCCGCCTTGAGCGCTGCAATTGCGCCTCCTGCTGTGCCGTCATTGGAAGCCACAATCGCATTCACGGTTTTTCCCTCTGCCTTGAATTTGGTCAGGAGGTTCGATATCTTTCTCCTGGCTTCTTCCTTGTCCCAGTTATCGAGGAACGATTCATCAAGGATGGTTATTTTCTTTCCGGTTTTCTGTTCATGCTCTGCAATCGCTTTTTTCTGCCCGTTTCTGAGAAGAACCGCGTTGTTGTCAGTTGCAGCGCCGCCCAGGAGGATGTAATTCCCCTCAGGCACTTTCTCAAGCACGCCTTTTGCCTGGAGAAATCCCACCTTTTCATTGTCGAATGTGATGTAGATATCCAGATCGGAATTTCGGATCAACCTGTCATAAGCAACCACAGGAACATTTTTTTCATGAGCGCTTTTGATGATCCGGGCTGCGGTCTTGAGATTCTTCGGAACAACCACAAGCACATTCACGCCCTGGGTGAGAAACGTGTCAGCCTGTTGATTCTGCTTGTCCTGGTCTCCATTGGCAATCGCGCTCAGGACTTCCGCGCCGAGGACTCCCGCTTTTTCCTTGAAATACGCTTCATCCCGGGCCCAGCGCGCCACATCATAAGTTTCAAGGAGAAAACCGATCTTGATCTTTTTCCCTGTTTCTTTTTCAGTTTTGGATTCCTGTTTTGCTGTAGCCTCGGGTTTGGTTTGCGTTTCCTGGGATCCACATCCGGGAAGAATCCACATCACAAACGTCAAAAGCACAGCCGCACAAATGAATGACAACCATTTCTTCCACCTGTTCATGTGTATCTCTCCTTTATAACTATAATGAAAAATCTTACTCATACTCGTAATCATAATCGTAATCTTAATACAACCCCCACCACCTACAACCAACAACCAACAATAAACAACCAACATTGAATCTATTTCTTGAACCGGAATTCCTTATCTCCTTCAACAACAAGGCTGAATTTTTTCCATCCCTGCTTGGCAGACGCGACTTCCTCTCCTGCGCCTGAAACAATCTTCCATGAAGAGCCTGGAAGAGAAACGCAAAGGTTTTTCTTTATGGAAGAAGAGCAGGAAAGGATCGCTTCATCCTGGGTCGCTGTCACATCCATATTGATCCCCTGAAAGTTGATATTTTGCAGTTTGAGGGATGGCCAGGAGGATGGAAGATTGGGAGAAATTTCGATGCCGTCCGGAAGCGCGGAAAATCCCAGGAAACCGTAAAGCATGATCTGGGGCATAAGCACGGATTCGATGAATTCGCAATCAACGCCAATGCCGCCTGCTGTGCCGCCGCCCTGGAGGGTTGTGCCTTTGTCGCCCTTGGCATAATATGCGCGATATCCGCCCTGGGCATTGACATCGCGCTGCCATTCGAGAATTTGTTTCAGGCGTTCCCATGCATTGTCAGGGCCGATGATTTTAAGGCGGCTCATGAGGTCATGGTGGGAAAATCCGATTACAGCGCCGCCATCCTGCACCTGGTGCCCGAATTCGAGTGTTTCCGGTCCCTGCCACACCCATTGGTAGCATTCGATGTTTCTTTTTGTTGTGGCGCGGGGCGCAAGGCGGAAACGGTAAATATCTGCGCCTGTGGATGTGTCTCCCTCGATTGTCCTTTTGCCTGTGATCCAATCGAGGATTCTTTTTGCCTGTTCCTGGGATGCTGCGCCGCTCTCAATGAGTTCCAGATTCACGAACGTAAAACCATAATCCCACGCCTTGCCGTCCGCATCGATCCATCCTGCAAACCGTCCCTTTTTGTCATCCCAGAATTTTTGCTGGATAGTGTTCTGCACTTTTTGCGCATGGGACTTGCGTTCTAAAGGATCGAAACTCTCAGGCCCTTGGGGCATGTTCCATTCAGGATGATTTCTGATCGCCTCTTCAATCTCACCCATTGCTGAAATGGATTTGTAATAATAATTCGAGGAGTAAGCGTCGAATCCGCCAAAAGGCAGGATATCCCAGTAATTGGAACCAACCCCATGTCCCTGATGAAATTCGCGTTTGCCCGGGGGACCTGTATATCCCGGGCGACCGTCATGACCGGGCAGGGGATCGAGGATGCAGCCGTGTTTCAGTCCGCCTGCTTCTGAATCGAGCCAGCGCATTGCCCTGCGCATCCGCGGGAGGCTTGTGCGGAGGAAATCGAAATCCCCGGTCCATGCGAAATAATTCCTGCATCCGAGCACGAAATTGCTGTTGTTGATCGTGTGACGAGTGTCATACTGTGTCATGATGGCATTGATTTCCGCCTTGCCGCTCGATGCTTTTGGAGCTGGGAAAAATCGAAGCCTGGTGATCGCGCCTTTCCATTCCGGATGTCGGAACATGGGAAGGGAAGAGAACGTAAGGGAAAATTTTCCGCGGTCGTTTTCCGGGGGAGTGATATAAATTCTCCGGGAAGGGGAGAACTCTGGATTTTTGTCCGTTGTCCATTCGAGATAAGGATCCCCGCCGTTTTTTGCCTCGCGCCTCCACCGGATTTCCATAAAAGGGGCATTGAAGCTGTCAAAGGATACCGGGGGAGATACAATATAGGCTTCTGTATTTTTGAGAGTGAGGTTCCATAATTCCTTTTCCTTGTTAATGTCCGGTTCTGCGCCGATGCATTGCCATCCGGCTTCACTAGCGAAATTCCCTTTGATCCATCCTGCGCCTTTGCCCATGCTGTGCTCGAAGCTGGGGAATGGCCAGCCGTCTCTGTGCGCATAAGAATCGTGCTGGTGCGTTGCCACGCATCCCCATTCGTCGAAGTTTGCATTCAGGAGAAAACTCCGGTGAAAAATCCTGTAATCGTAAGTGTCGGATTGAGTGGCGGAAAGGGCGGGCCATAGCGCGGCATAAGTCATCCAATCCTGCCAGAGCGTGCATCCGCGGCTGGGATTCTGGTAAAATACCCAGAACATTTCCTTGAGCACAGCCATATCCTCATCCATGCCCGGGACAGTAAAATGAGGAAAGGCTTTTGGGATTTTCATCTTCTCCAGGGCGCATACCGGATTTTCCATTTCCTTGTGTCCTCCTGATAGATCTTCAAGGGTCATTCCATAAATATGGCTTTCGCCGCTTGGGACATCTATGGTCAGGACGTCAGTCAGCGCTTTCCATTCATACACAATGGCTGCAGCCCATTGAGTGTGAGCCAGTTTAAGACCTGGAATGGATGCGCCGTCCGCCTCATCCAATTCCGGCGTTTTATCATTTGCATCTCCATCCTGAAAGCTGATTGAGAGCGGGCGTTTATTATCCTGATCCGGGCTGTGGCGGATAAGGATTTGAAGTTTATATTCATTCCCCGGTGTCAGATGGCAGAGTGTGAACAGGGGAGCGCGATAAACAAGATCAATGAAGATTTTTTCCAGGGGATCTTCAGGCGGAAAGGGGGGCAGGGATTCCGTTCCCCACGGCATCGTATGAAACATGCCCCGAGAAATACTGCAATAAGGATAAGAACCGTTTTGATGAAGCTGGACAAAGGAGATATCCCCGATTTTTTGATTGGACGATTCATCCGGAAATCCAAAGTCATAACCAAACAGGAATTTTCCGGAGCTGTCGAGGGATGCCGCTCCTCCGCTGAGATCCATATAACTGATTTTTCCCGCTCAGCGGAGGAGCGGCATCCC
>Ga0315277_10007851_pt1 | contig 13778 bp, 9 predicted proteins | sample YL17G05_15_MG_FD_203695 | JGI IMG/M metagenome (GOLD analysis project Ga0315277, IMG submission 203695) | Sediment microbial communities from Yellowstone Lake, YNP, Wyoming, USA - YL17G05_15 | ecosystem: Environmental > Aquatic > Freshwater > Lake > Sediment | place: USA: Wyoming | collected...
ATGGTCAGTTATGCCCGGTCCAAGGCGGAGGCGCTCAAAATCAAGTGCAGCGTAGGCATGTTCCAGCGGCCCGAACGTATCGTCTACCTCGGGTTCGGCGGTATCTTGGGCCATACCGTTCTCTATTGGGTAGTCTGGATGCTGGCGATATTTTCCAATCTCACTGTTATCCAACGCATTTTCCATGTCTATTCCATCGCTCACGGCGTGCCGCTTGATAAAGAAAAAGATTGAAAGATGCTTTATTCTCTCGCCTTGTTTTCCCGACAAAAGATGCAGGCCAGTCTCTCATGAAAAAAGGTAAATTCATCTCCATTGAAGGCGGCGAAGGAGCAGGTAAGACCACTCAGGTTAAACTCCTGGCGGGAAGCCTCACCGCAGCAGGTTACGAAGTCCTCCTCACTCGTGAACCCGGCGGCACGGCAATCGGGGAAAAAATACGGGAAATCCTTCTCGATCCCAACCATACAAAACTTGACCTCCGCGGTGAACTTTTGCTTTATTTAGCCAGCCGGTCGCAACTGGTAAGCGAGGTGATCAGGCCTGCCCTGGAATCCGGGAAGGTCGTTATTTCCGACCGTTTTCATCATTCTACCCTTGCCTATCAAGGCGGAGCAAGATCGTTGGATTTAGCCTTGGTGCGTCGGATGAACAATTTTGCCACCGGCGGATTGCTGCCTGATATTACCTTTCTATTGGATTTGCCTCCTCTTGAAGGGCATAAAAGGAAGGGGCCGGGGAGTGAAATCGACCGGATGGAAGGCCAGGGGATAGAGTTCCATGAAAAAGTACGCCAGGCTTTTCTCAGCCTGGCGGAAGAGGAGCCGGCCCGGATAGTGGTTCTTGATGCCCGTAAACCGGCTCAGGAAATCGCCCTTTTAATCAAAGAGAGGGTATTAACGCTGCTCTGAATGAATAGTGCTCTCCGCAACATAAAACCGCAAATAGACCAGTCTGTCGTATTTATGTCTTACGCACTACCCTTAAAACATCTTCAATGGAAGTAATGCCTTTAACGGCTTTTCCCATGGCATCTTTGAAAACGGGAATCATGCCGTTTTTAATCGCCTCTTCCCGAATCTCCTCCGATGAAGCGCTGCGCAGGATGGCCTCTTTGATCGAGTCATTGATAGTCAATATTTCGTGAGTACCGATTCTTCCTTTATAGCCGGTGCCGTGGCAGGCCTCGCAGCCTTTTTTCCTGAAAAGAGTCGCCCCCTCGGCCAGGTCTTCCAGGAGAGCTAATTCTTCCTCAACTGGCTCGTATTGTTCCTTGCACTTGGTGCAGAGGCGCCTGAGCAGCCTCTGGGCGCAAACCAGGAGCAGGGAGCTGGAAACAAGGAACGGCTGGATACCCATATCGATGAACCTGGTCACGGTTCCTGCGGCATCATTGGTATGGAGTGTCGAGAAAAGGAGGTGGCCGGTAAGTGCGGCCTCGATGGCGATTTCCGCTGTCTCCAGGTCGCGGATTTCACCGACCAGGATTACATCCGGGTCCTGGCGCAGGTAACAGCGCAGGACGCTGGCGAAAGTGAGGCCGATATCCTTGCGGACCTGCATCTGGTTGATGCCGAAAAGCATGTACTCTACAGGGTCCTCGGCGGTCTGAATGTTGATTTCCGGATCGTTGATAAAGTTCAGTGCTGCATAAAGGGTAGTTGTCTTGCCGCTCCCTGTGGGCCCGACATGGAGTATCAAGCCGTATGGATTTTTTACTGCCTGTTTATAAACCTCCAGGTTATGGTCCGAGTAACCCATCATCGACAGGTCGACATTGGTACTTTTCTTATCCAGAATCCGCATAACCACCTTTTCCCCGAATACCATCGGGCCGATGGCCACGCGGAGGTCAATATCAATGCCGGTGCGGGTGAATTCCTTGAACCGGATACGTCCGTCCTGGGGCAGGCGCCTTTCGGCTATGTTGAGGCCAGCCATGATCTTAAGACGGCTGATCAGGGCTTTCATGGAATTCGGGGGCAGTTTCAGAGCCACCCGGCAGATTCCATCCACCCGGTAGCGGACGAGGATCTCTTTCTCGAACGGCTCGATGTGGATGTCACTGGCTCCCCGCGTATAAGCGTCCTCGATTATCCGGTTGGCGAGCTGGACTATGGGCGTGCTTTCCTCATCCAGGTCTTCCCCAACTTCCAGTGATTCGACATCCTTGCCGTATTCACTGCCTACCAAGGCAGCCACCTCATCAATATCTGTGGATTGATGTTTGAAAAAGTCTTCGATTATCTTTTTTATCCGGCTTTCGGCTGAAACTACGATTTTCGCCAGATCAAGCTTGGTCGCCCAGCGGAAGTTGTCGATACGGTCGAAATCCACCGGGTTGGATATGGCTATCTCTACCGACTGGCTGCCCACCTTCTTGATCGGCAAGATCAGGAACTTTTTGAGATTGACTTCGCCCACCAGGTTCAACAGCTTCTCGTCAGGGACAAAGTCGTCACCTATCTCATAATATTCATGGTCGGTAAGCCGGGAGAGATAGTAAGCCACCTCGGCTTCGGTCATTTTTACATCCGGACGGTGGACTTTCTGAATGATCTTGGCCGAGTAGTCGGTAACCTCTTCGAGGAGCTGACGGTCCTTTTCGGTAAAAAGACCGGGGCTGTTAGGCGGGTTTTTATTGATTATCTGGATGGCTCCGATCACTTCATCGGTGACAAGCGGCACAGTGATCATGCTCTTGGTCTGGAAACCGGTTTCCTTGTCCACACCGCTGAAAAAGTTGGGGTCGTTCTGGGTATCCAGAGAAATATAAGTCTCGCCGGTATCGATAACCTTGCCCACTATACCCTGCCCCCTTTTCAGGGTGAGCTTATGCAGGCGCTCGGCTTTTTTTGCATAAGCTTCGCTCAACTGTTCGTTACCTTTATATAGTTCCTCGCTGAAATAAACATGGGTAAAATGGATCAGGTTGTCCTCACCAACGGAATAAATAGTGATCGCCTGGGCCTGAACAAGTTCGACAAGTTTCTGTATGGTAATCTCCAGTACCGTATCTAGATCTTTTTCGGTTAGTTCTCTTTTGGAAACCAGTATTTTGAGCAGATTATTGAGTACCTGCTTCTCATCAGCCGTGCTTTTAATATTATTCACTGCGGAGGCCTTGCTCATTAGAAACCTCTTGTTTTGAATCTATTTGGGGAAGAGTTTCTTAAGTCTTCTATGCTTAATATACATCCTTAATGTAAATATCACAAGTCGTTAAATCGTATAGTGATTTCAGGTCGGATAGAACAAAAATTTGCATGTTTTATGCCAGAAGAATAGAAGCTTTTGGCACAAACATTGCAATTCTTTAAAATGGTAATTTTAAATATAAAAAGGAGATATATATGCCCCTGGCTCCAGATGTGGTTCTCACCTGCGTTCATCTGTATTCTATGCTCGGTGACCGGAAAAAATCTCTCTATTATGATAAGCTGTTTGTCCACATGATGAAGCGCTCGATGAATCCGTCAGAGCTTGACAGCCCGGATGCTTTAAAATAAAATAGAGGTGGTCAGACTATAGTAACTATATTTTCATTCAACTAGTTAAATGAGTCTTACACCCTCGCTCGGGCATTGTCAGCGAAAAGATGTTACCTGAATATCTTAAATATTGGGGTCTTTCCAAACCTCCTTTCTCTCTAACTCCTGATCCTGATATGCTTTATCTCAGCAAGCAGCATAGAGAGGGTCTCATTCGCCTTAGATATTCCGTAGTCTCGAACAAAGGTGGAGCGCTGTTGATCAGTGAGAATGCCGGAGACGGAAAGACAAGCCTTCTGGCCAAGCTGCGCCAGGAGCTTGACCTTCAATATCAGGGACACTGCCGGGTGGTTTTTATCGACCATCCGACATTGACCGCCAACCAGATGGTAATGGAAATTGCCCGTCAGCTCGGCGTCGAGATCCACACTAACGATAAATTGGCACTTCTCAATGATCTGCGGCGGTTTCTTCTGGAGTGCCACAGTAACAGCGAAAAATGCGTGGTAATGCTCGATGAAGGTCAGATGCTCTGCCACCGTCCTGATCTTCTGCAGGAGCTGCGCATTCTGCTTAACTTTTGTGTCTCCGATGCCTTCCTGCTCACTTTTCTCCTCTCCGGGCAGAAACCTCTTGACGAGGCTGTACGCGCCATGCCGGAATTTTACCAGCGCTTGCCGGTGCGCTTTTTCCTGAGAAATCTCAATCGGGAAGATACCCGCGAAATGATCCGCCACAGGCTGAAAATTGCCGGAAATCCGCCGAGCAGGGAGATATTCAGCGAGGACGGTTATACAGGGATTTACAATTTCTCCAAGGGCTGCCCGCGGATAATCTGTTCCGTGGCTGACCTGGCGCTGGTTATCGCCCATACCAGATTCTCACGGGAGGTCGATTTCGTCTCTGTCTCCCAGGCTTGCAGCGATATGTCACGCACGGATGGCGCATACCATTATTATTACTTTCTCCAATCTTTCAAAGAAGAGCTTTCGGAACAGGAGGCCGAAGCTCCTTTTCCTCCAGCCCAGCCAGGCTATGCTCCAACACAAATGATACGGCCGGAAGAAATTCTTGCCGAGCCGATTCCCCAGGAAAAATCGCCTGTGGAACCGGAAAAGACAAAGCAAAACTCAGACACGCAGGTTTATCCGGATGAAGCTGTGGCCGGTAACCTCAAATCGGATGGCATTTTGGCCGGGTTACCCAGGGATTCGGAAACATCCGGAGAATTGGCTTTAAAAAAATGCCCGCATTGCAGCGGAGAAGTTACAGTAACCGCTAAATTCTGCGGTCACTGCGGCATGAGACTCGAGAAGGAGATCTCCAGGAGTGAAGACCTGGAGGGGTCGCCTGATGAACTTTCTTTACCGCATGGAGAGAAAATGCATCCGTCTCCGGCAGAGGCGGTAACCATTGACAAAAGGGAAAGAGAGGAGAAGAATCCGGATAATTCTTTGGCCGGCAGCATTCCGCCAGTCGGGGAATTGAAATTTTTGCTGAACGGCAATGAAGAAGAGAAAATACTCCCTCCGGATAAGGTTAAATGTCCTTTTTGCAGCTTGATCCTAGACCGTGAGCTCAGGGAATGCCCTAACTGCGGGGAAAAACTGCAAGGCCAGGAGGAAAATGGGCAATTCTCCGCTCAGAAAAGTATTTTGGCTGACAGTCTTTCAGAAAAGAAGGAAATGGAAGACAGTATACAGGAAAGTCTTTCTGATCAGAATCTGGGAATAAAAGAAGGTGAGGCTCGGCCTTCAGAGTGGTCGGGGTGCTCTGCATGTGGAGCTAAGAGAGAAAAGGCGGATTACACATTTTGTAGAAAGTGTGGATCTCCGATGAAAGGAGATTCATATGAAGAAGATCTGCTCGGGCATATAGAACAGCTTTCCCTCCGCAAATATATTTTAAGTAAGAATTATTTGGAATATGGGCGGACACCTGATCCGCTGGGAGAGGAACTTTTATTTTTCCCGCTGGGCAGGTTCTGCGGCAGCAGCGCAGTGCTGCGTTTTTCTGACGGAGGTGCCCAGGAGTCTTTCACCACCCGCTGCGGTTTGATATTTACCAGTTCCAAAATCCGTTTTGTTTTCACCGACGGTCTTAGGGATCTGAATTATGGTTTTATCGATGGAATTGCGGTGGAAGAACTGAAAAAAAATGGCTCGACCTTGCTTTACAACCTGTTGCTGTCCACAAAGTCCGGCAGTTACAGAATAGTGCTTCCCTTCCAGCCCTTAATAGCCAAACGTCTATCCAGGCTGCTCAGGCGCTATATTTGCGCTAAAGTCAAGGCCCTGGCTTATGTACAGGCTGGAAACAAGCAGGACGAACCCGAACAAGAGCAAAAGTATGACATTACTGGAGAGCAATGAAATAATAATCCTGGGATTTCTGCTGATAATCCTGGGTTTTCTTTACTTCTGGATGCGGCATGGCGGCAAATTGAGCAAACTGGACCGGGAGCGGAAATTGCGCTGCAAGGAGCTGATCCTGAACAACCGTTATCCTCTCGCTGCGGCAGGGGTTGATTTTGACGGGCTGGTCGCTCTGGTCAAGATGAATATAACCCCGGAACAACTGGTGAAAGTTATGGGTCTTTTGACAGCCAAACGAGCACAGTACAATATCGATCATCCGGAGGACCCGGATCAACTGGAGGTGAATCTGGACATTGAGTCCGGGAAAGCCACAGTAATGAAAAAGGCGGAACAGAAAATCATCCCGGAAAAGGGAAAGGAACAGCCTGAAATATCTGAAAATATGAGTCCGGAGCAGGAGAAAGTCTGGTTGAGGCTGGTACACAGTCGTTACCGGAAGGCTTTGGCGGAAAAAGGTATAACCGACAGGCGCGGGAAATTCAGGCTGCTGGCCAAAATGGTCGAGTTAGGCAAGAAAACCGTGGAAGACGATCCGGAAAAGACATTTTCGCGTAAGACTTATGAATGTACCCTCTGGGATAGATTTTACGAAAATGAATATCTGGAATTAAATTCAGAAGGAGAGTAAGGATAGCGGTCATTTGAATCAGTGCTTTCATTGCGCAATTATTATCGAAGCTGGATAGCGGTTATCAAGTATTCCGGGAAAGAGAACCAATTATGGGAAAAGGTGTAAATAAAGTTGACCTTTTCATTTTGCTACGCCTTTTTGTAATCTTACTAGGTATCCTTTTAGCTGCTCACCTGTCTGCTGGAAGCCGCCTGGGCAAAGTTACCGGAATTATGGGTGAAGTGATCAGGGTTAACTTGGGCCGCCTCCATGGTGTAAGCCAGGGGATGCGCGGCAAGGTTTTCAAATTCGACAAGGATAAAAAGACTGTTGATATTGCCAAGATACAGGTGATCGGGGTTACGGATGAAAACTGTATGGCCCGGGTGATAGAAAAGGCTGATACTGTCGAAGTGGGGCAGTTTGTGGACATAGAAGGTACGCTGGGACCGCGCACTTTGGAAAAAGTGGATGTTCTCAAGGAACTGGAAGAGAATGCCCGGAATTATTACGCTGCTAACCAATACACTGAACCAGAACATGCAAATTGCCTCGAAATGTGCCAGGAAATCCTGGCCCGGGACCCCGAAAACCGCCTGGCCAGGGAGTTGAAAAAGCAGATGATCCTTAATTATTATACCTGGGCGGAGAGGGAAAGAGCTGAAGGGCGTTTTAGCTATGCAATCATTTACTACGATAGGATCCTGCATATCGATCCCGCGGATGAGCGGGCCACGGAAAACATGTGGGAAGTAATAGATCTGATAGATGCTGAGGCGCAGATCCCGCTCGAAACAATTACTAAAAATCGGCCTCCCGATTATTATTATGCCGTGGCTGAACAGTATTTTCGCAACGGACAATATGATAAATCCAAGAAATATTATCTCTACCTCCTGGAGACGTTATTGCCTGATGATCTGGCATCCCTGGATGGAATTAAAAAGAACGACCAGATGCTCAGGCTGATAAATGCCCTGAGGGTCAAGCGTATCGAGCTTGCCAAACAGATACTTGCGGATGAACAAAAAAAGCAGGAAGATGAGAGAGAGAAGCGATTAAAACTCGAGCGCGCCCGCTATTATAAAGTTGTCGCCGAGGACCTGTTCCAGAAAAAGGATTATACTGGAGCGCTGGTCTATTATCTTAAATTATTGGATATCCTTCCTGATGACTCGGTGGCCCTGAACCGTCGGAATTATATTTCCACGACCGATATGGTTCTTATCCCGGCCGGGGAGTTCAGCCGGGGAAGTAGTTCCCGCGAACTCACAGAGGTAATGATTGATTTTGGCCAGAATAGTATGCTCTATCGCGAAATACCTAAAAACTGGGTAATTTTAGATTCTTTCTATATTGATCGTTATGAGGTTACCAACATCCAGTACAAGCATTTCCTGGAGAGTACCGGACACAGCCCGCCGATTGGCTGGAAAAATGATACCTACCCGGAGGGAGAAGACAATTTTCCGGTAGTTTTCGTGAGCTGTCTGGATGCCAATGCTTATGCCCGCTGGATCGGCAGACGTCTGCCCAGGGAAGATGAATGGGAGAAAGCGGCCCGGGGCGCAGATGGATATCAATGGCCGTGGGGAGACAAATTTTACGCCCACCGCTGCAACACGAGAGAGGGTGGAAAAAATAAAACTATGCCGGTCGGCAGTTATCTTAACGGTGCCAATGCCTTTGGGGTCCTGGATCTGGCAGGTAATGTCTGGGAATGGGTGGATGCAGACATGAAACCATATCCCGGGTTCTCCGAGGAAACTTATTATTTCCCCTCCTCGATACGTAAAATTCTAAGGGGCGGTTCTTTCAAAGAAACAGGGGAACAGGCCCGCGGTGCTTTCCGCGGGGATGGAGCAGTGGATCAGATATATAATAACGTGGGTTTCCGTTGTACAAAGGATTTGACCGGCAAGCGGGAAAATCCGTAACTGTCAGAGTTCATTTCCTCCGGATTCAGCATTCGATCCTTCTTTTCTAATATAGAGCCGGAGATATTTTACTCCTTTTTAATTTATATTTCCATGCCCCAATTCCCAGTCTCCCGTTACCTGGTTGCCCAGTTTTTATGCCTTTTGCTCGCCGGGTTTTTACATTCTCTTTTTGCCCTGGACTACCTGGAAGGAAGGATAAGAGAGCTCGTCTGGCTCAATTTTTCCGGGCGGGCTGCGGAAAGTTTTGAGAGAATCAGCAATATCCTGGCCAGTGACCCCTCAAACTATCAAGCCTACTTTATCCGGGCCAATTGTTACGGCTGGTTTATCGCTTCCAATCCCGAAAACCGCAGGTACGATAATTCGCTGATGGAGTCCCTGACTGCCTGTATCGAACATGCGCAGAAAATCGATGAATCAACCTCAGAATACGCTCAGGCGCTATATTTCAAGTCTCTGGCCCAGGTTTTCGAGGCCAAATTCAAAGGCATTCGCGGACATAACTTCCTGTCTCGCTGGGCAACCCGGGAAGCCAAGGCTACCGCAGAGGAACTGGTCGGAAAATATCCAGAGGATATTGATGCCAGATTGCCGCTGGGTATTTTCCATTATTTCTGGGGAGGCAGCCCCATCTGGGCGAGAGTTGCGCAGTTCACCATTATGCTGCCGCGCGGACAGCAGGAACTTGGTCTGGAAATGCTCGAAGAGATAGCCGGAGAGGGTAATGACAGTAAACTATGGGCAAGCGTGGTCCTGCTTTACATTTATATTCAAAACTCCCAGTACGAACAAAAAGCGCTTGAATTAGCCGAACGATTACACAATATGTTCCCGGATAATGCCATCTTTCAGCTAGTGCTGGGCGATCGCTACCGCGGACAGGGTCGCTGGGTGCTGGCTGAGGCTGTCTACCGGAGCATAGTTACTAAAGTGTCGAGCCGGCAGCCTGGTTACGATGAAGTTGTCTTTGAGACCAGCCGGTTGCGCGCTGTGGAATGCCAGATAAATCTGAGTAAATTGGATCTCGCCTTCGAAGGGGTGAGAGATATCCTGGTTTCTAACCCGATTAACCCGGAATGGGTAGTTCCCTGGGCCCATCTATATGCCGCCCGCATATACCGCCAGCGCGGCCAGCCGCAAAGAGCCGAGCGGGCCTTGAGATACGCCCTGGATGGGAAAGACTACGAAAACCTGCACAAAGTAGCCAGGGATGAACTCGAGGAGGTAAGAAAGATGATAGAAAAAGAAACATCCCAATGACTACTGACCAGGATGGAAAAACACCTGCCTTGTTGTTCCTATCCCTTCTCCCCTCATGAGATTGCTGCTTCCTGGTCCTTGTACTGTAACTGGTAAAGATTGTAGTATATCCCGCCCTGTTCGAGTAATTCCTGGTGAGTGCCGGTTTCGGTTATGCGGCCGTGGTGCATGACAATGATGCGGTCGACATGGCGGATAGTGGAAAGGCGGTGGGCGATAATGATGCTTGTGCGCCCTGAAATAAGCCGCTTAAGAGCCTCCTGGATAAGATGTTCGGTGTGGGAGTCGACACTGCTCGTGGCCTCGTCCAGGACCAGGATTTTCGGATTTTTATACATCACGCGGGCGAAAGAAATAAGCTGCCTCTGGCCCACACTCAGGGTCAGGCCCCTTTCACTAAGCTCGTGATCGAAACCTCCCGGCAGGTTCTCGATAAACTCCAAAGCTCCGATAGCCCTGACCGATTCCACGATCCTCCTCATCGAGGGCTCCTCTTCTCCCAGGGCGATGTTGTTTTTTACCGTGCCTGAGAAAATGAAGACATCCTGGAGGGCGATTCCGATATTCTGCCTGAGCCAGCGCTTGCTGAATCGCCGGATGTCTATCCCGTCGATCAGGATTTCTCCTTCCTGAGTATCGTAAAAACGGGCGAGAAGGTTGATAATTGTTGTTTTGCCTGCCCCGGTAGCCCCGACAATGGCCACTTTTTCTCCAGGGGCAACCTCCAGGTCTATCCCCTTTAAAACAAGCTCCGGCTCGTTGTATGCGAAATGCACGTTGCGGAAGGTCACCTTGCCGTCAATATGGTCGCGGTAAACAGGCACCGTCGGTTCGGGGATAATTTCCCGCGTGTCCAGGAGAGTGAAAATGCGTTCCGAGGAGGCCAGCGCCGCCTGGAAAATGTTGTATTTTTCGCTCAGGTCGCTGATCGGCCTGAAAAACTTGTCCACATACTGGATAAAAGCTACGAGCACCCCGAAAGTCAGCGCCCCATCCATCACTCTCAAGCCGCCGTACCAGAGAATAATGGCCAGGGCCAGAGCGGAGATGAGATCGATAAGGGGGAAAAAGAGCGCATAGTAAAGGATTGTCTCCAGATGGGCTTTCATGTGGTCCAGATTGAGCTCGTCGAATTTCCCGCGGCTTCGCTCCTGCTGGTTAAAAAGCTGGATGATACTCATGCCGGATAGAGCTTCCTGAAGGTAGGAGTTGATCCGGGCGATTCTTGAGCGCACCATCCGGAATCCATCCCTCATTTTCCTCCGGAAGTAGAAAGTGATAGCGAGGAGAAAGGGCAGGATGGAGAAAGTCAGGAGAGCCAGCTTGAGGTTCAGCCAGGCCATGGCGGCCATAATGCCGAATATCATAGCCAGATCGCCGATCACGGTGACCAGGCCGGTCGAGAAAAGCTCGTTCAGCACCTCGATATCGGAGGTGGTGCGGGTGACCAGGCGTCCCACCGGGTTACGGTCGAAAAATTTGAGCGAGAGGCTCTGCAGGTGCCTGAAAACCGCCAGGCGGAGATCATACATGGTTTTCTGTCCCAGATAGTTGGAAGCATAGATCTGGGCGAAGCGGAAAAAGAGGTCTCCGGTAATCAGAAGGAGATAGAGGGCGATCAGGACCCAGAACCCGTCGAGTTTTCCCGGAATGATGTAATTGTCCACACCGACCTTGATGATGTACGGCCCGGCAAGCTGGCAGGCGGAACTGGCTACAAGCGTCAACGTTCCCAGTAACACATAGCCGAGGTAAGGCCGCAGGTATTTATAGAGGCGGCGGGCCAGACGGGTATCGTACGCCTTGCCGGTTATCTCATCTTCGACCATGTAGCTCGAGGAATTCAAGAGATCCTCTCTATCTTTTCGGCAATTAGTTGTTTCTCATACAGTGAAGCATAATAACCGCCGGCTTCCTGGAGCAATTCCTCATGAGTGCCGGCCTGGGTGATCCGTCCCTTCTCCAGGACCACAATCCGGTCCGCGAACTTGATGGTGCTTATCTTGTGGCTCACGATAATAGTGGTTTTCCCTTTTAGAAAATCGCGCAGGGAGAGCAGAATTTTCTCTTCCGTGGCGCTGTCCACGCTCGAAAAACAATCGTCGAGAAGAAGAATTGACGAGTTGATCATGAGCGCCCGGCTTATCGAAGCGCGCTGTTTCTGGCCCCCGGAAAGGTTTATTCCCCTCTCGCCGAGCAGGGTGTCCAGCTTGTCCGGAAAAGTTTCTAGATCATCATACAGGCCGGCTATTTTGACTATCTGGATGATCTCCTCTTCCGGGACCTCCTGATGCCGGCCGTAAAGGATATTTTCCCGGATGCTTTCGGAAAAAAGAAATGTATCCTGGGGGACCAGGGAAATGCAGCGGCGCAGGGAAGCCAGCGGCCAGTCGAGGACATCGATCCCATCCACTAAAAGAGTGCCTCGCTGGGGATTGTAAAGCCGGGGAATGAGGTTCAGCAGTGTGCTTTTGCCGCTGCCCACCGGGCCAAGAAGAGCCAGTGTGCTTCCCCGAGGAATTTCCAGGTTGATCCCCCAGAGAACCGGTCGGTCGGTTTCCGGATAAGTGAAAGTGAGGTTGCGGAAGGAGATCATTTCTTGGACAGGATGTTCGGGAGAGTTTCCAGGCGCCGGAACTGCCGTGTCCATTATTTCACTCTGTCTTAAGAAAAGTTCCATAATCCGGGCGAGAGAGGCTCTGCCGCGCTGGATCACATTTAATACGAAACCCACCGAGATCATTGGCCAGAACATCATCCCCAGATACATAAAAAATGCCGTAAAGTCTCCCAGGGTAATAACTTTGCGTACTATCAAAACCCCGCCGTAACCGAGGATTACCAGCGAAGATAGTCCTCCCAGGTAGGCCATGAACGGATAAAGTATGCCGGAAATTTTGATCAGGCGCATGTTGCAATCCAGGTACTCCCGGTTCAGTCTTTCAAACTGCCTGATCTCGTTATCCTCCCGGGTGAAAGATTTTATGACCCTGATTCCGGCCAGGTTTTCCTGGACCTTGGCCGAGATATCGCTGAGCTTCCTCTGCACCTCCATGGATCGGTCGTGGATAGCCGTGCCCACCTTTTTGTAACTCAAGGTAAGGAGGGCCAGCGGCAGAAAAGCCAGAAGAGTCAATTTCAGATCAATGTAAATCATCAACGGCAAGGCGAAGACTACAGTTACTGCGGTCTGAAAAGAATACATGATCGCCGGGCCAATCAGTGTGCGTACCTCGTTTAAATCATTTGTCGCCCTGCTCATGATATCGCCTATACGGGAACTCTGGTAAAAGGAGAGAGGCAAAGTCTGAAGGTGTTCAAAGAGTTCGGCCCGGATTTTATATTCTATTTTCCGGCTTATTCCGATGAGAATCTGGCGCATCAGAAAGCGGAAGACACCCTGAACCAGCTTGAGCACTATAAGAGCAACAACGCTCATCATAACTAGAGAAATGGCTTTATGAGCCTCCACGGCATTGATAGCCTGTTTGATAAACTGGGGGGCTGCCATGCCCAGGGAGTTGGTCAGGAAAGCGCAGCCGAGACCGAAAAAAAACATACGCCTGTGGTCAGCCAGGTATTTCCCAAGCGGTTTAAGAGATTGGATAAAAGAAATGTCCCTTTTATGAGTCATGTTTTCCCGGTTTATCGCTCGATTTAAAATTGAAAGATTAGAATAAGAATGAGAGGGGGAATCCGGGGGTCTATGAGAATCGCCGGATCTTGCGGCGCTGAATTAAACTCGATTCCATATAAACTCACACATCTGTTCAAAGGCCCAGTTTCTTTTTGACTTGAGCGATATACTCCGGGGTGGTGCCGCAGCAGCCGCCTAGTAAACTTGCTCCGGCGGCTTTGAATTCCGGTGCCGCCTGAGCCATCTCCTCCGCGGTTTCCGGGAAAACGGTTACTCCATTGTGAACTTGCGGCTTTCCGGCATTAGGCTGCGCGGCCAGGGGCAAGCTGGTACCACGGGACATCTGGGCTATGACTTGCAGCATTTCCCGGGTGCCCATTCCGCAGTTTGCGCCGGCGATTTCCGCTCCCGAATTTTCCAGTTCCCGGCCGACTTCTTCAGGAGTCAGGCCCCACATCGTAC